>Ga0224528_1001026_pt1 | contig 19755 bp, 17 predicted proteins | sample CBST25metaG_2_FD_179888 | JGI IMG/M metagenome (GOLD analysis project Ga0224528, IMG submission 179888) | Peat soil microbial communities from Stordalen Mire, Sweden - C.B.S.T25 | ecosystem: Environmental > Terrestrial > Soil > Wetlands > Peat | place: Sweden: Norrbotten County, Stordalen Mire...
CACCATCAAATAGTTCCTTGCTCCAAGGAAATTCCGCGCCCCAGGTTTCGATCACGAGACCTGGGGCTTTTTTCGCGATTCAGAAGAGCTCTTTTGAGTGGCCCGGGAACGGGTAGAAATGTCCGGGTTTTACTGCAAAAAGGCCAAAAACGGGGCATTTTGGGGGTGATTTGCCCCCGAAACCCACACCGTTCGTGTTGATTCTATTGAACTTAATAAATGGATACCCTGTGGAAAACTGGAGATCCAGACAAAACAGCAAGCATGTAAGTTGTTTAAATACAAGCATATGCAGCCACATGTATTTGCAAAAAGCGAACAAAAGGTGAACTATTTCTTTTTTTTGGGGTACGGACCGTTCAAACCCCGCCGATGGCCGGGATTAAACGGTATGTTTCCATTGTGCGCGCGGGGAGGGTAATGATATGCAAAGGCGGTGGCTCGCGACGAGAGCTTTGCTTCCAAAGTTGCTTCGGAGTCAGGACGCACTTGCTGTGAACCTGAGGTTTGCAGCGCAACAGGAGGACTGGTTGCTGGGCGGAAATTGTGAGAATGCAGATCCTTCGCTCATGTGGTGAAACTGAAATTCGTTGAAGAACAACCGCAGATCTTTCGACTCCGTTTGGCCAAAAAGCCGGCCAAACTTCGCTCAAGATGACAGTGCAATGCTCTACATGACAGGGCAACTCAGATGCGAACTTCAGACTCAGGGAACCTGGCTCCTGATGAATAAAAAGGCTGGATGGAGAGTTTCATCAACACAATCAGCAAGTTAGCTTCCGCTCCGCGGAAATCGCGAGTTGGCGAGTTGGCGGCAGTTCATTCCAGCCGAAACGCGCTGCCGCGAGTCAAGATGAGAAGGGTTATACGGCGAACTTGGGAGATGGGAGGCTGGGACCGGCCGAGGCAGATCTGGGAGTCCCACTGGGCCGTCTTTGCCTGGATCGAATAGCATGAAAGAAAAAGAACTCCCAAGGCCCACACTTTGAAACCATCCACCACGCGAGCCCATGGTCTGGACACGCTGCGCAGCCTGGCTATCCTTTCCGTTATCGTTTTTCACGTCTACTCATTTCACGCCGAAGGAACCTTGCCGGGATTCCTGGTCCCTGCCGCACGTATGGGCTGGATGGGGGTCGATCTTTTCTTTGTCCTGAGCGGCTATCTGATTGCGTCGCAGCTTCTGCGGCCGTATCTTGCCGGGGAGCGGCCGGGGCTGTGGGAGTTTTATCGCAATCGACTCTACAGGGTGCTGCCGGCCTATCTGGCAGTGCTGGCACTTTACTTCACGGTCCCGGTGTGGACCGAGGATCCGGCGCTCTCGCCGATCTGGGAGTTTCTTACCTTCACGCTCAATCTCTTCATCAACTACCACGTGGATCAGGGTTTTTCACACGCTTGGTCGTTGTGCGTCGAAGAGCATTTTTACTTATTTCTGCCGCTCATCGTGCTGGCGATGATGCGCAAGCCGTCGTTCCGCAAGACCGCGACGCTGGTCGCAGGGCTGGTCCTGCTTGGAATCTTTTTGCGGAGCTTTATCCTCTTCCACACGCTCCGGCCGCTGGACAGGGCCGGGCAACCGTTCGGACTGGATTACATCGAGCGCATCTACTATCCGACGTACAGCCGGCTGGATGGGCTGCTTGCCGGAGTTACGCTGGCACTGGTGAAGACGTTTCGTCCGGGGTGGTGGAGCGCATTGACGAAGCGAGGACACGCGCTCTCCTGCGTGGGAATTGGGCTGGTGGGCGTGGCGACCTGGCTCTTCAAAGATCGCTGGGTTTCCGTTTCGGGCGTTTCTGCGTGCGGAACGGCGATCGGGTTTCCCGTGCTCTCGCTGGGACTGGGACTTCTGGTGGCGTCGGCACTGAGCACGAATGGGCTGCTGAGCAGATGGAAGGTTCCGGGAGCAAAGCTGATGGCCACGCTTGCCTATAGCCTTTACCTGACCCACAAGGCGCTGATTCACCTGGTGGATCTTTGCTTCCCTGCACTCTTCAAGGCGGGCGGAACGCTGTGGGTGGGCGTGTATGCGGCGTGCTGCCTGCTGGTGGCGGGCACGCTCTACCTGTGCGTCGAACGACCGTTTTTGATGCTGAGGGATAAGCGCAGGAGGCCGATGGTTTCGACGGGACAGACAGAAGAACCACACGGCTAAGGTGAGCCTGTTCCGCGGCTAAAGCCGCGCTGGTTATGCTGGCTTTATGCGGGGGTTGAAACCCCCGCCTCCCTCCGAGTCAGATTTTAGGGCATCTCTCGCGTCGGTCGAGAGTGAGCGTGGACCGGGAGGTCCACGCTACAGCCGACCAGGAGGTCGGCGCTACAAATTCCTGCTGGCGTTACACGTTCTTGCTGGCGTTGGCATTGGCGGGCGGTTAAAGGACTACTCGCCGTCGGGGGGGACTTGCTCCAGGAGGCGGCTCCAGGTCTTCTGGTTTCTGCGGAAGCCTTTCTTCAAATCTTCCAGAATGCGCTCGAAGTCGGCGTTGGTGCGCAGGTTGTTCCAGGCGGGATTCTTCTGGAACCAGGGGTAATTCTCGTTGCCGAGATAGATGGCGCGACGGAGCCAGTGTAGGGCCTCACTGGAATCGCCCTCGACGGCAAAGTAGGTGGCGAGGCGATAGGCCATTTCGCTGTCGGCCTCGGCGGCGGCCAGGGTATCGTCCTCCAGCAGAGCAGCGGCGTGGGCGCGCTCGCCCACCTGCACGTAGCACATGGCCAGAGTAGGCACGGCAATGCGCATGAGTTCGTCGTCGCGGATGACGCTTTCCAGGATCGAGATGGCGGCAGGGAGATTGCCCAGGCGCATCTGCTGGTAGCCGGCCGAGGTGCGCAGGAGGGGATGGCGCGGTTCCAGGGCGAGGCCCTTGTCCAACTCGTCGCCGGCCAGCTCGATCTGGTTCTGATAGTGGTAGACGCGGGCGCGATGGTTATAGAGGATGGGCGCGTTGGCGGGGTTCAGTTTGAGGGAGCGGTTGAACTGGTCGAGCGCCTCGTCGTACATGCCGTCGCCGCGCAGGGCCATGCCGGCCACCATGTGGACGTTCCAGTCGTTGGACGCGCTGGAGAGCTGATTGGCGATGCCGTGGCGGGCGGACTCCTTTTCGCCGCGCGAGAGGAGCATGTAAATGCGGTAGAGGTTGGCTTCAGTGGAAGCCGGGTCGAGCTTGAGCGCCTCGTCAAAGGCGCGACGGGCGCGCATGACGTGAATCTGGCCGCCGAAGCCGTGGCGCACATATTGCAGCTCGGCGATGCCGAGGCCCGCCCAGCCGGCGGGAAACTCCGCGTCTTTGGTGGTGACGCCGGTAAAGAGCGTGTGCGCGCGGTCCAGATCGGCGCGGGAACCGGTACGCACCATGAAGGAGCTCAAAAGCGCACGGGCCTGCAAGTACTCCTCGGAGACGGGCCCGGGCAGAGAAGCTTCGCGGACGCCGGGGCGCGCGAGGCCGTTCTCAGCGGATTCGATGCGGTCGGCGGCGGAGAGGCCGTGGAGCGCGGCAAAGACTTCGTTGGAGATTTCGGTTTGGACGGCGATCAGATCGAGCGAAGCGACGCGGATGGCGCCGCCGGAGCGCACGCTTTGCGAGGCCACGTCGAGCAGTTGCCAGTTGAGGTCAAAGCCCTCGGCGGAGCGCAAAAAGCTGCCCGCGAGCACAAAGGAGACGAGCAGTTTTTTGCCGATGGCGAGGGGGTCCATCTGCGCCGTGGGCACGGACATCAGGGTACTGGAGGGGCGGATGACCAGGGCGGGAATGCGAGCCAGACGGGCGGCGATGGCGTCGGCCAGCGCAAAGCCGTAGAGCGGAGCCACTTCCGTGGCGCCCAGGTTGGCGAAGGGCAGGACGACCAGCGAGTTGGGCTGCGGCTTGTCGCCCGAGGACTCACGAAAACGCTCGGCGAGCATGGAGAGGAAGCCGGTGGTGCGCTTTTCAGCCTCGGCGCCGGTGGTGGGCAGGTTGGCCGCGGCGTCGCCGGGAATGACGCCGGTTTCAATGCGCAGCGCCTTCATGATGGTCTTGAGCGCCTCGCGCACCTCGGCGGCCGAGGCGTAGCGCGTGGAGGGATTCTTTTCCAGACACATCGCGATGACGCTTTTCAGCTCAGGCGAGATTCCGGGAACGATTGTGCTGAGATCCTCCGGTTCGGAGAACTGGATGGAGCGAATGGCCTGGAAATCCTCGGCATCGGGGCGGGAGAAGGGATGGCGGCCACTGGCCAGCTCATAGAGAATCACGCCGAGGGCCCAGACGTCGGACTGGACGCTGGACTGGCCGGTGACGAACTGCTCGGGGGCCATGTAGCGGATGGTGCCGCCGCGGGCGGTGTAGGTGGCGGCCATGGATGCGTCTTTGGCCAGGCCGGGCTTGGAGGGGTCGAAGCTGGAATCCTCAGGCTGCAAGCGGCGCGCGAGGCCGAAGTCCAGGATTTTGACCAGGCCGCCGTCGGTGAGCATGACGTTCTGCGGCTTCAGGTCGCGATGGAAGATGCCGAGCGCGTGCGCGGCCTGCAGACCGTCGGCAATCTGAATGCCCACGGAGAGAACCAGTTGCAGGTTCGCGGGGCCGCGCTCAATGAGATGGTCGAGCGACTGGCCGGGGACGTACTGCATGACGATGTAGCCCTCGTCGCCGCTTTCACCGACTTCGTAGATGGCGCAGACGTTGGGATGTTCGATGGCCGAGGCCAGACGGGCCTCGCGCAGCACCGTGGAACGCATCTGCTCGGCGGTGAGGAGCCCGGTACGCAGAATCTTCAGGACCACCGGCCGCTGCAAACGCTGGTCTTCGGCCAGGTAAACTACACCGCTGCCGCCTGCGCCCAGACGCCGCAGAATTTCATAGTGCTCAATCGTTCTTCGCGCCATCATACAGACAAGTGTAATGGCCCGGGCGTCAAGAACCTGTAAAGCGGGGACGCTGGCCGCTTCTGCATCGAGACAGGCCGCATCTGATACCTTCAGAGTTGAGCATGAGCGGCTTGCACAGAGTGGCAGGACGAGAGGGTTGGAAGCCAGCACGGGCGATTGCGGTCTGCGCACTGGCTCTGCTCGCTGTCCCACTGGGGGCACAAGAGGCGCAACCCCAGACGAAGCCCGCCGAGACGCAACAGCCCACACCGCACAATCCACAACAAGATCAGCAACAGCCCGGAGCGGGCGCACAACTGCATACGGGCACGAGCAGGGGCCTGGACGCCATTGCGGGGCTGCGCAATTTGCTGGCCGACCACCAATTTCTGCAGATCGAAGCGCAACTGGACACGATGCCGCCGGAGCAGGCGCAGTTCTACAAGGGCATTCTGGCCAACCGCAACAACAACGCCAAGGCTTCGATTGCGGCGCTGGAGCCGCTGGTGGACCAGGTGACGGCAAGCGGAGATGCGGCGCAGGAAAAACTGTTGCGCAAGGCTCTGGCCGAGGACTATCTGCGTCTGGGCGACTGGAGCAAGGCCGCGAAGGCCTACGAGACGCTTTCAAGCCGACTGGAAGACAAGCTCAGCACAGACGAGCGCGACGAGATCGAGATGCCGCTGAAAATGCTGCCGCTGGTGGCAGCCAACCCGCCGATGACGGTGGAACCCTGCGACCCATTTGTGCTGCAGGTGAGCAAGAACCCTCTGGGTCTGACCGACATTCCCGTTTTCGTCGATGGGCGGTCGCGCACCTGGATGCTGGACCCCACCGCTCCCTTCAACCTCATTTCACGGTCGCTGGCAAGAGAGGTGGGGCTGAAGATTTCCGACGAGGCCGCGACGATCCACACGCTCACGGGACGGCCCATCCAAGTGCACGCCGCGGTGATTCCGCGCTTCACCATTGGCGGACGGCTGACGCTGCGCAGCATGACGGTTTTTGTGTTCGATGACGCGGACTATTTTTTCCCGGTTTCGCACTACCAGGTGGAGGGAGTGCTGGGCTACCCGGCCCTGGCGGCGCTGGGCAGCCTGACCATTACCGCCGACGCCACCATCAAGGTGCGGCCGGCGGCGCAGATCGAGACTCCGGACAAGGACGACCGGCTGACCCGCGGCGTACGCTTCTTTCTGGACGGCGACCAGGTGATTGTGGCGCTGGGCAGTGCGGGAGCGGGCGACGGAAGCCAGGAACGCATGTTTGCCATTGATGCGGGCGGCCAGCAGACTTACTTCACTTCGCGCTACTACGAAGAGCATAGCGGGGATTTCACCGGGCAGAAGATGGAGTTGTTCGCGATTCCCGGCTCGCTGGCGCTGCCGCCGCAGCCGGCCTACATTGCGGAGACGGTTCCGCTGCCGGTGGGCGCAACCACCGTCCACGTGCATTACGTGCAGGTGCTGACCCAGCCGCTGGGCGACGCCGCGCTGGACGACGTGTATGGGGTGCTGGGCGTGGACGCGCTGGACCAGTTGAAGAGTTATACCTTCGACTACAGGACGATGCGGTTCGCGGTAAGTCCGGAGTAAGTGGCAAACAATAAATTGCCAGGCCGGAGTTAGCACTCCGGCCTGGCAATGCTACTTCGATTCCCCACCGGGAGCATAGTAGCCTTCCCGCGTGACCACGGTCAGGTCGTCCTTGTTGGCCTTGAGGGCGATCTTGTGGAAGCCGCCGTCCTTGTCCACCGCATCCGGCGTGTAAGTCAGGAGATACTGGCCGCGCAGTTCTTCGGCGATCTGGCCGTAGATCTCCTCAAGATTGTCTTTCTTTTTGGCTTCGAAGTAACGGCCGCCGGTGCGATCGGCAATTTTTTCGAGAATCTTCTTGCCGTCGACTTGTGGGCCGCTGGAACCGCCACCGCCGCGCCGACCACCACCACCACCACCGGGGTAGCCGCCTCCGCCACCGGGGTAGCCGCCTCCGCCCATGCCGCCGCGACGACCGCCCATGCCAGGCGCGCCGCCCTCGCCGCGCTCCTGTTCGCCCTTGAAGTAGATGGTGTAGACGGCCAAATTGGCGCGATCGGCCGCATCCACCGCATCGTTCAGCGAGTCCTTGCTGCCGCGGTCCACGCCGTCGGAAAAGACAACCAGGGCTTTGCGCCCATCCTTGGACTTCATCAGCTCATCCGAAGCCAGAAAAATCGCGTCGTAAAGCTGCGTGCCGCCGCGGCCTCTGCGGCTCTGTCCAGACCCAGGCTGACGGTCGTCGTCGCTGGTCTCAGGACCGTGGGTGTCGTCCCGCGCAGCCCGCGAGGGCCCCATGTCGTCGAGTTCGCGGTGCAGCTTTTCGCGCGACGGGGTAAAGTCTTCGAGCAGCTCGACCTCGCGGTCGAAGTGGATGAGAAAGGCCTGGTCTGCCTGCGTTCCAGCCTTGGGATCGGCGGGCAGCATCTGGTCCACAAACTTGCCGGCGGCCTTGCGCTCGTTGTCCATGGCGCCCGACAGGCTGCGGCTGGTGTCTACCAGCAGGCCCAGGCGGAAGGGCAGGTTCGTCTCCCGCGTGAAACTCTTGATGGTTTGCGGGCGGCCATCCTCGGCGAGCGTGAAATCACTCTTCTGCAGAGTGGTGACCAGCGCGCCCTTCTTGTCGCGCACGGTGACCGGAAGCACGACTTCGCGCGCTTCCACCTTGAGGCGCAATGCTGGCTGATCGGAGGCGGGCTGCGGGGCTTGGCTCAGCGCCGGCAGGCAGGGCAGGGCCAACACAGAGAGAAATACGCAGGAAACAGGTCGGATTCGCATGGCGTTCAAAGTGTACACACCTTCACTCCGTTAGACGAAGCGAACCTCCTACCGTTGACCGGTGCTGCAAGCTCAACGGTGAAAGGGACGTCCGGTACATTGGCTCGGCATAACCGCACCCGCCAAGGCAGCGGCACGGCAGCAACTGCCGCCCGTGTGGCGATTTTGAAGAGAAGAGAGAGGATTTTGGTAGCGCTGTCGTCTCGCGAAGTGTTGCTATAAGTGACTGATAAAACGGAATGGTTCGTATTTTATTCGCCAACAATTCGCCCCATATCCTTTGGTCTCACGGGTACAATTCCCCAATGTCGAGCAAAGTTTAGTGCAGTCGCATATGGGTACTTTGGGGAGACGATTCTTTTGAGCTCAGCCAGCTGTGATCCGGATGATTGAGCCGCATGATCCGCACTGGGGCGGTTGACCCGTCAAAGCGGAGATTTCGCGGAAAGCAGTCGAGAAGGCGACTTGATCGGCATAGGGGAGGAAGTCGCCTGCCGCCCCTGCCACACGACCGTGCGAACGGGTTCGTACACGGTGGTTCGAGAAGTTACGCTAACGCGTGTCGGCCCAGCGCTCTTCCCAGTGGTTCAGATACCCTTCTGCCCATTCTTGATATAACGTCCAAGCTCGTTCCAGGTGCGGACTCCCGCGGCGTGGGTTGCGTCGGGGCGAAAATGAGCGATGGAAAGGATGTTGCCGAAACTGTAGTTGTGAAAGCGGGCCATTGCGCTCAGATAGGTGGTGAGGGCCTCGCTCTTGCCCTGCTCAAGCTGCTCGACCAGGTGCTCAACGTTCTCAGCGATGATCTGCTGAGCGGTGGTCTGCTGGCGGCGGGGTTGATGCCAACGACAGCTCCATAGGTTCCCGCCTCGATCCCGGCCGCCAGGCAGCCACGCGCATAGCGGACCACGTCGCCAATCTCGTAGTGATTGGCCCACGATCGTTCGGCGCCGGTCATTTCTTGGCGTTGAACGAGAACATGCATAGAGCGGTCATCAGGAGCGAGCTTTCCATTGGCCTTCAACTCCTGCCGGACGGCGACGTTTAGCTCGCGTCGCGCGGCGTTATCCGGCGAAGGGATCAGCGTGTTTGCCGGAGATTCGGCGTACGTTCTCGCGATCGTCTGGATCCGTTCCTGTGGATTTGGAATTTCCCGAACTCGGTCCTGTTTTTGGAGCATCTCAAGCGCGGTGGCGGTAGGCCCATGGCAGATGCCGATGTGAGTTGCTCGGCGGCATTGTCTTGATTCTCCTTGGTGTCTATTTTCTCTGGCCAGCACTGCGGGCGCTTCGTTTCAAGGGGATTGCGTCCGCATTTTCGCACGGTGTTACCCTTGTTGGGTTTGTAGTCCAAACCAGCGGAACTGATCCACACAAGATAATATTCGGTCATAAGTCAAATGAGCCTCTTGGTAAGCGACCGACAAAGGGGGTGGTGCGGTTGCATACATCTTGCCGAGGATGGTAATGCCGGTGGCCGAAGCCTTCGAATGCTCAGGGATGGCGGTCAGACAGTCGCCGACCCTTTTTAGGTCGGGCGAATTGTGCGCCTTCGTGTTTGTTGAATTCAAGAATATTGACTATCTGATTTCGGCAAATATTCGACAAACTGTCTGAGCATGATCCTTCGTTGGTAGGGCCGAAGCGCTCGACCGTCGCCAAACAGTAAGAATGACATGTTCTTTATCAGGTTTCGAGTCCCTTGAAAATGAAGCGAGTGCTGGAGCATGACGAAATTCTACTGGAATGTTGCACCCTGGGTCTCAGACAGCCGTTCGGTAATGTGGATGTCTGCGGAATTGGACGCGACCGACCGAGCGTAGGCGCCCCAGCGCCCGACAACTGTATCAAACATGAGCTTCAAGTCCGAGAATAGCGTAGCGTGCTTCATGTAGCTGGTATCGAGGCGCTGCTTGGCGGGGAGTATTGTCTTGCTGTAATACTCGGGCAAGGTGTGGTTTGGGATCAAGGCGAATAAGGACTCCTCGCGCGCGAAAGCCAGCGTTGCCCATCCAGTGACCCCCGGCCGACATTGGAGCAGTTCCAACTGCTGCTCAGGGACTCGCGGCCGTGGGCCGACAAGACTCATTTGCCCGGCGAGCACATTCAGCACTTGTGGTAACTCGTCCAATTTGAGCCAACGCAGAATCCGGCCGAGTGGCGTGATCCGATCGGCAGACATTGCAGCGATAGCATCTCGACGGCCAGCGGGCGCGTGTAGCATTGTGCGGAATTTGTAGATCTCAAACGGTGCGCCGAAGCGTCCGAGACGCGTCTGCTGAAACAGGACCGGACCGCGGGATGATGTTCGCACTGCAAGCGCAATCAGCAAGAGAGAGGGGAGCACGACTGGAGCCGACGCCAAAACCGCTGTAACGTCGAGAACCCGCTTGGCGCGGGACGTTGTCCAAGGGCTCATTTCCTCCAGTCTGGCTGGGAAGCTGTGATCGGCCGTCAGACTGCCTGAGTTTGAATCAACCGCGCCATTCAGATGCATAATGCTCCCGGAGTGTTATGGGTGTTTGGACTGTGGAGCCTTGCAGCATATCTCGCTCGATCCAGCGGTAGGTGGACTTCAAGCCTTCCACGAGTGAAATCGATGGTTCCCAATGAAGTAACCGGGAGATGCGCGTGTTGTCGCTATTGCGGCCGTTGACTCCGATCGGTGCGTGCGGATTGAAGCGCCGGTTAAGTCGAACGCCTGCGATGTTCTCCACAATAGAGACAAGCTGGTCAATCGTCACCAATTCCGAGGATCCGAGGTTGAGAGGTTCACTTACACCGCTCTCGGCAATGGCGATTGTGCCCTGAATACAGTCGTCAATGTAGAGGAAGCTGCGCGTCTGCGAGCCATCACCCCAGACTTCGATTTCAGGAATGCCGGACAGTTTGGCTTCGAGGACTTTGCGACAGATGGCGGCGGGAGCTTTCTCGCGGCCTCCCTGCCAGGTTCCCATCGGGCCGTAGACGTTATGGAAGCGGGCGACGCGGCATGGAAGGCCGAAGTCTTCCTCGAAGTGGCGGCACATACGTTCCGTAAAGAGCTTCTCCCATCCATAGCCGTCTTCAGGCATGGCCGGATAGGCATCTTCCTCTCGAAGTGGTACGACGAGCGGCGACGACTGTCTGGCAAGGTTGTATACGCACGCAGAGGACGAGAAGAAGAAGCGCTCGACAGAGTGGTCGCGCGCCGCGAGCAGCATGTGGGTATTGATGAGCACATTGAGCATGCAGAGTGCACGGTTGTTCTCTATGAATCCCATGCCGCCCATGTCCGCGGCCAATTGGAAGACGATGCTCGTCCCTTTCACAGACGAGGCGCAATTCGCGCGGGAGCTTAGGTCAAGCACAACATTGTCCGCATGATTGCTGACCTGGAACCATTCCGAGATAGGCTTTGAGTCAACGGCGCGAACGGTTGCGGCTCCCAACTCAAGAAGTCTTCGTACAAGATGACCGCCGATGAATCCCCCCGCTCCACACACCAGGATATGCTTGCCTTTCATTTTCATGTCATGCCTTTCTCCAGAGAACTTGCTGGAACATGGACGAACGAAGAGTGTCTTATGGGTTCATGAAATGCAGCAAAGCCTTCTCGTCCGCGCCACTCAACGATGCACGGACACGCATGTGACGCAGGATTGTTCCGGAGATCTGCGGAGGAAACCCCTGCGGGGCGTTATGACATCGGGAGCAGTTCTGTTGGAAGACGCGCTCTCCGCGAGAGGCCGTCCCGGAGGTTGCAGGATGATCCTTTTGCACTTTGTTTGGGTGATCTGTGGCCGTGGGAGCACTCTGTGCCATGAGCGATCCAAGAACACTGAGAAAACAAGTCGCGAGAATCAACGCGTTCATGCGTGTCATCTGCCCCTCCATGTTGGAATCAGGAACCGATAGACGATTCCGGTTTGCCAGATGTTGCGGTTGCCCGTCGAGGACAGTTGGCGGGAGTAGCTGGTGTTGATGCGGACTTCGTGGGGGAGATGATAGTCAAGCGCGAAATCGACTTTCTGAGTGTCTGCCGCAGGTAAACCATCCTCCGAGTCGGGCTGCGAGCGAAATGTTTGCTGCACCCGAAGGACAGGCTCGAATCGTCCAATCATGCTGTTCTCGCCGTGAAATCGCAAACATCGGTAATCGGCCTCGACCCAGTAACCCTGCGCATGAGGGCCACGCGCATACTCCGATCGAAGACGGAGATTCGACTGCGCAGGTTCCCACCAGAGGTGTGCGCCGATGTAGTTCTCGCGAGTACCTTGCAGGAGGCGACCTACCGAGAGACCTGCTTCAAGGCGGGCGTTGGGCAGGTAGACGCTGGCGCGGCCACCGGTTGAGCGTTCGGCGTTGAACTGCTGGTTGGTGCTTGCCACGGAGAAGTACGCGGCGTAATCGAGATCGACTTTGTCGCTCGAGAAGGCCGAGCCACGCAGCATTCCGCCGACGCTCGATGCGGTGCTCATCGTGCCCAGGCTGAAGATCAGCGGCGCATCTTCGAAGTTGCTTATCCATATGGGGCTGAGGCGCTCGTTGTAGGTTCCGAAGGGTGTGAGGAATTCACCTGCGACAAGAGTCAAGTTGCGATTGGCAATGACGTCCGCCTGCAGGTAGGAGAGCCCGAGGAACGCGTCGTGCTTGTAGCCTGGTTGTCCGTTCCCACGTGGAAAGAAGGAATCGACGATTGACGCGCGGCTTTCAACCAGCAAGTGATCGCCGAGCGGTGCAACAAGAGACGGCGCGATAATCGGCAAATATGTGGTGTTGCCGCCGTTCGTGCTGGTGATGAGTCCTCCGCCACCGGAGATGAAGGGGAGGTTTTGCGCTCGTGCAAGGTGAATGGATGCCCATCCGATTGACGCGAGCAGAATGATCAAACCTCGCCTCGTGTGCATCTGGTGCTTCGCATAACTTGACATGGGGTTAGGTTCGCTCGAGTGCCGCGGGCGGGTGTCATGATTGCGTCTTGCGAATGTCAGTGGATTGTAATTTCAAGCGCGTGTCGCGATGGGTGTCGTGGCAGGAAATCCGCCAACAAATCCGTGACAATCTCCTGACATGGATATGACACACACCAGAGCCGGGAAGTTCATTGTTGGTGCTGACGCCAACAGATCGAGTTCAGTAATGGCTCGCATTTCCGAATTGGCGAGGAGGCTCATGAGAGTCATATCTGCATGGAAGATCGTCTTTTCAGTTGTCTGCGCCTGCGGATTAGGCTTGCAGCTTTCCGGTTCGCCGGCTGCAGAACCTCGCCGCGTAGAGATTTCCGCAAAGAGGTTCTCCTTTGATCCTGGCACAATCACGCTGAAGAAAGGCGAACTGGTCGTGCTGGTGCTGAAAAGCAGCGACGTCCCGCACGGGATTCGGGTTCGCGAACTTGGTTTGGATATGAAAGCTCCCAAGGGTGGATCGGCCGAAGTGCGATTCACTCCGGACAAGACCGGCGATTTTGTCGGGCACTGCTCGGTCTTTTGCGGGGCTGGACATGGAAGCATGACCATCGCATTCCATGTGGTGAATTGAGATGATCCGCCTGGCGTTCATTGTACTGCTACTTTCGGCGCTGATTGTCAGCGGGTGCAAAGCAAAAGCCCCATCGAAGGGGGAGTCGAAGCTGATGTCGGGTATGAAGCACAAGGTATTGATCGGCAACAAAAAGCTGAAGAATCCATTGCCGGCGACACCTCAGACGGTCGCGGAAGGCAAGGCCGCATTTTCGCACTACTGCGTTGCGTGTCATGGGTTGGACGGGCAGAACACAGGCGTGCCTTTCGCAGATCGCATGGCGCCGCCCGTCCCGTCGCTGGCGTCGGCAGAGGTGCAGGAGTATACGGACGGACAACTGAAATCGGTGATCGACGATGGGGTGTGGCCTTCGGGCATGCCCGCATCCAGAGGGATGTTGAGCGACGAGGAGGTCTGGTCGATCGTAATGTTCATTCGTCATTTGCCAAAGGCCGGGAGCCTGGGCGAACCGGAGATGTACAGTCACTAGCCTGCCATGAACAAGAGACATTTCCCAATGCGCAACAGGACAACCGCACGAACGCGCGAGTTAAAGGAAGCTATCGTCGCCTCGTTCTCAGCGGAGGGCGACGATGTGGCCATGGGTCTAGGCGGGTTCACGGAAGCGGATTGGAAGAGTGTCTTATGGTGGCTCGATATCAGCGGGATGGCTATCTATTTTCTGGACCAGACCCGACGGGTTGGAGTAACAAGCCTGATACCGTTGGCGGTGGAAGGTGACCTTGCAGAGCGATTTCAACGAAACCGGCTTCGCATCCAAGCGCTGAAGGAGGAAGCGTGCACTCTGGCACAGTGGCTCGAGAACGAGAGCATACCTTACGCGTTGTTGAAAGGGATCACGCTTACTCCTGATTCTGTCTCCGACCCCGCCTTGCGCTGCCAGACCGACATGGATTTCCTCGTAGCAAAGGAGAGCGAAAGTCTTGCGTTTGAATGTGTCCGCCGCCTGGGCTACAAGCTTCATGCGAAGAGCGGTAATACGTTGGAGCTTAGGGCCGGCGAAGCTGGTCTTCCAGATATGGCAAAGATGTACTCCGTTCACGCGCAACGGGCTCTGGAACTGCATCTGCTGCCCAAAGAAAATGGGATCTCCGACCTTTTGAATCGGAGAACAACTCGGGACTTCGATGGCGCGCCTATTGCAACGCTCTCTCCAGCGGACATCCTGGTGCAACAAGCACTGCATTTGTTGAAACACTTGTGCGGTGAGCACACGCGACTGTCGTGGGTTCTCGAGTTTTGGCGCCACGTCGAGGCTCGCAGATTCGATCAGAAGTTCTGGGCTGAGGCAGAAATCTTCGCGGCTGAGGAGATGAACGGCGATCTTGCGTTGGGTGCAGCGCTGTGGCTGGCTGACGAGTTCTTCGGAGGAGCATCGATGGAATTGCCAATGCAGTGGAAAGCGGAGGCTCTTCCCCCGCGCATTCGACGATGGCTCAGGCTCTATGCCCGCGAGCTCTTGCTGGGCGATTCCATTGGCAGCAAGCTCTACGTCCTGTTGCGCAGCGAGGTTCCATGCAGGACAGAGGATATAAAGAAGTCCCACCGCTTTCTGTTTCCGCACTACATGCCGGCACGAATCACACAGCCTCGCGCGGGAGAGAGGTTAGGGGAGAGATGGGTGCGCTATGTGATCGAAGGGGAGTTTTTTCTCCGCCGCATACGCTTTCATGTGGTGGAAGGATTTCGCTATACGATCGAGGCCTCGCGATGGAGAAGGGACACGGTGAGATACGGACGATGAAGGTTTCCTTGCATGATGAAAAAGGCTGGATCGTGTCCTTTGCACTTGCCGCGATGCTATGGGCCATGATCTCACTACCCAGCCATGCCCAATCTGGCGTGAACGACAGCACCATGGATCCCTTCGATGCTTCCAGGGCCCAAAGCAGCGATTCAAGGCAACTCCAGAGTAGCGAAACAGGGCAACTGCAAAGCAGCGACGCAGAACAATTCCAAAGCGGCGCTGAAACGCGCGATCCGGCATTGTCAGCCGTGCAACTGATCGAGGTCTTGCGCCGCAGCCCGGAATTAATGGTGGAAGTAAAACCAGTGGTTGCCGATAGTGCGCAACTGGCGGGCGTGACCGTGCAGGCAGACTCGTTGACGGATGAGCAGGTGTATGCGCAAATTGAAAGCAGCAAGGCACTGCGCATCACGCTCACCCATTTTTTGCTGGCTCGCGGATACCTCACGGAGGATCAGGTTCAAGCAGGAAGAGAACGACAGGAAGAGACCTTTCAGCGCGAACCATTTGACGAACAGAGCCGCTTGGCGGCGGGAGAGCTTTCGTCGCGAACTTTGGCCTCACGTGAAAGTACCAGAAGCGAATTGGAAGAACCAGGTTCGAGCCGTCCGTTGAGAGAGCGCCAAACGTCGTCAAGGGGCTATGCGGGAGCTCGTGCAGAGATGAAACGACCAGAGGCACCTAATGTGACGGACGAGCCGCCGTCTCTGCATCGTCCGACGCCCTACAACCTGCTCTCTCTGCGCGATTTGTACACCCAGGTTCCTGATTCACAGGAACATCTGAAGCGATTTGGATCGGAGCTGTTTGTGGCCCGCGCCACGCCGGGGAGAGAAGCGCTCGAACCTGTTCATACAGCTGCAATCGGCGCACTTGATGTCCCACTGGGTCCAGATTATGTTCTCGGTCCCGGAGATCAGTTGAGCATTGCGCTGTGGGGAGGGGTGTCGCAGAACCTGCTGCGCACAATCGACCGTGAAGGACGCATCGCACTGCCTGAGGCTGGTCTTGTTTCTGTCGCCGGACTAAGTGTTGCGAAAGCCGAGGCGATGATCGCAGAGGCGCTGCAAAGTCAATACCGCAACTTGCGCGTGGCGGTCACCGTCGCGAACCTTCGTTCAATACGCATCTTTGTGGTGGGCGATGTGCAACTTCCGGGATCGTACGAGGTGAGCTCACTCGCATCTCCCATCACGGCCCTATTTGCGGCTGGAGGGCCGACGGCAGTTGGCTCACTGCGCATTCTGCGGCACTATCGCAACGAAAAGCTGATCGGCGAAATCGACCTTTACGACTTCATGCTGCGCGGTGTCCATCCAAACGATGATCGGTTGCAGGGTGGAGACACGTTATTGGTCCCTCCTGTGGGGCCGCAGGTGGCCGTGTCGGGCGCCGTGAAACGACCGGCGATCTATGAATTGAGTGGCGAGAACAACCTGACATCGGTGTTGGACGATGCTGGAGGCTTCACCGTTGCCGCGGCATTGGCGCATGTCACCATCGATCGAGTGATTGCCAACCAGCATCGTGAAGAGGTTGCGGTAGAAGCTGGAAGCAACGAAGCGCCTTCCGCCATCATCGCGCGCTTGCAGAATACCGAAGTGAAGGATGGTGATCGCATTCGCATTGCCACGGTTCTTCCCGCGAGCGGCCGGGTGGTGTACCTTCAGGGCCATATTGCACGTCCTGGGAAGATTGCGTATCGCGACAACATGCTTCTCACCGATGTCCTCCCCAGCTATCGAGAACTGCTGCCGGAGCCGGCAGACCATGGAGAGATTGTCCGGCTGGTGGCGCCTGACCTGCATCCGGAGACCATTGATTTCAACGTCCCCGATGTGTTGATCGGGAACACGTCCATTACGCTTCAGCCGTTCGACACGATCAGGGTATTTGCAAGATATGAGCTGGATGCGCCGACGGTATCGGTCCGTGGAGAAGTGCTGAGGCCAGGCGTCTATCCAATGTTTAAGGGAATGACCGCAGCCCAATTGATCCGCGCAGCGGGTGGATTCAAGCGGGATGCGATGGTGGAACGAGCGGACCTGGCCAGCTACCGGGTGATCGGCGGCAAACGCGCTTCAGTCGAGCGTCGTGATATTTCGATTGCAGATGCCGTGCTGCATAACAATCGAGATGCAGATGTAGTTCTCAAGGTGGGCGACGTGCTCACGGTACATCAACTGACTGGATGGGACGAGATCGGCGAGTCAATCACGATTGAAGGCGAGGTTGCTCATCCGGGCGGCTACGGGTTTCAGGAGGGTGAGAGGTTGAGCGATGTCCTTCGGCGGGCAGGCGGGCTGCGGTCGACCGCGTATCCAGAGGGTGCGGTTCTCACTCGGCTAGATGTAGCAAAGCTGGAGAAAACGAGCCGCGAAGAATTGATTCGTCAGATTGAGACGAACTCCGCCGCTTCACATCTGTCTCCAAGTGTAGCGGGAAGTGAGCAGGCCGCCTCATTGCAATTGATTCAGCAACAGCAGGACCAAATTCTTGCGCGGCTACGCAGCCAGCCTGCTAGTGGAAGACTCGTGATTCGTATCAACCCCGCCATCGAGACCTGGGCCGGAACTGCGGCCGACATCGAGGTCCGAAGCGGCGATGTGCTTCGGATTCCGAAACGGCCGGGATTCATTCTTGTAACAGGGCAGGTCTACAACGCCTCGGCCATCACGTTCATGCCGGGCAGGACAGCCGAATGGTATCTGCAGAAAGCGGGAGGAGCATCTGATACTGCGAATCGGAAGGAGATCTTCGTTATTCGAGCCAATGGATCCGTGGTTGGACGCCGCTCGGGAAACTGGTACGGGCACGAAGTACTCTCTACCAAACTCGATGCGGGCGACACGATTGTTGTTCCGCAGAAGATAGTGGGCGCATCGGCGACGTGGCGCAATCTTCTGAGCGCGGCGCAGGTCGCCGCATCTCTGGCGATTGCCGCAGCCGTGGCGGGACTGTAGGTGAGCATGGATGTCGAGGTCCAGGCACCGATTCTGAGTGCAGACGATGCAGCGAGCGCGCCCGTGCTTTCAGCGCGTGGAAGCGCCCCGAACTGGCTCTATAACCTGCGCATTCTGTGGGCTCATCGCATCCAGTTGATGCGCATCCTTGGAGCCGCATCTGTGGTCAGCCTACTCCTTTCATTGGTAATTCCGAAAACGTATATCTCGCAGGCACGCATCATGCCTCCGGAAAGCTCAGGGAGCAGTTCCGGATTGTTCACCGCGTTGGCGGGCCGAGCTCTGGGAGGAGATACGTTGGGAGGCCTGGTGGCAAGTCTTATAGGTGGTCATAACACGGGTTCTCTGTTTATTGATTTGTTGCGGAGTACGTCGGTATCGACTCGGCTGATTGATCGCTTCCAACTTCAGAACGTTTATCACAAGCGATACCGCGTGGATGCGGCCAAAGTACTGGCACGCAAGACGACCATTGTTCAGGACAAAAAGAGCGGCGTGTTGACTCTGAGCGTGACGGATAACGATCCGGTACGCGCTCGTGACATGGCCCAGGCTTACCTGGATGAACTGAATTCACTCGTGAACCGCACCGGAAATTCTTCAGCTCATCAGGAGCGGGTGTTTATCGAGAAGAGACTGCAAGCGGTAAGGAGCGACCTGGAGCGGGCCCAGGCGGCAATGAGCGAATTCTCCAGTACCCATTCGGCGATTGATTTGCGAGAACAGGCGCGCGCAACGGTGGAGTCGGAGGCGCGCGTCCAGGGAGCGCTGATTGCAGCACAAGGCGAATTGCAATCGCTGCAGCAGCTTTACGGCGATGGAAACGTGCGGGTTCGCGAGACTTTGGCTCGAATCGCGAGCCTGAAACACGAACTGGCAAAGATGGGCGGCTCCTCCTCTCCGCTTTCTATTGCGCCAAAGAGCGATGACGCGGGAGATCAACTGGCGACTGCTTCGTATCTGCCGCTTCGCCAGGTTCCCAGGCTGGCAGTGCCATTTGCAAACCTGTATCGCGAAGTTCACGTGCAGGAAACCGTCTACGACCTGCTCACGCAGCAATACGAGATAGTGCGCATCCAGGAGGCAAAGGACATTCCGGTTGTGAGTGTGATCGATGCTCCTGGAGTTCCGGAGAAGAAGTCGTTTCCACCGAGAGCACTTCTGACAATCGGGCTGACGATCGTCATCCTCATTCTTGCTTCCATTGCGCTGCTCTGCCATCACTATTGGCAATTGATCGACGCGAAGGATCCGCGCAAGAGCTTCGCGCTCGAAGTAATGGAGTCGATGAGTGCATTGCTACGCGGGAGATGGATCATGAGGAGGCCGGCGTGAAACACGGAGGTGTTTATGCACTCGCTGGCCCGACAAGCATCTTTGCCAGCGCTGGATCGGTGTCTGGGGCGAAGGACAATGTGGCCTTCTCGGCCCTGGCTACTTGCGCCGGCCTGTACTTTTCGTGCCGAGCGATCTTTGTGCTGGTTTCAGATCGTTGGTTGGGTATTGGAACTTCCGCAGGCGTCTTCGCCAGCCTGGGTCTATCGATGGCGTTGTTACTTGCCTCCTTGCTATGCGCCTTCGGCCGCAACGCGCACCCATCCGGCTGGATGGCTAGAGTGCGCCCGATTCAATGGGTTGTTTTTTATCTTGCATTCGCTGGTTGCAGCTTTTTGTGGACCGAATCTGTTTCGCCACTTGGGTCGGCAGGCTATTGGATTGGACTCGTCGCGGATGCCGGCATAGTGATTCTCCTGTTCCGGGGGTACGATTCGGCATGCGCCGCTCACTCGCTCATGAAGGGCTTTATCCTTGGAACCTGTTTACTGGCCGCGATCGCGTGGATCATGCCGGCAGAGACGGATCT
>Ga0224528_1001032_pt1 | contig 19681 bp, 14 predicted proteins | sample CBST25metaG_2_FD_179888 | JGI IMG/M metagenome (GOLD analysis project Ga0224528, IMG submission 179888) | Peat soil microbial communities from Stordalen Mire, Sweden - C.B.S.T25 | ecosystem: Environmental > Terrestrial > Soil > Wetlands > Peat | place: Sweden: Norrbotten County, Stordalen Mire...
AAGGAAAAGGTCCGCGCGGACCTGAAGCGTCTGGTGCAGAAGACCACTGGCCGACGTCCGATGATCATGCCGGTGATTCTGGAAATGTAGGCGTCGCACCCAAGAGCGGCAGAAAAACGGCGGAGGCTTTCGAGCTTCCGCCGTTTTTTGTGTGTTGAATGGCTTGCGTCGTCGCGGGAAGACTCAGGCGGCGGCGCCGGAGAGGCCGGCCGAGCGGACAGCGAACTCGGGTGGCAGCAGGTTTGCCGAAGGCAGGGACGCATGAAGCTCTGGCAAACTTTCGTGGGCCAGGAAGACCTCGTCGAGTTCGAGCCGGGCGTTACCGGTCAGGTCAAGGTAATCGATGCCGCTTTGGCGGCAGAGGTCCTGGGACTCCGGGGAGAGGTGGGGGGCGATCAGCACCGCACGGGCGGCGTTGTCGCGCGCGCGTGCCGTGCCGTGGAGGGTGAGCAGAACGGTGTCTAGGCTGTTGTTCCAAAGCGCGCAGGCCAGCGTGTAGCTGCGACCGAAGACGGTGACGCGTGCCAGCAGGTCAATGGGAGGTTCGGCCTTGGGAAAGTCGATGCGTACGTTCTGCTGGCGCATGGAGGAGATTTGGCCGAGCAGGGCAATCAGGGCCTCCGAGGCCCGGCGCGCGGATACCGCGGGGACGGAATGGGGTTTCATGTCAGACTCCTTGGGGAGGGCTTCGCGGACAGCTCTACCGTGCGGCGCGAAGGCTGTAAGGGAAGTAAGATTTTTCCAAGGAAATGCTTGGATTACGCTGCTGTGCGCATACCGGTAAACATCGGACAATGTCGGAAAAAGTCGAGTCGGTATGCGGGAAAGCCCTCCGCACAACAAGCACGAAGTGCAACTTGTGGGCCAGCGGAAAACTGGCAAGCGCGGGTTGTGAAGCACAGCGTCGTTGGGACCATGAATACCTCCCATCCTGCGAGGGATGAGGCTGCTTCTGCCAAAAGGAAGTCAATGTGGGCGGCGGTGGCTGAAACCTGCTCGACCGCGTGACCTGCCTTCCTCCTGCATTTCTATAGACGACATTATGCCAGCAAGTGTTGTCTGCATGTGAGAAAAGAATAATAGTCCGATGAAAATTTGAGCGCGGAACGGACCATTCGAGGAAGGAATCCCTTCGGGACGTATTCCCCGCTGCTTGCGGCGGGGTAGTTCATTGAAGGTGCCGGGACACGGGTTTTCGTTCCACGGAAAGAAGCGATAAGATCCTCGGGTCGAACAAAAAGAACTCACATGATTGCGAAAGAATGGATGCACTGGTCGCGCCGCGGTTTCCTGTTACGCGCGGCCATGACGACGGCTGTGGCCGCGCTGCGGTTGGCTCCTCACGCGGATGGGCGTGAAGACCGCGCCCCTGGTCTTCCAGCAGACCGCGTCGGCCTTGCAGGTTACGCTGCGTTGGGGTGGGGGGGAGAGAGATGCCGTATGCTGCGCATTGAGGGAACGCTGCCGATGGGGGCTTGAATCGTGTGTGGCGTGGATCGATGCCAAGCACGCCATGAACTATGAACTGCGAACTATGAACTGTGAACTGAAAAAGCCCCCGGAGACTCCGGGGGCTTTTTGCTTTAGCTGCGGAAGCGCTTGGAGGGCTGATCGGAGAAGATCTGTCCATCGCGGATGTGGACGACGCGATGGGCGAACTCGGCGATATCCGGCTCGTGGGTGACGAGCACAATGGTGTTGCCCTTGGCGTGCAGTTCGTCGAACAGGGCCATGATCTCGTCGCCGGTCTTGGTGTCGAGGTTGCCGGTGGGCTCGTCGGCGAGGATGATCGAGGGATTGTTGACCAGAGCGCGGGCGACGGCGACGCGCTGGCGCTGGCCGCCGGAAAGCTCGTTGGGCTTGTGGTACATGCGGGACTCGAGTCCGACATTGATGAGCGCCTGCTTGGCGCGTTCGATGCGCTCGTCGGCGGGCGTGCCGTTGTAGATCATGGGCAGTTCGACATTGTGCAGCGAGGAGGCGCGGGAGAGCAGGTTGAAGGTCTGGAAGACGAAGCCGATCTCCTTGTTGCGGATGCGGGCGAGCTGGTCGTCGTCCAGTTCGCTGACGAGCTGGCCATTGAGCCAGTAGCGGCCCTGCGAGGGCGTGTCGAGGCAGCCGATCAGGTTCATCAGCGTGGACTTGCCCGAGCCGGACGGACCCATGATGGCCACGTACTCGTTGTGTTTGATCCGCAGGGAAACGCCGCGCAGGGCGTGAACCTGCTGTTCGAGTCCCATGTCGTAAGTGCGCCAGAGATTGTCGACGACAATGACCTCGTCGGCGGCGGGAGCTGCCGCGGCTGCCGCTTGTTCGGTTTCCGTTTCATTGACTGCCATCTGTCTTCATCCTTCTTGCGCCGTCTACGCACAAATCTGTTTTTTAGACGCCGGGGAACAGCTTCGAGCGTCTCGCTTTTAGTACCCGAGCCTTGTTGCGGCATGGCGAAAGAGGATGCGGAAAAGGGGTTGAACCAGCCTTGTTCAAGAAGGAAAGTTCAGCCGGGGCTAAAGCCCCGCCCTTATTTCGCGGCTGTTACGGCCCGGCTGAAGCCGTGCCCTTTTACAAAACGTGTTTGCAGCCGAGTTTTCCGCAGATCCTTTCGCGGTGTCCTTTCCGTGCCAAGTTGCACCCGCCAGAGGAAGCCTTTAGCCTTGGCTCTCCCAGCTTCTATTCTCTGTTCCCTAGTCCCTGTTCCCTAGCACTTATAACCTGGTCCAAAGAACCTAGCCCCTCGCATCCGCATTCGTCCCTACGTCCCGCTCGAACTCAGCTCAACCTTGCGCGTGTCGTGTTTGAGCAGCGATCCGTCCTTCAGTGCGCGCAGAATTTTGTAGGGACCGGTGACGAGTTCCTGCCCTTCGTTCAGGCCGGTGAGCACTTCGATGTCGGTGGCGCCGGTAATGCCGGTTGTCACGGGGACGAACTTGGCACGCATACGGCCCTTGGCATCCTTGTCGACGAGGAAGACGCCCTGCACGGGGCCGGATTTCGTGGTGGCGGCCTGCACGCTGTTCTTGTCGGTGACGGGACTGTAGAGGGTCAATGCCTGGATGGGCAGCGTGAGGATACTGTTCTTGTGGGCAGTGGTGACCTTGGCGGTGCAGGACAGGCCCGGGCGCAGTTCGTCGCTGGGGGTGTCGAGCGTGACGACGACCTTGAAGTCCTTGGCCTCTTCGGTGCCGGTGGTCGACTGCGAGGTGGCAATGCCGGTCGAGCGCAGCAGCGCCTGATCGCCGACCAGGGTGACGTGGCCCTTGAAGACCCGGCCGGGCAGCGCGTCGACGGTGATCTCGGCGGCCTGTCCGATCTTGATGTTGATGATGTCGGTCTCGTCGACCTTGACCTCGGCGGTGACCACGCTCATGTCGGCGATGGTCATGAAGGTCGAGCCTTCGGTGTTCTGGATGCCCTCGACGACGGTTTCGCCCTCGCGGACCGGCTCGTTGGTCACCACACCATCGAAGGGCGCGACGGCGGTGGTGCGGTCGAGCAGATCTTGGTTATAGCGCAGGGTGGCCTTCTGGGTGTTGACCTTGGCGCGGGCCGAGTCGGTCTGAGCCTTGGCTTGATTGAACTGGGCCTGTGCCTCGTTCTCGCTGGCGGCGTCGGTGGCAAAGGCGGCCTTCTTCGAGTCGTAGTCCTGCTTGGAGAGGATGCCGGCCTTGTAGAGGGCCTGCGCGCGATCCCAGTCGAGGCGCTTCTGCTCGAGGTCGGCCCTGGCGTGCTCCAGATTGGCTTCCTGGGTCTTCTCGTTGGCAATATAGCTGGCCACATCGGTGTGTGCTGCGGCGATGGTCGCCTTTTGCCCGTTGACGTTGGCCGACTGCTGCACGTTTTCGACCGAGGCGACGACCTGCCCCTTCTTGACGTGATCGCCCTCATGCACGTAAAGGTGGGTGATGCGCCCCATGGCGGTGGCGCCAAGGTTGGCATAGGTCTTCGGCTTGACCTGTCCGGTGCCGCTGACGACGGTCGAAAGCTCCTGCCGGGTGGCCTTGGCGGTAAGAACCTTGGTGTAGCCTGACTGCTGCTTGACGATCATGAAGGTCACAAGTCCGGCGGCGACCAGAACTCCGGTGGAGATCAGGAGAATCTTCTTTATCTTCATAAGGTGCGCGTGCTCCCCCATCAGTCTTTTTCCAGTGTACGCAATCCGTGCGCGCATGGTTCCCGGCGAAGAGGGAAAGAACCTCGGTGCCGGCTTTTGGTGTTCCCTGGGCGAAGTGGTTTTGTAGGCGTACCTTGATTGTGGGGGAAAAAGGCCACCGACGTCGAGGCGAAATTTGCCGAAGGCAGGTTTTTGCCGGGGTTATGGCGGCCATGGGTGACTTTCGCCTGCTCGGTGCGTCCAAGCTTGCAAAGCGCACTGTGCCTCAGCGGTTGCTCAGCCCTTACCGGACCCGTAAAATAGAGGTTCGCAGGAGTTTGTGAAAGTAAATGATGCTCAACGGACGCAAGATCTTATTCGCAGCGCTGGGTAGCGGGCTGGTGATGGTTCCGGCTCTTATGCAGCGGTCGGTGGTGCGGGCGCAGTCTCAGCCGCAGGCCCAACAGCAGAGCAACGGAACCAGCGAGGAGACCACGGTCGATCCTCGCAAACGCCAGCGCGGAGCCAAGGAGCGCTATCAGGCGCAGAAGGCCTTGCGGCAGGAGTTGAAGGGTACATACAAAACCTGGTTGAATCAGGAAGTCACGTACATCATCAGCGACGAAGAGCGCAAGGCGTTCATGAGCCTGTCGAACGACGAAGAGCGCGACGCCTTCATCGAAAGCTTCTGGCAGCGGCGCAACCCGAATGCGGATTCTCCGGAGAACGAGTTCCGCGAAGAACACTACCGGCGCATTCAATATGCCAACGAGCACTATGCCGCCGGCAAGCCGGGGTGGAAGACTGACCGCGGCCGCATTTATATCTCTTGGGGCAAGCCGGACAACATCGATTCGCATCCTTCGGGCGGCACCTATGAGCGCACGCCGGAAGAGGGCGGCGGCTCGACCTCGACCTTTCCCTTCGAGACCTGGCACTACCGCTATCTGGAAGGCGTCGGCGAAAACATCGACATCGAGTTTGTCGATACCTGCCAGTGCGGCGATTATCACTTCACCATCGATCGCAGCGAGAAGGACGCTCTGCTGCACGTGCCGGGCGCGGGCCTGACCCAGTACGAAGAGATGAACCACAAGGACAAGAGTGATCGCTTCAAGGGCAACGGCCTGGAGAACCTGGGCGGTGGTCCGATGGGCGACAGCGCCAGCGGCAAGGAATTCGACCGCATCGAGCTGGCCTCCAAGCTCTTCGCGCCTCCTCCGGTCAAGTTCAAGGATCTGGAAGCCTTCGTCTCCGAGCACAAGGTGCTCACCGGCCCGGTCTTTCCCTTCGACGTGCGCACCGACTACGTGCGTGTGACCGAGAATATGGACACGGTGCCGATCACCGTCCAGATGAAGATTCGCGATATTACCTTCGTGACCAAGGATGGCGTCTCCAAGGGCGTGGTCAACATCCTTGGCAAGGTGACGACGATTGCGCATAAGACCGTGCAGACCTTCGAGGATACCGTCGAGGTTAGTGAACCGGCCGAGTTGCTCGACAAGGTGCGCGATCAGCAGCGCGTCTACTGGAAGGCGCTGCCGTTGCAGCCGGGTCTCTACCGGCTCGACATCGCCATCAAGGACGTGAACAACCCGGACCACGTCGGCATCTACGGCCGTGGCATCGAGGTTCCGACCTTCCACGATGAAAAGCTGGGCACCTCGTCGCTGATTCTGGCGGATTCGATGCATACGGTTTCCTCGCGTGAGATCGGCAACGGAAACTTCATCCTGGGCAACACCTTTGTACGGCCTCGCGTGAGCGATACCCCGTCGGCACCGGTCAAGTTCAAACGCACTCAGGAGCTGAACTTCTGGATGCAGGTGTACAACCTGGGCATCGACGAAGCGACCAAGAGCAACCAGGCGCAGGTAACCTATCAGATTCTCGATGGGACTTCCGGCGCGGTGCTGCTCGAAAAGAAGGTCAATTCGAAGGAGCTTGGCGAGGAGCACAGTGACCAGTTGACGGTGGCGAAAGGTTTGCCGATTGCTGGTCTTCAGCCGGGAAAATACAAGGTGACGATCAAGGTCAACGATGCAATTTCCAAGCAAGAGATTGTGCAATCCGCGCCCTTTGTCGTGGAATAATAGAAACAGATCCCGCGCGGTGCGTAGCCGGACTTCAAGATTTGGCACCCCGCGCGGATTTCCCATTGCTGAACATTTGGCCAGGGTAGACGCCGGATCACAGCAAACAGTGATAAAGCGCAGAACCCATTTCGTCGGAGTTGCAGTGCTGGTGGCATTGGCGTGCACCAGCGCGTGCTTGGCCGCGCCCGCCACGGTTTCAGGCGTGGTGCGCGATGTGGCCGGTGTGCCGCAGATGGGTGCACAGATCGAGTTGTTGCGCGCCGACCTGAGCGTGGCCTCGGTGGTCGTCTCCGACAGCAAGGGCCGCTATCAGTTTGCCTCGGTCGTGCCCGGCCGCTATGCGCTCAAAGCCGTCTGCCAGTCCTTTCTGCCAACCTTGCGTGAAAATGTCCGCGTGCATACGGGCACGGTCGTGAACCTGACCATGAGCACGCTCTACGAGGCCATCCAGTGGCTGCCCTCCGAGCCGCGCAAAAGCAGCGCGCAGAAGGATGACTGGGTTTGGACGCTGCGCTCGGCGGCCAACCGCCCGCTGCTGCGCTGGCTTGAGGACGGGCCGCTGGTGGTTGTCGAGGGCAATAAGGGCTCTGCGCGCCGGTTGAAGGCGCGCCTGGTGGCCTCAGGCCAGGATGGCAGCTTTGGCGAAAGCGGCGAGCGCTTCTCGGCGATGGTGGAAGATACGCCGCCCGGTAGCCGCGAGTTGCTGGCGCGGGTAGACTTTGCGCCGAACAGCGATGCGGGCATGGAGTCGATGCTCGGCTTCCGGCAGGAGCTGGGCTACGTGGGCGCGGTGCAGACGGTGGCTACCGTCTCCGTGCATCCGGAGATTGAAGGCCCCAACGGACAGGGCTTTAACGCGGCGGCGCTGCGCAGCGAAGAGACAATTCATCTCGGCGATCTGGCCGAGGTTGAGGCCGGCGCCACGGCGATGATGGCGCGCATGGATGGCGCGGGTTCGGTGCGGGCTACCTTGCCCTCGCTCGAGGTGCGCTGGAGGAATGGCGACAAGCAGGCGTTCAGCTACAGGCTGGCGACGCAGGTGCCGCTGGCGCGCGTGGAGCAGAGCGAGACGACGCTGCCGCGCTTTGCGCTGAGCCAGGGACGGCTCGCCATGGAGCGCGGTCTGCATCAGGAGCTTGGCTGGGAGCGCACCACCGAAAATTCAGGCGTCCGCGTGGCCGTCTTCGCCGACCGGCTGCGCAATCCGGTGGTCGAAGGCCGCGGCGATGCTTCCTCTGACGCTCTGCTCTCTGACGCTTTGTTGGACCGGAGCAGCGGGTTGATGCGCACGGCTGGCGAGGACTTCTCGACGACCGGCGTCGAGGCCAGCATCGAGCGGCAGATCGGCGACGGCAACCGTGTGCGGCTCAGCTATGCCAACGGCGACGCTCTGGTGATGCCTGCCGCACAGCCGCGTCAGGTGAACGTGGCTCAGTTGATGGCCGCCGCGCGGCCACACCGCACGCAGACCTACGCCATCACGCTTTCGGGCACGCTGGAGGGCTCTGGAACGCGCTGGCGGGCCAGCTACCGCTGGCAGCCGGAGGACGCGGTGACGACGGTGGCACCCTACGCGCTGAACGCCGCCAGCCCCTACCTGAACCTGCGCCTGCGCCAGCCGGTGCGGATCGGCACAAGCAACTTCGACGCGCTGTTTGACGTGCAGAACCTGCTGGCCCAGGGCTACCGGCCCTACCTGCTGACCGATGGCTCGGTGTTGCTCTTTGCTCAGGGCCAGCGCGCCATCCGCGCCGGTCTGGCGTTTACTTTTTAGACTTTTCTTTGCAGGCAAGAACAAAGCCGCCGGAATTCCGGCGGCTTTGTCGTGCCCCGAGCCAGGGGTGCGCGTGGCGAAGTACAATAAGAGCGCGTTTCTACAGACAAAAAATTTCTCTATGAACAGAATCTGCTAGGCAGACAACAACGTCTTGCGGCAGAAGAGGTCGAGAAAATGAATGTACAGCAAAGCCTTGGTCTTTCTTTCCTTGGAACTTCTTTTTTGATGGGTTGCTTGAGCCTTGGAGTGGGGGCGCAGACGCTTGCGCCCGTGGCGGCAAAGACGCAAAACGACGCACTGCGCGCGGGGTTTGAGAACCCGCCGAACGGCGCGCGGCCACGCGTTTGGTGGCACTGGATGAACGGCAACATCAGCCAGGAGGGCCTCAAGCTCGACCTCGAATGGATGCAGCGGGTCGGTGTCGGCGGCGTGACCATCTTCGAGGGCGCGATTCATACGCCGCAGGCTGTTCCGGAGCGGCTGGTCTACATGACGCCGGAGTGGAAGCAGGCCTTCAAGTACGCGGTCGAAAAGGCGCGCGCCGAGGGCCTGGAAGTGGCCATTGCCAGTTCGCCCGGTTGGAGCGAGACGGGTGGACCGTGGGTGCCGGCCTCCCAGGGCGTCAAGAAGATGGTCTGGTCGGCGACGCGGCTGGAGGGCGCAAAGCCCTTTGTCGGCGTGCTGCAGCATCCGCCGACGGTCGATGGCAGCTTCCAGAATTTTTCGGTGAAGCGCGCCGTGCCCCCGCCCGAGTTCTATGCCGACGCTGCGGTGATCGCCTACAGGATTCCGGCCGATGACCGGCCGCAGGCGGAGCTGCATCCGACGATCACGACCAGCAAGGGCGCGGCGAATGTGCCGGCGCTGAGCGACGGCGACGTGGCGACGGTGGCTCTGGAACTGGACTGCGCCGGGGAGGAGAAAAGCTCCTGGGTGCTCTTCGACTACGGCCAGCCGCAGCGGATTCAGGCGGTGACTCTGGCCACGCTCGACGACCTCTACAGCGTCTTCGGTCACGACTACCGCGGCACTCTGCCGGAGATCGCATGGAGCCAGGACGGCGTGCACTTTACCCAGGTGGCGAAGATGCGGCCGAGCAGTGTGAACGAGCGGACGACCTCCTTCGTTGCGGTCGAGGCGCGCTACTGGCGCATCGCTTTTCCGCCGCCGGAGATTGCGCCGGTGACGCCGACCGAGCACATCACCGAGCTGGTGTTGTCGAGTGGCGCGCGCGTCAATGAGTTCGAGAAGCGCGCGGCCTTCGCCAACGAGCCGGATTATTATTCGATTCCCGACCCGGCGGTGAAGCCGGAAGAGGTGGTGCAACGTGGGGAAATCGTCGATCTTACGGCGAAGATGAAGGCCGATGGAACGCTGGCCTGGACGCCGCCGGCGGGCAAGTGGATGGTGCTGCGCATGGGCTATTCGCTGACCGGTCGCGAGAACGGACCGGCCCCGGCCGAGGCCACCGGGCTTGAGGTCGACAAGCTGAACCGCGCCTATGTGCGGAACTACATGGAAGGCTACTTGAAAAAGTATGTCGAGACGGTGGGCGCCGACGAGATGGGCCCGCGCGGCATCTCGCATGTGGTGACCGATAGCATTGAAACCGGCGCGATGAACTGGACCGACAACGTGCTCGCGGAGTTCCGCACGCGGCGCGGCTACGATGCGCACCTGTGGCTGCCGGCGCTGACCGGCGCGGTGATTGCCAGCCCCGCCGAGACCGACCGCTTTCTGTGGGACTTCCGCCGGACGCTTAATGAGCTGATCGCAGAAAACCACTACGGCACGATTGCCGATGTGCTGCACGAGCACGGGCTGAAGTATTACGCCGAGGCGCTCGAATCGCACCGCCCGGCGCTTGGCGACGATATGGAGATGCGCAGCAAGGCTGACATTCCCATGGGCGCAATGTGGACCTGGATGCCGGGCAGCGGACCGCAGCCGAGCTATCCGGCCGACTTGCGTGGCGCGGCCTCGGTGGCGCACATCTACGGGCAAAATCTGGTTGGCGCCGAGTCAATGACCTCGCGCGGGCCGGCCTGGGGCTGGTCGCCGAACAGCCTGAAGAAGGTGGCCGATCTGGAGTTCGCGCTGGGCGTGAACCGTTTCGAGATTCACGAGTCCTCGCACCAGCCGGTGGTCGACATGGCGCCGGGACTGACGCTGGGCGCTTACGGGTTGTGGTTCAACCGCAACGAAACCTGGGCCGAGCAGGCGCGGCCGTGGATGGACTATCTGGCGCGCTGCTCGTTCCTGTTGCAACAGGGGCGCTTCCATGGCGACGTGGCCTACTTCTATGGCGAAGAGGGGCCGCTGACCGGCCTCTACGGCTGGTCGTGGCCCACCGATCTGCCCGAGGGCTACGGATTCGACTACGTGAACAGCAGCGTGGTGCTGCATAAGCTGGCGGTGAAGGATGGTCGCCTCATCACGCCGAGCGGCATGAGCTACCGCATTCTTTACCTCGGCGGGCGGAGTCAGCGCATGACCCTCGCCGTGCTCAAGCAGGTGCGGGCGTTGGTGGAGCAGGGCGCGGTCGTGGTCGGCAGCAAGCCGGTCGATTCGCCGAGCCTGGCCGACGATCCGCAGCAGGTGAAGGCCGTGGCCGATGCGCTGTGGGGCGATGCGAAGACCGGCGCGGTGCGCACGGTCGGCAAGGGAAAAGTCTACGTGGGATTCTCGGCGAACGATGCGCTGAAGGCGCTCGGCATGGTCGAGGACTTTGCCTACGAGAAGCCTGAAGCCGATGCTGAGCTGATGTTCGTGCATCGCAGGCTCGAGGATGGCGAACTGTATTTCATCGACAATCGCAAGCCGCGCGCCGAAAAGGTCGAGGCCAGCTTCCGCGTTGCGGGCAAGCGGCCGGAGCTGTGGGATGCGGCGACCGGCACCTCGCGACCTGTTTCCTACTCGACGGCCAACGGCCAGACCAAGGTGCCATTGGCGCTCGATCCGGATGGAACGGTCTTCGTGCTCTTCCGTGCGCCTGCCAAGGGCGTTGGCGAGCAGATTGCCGAGCCCGCGCCGAAGCCGGTCGAAGCGCTCGACGAGGCGCTGAACACCGGTTGGACGGTGCGCTTCGAGCCGAATCGCGGCGCGCCGGTCGAGGCCGTCTTCGATCGGCTGCGCTCCTGGAGCGATGAGGCGCAGGTCGGCATCAAGTATTTTTCCGGAACGGCAACCTATGAGAAGACCGTCGAAATTCCAGCCGGAAAACTTGGGCGCGGATCGCGGCTGTGGCTTGATCTGGGTGAGGTCGGCGAACTGGCCGAGGTCACGATCAATGGCAGGCCGCTGGGCACGGCCTGGAAGAGGCCCTATCGTCTAGAGGTAACCGATCAGTTACGGGTCGGAGCTAATGCTATCAAAATTTCCGTCACCAACCTATGGATAAATCGATTGATTGGCGATCAGCAGAGCTACGCGCTGCGCAAGTACGCCTTCACGGATATTGCGCCGTACAAGGCGGATGCGCCGCTGACGCGTGCGGGGTTGATTGGACCGGTGCGCCTGTTGCGCGCGGAATAAAAAAGAAGACAGAAAGTAAAAAAGAAAGATGCAGAAACAGAAAAAGCCCGGTGTTGCTACCGGGCTTTCTCTCTTGTGGGATGTGTCGCAGGGGGGATCTACACAATTTACGTATTGAGATCGATCAGACCTTCGGGCAACGTCATTTCGACGCGGCGAGTGTCCAGATCGAGGCGGCGCAGGTAGCTTTTCGCAAAAGGAATTAGCACCTCGCCATTGGAGCAATCCAGAACCAAAAGAGGCGTTGGACCGGCGGAGCGGTCGACGTCGCAAATCGTGCCGACGAGGACGGGCTCGGTTCCGGCCACATCAACGAGTGCGCAGCCAATCAGGTCGCCGACGTAGGTCTCATCCTCAGATAGAGGCGCACGTTCGGAGCCAGGAATGGCCACGATCAGCCCGTTCAGCTCCTCGGCGGTCGAGATCGAGTCGATGCCGTCGAAGTGCAGGACGATGCCGCCCTTGTGGCGCCAGTGATGTTTGAGCGTAACCAGGCGCGGGTACACGTGCGAAGACGCGCGCGGCCTATGACCGGAAACCTCATCGGGCAAGAGCCAAAGCTTTTTACGCTCGGCGAATTTATCAGGAAAATCTGTAAGAAGTTCAGCGAAAATCTCGCCCTTGCGGCCCTGTGGCTTGTGCAGGCGAGCTAGCCATGCCCATGGTGCGAGCCGATCTAACGTGGCTCTGTCCGGCTGTGACGGTGCACCGGATTGCTGGTAATTATCCATTTACTCGGCTTTGTCGTTGTGATCTTCTTCGAGGATGTCCAGCGTGTAACGATGATGCAGTTTCATGCTGACAGCACCGAGGATAGTACGTACTGAACGGGCCGTGCGACCCTGTTTACCGATGACCTTGCCGACATCTTGAGGAGCGACTCGAAGTCGAAGCACCGTATTCTCATCTTTGTTGACGGACTCGACATCGACGGCTGCTGGGTCGTCTACCAGGGCTCGCGCGATCTCGCGAACCAGTTCATCGACTGCGATCATATCAATTTGGGTCATGCTTTCTGCCCCTGACTTGCAACGTGGGATACGTGAGAATTGGGCAACAACATCCCGTTGGCGAATAGTATCAAAAAGATCTCTCGCCGTCAGTAAATTCTGTGCGGGGCCGTGAGGCCCCCGCACCAAGTTGTTCAGGGGGGTAGAGACTAGACAGCCGCCGGTGTCGCGACCGGAGCGTTCTTGACCAGCTTTGCGACGATGGTGGAAAGTTGTGCGCCGACGCTGCACCAGTGGTTGATGCGCTCAAGCTTCAGGTCAACCGAAGCCGGATTCGTGCGCGGGTTGTAGGTGCCGACCACCTCAATGGAGCGACCGTTGCGGGCGCGATCCTTCTCAATAACGACCACACGATAGTAGGGCTGTTTACGGGCGCCAACGCGCGCCAAGCGAATCATGACCACGGCGATAGTGTTCCTTTCGAAAACCGATACTGTGTTGCGCTCTTCCGGAAATTCTTCAAGACGAAGCCTGTTGATTCAGCGGCCGCCGTCTGAAAAGAGCCGGAGCTAAACCCAACCTTTGCCCCAAAGACGAGTAGCTGTCCGCAGGGACGCCATCTCGCTCAAGACACAACTATTAAGTATCGCTGAAACGGCGTCGGTAGGCAAGTTTTTATGGAAGGAGGAAACGGAAGAGGAACCGGGGGAGCCTGCTAGTTGAGACGGGATGCGACGGCAAATAGCGGTCCAGAGCGGAGTTAGCGACATTTTTCAGCGCAGAGCGCGGGGCTGTCGCGTGCTTCGGAAAATTTCCTTGCCGATCGCCCCTCGCTGTGTCAAAATGTGCGACATGAAGGGTAATGAGCAGGTTATCGAGCATCTGAATCGGGCGCTCCGCGAGGAGCTGGCGGCAATCAACCAGTATTTCATTCACGCGGAGATGTATGAGAACTGGCACTATGACCGGCTGGCCAAGTTCATTAAAAAGCAGTCGATCGGCGAGATGAAGCACGCCGAAAAACTGATCGAGCGCATCCTGTTTCTGGATGGAACCCCGCACATGGAGCCTATGGCGATTACCATCGGCAACAACGCCAAGTCGATGCTGCAGATTGATCTGGATTCCGAGTTGCAGGCTATTGCTCTCTACAACGAGTCGGTGCAGGTTGCCACGGCCAACAAGGACAACGGTTCGCGTGATCTGTTTGTCACCCTGCTCAAAGACGAGGAAGAGCACGCTGACTGGCTTGAGGCGCAACTGCACCAGATTGAGGAGATTGGCTACGAACGGTATCTGGTGACGCAGGCCAGCGAAGGGTAGAGCGAGAAAAAAAGAACCTTGATCGGCCGACGGCAAAGGGTTTGTCGCACGGCAGAAAAGTTTTTTTCAGTGCAAGGGCGGCAGTCTTCTGACGAAGATTGCCGCCCTTGCCTTTGCGCGGGGATCGGGAACGCGCTATTTCTTCTTTTTGCCGACGGCAGCCTGCTGCTGCGCCTTCTGCTCTTCACCTGTGTGATGATGCTTATGATGGGCGATGGCCTTGGCAATTTCCTCGGGAGTGAGGCTGCTGTGATGATCGCTATGAAGAACGTCGGTTGCTGGACTTGCCGCCGAGGCGGACTGAGCTGATTCCATCGATTCCTCCTTGTATGGGCAGGAGGGCCGGTCTGTGCTGGTTGAACAGAGCACAAAGGGTCGCTGCGATGCCGGATGGCGGATGGCGGCGTGGTCACGGGTCCGAGAAGAACCGGGGACACTGTGGTGGGGCGCCGGGTAGCCGTGCCACCCGGGCAGAGGCGGCTGTGGAACCGCCTCTGCCCTCTAGCATAGCTCCAGATGCTGCCTGCCGTCTGATGGAAAAGAAATAGAGTACGAAAGTCCAAGTATCGATCGTGCGGCCGGATCGATTGACGCGCTATCGTTTCCTTCCTAAGATCGTTCTGTCCGTGGTATGACCTCTCACAGGATCGACCATACCTTTTCTGAAATGATGGCCTAAAAGCAAAGGATTAAGCCTATGAGTCTGCTTGTTGAAATACAACGCAACCGCATTCGCATCCGCGTCTGCCTGTTTGCTCTGGTTGTCTGTGCCGTGGCCGCACAGGCAGAAACCATCGTCTACGTTGGCGGTTCCGGGACCGGGCACTATTCCACCGTGCAGGCCGCCGTCAACGCGCTTCCTTCGACCGGTGGCGAGGTGGAGATTACCGCCGGAACCTACAAGGAGCAGGTTACCGTCAGCAAACCGAGTGTTCGCCTGATCGGCGAAGGTTCCACGGCCGCCTCGACGGTTATCTACGACGATCTCTATTCCTCGAAATCCGATGGCAGCGGCGGCACCATCGGCGATAAAGGTTCGTCGACGATCATCGTCACCAGCGCGGCCAAAAACTTTTACATGTATAACCTTGAGGCGGAAAACACCTATACGCAGGAGGGCAATACCGAACAACCGGCCCTGGCGCTGTATATTGCTGCCGACCGTGCCGTGCTGAGCGACGTGCGCCTAATCGGTCGCCAGGACACTCTCTATCTCGGCAGTCAGGGTTGCACGACCACAACCTGCACCGCTGCGCGGCAATATATCTACGGCTCCTACATCGAGGGCAATGTCGACTTCGTCTTTGGCGATGGCGCCGCGGTCTTCGATACCTGCACCTTCATGATCGACGAGCACAGCAGCGTCAGCGGAGAGGCGGTCATCACCGCGCAGAACAAGAAATATACCAACTATCTGAGCGGCTACGTCTTTTACAAAAGCACAATCGAGGCTGCCAGCAGCGCCATGACCAGCGTTTATTTCGGACGCCCCTGGGGCAAGTATTCGACGCACATCCTGGTCGACAACACCATCAGCGCGCCCATCAAGGCTGCCGGATGGATCGAATTTACCCCCGGCACCACCGACTATCTGCCCACCAGCACCTATGCCGAGTATGGTTCGACCGGCACCGGCGCGGCGGGCTACAAAGCCAAGACGCGCGAGGAGTATGTGACCTACCTGACCGCTTCGGAGGCCAACGACTATCTGCCCGACACCTATCTCGCCGGCTCCGATAGCTGGGAACCGACGACGGTCGATTAGGAAGAGCAGGGAGCAAGGGAACAGGGAACGAGGGAACAGTCAAAGAACAAGATAGACTGTCTACTGTCCCCTGTTTTCTTGTTTCCTATCTTTATCCGAGAATTGCCTTCAGATCCTCGTCCACCGTGGTGATTGGCATCAGGTTGAACTTCTCATGCAGCAACTTGAGCACCGCGGGCGACAGGAAGGCCGGCAGTGACGGCCCGATGCGGATGTTTTTGACGCCGAGCCACAGTAGGGTCAGCAGAATCGCGACAGCCTTCTGCTCGTACCAGCTCAGCACCATCGAGAGCGGCAGATCGTTGACACCACATTCGAAGGCCGTGGCGAGAGCCTGCGCGATCTTGAGCGCCGAATACGCGTCGTTGCATTGGCCGAGGTCGAGCAGCCGGGGCAGGCCGCCGAGGGTGCCGAACTCCTGCTTGTTGAAGCGGTACTTGCCGCAGGCCAGCGTCAGGATGATGCAATCCTGGGGAACCTTTTCGGCCAGTTCCGTGTAGTAGCTGCGGCCGGACTTTGCGCCGTCGCAGCCGCCGATCAAAAAGAACCGCCGCAGTGCGCCCGACTTCACCGCGTCGATCACTGTGCCCGCGTGGCTCAGCACGGCCACGTGGCCGAAGCCGACGGTGATGGTGTTGTCGGGGCCGTTCTCGGAGAAGCCCGGCGCGGCGAGCGCGGCGGCGATGACCGCGGAGAGGTCCGTGCCGCTGACGTGCCGGACGCCGGGCCATTCGACGGCCCCTGCCGTGAAGATGCGGTCCTTGTAGGATTCCGTTGGCTTCTGGATGCAGTTCGAGGTCATGAGGATCGCGCCGGGAAACGCGTCGAACTCCTTCGCCTGATCCTGCCACGCGCCACCGTAGTTGCCGGCCAAGTGCGCGAAGGCCTTCAGCTTCGGATAGCCGTGCGCGGGCAGCATCTCGCCGTGGGTGTAGATGTTGATGCCGAGGCCTTTGGTTTGCTCAAGCAGCGCGTAGAGGTCGTGCAGGTCGTGGCCGCTGATCAGGATCGCTTTGCCCTTGACGGGATGAATGCGCACGGTGGCTGGGGTGGGCGCGCCGAAGGTTTCGGTGTGTGCCGCGTCAAGCTGTTCGATGACGCCGTAGTTCAACTCGCCGACGGCCAGCGCGAGGCCGAGCAGTTCCTCGGCGGTGTGTTTTTCCGTGAGCGCGTTCAGAAGCTCGTAGACCTTGGCGTAGCTGGCCGGCGCGGCTGAGCCGAGCATCATCGCGTGATAGGCATACGCCGCGACGCCCTTCAATCCATAGATCACCAGCTCTTCGAGATTTTTTATCTCCTTCTCGGCGGCGTCGATGCCTGCCGGTGTGATGTAGGCGGCGGGGATGAGCTGCGCGCGACCCTGTGCGAGCAAGTCTTCGCGGTTGGCGGCAGGGGAGAAAACCGCCGGGCCGGAGAGCTTCTCGGTCGGAATGCCTGCCTTTTGCGCTGCTGCTTCATAGAGCGCGCGTGCCTGGTCGCGCGTGGCGGCGGTTTGATAGACGAGTCTGGCAATGCTGTCGGCGTCGAAGTTTACGTTGGTGAGTGTGGCGAAGATGGCCTCGATGACGAAGGCGTCGATCTCGGGGGCGGCCGCGCCGAGCAGGCGGGCGCGATGCGCGTACTGGGCCACGCCCTTGAGCGCGTGGATCAGCAGGTCCTGAAGCGTGGCGGTATTCTCATCTTTGCCGCAGACACCGATGGTCTGGCAGCCCTGGCCTTGCGCGGTCTGTTCGCATTGATCGCAAAACATGGAGTCGATTCCTTCCGTGAAAAATGATCTGAACGAAGAGTAGGCCGGGGGCGGGAGAAAGAAAGCGACTTAAGTCACTCGGAAACTCTTTTGCCGCCGGTGGGGTTTAAGGAAATAGAATCTCTGGTGCGCGCTTGGGCAAAGGCCTTTGCGGCGGAAACAATCACGAGTTGCCACAAGGAGGGGAAATGGGCCGTTTTCTTTGGGTGGTTCTTGCTCTGGCGAGTGTGGGTGCAAGCGTGATGGCGCAAGCTGCGGCAAAACCGGTGGCGCGGCAGAAGGCCGTTGATCCAGTGTTGACGGGCGCGGTGAAGAATCTGCCGGTGCGCAAGGTCGTGCTCTACAAAAACGGCGTGGGCTACTTCGAACATGCGGGCACGGTCGAGGGCACGCAGCGGGTGGCTATCGACTTCACCTCGGCGCAGTTGAACGATGTGCTGCAATCGCTGACCGTGCTCGACGAGGGTGGCGGCCGCATCGGCGGAGTGAACTACAACTCGACGACGCCGATCGAACAGCAGTTGCAGTCGCTCGGACTGGGGCTGAGGGATTTCCCCGCGACCATCGCCGTCTATCAGGCCTTTCGCGGCCAGCGCGTCGAGGTGACGGGCGCGGGTGCGCCGGTCGTGGGGCGGCTGGTCAACATCGAGTACCGCCGCTTGATCGACAAGAATGGCGCGACCTCGGAGGACCACTACTTTTTGATTGTGGCGACCGATAGCGGCGCGCTGCGCACGACCGAGTTGACCGATGCGGTTTCCGTGCGGATGCTCGACGCCGCGATGCAGCGGCAACTGAGTGACTATCTGCGGGTGATTGGCTCGGCCGCCGATCAACAGGCGCGCCATCTTATTTTTAACGACTCTGGGCAGGGCGAGCGCGCAGTGCGGGTCAGCTACATCAGCGCGGTGCCGGTGTGGAAGTCGACCTACCGGATGGTCTTTCCGCGTGAGGCCAACGGCAAGGCGACGGTGCAGGGCTGGGCGGTGGTGGATAACACCGTCGGCGCGGACTGGGACAACGTGCAGCTTTCTCTGGTGGCCGGTGCGCCGCAGAGCTTCATTCAGCCTCTGAGTCAGCCCATCTATACACATCGGCCGGAGATTCCGATTGCGACCGCGGCACAGACCGCGCCGCAGACGCACGAAGCGGCGGAGATGGCCGCGCCAACACGCCTGCCGCGCAACGTTGAGATGGTGGCAGAAAAAGAGGAGCGTAGATCCTTCGGTGTCGCGGGAATGGAAGGAAAGGGCGGGGGCTATGGCGCAGGCTCGGGCGGCAATTTCGGTGGCGGGAGCTATCGCATTGGCCTCGGGGTGACGCGCGCCTCCGATGCGTTTGCCGAGGGCGACGTGGCCACCAATGCCTTCGACGACTTCTTCGAATACTCTCTCGCACAGCCGGTCACCATCCACAAAAACGAGTCGGCGATGGTGCCGATTCTGCAACAGGAACTGCCCGCCGAGCACGTGACGTTGTGGCACGAAGGCACTGCGCCGTTGCGCGCGGTCTGGCTTGAGAACACGTCGAGGCTGACGCTCGATGCAGGCAGTTTCTCCATCTTCGAGTCGGGCGAGTTTGCCGGCGAGGGGCTGCTCGATCCGATTCATCCGGGCGAGCGGCGCTTGCTGAGCTATGCGGCCGATCAGGCGGTACGGGTGCGCGTGGTGGAGCGCAAGCCGGGCCAGCGGCTGCATCACGTCAGCGTGCAGAAGGGCGTGATCATTGAAACGCGCATGGACGAGTCGGCGGTGACGTATGCGGTGGCCAACTCGGCAGACCTGGACCGCGTGGTGCTGATCGAAGCGCCGCGCATGGCGAACTGGACGCTCGACGGCGTCAAGGCCGATGAGACGGCGGCGGGTGTCTACCGCTTCAAGGTGCCGGTAGCTGCGCACGCGACGGCGAAGCTCGAAGTGCGGCAGCACGGACCGGAAGAGACGCGCGTGGAGTTGAACGCAAGCCAGAATCAGACGCAGTATCTGCTCGATCTGGTGCAGCGCACCCCGCAGGCTCTTGCCGCGTTGCAGCCGGTGATCGAGGCACAGAGCGCCGTAGCCAAGCTCGGTGTGGCGATTGGTGCCTCGAAGCAATCCGAAGAGACGGCTTCGGCCGATGAAGCCCGCGCGAGAGAGAACCTGACTGCGCTCAAGGGCAATGTGGCGGCCAAGCGCTTTGTCGAAGATCTGAATCGCGCCGAGGATGCGCTCCAGACTGCGCGCAAGCACACGACCGAACTCGAAGCGCAGAAGCAGACCGCCATCGAGAAGGTGGATGCGCTGATCGCCGGGCTGAGCTTTGACTGGGACGTGAAAGAAGCAGGGAACAGAGAATAGGGAGTAGGGAACAGAACTCGACAGAAAAGCCGCGCCCGATGGGGGGCGCGGCTTTTC
>Ga0224528_1001035_pt1 | contig 19620 bp, 22 predicted proteins | sample CBST25metaG_2_FD_179888 | JGI IMG/M metagenome (GOLD analysis project Ga0224528, IMG submission 179888) | Peat soil microbial communities from Stordalen Mire, Sweden - C.B.S.T25 | ecosystem: Environmental > Terrestrial > Soil > Wetlands > Peat | place: Sweden: Norrbotten County, Stordalen Mire...
CCGAGACCGCGAAGAAAGCTTGCAGTAAGCCTCCACGCGATTACTGCCTGCGCTCCTCAGTTCGAATACCTCTCCTGCAAACCGCTCAATCGGCCTTGGCAAAACGCTATGACCGACACACACCTAGAATGTGGCTGTCACCTGGAAAACGCTGTTGGGCGATATAAAGAATTTCCTCCACTTCCTTTGCGAGCTTCTCGATGACGCTCTCAGGCTCCTGTGCGTCAAGGGAGTTCTTCAGCTTTATGAGTCTAACTTTCGCGAGGGTGTGGTAGGGATATGATTCCGCTCGTTCCGAGCTAGTGAGTGACGCGGCGAGTTTCGTCGCCTCTTCCAACAGCTTGTCCCGCTCCAGCGGCGTCTTGCTCGTCTCCGCAAGTTTCAGACGGATCTCCGCCATCGAGTGCTTGATCGCGACATCGCTAGGCGCTAGGTCAGAAGCTCTCTTCAAGAGGTTGGCTGCTTCCTGGCGGCTTCCGTTAGGACGATGCATTTCGTACAGAGCCATCTGATGTAGTAAGTGCTCGTCATCTTCTCCCAACACCTCTTTTCCGGCGGCGAAGATCGACGTTGCCATCTGGTGATCGGGGAAAAAATCGAGCACTACACGTCCCCTAATCATCTGCCAGAACGCTATGCGATCCGGGGAGTAGTCCACGTTTAGAGCGCGCAGGCATTTAATGTATGCGTCGTATCGATCTTCTGGCTGCGATAACATCTGCGTAAAAACCATATCCGCAATGTGCGGATACCGGGTACGGTAGCAGAAGTCTCTCGTCATCTGGTCGTATTCAGTGATGACTACATGCTCGAGCGGGGCAAAGAAGCGCTGTTTGAATTCGTCGAAGCTAATACCGTGAATGCGAGAAACAACGTCGGCGCGGACCGGGACGTTCAAGCGATTGAGCACACATACTGAGAGGTAGATATTCTGCGCTTCCCTCGGGGTTAGGCTTTCGAATTCATCCTTGATGATTTGTTCGAACGGCTTACCGTAGGTCGCCTCATGGAGCGCGACCAGCAGCTGCCGGCCGGCCCGATCTGCAAAGACAGCCCTACGTTGTTCCGGGGTCAGAGGCTCCAGTTTATTGAGCGCCCTATTCTTTTCGAGGAGTGCGAGGAGAGCGTCAATCTCGGGCGATATTAGATATTTAAGCTCGTACTCGTCCGTTACATACGGAAAGATCGGTTCACCCAACACATTCCATTCATTGACGCGCGCGGCAATGACTATTGTGAGGAATTTGCCTTCGGGGCCGATTCCCTTGATGACGTTTTGCAACTCGCGAACACGATCCGCCGCATCATCTACAAACAGAAAGATGCGCTGTTGGCAGAAACCGATGAGTTCCTGCAACGCGGTTCTGTTGATGATGCCCTCACGATGAACGTATAGGCAGATTCGTCCATACAAGCGCGCCGCATCCCAGCCATGCGACGCATCATGACCGTCTTGCCTGCTCCCGCATGAGCTTTCAAAAGCACAATCTCAAGTGCGTCGGAGGGGGTGGTGTCTCCATCCGCCAGGAACTGGTCGGCGAGAATCGTGTCAGCGAGTTTCCTCCGAACGTCAAGGTCCTGCTCGATAGCGGAAAACCCGCGATTGATACCGTGATAGAAATCCTGTGGGGCGACTACATTCGTCTTTTTGGCCAAGGAGACATACTCGGCGTCGATTTCGAGGAACTGAAGTGTCGAACGAGTCAGAGTGGCATTGGCTATCTTGAACTTTTCCGTGATCGGATGGTCCGTCTTGACGCTCTTAAAGGTGCCCAGCGCTCGCACATGTTTTGGTATTCGCGTCTCCAGTTCTGCCATGAACTCATCAAAGGTGCCTCGGATCGGGGTGACTTTCCGCCCCTCCCAGAATCTTCCTTTGATCGGATCGATATCGGGACTGATGATGAAGCTGCGCGGTCGCATCGCCTTAACCTTGTCGACTTCCAGAATTACCTGCCTTAGATCGGAATCTTCGAGGCTTTGGCCGATATAGACAATCGGGTGTTCGTAAGACCACGTTAGAAGATGGTCGAATAGGCGGGAGCGACCCTCTCGATATTGCAGGAACTGATCGATCGTGAGGATGAGCGGACAGCTTTCATTGCTTATTCGGGAAATGCAGCCATGAAGCTTCAGCAACAGAATGTTGAGCGAGTCTCGGGTATTATCCTCGACTCTGTCACCATTCTCGATGAGGGGCCGCGCATTCTGCACTGGGAACTGCTCGATGTGGAGCGCAATCCCATGGAATTGGTCGAGGTAAAGGGAATCAGCAAGCGGAAGAAACGTCCACGTGTTCTTCAATCGAAGGAAGCATGGAAGGTTCTCGATCATTTGGCGCAGACGTACCGGACGATGGCGTTGATTGCACTCTGCTTTGGTTTGCAAATCAGCGAATTCCTGGGTTTACGCTGGACGGACTTCGACTTTCATCGCAAGGCCGTCCTGGTGCAGAGGTCCTCGGTGGGCAAGCGGCTCAGCAAGCTGAAAACCGAGTATTCCCAGGACGAGGTTCCGCTCGAACAGGGCTTCATCCTTGCTTTCGAGAAATGGCGCAAGCTGTGTCCAGAGTCTCCGGAGCAGTGGGTTTTCCCCAGCCCAATGACCGGTCGCCCCTATCACTCCGATTCAATCCGCGCCGACTACCTGGTTCCGGTAGGAATTCAACTGGGGCTGGGCAGAATTGGTTTTCATACCTTCCGCCACACTTACCGGGCTTGGTTGGACGAAACCGGGGCGCCGGTGGGAGTGCAGCAGAAGCTGATGCGCCATGCCCATGTTTCAACCACCATGGACCAGTATGGCAATGCCTCGATGCAGGAGAAGCGAAAGGCCAACCGGCCGATCGTTAGACGTGTGTTGAGCAGGTCTGCGGCGGAGGGGAATTCTTCGGTCGTATAAAAGCAAAAAGAACCGGGAATCGGTTCTTTTGCTTACAGGACAGTTTTGGACAGTTGGTGCAGTGGAGCTTTTGTTCGTAACCTATTGAAGGTTTTGGTTGCGGGGGCAAGATTTGAACTTGCGACCTTTGGGTTATGAGTGACGTAACAATCGTATTATCAACGAGTTAGACGGCGTAGTCGGGAGCATCAAAGAGCGCTAAGTTGTTGAAAGTACGTACAGGGATTTCTCTCGGTGGGTTGAAACTGGGTCGAGAACCCAATGGTCGTTGGAGCGGCAGCTCTTAATATGCCCTTCCTAAAGGTCATTGGATGGCCCCTGTCCGCATCATGATCCGCCAACCCGATGAAAGGGGTTGGCGGCGGGGTTGAAGAGCCTCGTCTTCGCCCGTATATCGCTGATTCCATGTTCAAATAAGCAACCGCTCTACAGCAAGAATCCCAAGGGCGCTTCTGTGTTTCTCCCGGTTTTTCGAATTTGTTACCCTTCCGATCTTCTCTGTTTCTGACGGTGGGTTTAGCTTTGCTCGGTGGAGCACATTATTCTATATTCAAATTATTTGAATTTTGAATGGAATCGGCCTAGACTGGTTCCATGTTGAGGCCACTCGATGTCGTCGTATTGCTGAAGCTCTCCCTGTGCGCGGAGCGGCCGACGTATTTGCAACTGGCGCAGGAGCTTCATCTCTATCCTTCCGAGGTCTACACCTCCCTCAAGCGTGCCCGGCTCTCCCACCTCGTACAGGGGCAGAAGCAGGAGGATCGGCTGAATCGATCCGCGCTTCTGGAGTTTCTGCTGCATGGTATCCGCTACGCATTTCCGGTCGAGAAAGGCGCGCTGACGCGAGGCGTTCCAACCGCATATGCCGCGCCGCCGCTTCAGCAGTCCATCGCTTCGGGCGATGATCCTCCCCCCGTGTGGCCCTACGCGGAGGGGACAGTGCGCGGCTATAGCTTCTCTCCGCTGCACAAAAACGTTCCCTTGGCGGCACTCGAAGATGCCTGGCTCTACGAACTGCTGGCACTCGTCGATGCCTTACGGGATGGCCGTGCGCGGGAGCGCGACCTGGCAGGACGAGAGCTCAAAAAAAGATTGGAGGAACCTTCCCATGTCGCATCCGAATCTTGAATTGCTGGAACTAGCGGCGGAGAGACTCCGCCCCCTGTTGGAGGAAATCGTCTTTGTCGGAGGGTGTACGACAGGTCTCCTGGTAACCGATCCGGGGGCCGCTCCAGTTCGAATGACCCATGATGTGGATGTCATCGCCGAAATCGGTTCCTATGCCGATTACACGGTCTTTTCCGATCGCCTGCGGGCGCTCGGATTCGAAGAGGATACCAGCGAAGGCGCTCCGCTCTGCCGCTGGCGGCACACTGGGCTACTGCTTGACGTGATGCCTCTCGATGCGAAGATCCTGGGGTTCTCCAATCGCTGGTATCCCGATGCGCTGCGGACTGCGGCCGAGAACATCCTTCCGAGCGGCCTCGTTTTGCGCGTCGTCACTGCGCCGTACTTTCTTGGGACCAAGATCGAAGCCTTTCGTGGCCGAGGTGCGGAAGATTACTTTGCTAGCCACGATCTGGAAGACATCATCGCCGTGATCGATGGGCGTGCGTCACTTATCGATGAGGTCAGCACAGGCTCGCCGGAACTGCGGACATTTATTGGAAAGGCGGTCCAGGCGCTTTTAGCCGAACCCCGCTTTTTGGATGCGCTGCCGGGGTATCTGCTACCTGACGAGGCGAATCAGCGCCGCATTTCTCAGCTCACGAGGAAGTTGCGCGCTCTGTCTGGACTCACGTAACACATTTTCCACTGGTTGTTTCTGCGGCATCGGTCTCCCACGCTACACGCGAATCGCTCAGGAGTACCTGGCAGGGCCAAACATGCGTGGAAATCTCATGACGACCGCGTGCTGACGGATGGCGGCCTGCAGGTAGAAAAGGCAGAAAAAAGAGGATGAAGTAGGAAGGTTGTGCAAAATGCACAGACACCATTATTCCCGCGGAGGTTGCCAGCTTTGTGAACCTCTCTGTGCGGTATAGCACTGCGTTGCCAAGCAGGTCTATATTGATTCCTTCACCCAAAAATCGAATTGAAGGGCGGCGTGCGTTTCAATGTCGAAGTTGATTGACTTTTTGGCTAAACAGGATCCCAAGAGCCTGCTTGCAACCGTTCTGGTTCTTGTGCTCGGTATTCTTCTTCGCGATTTTGCCCCATTTGCCTGGCGTTGCGTAACTGCGGTCTGCGCTTGGGTGGGACGACGCATTGGGGGAAGGTTCGCATTTCGCTATTTTGAGCGGACTTATCTCGATTGGCTGGTTACGCAGCTGCGGGAACTCAAACTGACAGGAATTGTCAGCAACGACACAGCCAAGAAACCGAAACTTGAACAAGTTTTTGTGTCTCTGCGAATGGGAGGTGAGCGGAACAGCATTTCTTTCATGGAGTGCACTATCGCCGTTTGTAATGAAATACGGCGCAACCCGCGCCGCCGCCGCGCTCTGCTGGAAGCTCTGAAAATGGATCTTGAACGAGCTAGCTCTGACCAACGAAAGGAAGCTGAAGAGTATATCGCACGAAGCATCAAAGAGAAGAAACATCGTGCCGCGCTTGGTCCCAACTTCGCAGACCTCTTGGGAGCGCTTTTGCTACGTAGCGCCTTTTTAGGTAGATTAACGCGCTCCATGGCAATGAATCTGAGTATGGAAGGAATATCGGATGGTGAATCGAGCGAAGGAGCATATGCGAGCACTCTATTCAATCAGATCCTTCATGATAACCAACGGCTAGCAATCTTGGGTTCTCCTGGGTCAGGAAAGAGTACGCTACTCCAATACGTGGGACTTGCGTACGCCCGTGCACGCGCTGGCGATTCGAAGCTCCGCAGAAAGAAGTGCCATCGGAGGCTGCTTCGCGCCAACTGTTGGCGACTCCCGATTTTTGTGCCCTTAAGCCTTGTTTCTAAAGCCCTTGCTGATCCTCTACCAAATGGCAATAGTCGAACAATCCTGGATATCCTGCCCACAATCCTACCCCCCGATTTACAAAACGATCTCGCTTTGAAGTTTTTCAAGAAGAAAATTTCTGCTGGCGAATGCGTCATTCTATTCGACGGACTAGATGAAGTTCCAACGGAGGAGGAATTTAAGGTCGTCGTTAATTCAATTGAAAGCTTCACGCTGGCGCATCCGAAGAATCAGTACATTCTGACTTCGCGTATAGCAGGATGGCGGAGCGGCATACGTGCAGACTTCAGAGTCTTCTACTTGGCGGAACTCTCTGAATCTCAAATTGATGCCTTTATTACAACTTGGTGCGAAGCAGTCGAGCTAAACGCAGTGGTGGGACGCCTCAAAGATGAAGGACAGGCAGATCGCGCCAATCGTCGACGCAGGGCGTTGCAGCACTCCACCCAACTGAAAGAAGCCCTGAAGTCCAACCGCGGCATGAGACAACTTGCTTCGAATCCAATGCTTCTTTCGATTATCGCTCTCGTTCATTACAGTCTGCCAGATCTTCCGAAAGAGCGTACGAAGCTCTATTCCGATTGTTCCAAGATTCTTTTGGAGCAGTGGGACATGCTGAAGGGGAGGCGTGTAGACGATACGCGACTCAGCCTGGAGCAGAAGGAGACGATTCTCAGGCGCATTGCCTTTGCTCTGCATACAGGCGAAATCGGGAAAAAGGGTGGAAGCCGAGAGGCAAACCGTCAGGAAGTTCAAAAATTACTCTCAACATTGTTGCCGAACTTCAACAAATCTTCGAGCGAGTCTGAGCGGCTGCTGACAAGATTAATTGAGAGGAGTGGAATCATCGTAGAACGCCAAAGGGATATCCTGGCATTCTCACACCTCACTTTTCAGGAATACTTCGTCGCTTCCTACTTGGCAAAGAGCAAATCGGCGGATTTTCTGCTCCAAGAAGGAAGAATTTTTACTGATTGGTGGCGCGAAGTAGCTGTGATGTATTCCGGCCTTCTCGAGGATAGTAGTGAGTTTCTAAAGTCGTTACAAAAATACAACCATGCCGACCTCTTCTCCACGAAGCTCCTACTAGCCGGGATCTGTCTTGGTGAATCTCAAGTGGTGAAACAAATTTCAGTACGAGAGTCCATATGCACTGACCTAGTTCGTTTGCACACGCTTGGTCAACTCTCGGGCCCCGCTGCAGATTTTAGAGAGCTCTCTGGATTTCTCACTGATTGGTCTAGGTCCGACACCGCTCGAAGAAAAGCCGTCGCGTTTGCGATAAAGTGCGCTCTCGAATCAGGTGATGGAAAAGCCCATCTAGAAAGGCTTGGAACTGCGATACGTGAGGGCGATCCAGAAGATGCCAGATTGTACATTAGCGCGGTACAAATGCTCCCAGATGTTCCCATCTCTGCGATTTCGGAGGCGATTTGTGCCCATATCAGAAGGCGTGATAGCAAATGCTCAATTGAGGCTATCAATCTTGTTGCCAAGATAACGCCCAACACCAACGACGCTGTTCTGCTCGACGTATTCGAAGCCGCTTTCTCGGATCCTGACTCAAGTGTTCGCGCAGGTGCCATTGACTCCCTAGCAGCGAATCCGGAAAGTATGGACCTTCTCAACCAACTCTATCCCGACATCAACAGGATGCTGTCCGATGAAAACTGGCGTACGAGGCAATCAGCGGCGAAAGCATATGCCCGTTACATCCGAAACGGTGCCTCTGGAGCGGCAAACACGCTGTTCGAACTCATTGGCAAAGAGGAAGATGAAGATGTTCTAGAAGCAGCCTTCGATTCTCTAGCAGAAGCCACCAATACTACAGGTTCAAAGGACATTCTCGACAAGACTTCGTGAGCGGTGCACAAACGCCATCTTGTGGATGTCTGGTTTGGGCATGATTCTGATGTCATGGGACGTTACAGAGAAGAAGACGTATCGCGCTGGCGGGGTGTTGTATCGGAGCAAGTATCCAGCGGCAAGAGCGTGGCAACGTTTTGTCGTGAACGCGGGTTGCGGGAGTGGCAGCTGTATGAGTGGAAGAAGCGCTTGCGTAAGTCGGAAGCAACATCCTTTGTCGCTGTCGAGGTGGCAGTTCCATCAGCGCCAGCGCCAGCATCTATGCGATCCGTGGGCATCGAGCTCCATCATCAGCGCGGCTGGAGCTTGACGGTAGAGCCGGGGTTTGATGCGGCTCACCTGCACCGGCTTCTATCTGTGCTGGAGCAGGAGTCGTGATCGGGCTTCCGAGTCTTCGTGCGTTGGATGGTGCGCCAGGGCCGCGGATCTGGCTTGCGGCCGAAGTGATGGACATGCGCTGCGGGTTCGACCGTCTTGCCGAGCGTGTGCAGTCGGTGATTGGCCAAGATCCTCTGAGCGGTCATCTGTTTCTTTTCCGATCGCGCAATGGCAACCGGTTGAAGATCCTCACATGGGATCGCGATGGCTACGTGTTGTGGTACAAACGGCTCGAAGTTGGTGTGTTCAAGCTACCGCGCATCGTGCCAGGCAGCAATTCGATTGAGCTACGTGCAAGCGAGTTGGCGATGTTGCTTGACGGCATCGACATGGCCAAACTGAAGCGCGTTCCGCGCTATGAGCGTCTGCCGAAGGACAGCATGAAAACTCCTAAAAAAGTGGTTGCATGAAGCGACTCACAGCAGGTTGAAACCGTCTATTTCCATAAGTGTCGAAGAACGATTTCAACGCGTTCGAGTTGCCGAAAGACAGCGCATCGTTGCGCTCGCTTGTGTTCGAACTGCTGTCGAAGAGCGATGAACAGAATCATCGCATCGAAGCACAGCGCGAGCAGACGGAGTCGTTGCAGGTAGAGCTTGTTCGCGTGAAGCTTGAGTTGGAGCGTTACAAGAGGTGGTATTACGGTCCACGCGCGGATCGTTTGCAATCCGACCAGGACGTAGCGCAGATGCTGCTGAACTTCGCCGAAGACCTGGATCAAAAGCCGATCAACGGAGATGATCTTCCGCATCCGAAGGAGCCAGCCGAAGAGTTGCGCCGCGTGAAGCGTCGCAAGGGCAGGCGCAATCTTGCCAACTTCGAAAATCTTCCCGTCACGACGCATGTCTATGAGTTGAGCGAAGCGGAACGCGCCTGCCCGTGCTGCGGTCTGACGCGCAAGGAGATCGGCACGGATGAGAGTTGGCAGGTTGAGTATCTTCCCGGCCATTTCGAGCGTCTGCATCATGTGCGCAAAAAGTATGCCTGCACACGCTGCGAAACGAATGGTGAAAACCCCAATATCCATGCAGCGAAGAAGCCGGAGACGGCCATCGATAAGGGTCTTGCCGGTCCGGGGCTGCTGGCTTACATCGTGACCAGCAAATTTAGTGATTATCTTCCACTCTATCGACTTGAAGACATCTTCACGCGGCAGGGCTTCGAGATATCGCGGGCCACGCAGTCGGTGTGGTGCGGCGATGTGGCGGACCTGGTGGAGCCGCTCTATGCACTGATGGCCGATCGCGTACGGAACTCGCATGTTGTGGCCACCGATGACACCATCATGCCCATGCAGAGCAAGGACAAAGTTGCGAATGCGCGGATGTGGGTCTACGTTGGCGACCAGGATCATCCATACAACGTCTTCGACTTCACCATGGATCGATGTCGCAATGGACCGACGCGGTTCCTCAAAGATTACAACCAGGTTCTGTTAGCAGATGGCTATGCCGGTTACAACGGTGTCGTTGTCGGCAATGCGATTACGCGTGCCGGATGCTGGGCACATATGAAAAGGAAGTTGGTCGAGGCGGAGAAATCTGCGCCCGAGATCGCACGCCAAGCTGTCGAACGAGTGCGTGCGCTTTATGCGATCGAGCACTTGGCCAAGGATGCTTCTGCTGAAGCTCGCCTGCAACTACGCGGCGAGAAATCTCGACCGCTCTTGGCGGAGTTACATGATCGGCTTCTTGAGTGGAAGCAGCAGTTGCTGCCCAGGCATCCCATGGCCGAGGCCATCAACTATGCCCTGGGCCAGTGGCAGGAGCTGAATGTCTTCTGCACAGATGGTGCTGTGCCGATCGACAACAATGTCAGCGAACGTGAAATGAAGCGCGTGGTGCTCAATCGCAAGAACTCGCTCTTCGTTGGCAACCCGCGCGGAGGAAGAACGGCGGCTATCTTGTCCAGCCTGACCAGCACTTGCCGTCGCCATGACATCGATCCCCAGCTCTATCTCACCCAACTGCTGGTCAATCTTCCCATGCTAACCATCAGCCAGCTGCACACGTGGCTCCCGGATCAGTGGAAGATACGTAACTCCAAACATCTTCAAAGCCTTCAGAATCCTGCCACACAGTCCGCATAGCGATGGGGTTCAGGTACCGCTCACAAGACTTCCAAACTCCTGCACTCGAAGAATGAAAAAGTACGCGCGCTTGCTCTCGATTCAGTATTGAGACTGCTGGACCAACCTGCACAAACTCGAGCCATTTTGCGCCTTGTAGGGGAGTATTTTGGCACAAAATCCGAGACGATCTTTGAGGTATTGAACAAACGACTGAGTAGCCTTCATGAACCAGAGTGCATCGCGGTTTGTGTGGAGCACTTGTTGAATCGGATTAGAGTAGGGCCCCCCGTCGAACGAGCAAATACTCTTCCGCTCTTAGCAGCAGTTCGGAACCACAGCGTATCGACTAGAGAAATCGACCGTGAATTGACGGTTAAGCTGAAATCTAGGGGCAGGAGGCTGAAGGTCGCAGCTGCAAAAGCAATCGGTGTATGCGGTTCCTGGAACTGCGATGAAGAGTCCTATCGGATTCTTCTGTCGATGGCCAACTCCAGGTCGCGCAAAGTAAGGCTTAGCGCGTTGAGCGCGATATGCGCGACGATATCTTCGGTGCGAGCTTCCTCGACACTCGAGGTGCTGCGGCGAGGATTGTCATCAGACGAATCGCGCATTCGCGCGGCGGCTGCGCGTGCATGTGCCCGCTTGGGAAGAGCCGGTGTTAGCCTGAGGGATGATCTTCTAAACAGCATCTCTGCATGGCCCGCGTACAAGGGCTCGGTCTACAGAAGCAGATTTGGCACTCTTGGGCAGATCCGTTCGTTTGTTTTCTTCTCTAGAGATTACGGGGTTGAATCCGATGCACAGGCGTGCATTAGGCGTGCGTTGGTCGCGCTGACGACGACGAAAGGAGAGTATCAACAACTAATTGAGCAGATCGCACAACGAATTGCGGACAGTAAAAAGCCATATTTTGCTCTCGTGCCTCTTGTACAGACGATCGGTTCTGTAGCTGAGAAGTATTGCTCGTTGAAATCGCTCGAAAGTCTTTTGCGCGTACTCCGCCTTTTAGAGGAAGGATTTGATGGAATCGATTTTGGGTCAGAATTGGTGTTCTTTGGTCCTTCCTTTGTGACGACCGCGGGTGATGAAATTCCCCTTCAAAAGGAGATCATGGCGGTCGGCAAGAAACTCCACGGGCGTGATGTTACAAAATGTGTTAAACACGCTCTTGAGAATCAGGGAGAGCTTTCCAAGTTGGCTCTTCTGCGCGCTCTGCCAGAATTTGAGACAAACGTGAGAAACGAACTGGTCCCCACAATGAAGGAAATTGCGAACAACGATGCGCCGCGCGTGAGAAAGGCAGCGTGGGATGCTCTGCAAACCATCAATCTTGCACGCGGAACCTGGCACACGGTTGAGCCGAGTACGCAAAACGCAAATTCTGCTCCTGCAGAGTAGGGTAAGCGAACTTTGGGCCCGTGTAGAAAGATGCTTGCCCTCGACGAGTGGTTGACCTTGCCCGCGCAAAACGTATCCCTTAGCGAGCTGCTTTAATAGCGAAAGGGAACGCAGATGAGGAACGGGAAACGGGGCAGGTACACGCTTGAGTTCAAGCAGGAGGCGGTTCGGCTTGTTGAGTCGGGCCAAACGCTGGCGGCCGCGGCACGGAGCCTGGGAGTGGTCGAACAGACCCTGGGCAACTGGATCAAGTTGCATCGAGCCGGACAACTAAAAGGCGTCGTCGGGAAGGGCGCAGTGACTGCCGAGCAGATGGAGATCAGCCGTCTGCGGGCCGAGCTGGCCCGTGTGACGATGGAGCGCGACATCCTGGGAAAAGCGACGGCATTCTTCGCAAAGGGCCAGAAGTGAAGTATGCCTTTATTCAACGCCACAGGCGGGTCTGGCCGATCCGTGTGCAGTGCCGGGTGCTCGGCGTGAGCGTCTCCGGCTACCATCAACACATGAAGCGGCGCAGAGAGATTGCCCAGCGCCGCCACCTCAGCGACGAAGCACTGCTGGTGAACATTCGCGCCGCCTATGCGGAAAACCGTGGCGCTTACGGCTGGCCGAAACTGATGACAAATGTTCTGTCAAGATGCCTGATCACGAGCAGACCGCCGGGAGATTTTGCGCCCATGTCTGCGCCTATGGGGTCGACGAGTATGGACCCTACCGCTTGTACCCAAACAGGCGGGTTTCCATCCACGGAAGGGAACGGCAGGAATCGGCCGTTAAGCGGCTCGCTCAGCGAAATCGCCGCTTGGTTCGTTCCGAATAGCTTCTTCTCAAATTCCGCGATCCGATCTTTTTTCAGAAGAAAGACTGTCAGACTGATCTTGCGGTCGTCCATGGGAGCCCCGCATTGTTCAATCGAAGATGGCCCATATTCTACTGAAGTTGGCGAAGGATAAGATAGACAGGCTTCATAATTCTTACAAAGCGACTAACTTCCGATCCCCGCGACCTTTGGGATCACTCTACAAAGAGCGCTGAATCATTGAAAATACGTTGCCGGCGTTCTTCCAGTGGGTTGAATTTGGGCCGACAGGCAAAAACCGGGAAGGTAGGCCAACCCTCGAGTATTGCCGAAGAGGCCTCCGGGGTCTTGCAGAAAACATCTTTGTCTTGGCGGGCAGTCCGTGTTTACATTCCGATTCAGGGGTACGCGTGACTTCACGGCCTAGACTGTTCGGCAAAGGCCGAGTACATCGTGCCCCCAAACCTTGATGGCAGTGTCGTCAATTTCTCCACATGCTCCACTCCTGCCTCGCTGAAGAGTTCCCGAAGCCTTTCGAAGCCCACCGGATATGGTCCCCACGGATTCGGATTGGATCTCTCATACTCAACAATCAGGAAACGATCTGTTACGGACAAAAGTCTTGTCAGGAAGGGGCGTTGCTCCCGAATGAAATGCAGGACGTTTGCCATGAGAATTCCATCGACGGAGGGAAGACTGAGGCCAGGACTCTGCAGATCCCCCAGAATCTTTCGAATTTCAACTCCGTCATGCAGGTCCGGAATTTCCGCTAATGCTTTCTGGTCCAGATCGACGGCATGAATCGTGCTGCCAGCAGCCAGCGACTGCGCAAGCGCGGCTGTGAACGTTCCGTTGCCGCAACCAAGATCGCACCAGGATTGCGGTCGCGCCCACTCAAGGTGGGGTGTATGAATCAACGCCGTGGCCTGACTGATCTTCATCTCTACACTGTATTTCTAACGGACGAGAAGCCGCCGTCCCGTTACGATCGCGCGGGCCGCTGCATTGCAACCCCCAAGCCTGCCATCGCAAAACAGCTTCTTGACCTCAAGACACATGGTCTCTTCGCCGTGAACTCGGACGCGATTGAGAAGCATGCACGCGCGTCATCCAAAACGATGTGGAAGTTGCCCACAACTGATTGCGGATAGCGACCGGGAAAGCTTCTGGCTGCTCACAGGTTCTTGGCTTGAACCTGTGAACAGCCGGTCTGCCTCTGTGCCGCGATATAAGCGCCCTCGCCTGTCCCCAGGCAATTGCTTACTGGAACGTCTCGCCCACCAGCTCTTCGCTTTTCTTCCAAAGCGCAGCAGCATTTTGTGGATCGAGAGCGTAGCCCCGCACTCCTTCGTCAAGCATGCCCAGCGGTGCATCATCTGCGACGACGGCACTCACGTGGCAGTTCTCGCAATACCGTCCTCCTACCTCTTCGGCGGGCGCGACGACGGCTGCCCATACCGAAGTGGCGGCTCCCAGGAAAACTGTTTTGAACTGAAACGGTCTTTTGCCCTCTGCCGCAGCCTGTTCATTGATCTGTTTGACCATCTGTTCCAAGTGGGCCGGGTCCATATGGCGGGCAAGCTCGGTCTGTATGCCGCCAGGATGTACAGCCGCCGCGCGCACACCGCGGTCACGATGACGGCGGTCGAACTCGACTGCGAAGAGGATGTTCGCAGTCTTCGAGCGCCCGTAAGCCACGAATGGTTCATATGGCGTCATCTCAAAGTTGGGATCGTTCAGGTCGACATTGCTGAAGCGGTGCCCTGAGGAAGCGAGGTTGATCAGACGTCCGCCGTCCTTGATCAGCTTCGCAATGCGGTTCACAAACACGAAGTGGCCCAGGTGATTGGTCCCGAATTGCGTCTCGAAACCATCCGCTGTCTTCCCGAACGGAGTCGCCATGACCCCGGCATTCGCGATGATCACGTCGAACAGGCGGCCATCGGCAACCAGCCTGTCTGCGGCAGCACGCACGCTCTTCAGGCTGGCGAGGTCCAGTTCGACCAACTCGAAACTCGTACCGGTCTCCGCCGCGGCCTTGCTGACTTCCGATGTGGCTCGCTTCGCCTTCTCCAAATCGCGCGCTGCGCCCACAACATCCGCGCCATGCGCCACCAGTGCGCGGGCCGTTTCTACGCCAAGACCCGCAGATACCCCCGTCACCAGAATCCGCTTACCCTTCAGGTCGACCCCTTTGAGGACATCTTCCGTGGTTGACTCTGCTCCGAATTTTGCTGCCATACTGTACGCTCCGATCACAAATCTTTAACAAGGGCCTCGGCCCGGAATAAAACGGAATCAGTCTCCGTTATGATAATGAGATTACCGGAGAGTTCCTCCGGTTTCAGAAAGATCAATGAAAACTTCAGCCGCAAAGAAAACTGCCCGCAAGCCCCGAGCCGATGCTCAGCGCAACCGTCAGCGGATTCTCGAAGTCGCGAAGCAGGTTTTCACGCGCCGGGGCGCGGAGGCCAGCATGGACGAGATCACCAAGCGCGCCAAGATCGGGCCGGGAACGCTCTACCGTCACTTTCCCACACGCGATGATCTGCTGGCCGCTGTCTATATCAGCGAAGTCGAGAAACTGGCCGAGGGGCAGAGGAAGCTCTCCGCCGAACTGCCTCCGATCGAGGCGCTGCGGGCGTGGCTGCTAGTCTTCATCGACTACATTGCTGCCAAAAAGATTATCGCCCCGGCGTTGAACGCAATGGCCGGCGGCCCATCTCGGGTGTTTGAACAGAGCAGCCACGTCATGGAAGAGGCTGCCCATGCGCTGGCGAGCCGCGCCGTCGATAGCGGAGATCTTCGGCCAGATGTGGATGTAATGGACATGCTACGCGCGATCCATGGCGTCTCCAGCGCGGGCAGCACAGAAGATTGGCCTGAAAAGGCGCGGAAGTTCGTGGACATCATTATTCAGGGCTCTCGGCCTTAACGAACAGACTCCCTGCTAAGGAGTGCCATGCAGAAGAATCAAAAGCAGAAATTCACCAAGAGGGATTTCCGAACTCCGCCGCCCATCGAACCACTTATGCTGTCGCGGTACGAACAGGCGAAGAAAGGAAACCCATAGGCGCGGATTGTTTCCACAGAGTGGAAAAGTAACTTGGGAACAGTATCAGGTTGCGCCCGGATGGTTTGAAGCTCTTATCATCTGCCATCGATGCCCTTGAGAAACTCGCTCAATGACAATTCAAATGCTCCAGCGAGAGCCGCCAGATGCCGCAGGCCCACTTCCCGCACGCCCCGCTCGAGATCGGAGATGTGGACCTCATGAATTCCTGCCTGTTCCGCCAAGTCAATTTGCCTCCAGCCGCGCTTCTTCCGGAGTTCGCGGATTCGCTTGCCGACCTGGACGCAGACATCAGAGGCCATTCCCCTAGCATTGACTTAGTGGAAGCACTATATTTAGTGGATGCACTCTTTAGCGGGATCAGATTATTGAGAGCAAGCGGACTCTGGAGAGGACCCCGGTACTTGCTTCCGACCTTCGCCGAGTCCTCGTTAAAATCTGCGAAATCGCCAAATTATAGGCTGCTCTCTCTAAGCAGCAGTGTTCTGCTAGAAGAACCCAAGGACTGGAAACGCACATGATCAACTGTAAAGAACTAATCGGCAAGGTAGTTCGCCAGGCGAGGATCTTTGAGAATGGCGATTACGGTCCAGAAGTGAATTTCGAGTTCACTGACGGCAGCAATTTCAATGTCTGCCTGCGCAATACGGTCGATGCAAAGCTGACGCTGGATGAGGGCGGTCAGCCTCGCGTCCTGCAGGATTATTCAACACCTTCGAACCACCTCTACAGAGGGCAATAACGACTTGGCGGTCAGTGTCGTCGAAGGCAAATCTGGCGCTGACAATCACCGCAAGTTGCTCAGCCTGCAATTAGTTCAAGCTGATTTATGTGGGCGGATTTCACCTCGTCATGAGAACGGGAAGTCGGATTGCCACCACAACGGCTGGGAAATGCTGCGACGCGGCGCCGAGCACTCTTCTGACGCGAAGATGGGGCGTAGCGTTGGTAGGCACGATTGATGCCAGGAGCTAACTCGAAGATGAAAATCAGCTAGCCATTGATGATTTCCATCATCGCTGGCGCATATCGCTTACCGGCTACCGAGCCTCTCGGTAACGCATCCTCGATCTTGTGAGCGTCTTCGTCGCTCAACTGGATGCAGGCAGCGTGAATATTCTCTTCAAGACGAGCCATGCTGCTCGTGCCAGGGATGGGAATCACATCCTTCGAGCGGTGGAGAAGCCATGCCAGGGCAAGTTGTGCCGGCGTGCAGCCCTTCTCCACTGCAACCTCTCGCAGCTGATCGGCAATGGCGAGATTCCTAGCAAACTGTTCTCCTTGAAAGCGCGGATTGCCTCGCCTCCAGTCGCCCGGTGCAAGATCATCTACGCTGCGAAACCGCCCGCCAAGGAATCCCCTACCCAACGGACTGTACGCCACCAGCGCTATGCCAAGTTCACGCAGCACAGGTAACAGACCATCCTCCGGCTCTCGGCTGAACAGGGAGTACTCGGTCTGCACGGCAGCAATGGGATGAATCTTATGCGCTCGCCGTACCGTCCCCGGAGAGGCTTCGGAGAGTCCAATGTGTCGAACCTTCCCGGCATGGACCAGTTCCGCCATCGCGCCGACCGTCTCTTCGATTGGCACCTGCGGATCGACACGATGTAGGTAATAGAGATCGATCTGCTCCACTCCAAGACGTTGCAGCGAACTGTCGCAGGCACGGCGTGCGTTCTCCGGGGTCCCATCGACACCGCGGTTCTGAATGTCGGAGCTTGCGACAATGCCAAATTTCGTGGCAAGCACGACACTATCTCGCCGCCCGACCAACGCCTTGCCGACCTTGATCTCGGAGTCGCCATAGATGTTCGCCGTATCGAGAAAATTGACGCCCAAGTCGAGTGCGTGATGGATTAATTCAATCGCTCTGCTGTCGTCTTTCACGCTGCTGGTGTACACATCGGCGATGCCGATGCTCATGCAGCCCAATCCTATCGGGAATACCTGTGGTCCATGGTGACCGAGCCGTCTCTGTTCCATCACAATCCTCTCCCAGGGACAACGTGAAAACATCGTTGATTGGATGCGTTCTAAGGTCTTACGATTCCGAGAATTTGATGCGAAATATGCCTACGAATGGAGAGAAGGAGTCGAGCGATCTGACGTGAGCTCTCTCCGTTATGCATAAGCAACACTGCCTCGGAATGCGAAGCCTGCGCAGAGCATGTGAACACCAGAGAATCCGCCCTCACTTAGTATGCTTGCTCCGGGTTCCCGAAGTAATAGATGGTCAAGCGATGTCTGAGGTCTTTTCCATTGCTAGTTTCTTGAACGACTCGTATACAAACGATCCCAGGTACCATGCGTCGAGGAACTTATACGGGGTTTCGCCAGTCGTATAGTGTCCGCACGGCAGCACCTTGGCGATGTAGTCGATCCTGAGAGCGTTGAAGTTCTCCAGCAGGTCCCGAGTCAGCTCTACTCGAAATGTGAGGTCGTACGGCGCGTACACCACCAGCGAGCGCTTGGGATGCGTGGCGAACTCGCCCAAGTACGCCATCGGGCTAAGAGCCAGCAGGATGGCCCTGACCTGGTCCTGCGTCAAACCTTCGCGCTGGAAGGCCGCGCGGATGTGACGCGTGCTTTGGCCAGTCCAGACCACGTCGCCGAACCAGGTGGACCCATGATTGAATGCGCACACACGGAGGCGCGGATCCATGGCAGCGGCAGTGAATGCATAGCAACTGCCAAGGCTAGTACCGAGCACGCCGAACTGCTCGTAGCCTTGCGATTGGAGCCAGTCCAGGCAGCTGCGGATATCGCAGACGGCCTGCCGGCAGGCAGAGATGGTGCGACCGACGTTGGAGCTGACGGCGTAGTCAGAACGCTCAAGCTCAGCCGGGCGGCGCGTGTCGTGGTATGGCTGTGAGAGCCGCAAGCAGGAGATGCCGAAGCGGTTGAAGATTTCGCACAGCGCGTTGTGCGAGAAGGCGTCGGCGTTCCATTGCGGCATGACGATCATGGCTTGGCGCGGACGCTTCTTGTCTTTGTGCTCGGCGGGATACCAGCGAGCGTTGACGAGGTCATTCACAGGATGTGGCGTCTTTACGGACGATGTAAAGCGCAGAAAGGGCGCCTTGCGCAGCTCTCCGGCTTCGGCCCGGCGCTTGTATTCGCGCTCCTGCTTCAGAGTTTCCGGGCGGACGTTCGTCGGGTAAAGCTCCGGGAAGTGATGTTCAATGCGGAAGTCAGTCGGCTTTCGGTAGTCGAAGAAGCCGTGTGGGTTGGCTGCGATCTTCTGGTTCAGCCAAGTCATCGCGCCGAGCGGCGACATCTCGCCCGCCTCGACCTTAGCCGCCGCTTCACCGCCTCCGAAGTCTGCGAGCCAATCAAAGCCCCATTCCAGCGGCCTCTGCACACGGTTCTCATCACGCGTAGTGAGCGCATACTCCCACTGATACATCCACTTGCCGTACAACGCCCTAAGCATGCTTCCAACTCCTGGACAGGATCAAGGTAGGTACTCCGGTTTGATTTCGGCCTTCCGTTTTGTGCGCGCCCATCGGTCAGCCAAGCCGACTTCGTATTGAACCTGTTCAGGAGTGAACCCACAATGCATATAGCCCTGTTGCTTGCTGAGGATGACGGCTCCTTCTTTCCCTGGCACAGCCAACTGAAGAAGATTCGCGTCGTCTCCAGCGAGACTGACCTTCCGTTGAAATCCTGTCTCCTGACTGTATGGTGTGAGTGCGTCGTACCGGTTATGCATGGTGATCGTCGGTGTCGTCATTTGGCCTGTGCTTGCATGCCATTGGTTAGCTATTGCAACCTTTGAATCCGGCGACGGGTGGAGAATCAAGAACGCTCGCAAGGAGTTTTCCTCTCTATCTAATTCTTTTCGTTAGGCCCAAGATGCATCTACTCGGCGTTTCGTACCATGTCAAGCGGGGCCGCCGCCACTGAGCAGCAGGTGCTGCCCACTCACAAAACTGGCAAGGTCGCTGGCAAGATACTCCGCTGCATTTGCAGTGTCCTCTACGGTGCCTATGCGATTCATGGGCATGAAGTTCTTGATGAACTGAGCGATCTCGGGCTTTGGATCGGCGTGTCTGCCTGCGCCCTGGGTTGCCGTGGGCAGAATGGAGTTGACCGTGACGCCGCGATGGCCAATTTCTTTTGCTAGCACCTCTATGAGGAATCGCGGTGCCATCTTACTACC
>Ga0224528_1001036_pt1 | contig 19617 bp, 16 predicted proteins | sample CBST25metaG_2_FD_179888 | JGI IMG/M metagenome (GOLD analysis project Ga0224528, IMG submission 179888) | Peat soil microbial communities from Stordalen Mire, Sweden - C.B.S.T25 | ecosystem: Environmental > Terrestrial > Soil > Wetlands > Peat | place: Sweden: Norrbotten County, Stordalen Mire...
CCGGCGCAGGTATTCGCCGAACAGGCTATCCAGCGAGGGGATGTTTTCGGTTATCGGCCGGGAAATCCGCACTTTATTGAAGAAATAGCGATAATCGAGGTTATCGGAAAAATGATTTTTGCCCCAGGTGCCGCACCCCAGCGTCAGGGTAAACGGCAATCCGTTATCAAAATTGCCGCCGGCGGCGAAACAATGGGCTTGATTGACGATCACGCGGCTGACCGGTAATGTCAGCCCGGCTTGCAACGCTTCGCCGGCATCAGTACTGTGCAGCCCGACCGAATGGCCAGCGCCTTGCCAGCCGTACAACTCGCTGACCCGATCGCACGCCGCCTGGAAATTTCCCGCCCGGTATAACGTCAATACCGGCGCAAGCTTTTCGCCGGAAAAGGGGAATTGTTCCCCGACCCCCTGCTCTTCCACCAGGAAAAAACGGGCAGTTCGGCACGCTGGCCGATCCAGGCCAGCCGCGGCGGCGATATGCCCGGCGGAACGCGCCACCAAATTACGCGACAGCTTATCGCCGTCCGGCCAGAGCGCCTGTTGCAACCGGGATTTTTCCTGCACGGTCAACACGACCCCGCCCTGGCCGGCTAATGCCGCCAGCATAGACTGATAACGGCTATCCAGGATAATCAGGCTGTTTTCGGAGGAACAACTGGTGGCATTGTCGAAGGTTTTTGAATGGGCTATTTTTTGCGCCGCCAGTTCCACATCGGCCGACTCACTGATAATCGATGCGACATTGCCGACGCCGACGCCGAATGTCGGCGTACCGCTTTGCGCCGCGGCTCGCACATTGGCCTGCGAGCCGGTGACGATCACCAGATCCGCCATATGCATCAGCAAGGCCGTTTGCGCGCGATCGACCGGAGCGGGCAACATCTGCACCAAATCGTGGGATACATGCAAGACATCCAGTTCGCGATAAATGTAGTCCAGCAAACGGGCGCAGCTGCCGGCGCCTTTGGGCGACGGCGCCACGATAACCGCATTGCGGCATTTTACCGCATTGATGATGTTATTGATGACGGTGGCTACCGGGTTAGTGGAGGGAGTGATAGCGGCCACCACCCCCACCGGGCGCGCAATCTCGATAATGCCGCGATCGGGAAACTCATCGATCACGCCGACGGTCTTTTTCCCCTGGAGATCCCGCAGCAATCCCAATGTTTTGCGGTGATTTTTGATAACCTTATCTTCCGCGTTGCCCAGACCGGTGTCCCGTATCGCCAGTTCCGCCAGCGCGCGGTTATTGTCCGGATTGATCACCGCCCACCCCAGGGCGCTGACCAGTAAATCGATTTGCTGTTGGCTGTAGTTGTCGATCTGGCGCTGCGCGATCCGCGCCCGCGCCAATAGCGCCGGAACCAATCCAGTTGCATTCGGTTCGCTAAAAGAAGTTTCAGCGTTTGATAAGGTTAATCCGGCGCTCATTTGCTGGCCGCCGGCTGCCAAACCGCCACCGCGCGGGCATCGATTGCCTTGGGCAACAACCCGGCGGCAAAGAAGGCATCGGCGATACGCTGTTGCTCGCCGAGGCTGTCACGGGTCACCGGCTTAACCGCATAGGTGCGATGTCCGTTGGCCTGTTCTACGGTGGCGACATCCATATTGCCCCATAACGGCCCCAACAATTTCGCCGCCTCGGCGGGATGAGCCTTGATCCAGACACCGGTCTGCTCCAGTTGCCGGTAGATCAAATTAAGGATTTCCGGGTGTTGTTTGGTATAGGCGCTCGACGCGAGGTAATAGCGTTGATAATTGGCCAACCCTTGTCCTTCAACCAGTACGCGGGCATGTTGTTGGCGTTGCGCGCTGGCGACAAAGGGTTCCCAGGTCACCCAGGCATCCACCTGCCCGGTTTCGAACGCCGCCAAGCCGTCCGCCGGCGTCAGATAAGCCGGCGTGATGTCTTTAAAAGTCAGATGGGCTTTCGCCAACGCCACAATCAGCAAATAATGACTGCCCGCCGCCTTGGTCACCGCAATACGTTTGCCCTTCAAATCGCTGAGGGTTTTTAACGGTGAATTTTGCGGCACCAGGATCGCCTGGGCATTCGGCGAGGGCTCTTCCCGGGCAAAATAGGTCAGATCCGCGCCAGCGGCCTGGGCGAACACCGGCACGGTGTCAGCCACGTCCGCGGAGATATCGACATTGCCGGTATTCAACGCTTCCAATAATGGCAATCCGCTGGAGAATTCATACCAGCTGATTTTTATTCCTTGCGGAGCAAGGTTTTTCTCCAATATTCCCTGTAATTTTAACAAAGTGAATAAAGTAGAAGATTTCTGATAGCCGATCCGCAGCTCTGTTTCAGCCCGAACGCTTATTTGGCATAACAAAACAAATAACGTGACGACGGTTAAAACAAGACGGCGGGCATTAAAATTCAAGCGAAACATAACATCATCCGATCATGAGAGATGTTAATAAGCTCCAAGACTTGACCTACTCTGTCAAAGTACAAAATTCGCTATAGATAGTCATTTTTTAGCAAACAAAAAAAACACACTTCTATTTAAACCACTTTAAAGACCACGATTAACATTTATGATAAATACGCTCTCCGCATTTTCATAAATCCAATAATCATCTATCTAAAGTTAAAAATAACATTTATTGAACAAATTGGATGGCTGTTAGGATTTATTCCTTAGCTTCAGTCAGGGAATTCACGGGATAAATAATGACTCATCGCGGTGGTGTTGCCTTAATGCTCTCTATGGCGTTTTCGCTGGCTATTTCGGTTGGCGCTTACGGTGCCGATACGCTGCGTATCGGTTATCAGAAATCCGCTACCACGCTGGTTTTACTTAAAGGCGAAGGATCACTGGAAAAAAGTCTGGCTGCACAAGGGGTCAACGTAAAATGGACCGAATTTCCCGGCGGGCCGCAATTGCTGGAAGGCTTAAATGTCGGCGCAATCGATTTCGGCTACACCGGCGAAACACCGCCGGTATTCGCCCAGGCCGCAGGCGCCAAGCTGGTGTATGTAGCCAATGAGCCGGCCTCGCCGACCGCCGAAGCCATATTGGTGCCGAAAGATTCGCCCTTGCGGACGGTGGCGGCTTTAAAAGGCAAAAAGGTTGCGCTAAATAAAGGTTCAAATGTGCATTATTTATTGGTGCAGGCCTTACAGGAAGCGGGCCTTGCCTATAGCGACATTATCCCGGTTTATCTTTCGCCGGCCGACGCGCGGGCGGCTTTCGTCAGCGGCAATGTAGACGCCTGGGTGATTTGGGACCCCTTCGACGCCGCCGCCCAACAACAGTTACAGGCACGCACATTGCGCGACGGCAAGGGTATTGTCGCCAACTACGAGTTCTACCTGGCCACCAGCGATTTCGCCAAGCGTCATCCGCAGGTGATCACGACGCTTATCGGCCAGATACGTCTGGTGGATAAAAAAGCCACCGACGACCCTCAAGCGGTAACCCAACTGGTCGCCCCGTTGCTCGGCCTGCCGGAAAATATCACGCGTATCGCGGTGGAACGGCAAAATTATCAAGCGGCGTTTATTGCGCCTGAGGTTATCGCCAACCAGCAACAGATTGCCGATACCTTTGCGTCGCTGAAATTGATACCGCAACGCTTGAATGTCAAACAAGCCGTCTGGACGCCGCCCGCATTATAGCGGCTAACAGCGCGGCCGAGGGGGAGTATGGGATGAAACACATCACTGCAGGGTTGGCCGAACGTTTGGCGCCCTGGTTATTACCGGTGTTATTGATGGCGTCCTGGCAGTTGGCGGTCAGCGTCGGTTGGCTTTCAAGCCGGATATTGCCGGCGCCAAGCGCTGTTCTGATCGCGTTCTGGCGCTTGGCCTACAGCGGCGAATTATGGCAGCACCTGGCGATCAGCAGTTGGCGCGCCGCGGTGGGGTTCGCCATCGGCGGTTCGATCGGTTTGTTGCTGGGCTTTATCACCGGCCTGTCGCGCTGGGGCGCGTTATTGCTGGACAGCACCGTGCAAATGATCCGCAACATTCCTCATCTGGCGCTGATTCCGCTGGTGATCTTGTGGTTCGGCATCGATGAATCGGCCAAGATTTTTCTGGTGGCGCTCGGCACCTTATTTCCTATCTATCTTAATACCTACCATGGCGTGCGCAATGTCGACGATGGTCTGGTGGAAATGGCGCGCAACTACGGCTTGTCGGGATTTTCGCTGTTCTATCAGGTGATTCTGCCCGGCGCGCTGCCGTCAATCCTGGTGGGCGTGCGCTTTGCCCTGGGTTTTATGTGGCTGACGCTGATCGTGGCGGAAACCATTTCCGCCAATTCCGGTATCGGTTATCTGGCGATGAACGCCCGTGAATTTTTGCAAACCGATGTGGTGGTGGTGGCGATTATTTTATACGCCATCCTCGGCAAAGTGGCGGATACCGCCGCCAGAACCCTGGAACGCGTCTGGCTACGCTGGCATCCGGCCTACCAGAAAACAGGAGTACGCGCATGAGCGTCAATGTTTACCCGGTGAATCGCGGCATTGCCCTGACGGTGCGTCAGCTTGATAAGGCGTTTCATGGCCGTCAGGTGCTCCATAACATCGACCTGAACATCCCCGCAGGCCAGTGCGTGGCCATCGTCGGGCGCAGCGGGTGCGGCAAAAGCACGCTGCTGCGTTTGCTGGCCGGTCTGGAACGCGCCGATAGCGGCGAATTGAACGCCGGCAACAGTCCGTTGACTACCCGGCAGAGCGAGATGCGCCTGATGTTTCAGGACGCCAGGTTATTGCCCTGGAAAAAAGTGCTGAACAATGTCGGTCTCGGGTTGGGCAAAGGTTGGCGCGAGCGGGCGCTGGCGGCGCTGGAAACAGTAGGACTGGCCGGGCGGGCAGATGAATGGCCGGCGGCGTTGTCCGGCGGCCAGAAGCAACGGGTCGCGCTGGCCAGAGCCTTAATCCATCGTCCGCGGCTGCTATTGCTGGATGAACCGCTCGGCGCGCTGGATGCGCTCACCCGCATCGAAATGCAGCGGTTGATCGAAACCCTCTGGCAAGAACAGGGTTTTACCCTATTGCTGGTGACCCATGATGTGCATGAAGCGGTCACCCTGGCCGACCGGGTCATCTTGCTGGAACAGGGACACATCGGCCTGGATATCGCCATTGACTTGCCACGGCCGCGTCAGCAGGGCCAGGCGCGGCTGGCGTCGCTGGAAAGCCAGATATTGGAACGCATTTTTTCCAGTGAAACTCAAGGGACGCAGTCTGACGACGCGCGGCGTTCCGGCGTTAACTGAACTCTTTAAGGCAGGCAATAACGTGAATCAGGAAGCACTGGTGCTCTCGCCGCAAGAAGCGCGGCTGTTTCATCCCCAGGCACACGCCGCTCAACCGGCGGATCGCACCCATCGTATTCTGGCCGGCATCCAGCGGCAAAAACCGGGCATTGATGTTGAACGCGCCCGCTATTTCACCGAATCCATGCGCGAAACGGAAGGAGAACTGCTGATCCTGCGCTGGGCCAAGGCCATGTACCATATCGCGCAACACATTACGGTGTATATCGACGCCGATCAGCTGCTGGTCGGCCGCGCCGGCAAACCCGGCCGCTACGGTATCCTTTATCCTGAACTGGACGGCGACTTTCTAGAACAGGCCCTGCGCCAGTTGCCGGAACGGATGGAATCGCCGTTTACCGTCGAGGCGGACGACATCGCCGTGATTAAACAGGTGATTTCTCCCTACTGGCAAGGCAAAACCTACCATGAGGATTTTGCCCGCGCCCTGCCCGAGGAAACCCTGCGCCTGACTTATGATCCCGCCGATGCCATGACCTCGCGCTTTATCGTTAATGAAACCTCATCGTTTCGTTCGTCGATTCAGTGGGTGCATGATTATGACAAGGTCCTGCGGCTGGGTTTCAAAGGCATCAAGGAAGACGCCCAACGCAGATTGGCGGCGCTGGACCCGTTCAATCCGGTGGACAATGTGGAAAAAGCGCCATTTCTTGAGGCGATAATTCTCACTGCGGATGCGGTAATACTCTGGGCCCGACGTCACGCCGATCTGGCGCGAGTTCTGGCGGCAAGGGAACACGATCCGACCCGGCGCGCCGAACTGCTGGCCATCGCCGAGCGCTGCGCCTGGGTGCCCGAGCACCCGGCCCGCGACTTTCGCGATGCGCTGCAGGCGCAGTGGTTTACCCAGCTGTTTTCCCGTATGGAGCAGAAAACCGGCACTATTATTTCCAATGGCCGCATGGACCAATACTTGTTTCCCTATTACCAGCGGGATCTGGAAAGCGGCGTGTTGACCGAAGAGCAGGCGCTGGAGTGGCTGGCCTGTATGTGGGTATCGATGGCGCAATTTATCGATCTGTATATCTCACCCACCGGCGGCGCGTTCAATGAAGGTTACGCCCACTGGGAAGCGGTTACCATCGGCGGCCAAACGCCGGAGGGCCTGGACGCCACCAATGCCTTGTCGTATTTGTTCCTGCGTTCAAAGCGCGAATTTCCGTTGCACTATCCTGATCTGGCGGCTCGGATTCATAGCCGGACGCCGGCGCGATTTCTCTTTGACATAGCGGAAACCATCAAAGACGGCACCGGTTTTCCCAAACTTATCAACGACGAAGAAGTGGTGCCGCTGCTGTTGGCGAAAGGCGCCGGGTTCAACGAAGCTTATGATTACGCGGTCTCCGGCTGTGCCGAATGCCGTATGCCCAATCGAGACACTTACACCAGCCCGTGCGCCTATATCAATTTTGCCGCGGCGGTGGAAATGACGTTGTATAACGGCAGAATGAAGCGTTACGGCGATGAGCTGATCGGCCTGGCCACCGGCGATGCAAATACCTTCGCCGATTGGGACAGCTTTTGGCAAGCTTATGTCAAACAGCATCTCAACTTCCTGAAACATGCTTTTATTCAGCAAAAAATCATTATCGATGCGCGCGCCCGGCATTTTGCCTGGCCACTAGGATCGGCCTTGCACGATCTGGCCATGAACGCCTGCAAGGATATCCATCAGCCGGTGATCGAAGGCGGCATTGATCTTGGCTATTTCGAATTCATGGGTTACGGCACGGTAATCGATTCGCTGGCGGCGATAAAAAAATGGGTTTATGAAGAAAAACGGATTTCCATGGGGCAGTTGCTGGAAGCGTTAGCCACCGATTTTGACCATCACCCCGCCATCCGCGCCTTGTTGCTCGATGCGCCGAAGTACGGCAATAACGATCCCTACGCCGATGATATCGGTAAAACGCTGGATAAAATCTGCCTGGAATTCACCCGGCAATATTCTCGCGACCTGGGGGTCCATATGGATCTGCGTCTGGTGCCTTTCACGTCCCACGTGCCATTTGGCAAAGTCGTGCATGCCACCCCCAATGGCCGTAAAGCCTACACGCCGTTATCGGACGGATCTTCCGCATCCCAGGGTTGCGATACCCAGGGACCCACCGCCGTACTGATGTCGAATTACCAAACCAAGAACTATCAGTTCCGAGAACGCGCCGCCCGACTGCTCAATGTCAAATTCACTCCATCGGTGCTGGCTGGCGAATCCGGCACCCGCAAGCTGTGCGATTTAATCAAAGTATGGTGCGATCTGAAATTGTGGCATATCCAGTTTAATGTGATCAATCGGGAAACATTACTGGCAGCCAAGGCCGATCCTGAACGTTTTCGCGGATTAATCGTCAGAATTGCCGGTTATAGCGCTTATTTCACTGATCTTTCACCGGACCTGCAGGATGATTTAATCGCCAGAACCGAACACAGCCGATTATGAACGGCGATTCGCTGCCAAGGGTGACCGGCGACATACCTTCGAGGGTAACGGGCGATTCGCTGCCGGCCATCGGGCCGCCGCCTGGCCCGCATATCCCGACCATTAGTCTGGACCGTACATCGTCCTGGCCGATAAACGAGGAGAACGCCGGCTGGGTCTTCAACATTCAACGTTACTCGCTGCATGACGGCGCGGGTATCCGTACGCTGGTATTTCTGAAAGGCTGCCCGTTACGCTGCGATTGGTGCAGCAATCCTGAATCGCAAAGATTAACGCCTGACATCGCCTTTGACGGTAAAAAATGCCTCGGCCGGGCGGCTTGTGGTTTTTGCAGCGATTCATGTCCAGACCACAGTCTGGATTTCGGCCCCGATGGCCGCGTACAACTGGCGGACAAAGGGTGCCCGGCCTATGGCGGCGGCAATCATCCGCCGCGGGTCAACGAACCATGCCAACGGTGCGCGGCCGCTTGTCCTACCCATGCCCTGCACGCTTTCGGCAACCGAATGACCACTGATCAGGTTATGGATATTGTCGAGTCGGATAGCCTGTTTTATGCGCGTTCGCAAGGGGGCGTGACGCTCAGCGGCGGCGAACCGCTGATGCAGGGGAGGTTCGCGTTGTCGCTGCTGAAAGAAGCTAAAAAACGGCATATCAATACCCTGGTGGAAACCTGCGGCCACGGCGCATGGCCGGTATTGGCGGCGCTGGCCGGTTATTGCGACGGACTCTACTTCGATGTCAAAAGCCTGGACGATGTCAAACACCGTCAGTTTACCCGCCGTTCCAATCGCAGGATTCTGGACAATCTGCGCCGTTTACGCCAGGCATTCCCCCGCTTGCCCATTCATGTTCGCACCCCCTTGATTCCCGGTTTTAACCATAACCAAAGCGAAATCGATTCGATTCTCGATTTCATCCTGCCGCTGGACGTCACGTATGAAATTCTGCCTTATCACCGGCTAGGCAGCGACAAATACCGGCTGTTGGGACGGGATTATCCCCTTGGCGAAGCCCGTCTGACGGCAGAGGACATCGACCGGGCAACGTCATTGGCCCGCCGACGCTGCGGGCCACGCTACGGCCCGCCGGCTTAAGATGAAACGACGGCCAACGCTGTTGCGCCGCTCAAGATTCATTACCCCGTCGCGGGCGACAAGATAAACTCTCTTTTGGATAACGAAAAGTATGACAACGCCTCAGCAAGAGATGATCAACGATAACTTCTGGATCCCCTTTACACCTAATCGGGATTTCCGCCAGGAGCCGAAACTCTTTGTTCGCGCCGCCGGCGAATATTATTACGATGCCGCCGACCGACCGGTACTTGACGGCGTTTCGGGTTTATTCGCCTCGGCTTTGGGTCATGGCCGTCAAGAGATTGCCGATGCGGTTCACCGACAAATGTTGACGCTGGATTTCACCGCCAGTTTCTATCGCAGCCACCCCCTGGCGTTCACCCTGGCCAAAAAAGTGTCGGACCTGTTGCCGCCCGGCCTGGATCGGATCTTTTTCGTCAGTTCCGGTTCTGAAGCGGTGGATACCGCGCTGAAAATCGCCCTGGCGTATCACCGGGCGCGCGGCCAGGGTAGCCGCCGTATTTTTGTTTCGCGGGAACGCGCTTATCATGGCGTCAATTTCGGCGGCGTCGCCCTCTCCGGCTTGACCAATAATCGCCGCGACTTTGCCGGCGGCGGACCTCAGGTAGTGCATATGCGCCATACCTGGCTGGAAGAGAACCGTTACAGCCGCGGGCAACCCAAATATGGCGCGTTCCTGGCCGATGATTTGTTGCGGCTGATTTCCCTGCACGGCGCGGAAAATATCGCCGCTTGCGTGGTGGAACCCATTGCCGGGTCCACCGGCGTGCTGGCGCCGCCGGTAGGCTATCTGCAACGGTTGCGACAGATTTGCGACCAGCACGATATCCTGCTGATTCTGGACGAGGTGATCTGCGGCTTCGGCCGCACCGGCAAAGCCTTCGCCAGCCAAACTTTCCAGGTTCGGGCGGATATCGTCACCCTGGCCAAGGCATTGACCAACGGTACGCAACCGATGGGCGCCGTGGCGGTAGACCGCCCTATTTATGATACGATCATCAATGCCGCCGGCGAGCAAGACATCGAATTTTTTCACGGCTATACCTGGAGCGCGCATCCGGTGGCTTGCGCCGCCGCCCTGGAGACGTTGGCCATTTATCGGCGCGAACGGGTTTTTGAAGCCGGCGAAACACTGAGTGAATCTTTTCTCCAGCGGTTATTCGCCCTGCAAGGGTTGCCGGTGGTGACGGATATCCGTGGTTTTGGATTGCTGGGCGGTATCGAGCTGGCGCCGGGGTCCAAACCGGGGCAACGGGGCTACGAAGTGCAAAAGCGCTTATTCGATGCCGGTTTGCATCTAAAATCCACCGGCGATGTAGTGATCGTCGCGCCGATCCTGGTGGGTACGCCGGAATATATCGACCGGCTATTCGACATTCTCACGCGGGTGCTGTCGACTATCCCGCTTTGACGCTGAGTGGCAATGGCCTTACCAAGGCGCCAGCTTGCCGGGCGTCTTGCGAATATAGCGCACTAAGGCCTAATGGTATTGCCCATATTGCATATAGCACACCAATGCCTAATGGTATCGCCCCTATCAAAGTACCCTCTTACGAGGGGCGTCGAATATGGCGCACTGACGCCTAATTGTATCGCCCATGCCAGGGCACCCATTTGCGCTGGATATACCGCAAGCCCATTTCCATAATACAGGCCACAATGGCAATCACCAAAATACCCATAATGACCACATCAGTGACCAGGAATTGCGCCGCCGATTGCACCATAAAGCCCAATCCGCGCGTGGCGGCAATCAGCTCCGCCGCCACCAGGGTAGACCAGCCGACGCCCAGGCCGATGCGGATACCGGTAAGGATATCAGGCAATGCGGCGGGAATAATGACATAGCGGGTAAGCTGATGGGTGGTCGCGCCCAGCGATTGCGCCGCGCGGATCTTGGCCGGGTCGACGCTGCGCACGCCATTGGCGGTGGCGATAACTATCGGCGCGAAAATCGCCAGATAAATCAGGAGAATTTTCGACAACTCGCCGATGCCGCACCAGATGACGATCAACGGCAGGTAGGCCAGCGGCGGGATCGGCCGGTAAAATTCGATCAAGGGATCGAACAATCCTTGCACCACCCGGTAGCGGCCGATAGCAATACCCAGGGGAATGGCGGTTAACAGCGCCGCAATCAGACCAATGCCGATGCGCTGCAAGCTGGCCCACAGGTGTTGCCACAACGTGGCATCCAGATAGCCGCTCACCGCAACCTGGCCGAATTTCTTTAAAACCGCCCACGGTGAAGGCAAAAACAGCGGATCGATAAAACCCAGATAGGTCACCCCCCACCAAAGCAGCAGCAACGTGCCGATACTGATAAATCCCCAGACGCTTAGGGGTAATGGCTTTTTCACCTTGATTACCGATACCGGGACAACCGGTTCAGACGAATCAATATGGAGGTTATTTTCACTGCGGATATGACGGGTATCGGTCATGACTTAAGGCCTGTTCAACTTTTTTCATCACGGTGAGAAGGGCTAGCGCCCGCGGCTCAATCATGTCATTGCCGCGTTAACCGATCACTCGATGCGCCATTGCCGCGACGCTCGGCATCGCGGGCGGCGAAAATCCGCGCCAGAATATGTTCGCGGGTTTCAATAAACCGACGATCGGATTTCAATGCCCTGGCGCTTTCGCCGGCGGCGTACCGACGGCTGAAATCCAGCGTTAGCCGTTCGATAATCCGTCCCGGATTGGGGGAAAGCAGCACCAATTCGGTGGCGAGGAAAATCGCCTCTTCGATATCATGCGTAATCAAAAAGACCGGCGTATCCGTTTGCCGCCAGACCTGCAACAACAGTTCCTGCATCTGTTCGCGGGTAAAGGCATCCAACGCGCCGAAGGGCTCGTCCAGCAACAACACGCGCGGCTTGGCGGCCAGGGCGCGGGCAATGCCGACCCGCTGTTTTTGACCACCCGACAACTGCCAGACATGGCGATGCTCAAAGCCCGCCAGATCCACCAGGGACAACAATTCTTGCGCCCGCGCGTCCCGCTGCCGACGCGGAACGCCGGCCAGCTTCAACCCGAAGGCGACGTTTTCCAATACATTTTGCCAGGGCAATAAAACATCATCCTGAAACACCACGCCACGTTCCGCGCTCGGGCCCGTCACCGGCTTGTCGTCCAGGTGGATCGTCCCGCCGCTCGGCATGGTAAAACCCGCAATCAGATTGAGCAACGTGGTCTTGCCGCTGCCGGAAGGACCCACAGCCACACAGAACTCGCCCGAACCCAGATTGAAAGAAATATCCTGCAAGACCGGCTGCGGCGATTCGGGATAACGGGCGGCGACATGTTCAAGTATCAATTGCGTCATAACCATCCTGTCCAACAACGGCAAATACGCCCAGAACCGCATGACATGCTATAAAACAACAGTCGGCGATCCGGACGTATCATCGTTTATCAATAATAAAATCCATTTATTGCGGAAGGAATCTTGCCGTGACGAACGGAGAATAATCCGGCAGCACCGCATCGATACGTCCCTGTTCTTTCAGGAACCGGGCAGTATCGGCAATTCCCTTGGTAATGGGTCCCTTGAGAATAGTCCGCTGTTCCGCTACCGACGGAAAGGAATTACCCTCCAGCAGACCCGGAATATCTTCCGGTTTGGCGCCGGTCACTTTAGCCAGCGTATCGATATGTTGCTGATCGGCCAGCCAGCCCTTGGGATCCTGGTTAAACGCCTGGTAATCATCCAGCGTCACCTTGGCGAAAGCTTTGACGATATCGGGATGCTTTTTGGCGAAATCTTTTCTCACCAGCCAGACATCAAAGGTCGGCGCGCCCAGTTTGGCTAAATCGCCGGAAGTAATCAATACCTTGCCGGTGGCTTTGGCGACGCCGAGCGCCGGGTCCCAGGTATAAGCGGCGTCAATGTCGCCACGCTGCCAGGCGGCGCTAATGGCCGGCGGGTTGAGATTGACGATAGTGACCTGATGCGGGTCGATGTGCCAATGCTTTAACGCGGCCAGTAAACTGTAATGACTGGTGGAAGAGAACGGCGTCGCGATTTTTTTGCCGATCAAATCCTTCGGAGAATTGATACCCGTGCCGTTACGCACCACCAGCGCCTCGCTGCTCCTCAAATTGGAAGCCACCAGAATCGTTTCGATGGGCACGTTACGGCTGGCCGCGACCGTGAATGGACTGGATCCAAGATACGCGATCTGCACATCGCCGGAAGCCACCGCGGTAATCACTTCAGCGCCGGCATCAAATTTGCGCCAGTCGAGTTTGGCATGGGTCGCCTTGTCGTAATCGCCATTGACCTGGGAGATCTCGGCGGGATTAGCCCCGGTCTGATAACCGATGGTCACATCGGCCGCATGGGCTGCGCCAGCCACAACACTCAACATCGCCAGCGCGAATACGCTACGGGGGAATCGCTTCACGTTCATAAAAACCCTTTTATAATTTATCGGCCTTATCGGCGCATTTAATAAACCGGCAAACCGCTCAGCAAATGAAAGTTCTGCCTGTCATCGTTATTTCAGCGTTGTTTTTTTTGAAATAATCAACTATTACAGAGAGTTAATTCCGACATCGTTTTAGTGAATTATTTTTCAGCCAATGTTCTATTTTAACAATTTTATTCATTATTAAACGCCTCGGCATTTTCAATCGGCCAATAAACCGCTATTTCTTATAAAATCAGCGTCCGATTAATTTATAGAGCGATAGCGATCCGGCGCAACGACTTTTTTACGCTATGCTTTGCCGAAAAATATCTTAAACCGCAGCTCAAATCTCGTTAATTTCCGGCGCATTTTCGTCGGTAAAAAATTCACGGTAAATATTCTTGCGCAGATCCGCAAGCTGGGACCCGGTGCGGTCTCTGGGCCGCGGCAGATCCACGGCGATAATGCGTTTGATGGTGCCCGGCCGCGGCGACATGATGACAATACGGTCGGCCAGAAAAATGGCTTCATCGATATCGTGCGTCACCAGGATCATGGTCGTCCGCTGGGTCTGCCAGATGCGCAATAGCTCTTGTTGCATGCGTATCTTGGTCAGCGCGTCCAGCGCGCCGAAAGGCTCGTCCAGCAACAGCAGTTGCGGACGGCTGACCAGCGCGCGGGCGATGGCCACCCGCTGCGCCATGCCGCCCGAGAGTTGATGCGGATAGCTGTGCTCAAAACCAGGCAGTCCCACCAGGCCGATATAGCGCGCAACGCGTGCGCTGCGTTCAATCGACGGCAGATGGCGAATGCCGAACGCGACATTTTCCGCCACCGTCAGCCAGGGCAACAACCGATGCTCCTGGAAAACCAGACCGCGATCCAGCCCCGGGCCAACGATACGATGCTGGCCCAACATCACATCGCCACTGTATCCACACTCGAGTCCGGCAATAATCCGCAGCAACGTGGTTTTGCCGCAACCGCTGCCGCCCACCACGCAGGTGAACTCACCCGGCGTAATATGCAGGTTAATGTCTTGCAATGCCTGCAATCCGCCGTCGCGCGAACCAAACGCGCCGAATGCCTTGCTCACGCCCTGAATATCCAGGGGCAGGCTTTGGACATCGAACGAGCTATTGCCTACGCTGCCCACACTGTTCTCCTTACGGACAAGCATTACCGAGACGTCGCGGGATTACCGGGTCTTGTAACGCAGCAACCTGCGCCCAGCCAACTCCAGCAGGAAATCCGTTAACTTTCCCAAAATGGCAAAGAGGATGACGCTTGCCAGGATCACCGCCGCGCGTCCCGTCATCTGCCCGTCGATCATCAGGAAGCCGAGCCCACGGCTGGCGCCCATCATCTCGGCCGCCACCACAAACATCCAGGCCAACCCCAAACCACTGCGCAGCCCCACGAAATATTCGGGCAGCACAGCCGGCAAAATCACTCGCCGAATCATCTGCAACCCGCTCAGCCGGTAAACCCGGCCAACCTCAACCAGCTTCGGATCCACATGGCTCATGGCGCTCGACAAGTTCAGATACACTGGAAAAAAGGCGCCCAGCGAAATCAGTCCGATCTTGGATGATTCCTGTATGCCGAGCCAAAGCAGAAACAACGGTACCCACGCCATGGAAGGTATATTGCGCAACGATTGCAGTAAGGGATCAAGCAACCGGCGGGCCAGCGCAATGTAGCCGGTCAGGCCGCCCAATAACGTGCCGGCCGCCGCTCCCAGCAAAAAACCGATGACAATGCGCCACAGCGTAATCGCCGTGTGTTGCCATAATTCGCCGCTGCGTCCCAAATCCACTATCGTTTGCCCAATGACCGTGGGCGCCGGCAGCATATTGGCCGGCAACACGCCCGTGCGCGCCAGCGCCTCCCACAGCGCCAGTCCCGCCGCGGGAACAATCAGGCCAATAAACCGATGGCGACGCGGTTGTTGATAACGGCGCGTCGGTTCAATTATCTGCTCGCGCACCGCCGCAAGACGTGTTACAGGAGTATTCTGCTCTAATGAACTCATCTCGTTCGCCTATTTGGCCGCGACGACTTGATGGATATACTGCGGATCAATCAGATCGTTGACCGTGGCATTCACATCCGTCGTGCTACTGATGACACCACTCTTCTTCAGTACATCGCCGCTGGCGGCAATGACTTTCTTTTGTTCGTCGCCCAGCACCAGATTGCTTAGGTCCGTCCGATCCAGCACCTTGCCGGCAATGGCGTCATTGATCTTCGCATCCCGTACGAACAGCGCACGGAACTCCGCCGGATGCGCAATAGCCCACAGGCGCGCCTTTTCATACGCCGCCAGCACCCGTACCACATATGCCGGATACTGTTTGGCAAACGCCTCGCGCACATTCAGCACCCCATAACTGTTCAACGCCACATCACGATGAAACAACTTCGCGCCATCCTCGACTTCCGCCTGCGCCATCAGCGGGTCGAGTCCCGCCCACGCATCCACATCGCCGCGTTCCAATGCGTTCTTGCCATCGGCGTGCTGTAACGGCACCAGCACGATATCCTTTTCCGTCAAACCCGCCTGATCAAGGGAACGAAGCAAAAACACGTAAGGATCGGTACCTCGGGTGACGGCGACTTTTTTGCCCTTCAAGTCAGCGACCTGGGTAATCGGGCTGTTCTTGCCCACGACCAGCGCGGTCCACTCCGGACGCGAATAGACATAAACGGTCTTAATCGGGTTACCATTCGATTTGCCGATAAATGCCGCCACGCCGGCGGTCGAACCGAAATCGACGCTCTTGCTGTTGAGCAACTCCAAACTCTTGTTGCTGCCCTGACTGAGTGTCCATTCGACCGTCACCCCCTCCTTGGCTAAATCGTCTTCCAGGAAATGCCGCTCTTTCAGTACTAGGCTCAGCGGGTTGTAATAGGCGTAATCCAACTTGATAACCGGCGGCTTGGTTGCCTCCGTCTTCTTGCACGCACTTAGCGATAGCACACTGGCGGCCAAAAAAAATCCCGCCAGAACGGCTCGTGATCGTAACCTCACTGTCTTCTCCCTTTGATCAGCCAACCCGCTGACGGATAAGTATTTAGAATTTGAGTTTATTGGCTATTCGTGGTTTCATCCGAATTCAACTATCTGAAATAACTAGTATTTCCTGTCGCCGCCCGACCCGTGTTCGCGCAGGTGAACCAGATGCTTGTAGTCCGGATGCGAGGGATCTTTTTCAATCGCCGCGCGTTCCTTTTGATAAAGACGAATGCTTAAGCTGCCGTAAAGCTTGCGGTCTTCTCCCACCGGACAAACTTTGGCGCATACGCCGCAAGGCCAGCGATTCTCCGACTGTAAGACCTGGTGGAACTGCGTACATTTAATCGCATCCAGTTCACAAATCCGTGAACCCGGCCGTTCGCTCATAGCCTGCGCCGGGCAGAGCTGGGAGCAGACAGTGCAGCCTTTTTTACACAGATTGTCTTCGATCAACGGATCGCCAGTCACTTCCACCGACGTCAGCACCGAGACATAACGAGCGCGCGGCCCAAATTTCGGGTTCAGCAGATTGTGGCTATAGCCAATGGTCCCCAAACCCGCGTACTTGCCCGCGTAAACCTGGCTAAAGCTGGCCGGCATTTTCTTGAGTAAAATGTCCAGGCTGCCGTACCCATCACGCGGCATAAAGATGGAGGCGTGACCAAGATTATTCAGATAAACGGCCAGCCGATAACCCATCTGGTCCAGCAATGTGTTGGTCGTGTCATACAACACTGTGTGGTTGATGGATGGCGTGCTTTCCACAATCGGCAACAGCATTGGAACGCCGAGCACAATAACGGTTTGTGTTTTACTCCAGATCGCCTGCGGCCAATACTCTGGCTGTAGCTCTTTCGACTCGCTCCAGCGCGAGACCGGTGCGAACCCCACCAGCTCGGCGCCGAGCTTCTTGGCCTCGCGCACAATCTTTCTCTTCAACCCCGCCTCGTCCATACTCGGTAACACCCCTTCACTTCATTTAGCTAAAAAAACGACTTATTGCCACGCAGCCAATATATTTCTACGGCGTCCCACAGTGCCGACACCGAGTGAAACACCTCATTATTCCGGGGGGATAAATTGTCTAAAACAGGTGAATGAATTATTTTCATGCAATATTTTATGTTGGCAAACTTATCCGTCATCGATACTTTGGTAATAACGATCGACCCGGTTGGGGCTATTCCATCAATAATCAGCGCCCGACTAATTTATAGAGCGGCAGCTGACATAGGCAACGATTTTTTTACGCTATGCTTTGCCGAAAATTACCTAAAACAGGATGAGGGGCAGCCAGTTGCGCCGCGGAGGCGTACCCTTCCGGCAATGCATAATGCGCGCCATTATTGTCGAAAAAGATCAATCCAGGCATGCACTGAGGTTCAAATAATTTTCGCTGCTTTATTGAATTGGATTGAATATCAATTAAGAAAGACAGACGTTATATATTAAATGATGTTAGTGAGATTTAATGAGAACGAAACACTTTCATGAGTGCATAAATACGCCGCGTCTTGTCTCATTCAATGTATAAAATCCGGGATTTAACGTTGGCGCTGGCAGGTAAGACCGCCTTGGGCGGCGACGAAACTGGCATAAGCTAAGATTGCACCTTAATTCAATCACTAAATAGTCAATGCGTGGTTTAAGGTGCAATAACGACAATCTATCGCAACAATGACGGCTTTGCGCATCAACAGAAAATCCACCGATTACGCCGGCAGAAGCCCCGCCGCCCGATAGCTTTCGATTATTGCGTCATACAGCGCGATATCCGAGCGGCTCCTCGCCATAAGCTGAGCGCCGGCCACCGCAGCGTAAATGGCGTGGGCCCTTGGTCCGCTTTCCTCGGAATTACCTCCGGACGCAGCGGAGAGAACTCGGCTCAGCCAGGCCACATTAACATCGGCAAAAGTCTGCACTTCCACCTTCACCGCTTCCGGCAAATCATCATATTCGGCAGCCATAAAACTGCATAGACACATGCGGTTATCGTTCTCAAGGGCCTTGCGAAATATTTCGGGATAGCAGTGCAAACAGCGGATCGGATCCGGGTTTTCAGACAATATGGCTTCCAGAACCGCAGCTGAATCCTCCCAATAACGCCTGGCTACTGCGGCGCCGAGATCGGCCTTGCTCGGGAAGTGATAGTAGATACTGGCGCTTTTGATACCCACGGTTTGTGCGAGATCACGAAAATTCAAACCACTGTAACCATGCGCTTGTGCGGCGCTTTTGGCTGCCGCCAAAATAGCTTCCCGATAATTTGAGCTCACGTTGCTGCCTCGCTGTTTGTATGGCCTCGCATATTAAGCGAATAAAAGAACTTGACCAAGAGCAATCCGAAGTATAATTTTTACCTACCAACTGATAGATAGACAATGAGAACGATGAAATCCCATAGAAGCCATTTTGACGTCACCAAACTGCCTGTGATGAAGATTCACGATTGGAGCACCGGCCCTTATCCGGCTCGTGTTCGTATCGCTTTAGCCGAGAAGAATTTGCAATCGCGCGCCCAGTTCGTGTCGGTTAATCTTCACCAAGGCGAGCACAAAAAGGCCGAGTTTCTTGCTAAAAACTACTCGGGCACACTGCCAGTGCTCGAACTCAACGATGGCACCTTCATTGCGGAATGCACGGCCATCACCGAATATCTTGACGCGCTTGACGGCGCCCCCATACTCACCGGGAGAACACCGCGAGAAAAAGGCGTGATCCACATGATGAACAAACGCGCCGAGCTGGAGCTGCTTGACGCCATTAGTGTTTACTTTCACCATGCCACACCGGGGCTTGGACCCGACGTCGAAATTTATCAGAACGCCGAGTGGGGGTTTCGTCAGCGCGACAAAGCCCTAAGGGGCATGCGCTATTTTAATGACGTGCTGAAAAGACAAACATTCATTGCCGGTGAGTGCTTCTCCATGGCCGACATCACGGTCATCGGCGGTTTGATCTTTGCGGAGATTGTGGCGCTGCCGGTGCCCGCGGAGTACCAGGCGCTTCATGCCTGGTACGCAAAAATGCAAGAGCGTCCCAGCGTAAAGAACCGGGTGATTATGTCAGAACCGGCGTCAGAACCGGCCGACGGCGCTAATGGCGCATGATGACATCTCAGCGCGGCGCCTCCGGCAATTTGGCCTGAGCTTGTATCCCGGCCAACACTTCCTGCAAAATTTCCCGTGATAAGGCCTCATCATCCACCGCCCGCGCTAAAATCACCGCGCCGAGCATGGCGGCGGAAATGAGAATAGCGTCGCCCCGATGCTCTTTTTTAGTCCGCCAGGGGAAACAACTGGTATACCGCGCAAGGGTGGTTTTCACCATCCGGGTC
>Ga0224528_1001039_pt1 | contig 19583 bp, 15 predicted proteins | sample CBST25metaG_2_FD_179888 | JGI IMG/M metagenome (GOLD analysis project Ga0224528, IMG submission 179888) | Peat soil microbial communities from Stordalen Mire, Sweden - C.B.S.T25 | ecosystem: Environmental > Terrestrial > Soil > Wetlands > Peat | place: Sweden: Norrbotten County, Stordalen Mire...
GCCGACATCTCAAAGACTGCCGCAGTGAACTTCCGTCCGCCCGGTGCGACCGAGCAAGCGCGAGGGGCTGTTCAGCTTTTCCGCGATCATCAGCCAAGTGCAGCGACCGAACGGCTTCAGCAGCAGGGTCGGGTTCATGAGTATCAGAACCCGGACCATCGCCTCGCGGCGGTTGCTCTGGACTACGCGGCACAGCCGGACAGGACAGTTGTCGTCGCTCCCGATGCGGCGGAACGCCGGGAACTGACGCAGTTATTCGCTCAGACCTACGCAGCAATGGACAGCTTGTCTCTGAGGATCATTCCGTTCCGGTATTGGTAGAGCAGAAGTTCCAGAATCCTCATTTTGCCGGGAACTACCGGTCCGGCGCCGAGATACACTTCCGCACGGGTAGCCCTGCGCTCGAAGGCATTCCTCATAACAGCGTAGTCCGTGTTCTCGAAGTCGATGCACGCAAGAACTCGCTGACCATCGAGACTGCGGACGGCGGGCAGGTCACCTACAACCCCGCCCGGCTCCGGAGCCAGACCAACCAGAGCAAAGTTTATGAGGAAGAGTCACGGGAGATGGCCGTGGGCGAGCGCATCAGGTTTACCGCGCCAGAGAAAGACAATCACATCCGCACCGGCGATTTCGCCACTGTAGAGCGGACCGAACCTGATCTTTCCGTTCGGCTCGACAGTGGCAAGACCGTCGATCTCGATCTGGAGGCGGCTCGCCATATCGACTATGGCTATGCCGTCGAGTCTGCGAGGAACCTTGCAGCCGACCGGGTGATTCTGACAGGCGAAGCCCCACAGCTTGCCGGTCTCGAAAACGATCTGGCACGCTTGAATTCCGGCATCCGCGAGCTGTCCGTTTACACCTCCGATGCGTCTCAGTCGCTCCAGGTAGACCTTGCGCAGAGTCGCGCTGCGGCCGAAACGCTATCGAAGTCTCTTGCGGAAACGACTAATCTCGGTATTGCAGAACCTTCCATCGCGGAGGCCATCATCGAGGAAATTGGGCTGCATCTCTGAGAAAAGCTTGTGTGCAGCGACCTGCTTCAAACGCCGTAGCGGCAAGTAATTCTGTTGCTTAAGGCGCATCGGACAGATTCCATTGTGCTTGGTGACATATCAGAACTAGTCAATCTGATCTTTGCTGTTGCACGGCAGAGGTATTGGCCAGAATTCCGAGCCTTAATGCAATTGAGGGTGTTCAAGAGGGTGCTGAAAGGTCTCTCGCCGACCAAGGAATTGATGGCGCTATGGCGACATTCGGCACTGATCTGCCGTTGATGGCGAGTGATTTGGCGATGATGCACTCATTAGCCCGTTGGAAAACGTTGCTGAACTGAAACCCGGTTGCCGGGATGTATTCGGTGATCGTCCTGTAAGCTCCGCTGAATGAGCTTAATAAGATGTCTCTGGCTTTTGCAGGCATAAACATGTGCGGCGTACAATGTCGGCAAAATAGCAGCTTACAAAACACTCGGAAATTTGCACAAGGAGAAAAGGAAAATGCCGAGGGAAAGATCATCTACGGCGGCGACTGGCGGGAAGGGGTATACCTTCGCCGACAAGGTCGCAGCCGGATTCCTCGTGCAGATGCTTTCCCGCACCTTCCCGGCGGAAGCATCGCTGGGGTTTATCGCCGAGCTTCATTTTGAAACGAGGGAATCCGGCAGAAACCTCGACGACCTTCACCTGGTCCTTCAGAACGGCGCCTATGTCGCGCGCTGGTCCGTTTCAATCAAGAGCAATCGGCACCTTTCGGGAAACGGGTTCGACAAGACGCTGGTGGGCGATCTCTGGGCGGATTGGAGAGGGGAAAGAGGCGCCAGCTTCGATCCAAGCTCTGACGTGTTCGGGCTAGTCACGGGTACTGTTGCTGATGGGCCACTGCATAATTGGGAGGAACTGCGGCAGGAGGCGGCGGGCCCGACGCCAGAGCGATTCCTGCAACGAATCGACGGAGAAAGACAGATCTCCGCGGCAAAGAAGAAGATATTTTCCAGTCTTAATCCAGCCGAGAACCCCAACCAGGCACAGCGCGAGGCCACGGTCCGTCTCGCGGCACGGCTGCACGTGCTGCGCTTCGACAAAAACCTGGAAGAGGGGCGTTATATCAATCAATGCGCCCTGTTGGTGTCTTCGGGCAGTGTCGAAGAGGGCACAAAGTTGTGGAACACGCTCTGCCAGCTTGCGGCGGACAATCGAGGCACTGGCGGGTATTTCGATCTGCCAAAGCTATTGCAACGGCTTCGGAGCACCTTTGACCTAGCCGATTACCCAGATTTCAGGGCAGACTGGGCGCGATTGGATACGATCAGCGGAGACAATCTCGCAAATGTGAGGTCGGTCCTTGGCGCGGGCATTCATCTGGATCGGACTACTGAACTCGCCGCTCTTTCAAAGACCATCGTCGAACACGGCGTCACCTTCGTGGCCGGCGAGTCCGGCTCTGGAAAGTCTTCCCTCATCGCGCAGCTTACGCGCGAATCTGGCAGGTTCAGCCATATCCTCTGGCTGACACCGGCCCAACTGTCGAAGACGAGCCAGAACGAGATCGCAACGAGCAATGGCCTGCGGCACACGCTGCCAGAGTTGGTCCGCTCCTCCTCTCGAAGTTCCTCGTTTCTGGTGATTGATGCGTTGGAGAAGTTCGAAGGCGAAGCCCGGTCGCGGGTCATTGAACTGCTCCGAGCGATTTCCGAGAGCGGCTTTGTCGGATGGAAGGTTGTCATCTCCGGGCATCTTCAATCATGGGAAAAAGCGGAGCGCCTCGTCCAGGAAGCCGGCGTCCCTGATTTCGTTGAGAGCGATCTTGGACTGCCAAGTATTGCGGCGATCCGAAGTGCGGTCCAAAGTATTCCGGGAATCAATCTGCTGCTGTTTCGCCCGGAATTGCAGAAGATTCTTCGCAATCTCATGGTGCTCGATTGGGTGCTGCGGACCAACCTCGTCCAGAGCTTGTCGAGCGAACCCGAAAAACGGATCGGCGAGACCGGTCTGATCAGCCTGATCTGGGAGCACTGGATTGCGAAGGACCGAAGGCTCCAGCGCGACAGGCTGCTTCGCGAACTTGGCGAGCACGAAGGGGAGAGGCTGAGCGGCGCGGTAAGCGTCGATGCCATAAAAGACGTTCAGCTTCTCGACCTGCTCGAGACTTTGTCGAACGAGGATCTGGTCAGAATCACATTGCCATCGGTGCGGTTCACCCACGACCTTATCGGTGATTGGGCAAGGTTCCGTGCGCTCGCCAGTCTTGACGGCGATTCAATCGCCCGAATCCGGTCGCTTGTCCAAATCCCACGGTGGAATCGCGCAATTCGGCTCTATGCTCAGTCTCTACTCGAGGGGAAGGCGGACCTCGCCGACTGGAATAAGGCCCTGGCTGAACTCGATGCGCCGGATGCGGAATCGAAGGTGGCGAAGGACATCTTCCTGGAGGCGCTGATCTTCGCAGCCGATGCGGTCTCGCTGCTGGAGGCAGCCTGGCCGAATCTCATAGCCGATAAGGGCAAGCTTCTCAATCGGCTGATGGATCGGCTGCTCTTCGTTGCTTCGTTTCCCGACCCACGGCTTAGCTCCTTCGTATCCGAGGAGAATGCGGAGGCATCAGAATCCTGGTTCCGCATTCCGATGCCGCTCTATTGGATGCCTGCCCTCTTCATTTTCTCGGCGCACGAGGAAGATGTGGCAACTGTTGCTCTGCAAAAAGGGGCTGAGGTTTGCACGCTCTACTTACGCAATATGCCTGCGGAGATGCCCGCGAGAAGAGAAGCGGCACATCTCGCGCTCGTGCTGGCGCGCGAACTCCAGGATCAGGTGGCGGCGTACCCTTATTCGGGACGAGACAGCAAGATCGTCTATGAAGCATTGCTCTTTGGAGCCAGCGAAGACCCTGATGGCGTGGCCCAGGTGGCGTTGGAGATTGCTGGTCGCAGAGCAGAGCCGGACCACGCTATAGATCGCCGGGACCGCGCGGAGGAGGAGGCGGCGGCCCGCCAAGCCCGGTGGAGAGAAGAGCATCCGGAAGAGTATAAGCAGCACAGGGCCTCCGTGACGTCCCTGCCGGGCGGCACTTACTTTCCGCGTCGCAAACGGTCGCCGTTGCCAGATGGGCCGCAACGACGCATCCCCGAGGGATTCCGTAGCGCGATCATGGACTGGGGCGCCTTGACGAGCCTCATGGCTCTGCGCCCGGAAGCAGCCAAGGAGACTCTCCTGGCCGTCTGCTTAGAGGACCCTGACCACCGCGATGACGAGGGGCCAATTCGTTCCTTCGGACTCGATTGGTGGCACAACGGCTTCCCGCCGATCTATTTCAAGGGGCCGTTCTATTCCTTTCTTCAGCAATCGCCGCAGGCCGCGCTAGATGCGGTCGTGAAGCTATCGAATATTGTCACCGAGCAAGGGTTGAGAGCTGAGCGCATCGATCCGCTCAAAGCGGATGACCGCGAACGCTACGCGCTTAAGTTCACGGTCAAGGACCAGACGGTCTACTGGTTCGGCAACGGGCAAGTTTTCTATCTCCATCGGAGCGGACGTCTCCACGACGATGTTCTGGTCTGCGCACTTATGGCGCTTGAGAAGTGGTTGTACGACGAGGTGAGCGCCGGCCGGGAGATCGACAGCTACGTTCAGTACATCTTCGAGAACGCCACGTCGCTGGCTTTCGCGGGGATTCTCGTATCGGTCGGCTTGTATCATCCTGCGTTGTTTCACGGTTGCCTGCGGCCTCTCCTGGGAAACGTGCACATCTATGAATGCCAGAGTCACGCGGCACTGAATGAGAGATCCGAATCCTGGACGATCTCGTTCGCCGGAAGGCCGCAGCAGGAGATTCAGCTAGCAATTCAGTGGAACCGGATGCCGCATCGCCGCGCCCTCCTCCGCGATCTGGTGCCAAGACTATTTGTTGCGAACATCGAAACCCAGGCGTACCTCAAGGAATGCGCCGCTGAATGGGAAGCAACAGTGAAACCGGCTACCGACGACGAGAAGGAGAGCTTCACGTTATTCCTGGCGCGGTTCAAGCCCGAAACCTACGTGCTGACGCCACGGCCGGACAACATGATCGAAATAAGGCCATTCCTACCGGAAGAGATCGAGCAGAAAAGACAAGCGTCGCAGGCAGAGGCGGAATTTCGGCTGCTCTCGAATGGCATGGCGCTGCAGGCCCGCCAAGTTCTCAACAGTGGCGTGACTCTGACGGCAGACAAGCTGCCAGAATTCTTTCAGCAACTCCGCAGAATCGAGCAACCTGAGTATCCCGATTTGAGTGAATACGAGACAAGAGTTCGGCTTCAGTCGATCGCCGGCGGACTCGCAGTGCTCTTTATTTATCATCGCGCTTGGCTCTCGGAGAACAAAGACGCAGAACGATGGTGTTTCGACGTGTTGGAGAATCTCCAGGCCGCCCCAAGCGACGAGGATGAAGGCCCCGAGTCCGGCGGTCTTGGCGTCAACGTCGAGACTTTCCTCGGCGAGCTCGGAGTATTCCTTCTGCAGGAGCGTCAGGACGAGTGGGTCAAACGGCTGGCGTTTGCCGGAGTGACAGGCTTCTATTACCCATCGACACGCCTGTCGATGGCGAGAGCATACCTTTGCCGGGAAGGCCTCGGGGAAACCTTTGATGAACTCATCTCCGTCGTTCTGTTGTGGTCCGCTCTCAGACGTGGCGCAACCCGGAAAACAGGGCGTTACATTCAAAGGCCGGTTCTCCCTGGCTACAAGTCGGCCCTCTATGCACGTTTCCTCAACGGCAGGCTCAAGCAGCGTCCGGTCACGGTCGCGATGACGGCACGTCTCGGGGCAAACCTCGTCGAACGCATTGAGCGGCTAGATCCCTCAGAGATTGCACGGAGACAGTGGGAGAAGCAGCGCAAAGCCTTCGAGAAGAAGGACCGGGATTGCGATGCAAGACGCGATATGGCGCAGATCGATTATGAAGTGATCGTCGCGGGCTTCTGTTTCCTCTCCCACGAATTGACTTCCGCCGAACCAGCCGACCGAAAGCGCGCCGAGCGATATATCCGGCAGCTCTTCGAGCTTGAGATGACGACTCTCCCGATTCTGGAGGGCGAAGACGAAGGGAGAGAGGTAGGCGGATCACCTTACGAGTTCGATCCCTGGATATTGAGTCTGGCCGCTGAACTGCTCGCCACGGTGACATCGCTGGAGCAAGCACGCGCGATCTACGAGCCTGTGCTGCGCCGTGGTCCGGCTGCGCGCTATTGGACCCAAGACTTTCTTGAATTGTTCTTCACCAGAGCTCTCCTGCGGATGGCTGACCATGCGTTCTTCGCCGAGATCTGGCGAGGCATGGTGGACTATACGTTTTCACTTCCGACATGGGTGGGGAGAACGCCGGGTATCTGGTTCCATGCCGAAAGCCTCTCTGTCGATCTCATGGGCTTGCGCACCGAAGCCGTAAAGGTCTTCGGCCGCAAAGAGTATGCCGATCTCGCAGGGACGATGGCACCAACCTTCAAGCGGTGGGGGGATCAGTGGTTGAAGTACAGTCGCGTCGCAGCATGGTTTGCTAATTTTCTCGCCACAGAGTCCGGAGGGTCTCTTCTGCGCCAGGGAATCCCGCAGCTGAGCGAGGTTGTGGCTTCCTTTAGCGACAGCGATTGGAAGGACGGGGGCTTGGCGCTGAGTCTGACCTCCGCTCTCGCAGCGGGATGGCGGCATACCTCCGGTGAGATCACAACAGACGCTCCCCTGCGAGAAGCTTTCCTTCATATTCTGATGGAGCTCTGCTCGCGTTCTATCGCTGAAGCAATTCATCTGAGGGACCGCATCGCGCACGTCATTCCGGTGGGCGGATAGGCGAATGCGAACTTCAGCACAAAGCAATCTGAGCCGTTAGAACAAATCTTCGAGGTCATCTGGTGGACCCACTAAAATCTCCGTCTCGCGAACCCTTTGAAAAGATCGTGGCCGACGTACTCGCAAGAGTGCCGAAGGGGAGCGCGCCGACATTTTGTCTCCTGCCGGAGATCTGGGCCGCACCGCAGGCGATTGCCCCGGAGAAGATGGATCTGTTGGCTCCGCTGCTGCGGGAAGTAAAGCTCTATCCGCAAACCGGCGAGTTCAGATTTTCCACCTCCGGCGACTATCTCCATATCTCCGACGGGGCTCTCAACCTGATCTGGTGCTCAAGCTACGCTTCCTGGTTCATCTATCAGGCTTCCGGCCGGGCTCAGAAGAACGGACTAGACGTTGTACGCTTCGACGATGACAGAGAGACGGAGGAAGCGGTCAATCTTTATCAATGGGCGATTCGGTGTGTGAGCAACAGTGCATACACTCCCTGGCCCGTGGGCGCGCCGCAGCCGACCAGAAAGCCTGTTCCTGGAAGTCCACTGCATATCGCGAACGAGGTGTTCCTGACAGCCGTCGCATGGATGCTATTGCACGAGGCCGGGCATCTTGAACGCGGTCATCCGTTCCTGACGTCTTCCCGTTCCCTGGATGAAGAGCATGAAGCAGACTTTTTCGCTACGGATCATGTGCTCGGCGGGGTCACCGATGAGCAGGTTAGATTCAAGCGCAGCGTGGGCATCGTGGTAGCGAATGCCCTCATCCTTCTGCTCGAGCTGATGAATGGACCTGTCGCTTCCCAAACACATCCGCCCGCCGAGGAGAGGATCAGCCGGAATCTCCGGGGCCCCGAACTCGAATCCAACAACAGGATTCATGCGTTCGCAACGGCGCTGATTCAGTTCCACCTCGGCGTTGTCAGGATATTCCCGCAACTGCAGGAGCGCGCCGCGTTCGGAGAGTTCATAGACGATTTCTGCCTCGCGATCAATCGGTGGAGGAGAAATGCCTGAATGGAGTTACGGCGAAAGCGGCAACCATTCATTCTTCTCGATCAATGAAACAATGATGCGCACGTTCATCGTAATCGACTCAAGTCGGTGGGGGAGTGTATCGTTCGGGTGGCAAGGAGCTGCCAAGCCCTCGAGCCACAGGTCAATATCAGCAAGAGGGTTGGCGAACAGCTTCATGCCTCGCTGCCAACCAATCAGCGAAAACCGCGCTGCCGGCCCCTCCGGCGAGGACATGGGACGAACCTCAAGCTTCTCAAGGCGTGTGCCATCAGGGAGGTCGAACAAGGGCCGATCCAATGAAATCCCGGCGACAAGGGTATGCAGGCGGCGGTGTCTGTCGATCCGGGCTAGTTCGTTGAGAAACCGCAGACACCGATTCGAATTCAAGACCATGAGAGAAGCCTCAAGCGGCGGCTCGGCGAAGGGTTGAGTCACCTCGATGAACCGTCGCCGGCCATCATTCAGCAGCGCGATCTTGCGAGATTGCCTGGGCCATTCTTCCTTGCTCTCGCAAATCGGGAATTCGATGGAAGACGCTTTTGGAGGAGGGTTCTGTCCGGAGTCTTGAATCGCAGAAGCATACACCGCGCCGTCGAGCGCTGCTCGCAGTTGATATAGATACTCTCCAAGTTCGAGTTCGAGAGTTTCGGGAAGTGGTTCGACCTGATCGACGTCCAACGTCCCGGTACCGTCATCTCTCACGAACAACGTAACGGCAAGCAAGTGCATGATGTCGAGGCTATTCCATATCTTCGCCGCTTCATTCGAGTGGTGAACAGCTCTATCGATTCTCGCGCGACATTTTGAAAAGAGCTCTGAAACACTTGCCAGTGCCATCTATAAAAATCCTTACTTTGTAATTGAAGCACAAAGACCTGATTGCAACTACGCGCCAGCAGCCCAGTACTGAAATGCAAATCTGAGCTTAACTGTGGGAGGGGTTACATTCCCGCCGAGAAAGCTGCATGGGCATGTAAGGTAATCTTCTCCGCAATTCGAACATGTCGCCGAAACCACCTTAAGCGCCTGTCGAGTCTCTAAACCGCTTTTGCTTAAATCCTCGGTTATGGTTTGTGACTCAACCGGACCGGACGCCACGGCCTCGCCATCCAGATGGGCAACTGCAGATTGCAGTGCTATCTTCCGTCGTGGATATAAATTCAGACTCTCCGGATTCACATACTCCAAAGCTGTGTCTACACCCTCGCCAAATGGCGCAATAGTTTCTGCGGTATCCCTGACCCAGTCCGCGACTGATTCCGTCGGCGGAAAAGGTTGGTCTCGGTTCAGCCAATTCAAAACCTCAGCGCACCTTCCAAAGATAGAAACGGAAAGTGTATATTCGGAAAGCGCAAGAGAAAGATTAATCAACACCGGAGAACCAGAATCCTCTTCGTTCACTTTCGACACAAGTTCGCGGTAAGCCTCGATCGTGTAGTCGAGTACTTTTCGGGTGCGATGAATCACTATGGGCATCTGCAAATAGTTATCGTCGAAAACCATGAAACGTGCGTTCGGTGCAAAGGTCAATCGATGGCCATTCCGCCTCAAAATCTTCATTAGTTCCAAAACCTGCAAATCGAAAAGAGCATACTCCGCTTTTTCGCTTCTTGCCCACGCATACGGAAACGCAACAGGTTCCTCCGGGATGTGTTCGAGGATGCAAGGCTGATGCGTCACTAAGATACGGAACGATTTCGCATCATTGCATAACCAAGGTACTCGTTTGTCGAGTTGAAGGGGCTGCGGAAACACATCGGTTTTTTCCAACTCCTCGCGGATGTCAATTTCGGACTTCTCGCCCCCGAAGTATTCGGAAACGAGCGTATTGTCTCGAAAGTGATTATGGATGACGCTCTTCCAGCGTCCGATGTCAAGGGTTCCATCGACGCGCCAAAGTTTCGTATATTCAGTCTGGCGACCGGCGCGTTTCAGATCCACATCGAGACGGGTGATCATTTCTTCTGGCGTATAGGCTCGTATCGAGCCATCAAGATGTTCGATACGACTCGTCGTGGCATCGATCACGCTATGGACATAACGGCAATACAGCTTCGTCCGATCAGCACCACTCTCACTGTCACGCAGTTCCTCGGCTTCAAGGATGAGCTCTGTGCCCGTTTCCTTCGTCCTTCGTTGCCACCAAAATTCAGTACGAGATATTTGATGGAAGAACCGCTGACGTTCGTCCGCTCCGTGTGCCGTTACTCCCGTTTGGAGCGAAGACAGGTCTTCATTGAATTTCGGCCCATACCAATAATCCAACTCCATGGTGTGAGCAGCAGTTTCAGCCAACCCAACCATGTCCGGATCGAGCCTCACTCTCACATTCACGCTGGAATCCTGGGCTATTTGGTATAGCGTTCCTAGGAGCTCTTCGTTGAAATGATTGAAAGGGCTCTCTGAACGCCGCATGAAGTGGTGTGCGAACACACAAAGCTCCCCAATCTGAAATATGCCTGGCCGGATCATCGTGAGAGCTGTGAATGGGACGAGACCGTCCTTGTCCGCCTGCTTAAAAATGCCCGGGAATGCTCTCTGTGCAAGACCTGCCCCCCTCAGGGCGTGTGCTCCCGAATCCCATGGGGTTTCAGAACCTGTCAGCACGTCCGTTCCAATGAGTTCTTTCAGCCGGGTAATGGACTCTTGAGATACATCATGGATTGTGGAGGCGATGTACTTCCTCCATCGCTGCTTTATCTGCGCATAGTCTTCGTCTGTTTCAGGCTCAATGACATGTGCTAGGACGCGGGTGAGACCAGGCTCTAGGTAGACCGCGGCGGGAACGACCCATCCGGCCAGCCTGTGACGATCATGGCTGATGAGTAGGGGCATCCCAACATCAAAGCTGTCCTTCATCGAGTCGTAGAGGGCACCCGTGTCCATCCTCATGGACTTTCGATTGACTGAATCGCTCATGGTAGCTGCAATTCGAGATTTCATGGAGTCCCTTGACCAGCGGCATCACCCTGAATCAATGGTCTAAGTAATGATAAGTCGTCCGGTGTCCAGTGATCCATCCGCTTCGGTTGCCAACTGTTGACTTCAGCCCAATGCGCTCGTTGACCTCGATTTGGACCGCGTTTCGAAGATCGGTCTCAATAAATGCCTTTGTTTTAAACGATCCGAACAGATCTCCGTCTTTGCACGGCAGAGGTCAACACGAAGATACCTGGGCTTTAATACAGTTGAGGGTGCTGAACAGGGTGCCGAATATTGATGACGCTATGGCCGGTACCAATCCAACCGGAATGAGCACAACGGCGGAAGTTGATTTGCCTCTGCGTTTCCGCAACCGCTTTGTTACCCGTAGGTTCTCTATCTGGTCATCTAAACTCAATCGTTGGGCGCGCGGCTCCAGGCGTAGAATTGTGGCAATTGAATGCCAGACAATTTCCAGTCCGATTCGTTGGCTTTGGCTCCTCGACAAAAGGTGCTTTGCCGTCGCCTGAACGCCAGGGCCACGGCGTTTGCCCGGAGAAGGAAAGATTAAGCAATGGGCGGCATATAAATTAGATTCCCGCCGCCGGGAGAGCGTCACCGTATGGTTAAGCTGTCAACTGGTGAGGTTTGTCGCTCCATGAATTCACAGGGGTGGAAAGGTTTCGTACACAACACGGGATACGAGGGGCAAGAATGACTCGGCAGCAGGTACTGGAAGAAATCGGCAAGGCCCTCGCGGTTCTGACTCATCAAGTCGAACAAGAGAATCTCTCTGGGATGTTCTCGAAGAATCGAATCATTGAGGATATTCTACTTCCGGTATTTGCGATTCTGTTCTCGGCTCCCGGTTTGCACAATCTGAACTCTGTAGGGAGCAATAATGCCCATCTTGACCTTGGGGACGACACAACTCACCTTGGAATTCAGGTCACGGCCGAGAATTCCGCGGAGAAGATCACCAAGACACTCACCGGGGTTGTCCGAGACGGCCTATACAACGATTACCATCGCATTGTCATATTCGTCCTTAAGGCGCGGCGCATCCGGTATACGGAAAAGACCAAGCAGGCATGGTCGCGTATTTGCCGGCGAAAGCTCGTGTTCGATCCCCAAGGGGATATTGTCGAGCTTTCTACACTGCTCTCCCAAATCGCAGGTCTCGGTTTCAACGATCTTCTGACTGTACGCAATGTGATTGCCCGGACCGTAGTTGGAGAAGATTACGTTGATGTTCTATCCCAGGTACGGGAGATCAGTACCCGGCATCTCTCGTACGAGAAGAAGACCTTGCGATACATCCCCGGGGTTTTCATTGAAACAAGAGAGACAAAGCAACTTTGCCGCTCATTTTGCTACCCCGTTTTGTTTCTTCAGCGTTCCATTGAATCCGCGCGTCGCGTCAATCTCGCCTCGTGGAACGACTTCTTCGCCAAGGCCGGCCTGCTGCCGTTGGACTTCCCCGACCTGGAAGACGTACCGGCGGGAGCGACCACTGCAGACGCTGAAGCAATCGCGAAAAGCAAGTGGCTAAGCTATGCGCCCCTTTTAGAGACGATAAAAGAGTACAAGCACGAAGGCGCCAGAAGGTCACCTGTACCCGATGCGACTCCGGCGCAGTTGGCGTTTTACGAGATGAATTCTCAGGTTCTGACCAACGAATTTCAGGCGGGCGTCAGACTCGATGTGGAGGATATTCGAGAGGACCTTGAATCGACAGCGAAAAGGATTCTCTTGATCACAGGTGCGGCAGGACAGGGTAAAACGAATCTTCTCTGTGACCTATTTGAGAACTTCTTACTGAAACACGAGATTCCGTGCGCCTTCGTTTCCGGCCGCGTACTGAGTACCATCGACGCCGAACATCTGGAGGATGCACTTCGTACGGCTCTATTTGGTAAGAAGGTGAGAGCACTTGAGGATGGGATTCAGCTTCTTTCCGGGGAGTCCCTGCGACTGAATAAGCCGTTCGTTCTCATGATCGATGGTCTCAATGAGCACCGGAACATAAGCATATTTTCGCAACAATTGGAACTTGTTGCCGGGAAGCTTCTGGAGTACCCAGGAATCCGTTTGTTTTTGAGCTGCCGGACGGAATTCTTTGGAGATCGGTTTTCGAATCTAGTCGACGGCCTGCTTCGTGATGACGTAATGCTGCTGCGATCAACGGAGCGGCGACTGGAAGACGCGGAGCGGGAAGAATTGGTTCTGGTCTATTTTGAATATTTCCGCGTCAAGAGCCGGCGAGTGGGACGTCAGGTCCGGGAAACGCTGACGAAGGATATGCTTCTTTTGCGCATCTTTTGCGAGGCCTACGGGGCGCGTGGCAAAGAGGGGAAGTATGAACAACCGGACATTCGTACCCTCCACCGGGACGAGTTGTTCGAATTGTATTTGGCGCAAAAACTCAGGAAGGCCGGTGAGTTCCTGCAGACCTTGCGGATCGCTCCTTCACCGGTCGCGCCCATCAATGAGCTGAAGCGGGTCCTCGACCGCTGTACGGATTACATGCTGAAGCAGGGAGACTTCGTTGGAGTACCGTTTCGTGCAATCGGGAAAGAGCTCGAACAACCTCTGTATGTTCTCTTGGATGAGGAACTGATCATTCGAAAGGATGCCTCGCTCGATCCCTCCGATCCTTCCGCGGAATCGGTCAACTTCACCTTCGATGAATTGCGCGACTATATGATTTCGCGGTTCATCATTGAGCACGTTTATCCAAACGGAAAGGCGGCACTGTGGGAGGCTCTGGAGCGGCTATCGCCGCAGCGATCACCGATCGAGGGCGTTCAACGTTTTTTGTTTTATGCTTCCCGCAAGCCGGCATCGAAGTCATTCCATGCTGTCTATCGGGAACACGAGTGGTATACGCATCTGTACCCGCAGGAGATCTTCAACATCGACCAGAAGCATCTGGAACCGAAGGATCTCGAAAGAGTTGAGTCGTTCCTCGCGAAGCTTGACTGGCAGGCAGAGCAAGTAGCGGGTCATTTGGCCGAGCGTTGGGATCCGAGCGAGTGGCCAATTCTCCATTTGGGCGTGCTGAACCGAATGGTGTTGTCGCTTGGGTCAAACGCATATGAGGCATTGATTGAGAGCGCCTTGGTGCATCCGCGATTCGGGGACCGACCGCTGGCTGAAGAGCTTTGCGCGTTGGCGGAGCAATGCGCGAAACGTCTGAATTCCTCGGAATGCTCTTTGCGATGTCGGGAGTTAATCAGGCTTCTGATTCTTCTCCTTCCGGCCGGTACCGACTCGCGGTGGACGAGTCCATCCCTGGTCGTGCTTGATGCGCTCCTGCCAAAATTGACGCTCGAGATCACGGAAGAACTTCTGGCTTTTCCGGACGAAAAGTTTCCCGATCACCGGCGCTTGAGGTGGAGAGCGCTATTCAGAGTGATGGAGGTGCGTCCCGATGGGCGTATCCTCACTGCGGCCAAGCGGGCGTTGGCGAAGTTAGACACTAATCAGGATGACGTCAAGATGGAGTTGGAGCGGCTTCTTGATCGCTTCGGGAGCATAGGGAAATGATCATACTCGTACGAAATGAGCGAATGCTCCGCGAAGAGTACATACTGGCCGTTCACCGTGTGCCGACAGAGGCGGAGTTTCTACGGCGGGCCAAGGTGCGTCCCGACACGTATGCGGGCCGACTCATGGCAAGGCTGTATGCGCGCCTGTTCGAGCGGTCGCTGGAGCTGAAACGGGATTACACAACCTACTATGCGGTCGAGTACGGGACCTTCGCACGTTACTTGCGAAAGCGCCATCTGCTAAGCGATGAGGAAGCGAAGGAACTCGACAAACGATTTTCTCGGGCTGCCACAATCGTTCGTTTTGGTTGGCTTTACACTTTTATGCAAGAGGGTGTCGGCGCCGATTTGCTGGCAGGACTCCTCGATATGGAGAAGTAAATGAAGCTACGAACCGGTTTCGTGTCGAATAGCTCGTCAACATCGTTTCTTATCATTTCCAAAGGAAAGCTGACGAAAAAAGGCCTCAGGGAACTGATGGGAGTCGAACAGGGGAGCATCTTGACTCCGTTGTTCGATGAACTTTACCGGGATCTGCTGGACAACGTGAAGGCGGAGATCGATCTGGGCCAGGTCACTGGAAAGCGGAGCTGGGCCGCGGAGATCGGGATTCGTTCAGATAGGTTGAGCGATCGAATGAAAGCGAAGCTCGAGTCCAATCAGCAAAAGGGACGGACTGCGTATTTTGGATATCTCGACAGCGAGACAAGCAACGTGCAGACATTCTTCTGTATGGATTGCTTCGAGGAGGAGAACGACAAGATCTATTTGAATGCGCTGGAGAATTCCTGGTGAAGACTGCTCCGCGACTGATTGTCAAACACTTCGATGCGGACAAATACACGGCCGTTTTCAATCCGCGAACAGGGTTCTTTGCTCGCGCGGAAGATGACGGCGTGCCGGAACCCTTTTGGAGCAGCCATGGTCCGGAGTTGCTGGACATCGCGGTGACGAATTGGTGCGATCGGGGGTGCCATTTTTGCTATCGAAAGTCGGACACCGACGGAATCCATATGCCCATCGAGGATTTTGAAGAGGTGATCCGGCAAGCTGCATCGATGCATGTGTTTCAAGTCGCACTGGGCGGAGGCAATCCCAATCAGCATCCTCGTTTTCCTGAGATGCTGGCGCTGACACGAAGCGAATATGGAATCGTGCCCAACTACACGACCAATGGACGCGGGCTGTCGGACGAGGTGCTGAGAAGCACGGCGAAATACTGCGGTGCGGTCGCAGTCAGCGCATATGCGCCATACACGGAATTGGAGAGAGCGATCGATCTTCTGGCTGACGCCGGTGTAACCGTGCATGTGCACTTCATATTGACCTCGGCTAGCGTAGATGTTGCTATCAAATGGCTTCAAGATCTGCCACGCTTTCTGGCCAAAGCGAAAGCGATCGTTTTTCTCAACTATAAGCCCGTAGGGCGATACCCCAATCGCGATCTGTTGCTCAACCGTAGCGCCCGGTTGGAGGAGTTTTTCGGGCTCGCAACCAGCTCGGATGTCTCGATTCGGGTTGGATTCGACACCTGCACCATTACCGGCTTGGCACGGCTGGGAAATGCGGATAAGGTTTCTCTGGAAGGATGCGACGCGGCCCGTTTCTCACTGTTTGTATCGGAATGCATGGAAGTATATCCGTGTTCCTATATGGTTGAGACGGGACAGCCAGGTGTACCGCTGCGCGGCGCAACCCTGATGGATATCTGGCAGAATCACCCATTATTCCGTGGTTTTCGAGATGCACATCAGAAGGGAGGCTGCGCTGATTGCATCACGCGAGGGGAATGCCTCTCAGGTTGTCCACTTTTTCCCGAGATGAACCTTTGTGACTCGAATCGCGCTGGTGCGGGTTCTGGGCTGGTTGTACTTCAATGATCCTGACCGTTGTTGGTGGGGTTGCCAGATTAGACTCCTAGTATTATGACGATCTAGATATGTAGTTAATGCTCGGCGTCCGCTCGCATCTCGAAGAAGTTTTTCACTCTGATCTCCGTCCGAAGATGGCTCCATTCCTCATGCGTGGTTTTATCACTCACGACGGCGCGAAGGCTTCGTGACCTTCCCGCATACCTGAGCTCGCCGCCGCGGGCAAGATAGGTACAGACGCCGATGTCGTCGTCGATCTAAAATGACCGATGCCGTTGGACGGCAGAGGTCTGTAACCAAAAAGCAGAGGTCGTCGAGGGTGCTGGAGAGGGTGTTGAGAGTTTGCCTACCGATTTTTATAAGGACTTAGAATGCTTTTGTTTGCCATCAGTGCCCATAGTTTCAATGGGTTACGATCAAAAGCACTTCTGTCACGGCAGAGGTAAAAGCCTGTAAAAAGCCGCGACACTGTCTGCAATTCATTAAGCGCCAGCAGCAATGGAAGCAAGTCGTTCTTGGATAAGCGGAACTCGTCCGTCATCCAGAACGAATCCCGGCAACACATCGAGGAACCGAGGCTCCGCCAGAAGAGTCTTTGCCGCCTGGGCCAGATAATCCCGTACATCCTGCGGCGATTCCGCAATTTCATGCACTACGTTTTCTCGCCCTTCAATGACCGCCACAAAATCTTCCAGATCGCGGCTTGCCTGAAAATCCATCTTGCCGCGTCCACGAAAGGCTTCCATCTTGGTTGCCAGGAAAAAGGGCGCAGTGATGACGTGGATGGACGTTCCACCCGGCAGCGTCAAGGTGGACGCATGACGCAGCGCCGGCTCGTACCAGATATTCGTGAATCCCAATACCTCTTTGTTCAAGGCCAGTACGTCCAGCGTCAGTGCGCCGTTGTGCCATCGGCAAGTGAGAGGTTCTTCCCCCTGATCTTCCGTGAAGTGGGCCTTTCGCAGACGCCCCGAGAAAGCGATGTAATCGGCATACGTGACGATCTCAGCGATCACATCAACATCGGTCGTACCGCGTATAGGCGCGGCAGCTTCATCGGTAATCAAAAGGCCCAGGGTGACTCCACCAACAAATACGATCTCATCGAGAAAAGGAGCGAGTTTGCGTACTGCGTCTTCGAGCAGCGGCAGGTTGGGATCAGGCATGGATCTCCTTTTCGAGCAGCTCGATTGCCAGGTTGCGTTCCCGCGTTCTGCCGCAGCGGATGGCGTCCGAGAGCGCGAGTACGCCGTAGAACCTGGAATCGAGTAGAGCGGCTTTGGGTGCTCCCTTATAGAGAGGCGTGATCGAGATTCCCCGGACCTTTCCTTCCGCATAGGTCCAAACCGTAGGCGGCTCTCCGTCATCCAAAAGACGCGACTTCAGGGGCTCCGCCGCAGCAGCCGTGGGCACGCCCCGCACCAGAGACCCTTTGGCGGGAGGAAAAGCGTACTTCAATCCATGCCCGAGGAATTCCAGCAATGCGGTCCGGTTCACCCGCTTTTCGGTGCCGGATAGATAGAGCAGTCCGGCCTCCACGCAGCGCTTCAAAGCCTTGGAGACTTCCGACGGAGAGATGAAGAGGCTTGCAGCCAGTTCCTTCGACGGAAGATTCGGCTCATTCTGGATGGCGAGTTTGAGGAGAAGCGCAATGTCTTGCCCTTGCATAGAGCCATTGTAATCCGATAATTTCCAATTTGGAAACTGGAAATTATCGCAGATTTTCACCAATGCTGTGATAACGCTCGCTGAAAGACAGAGCCGGGATGTCACGAAAGCATCGGCCTAAGTCCACTGGCGAACGTGGGAGTAGAACAGGCAGCAATAATGAAGACGCCAATCGAGGGACCATGGTTGGCTCTTTGAAATCTGCGAGGGCGTCTCACTACGTCATTACCTGTGAATGATGGATGACGTGTTGAGATTCGTTGATGCCGCCCAATCGAACCGGCACGCTCGAATCGAAATAGCGTCTGTCCGTTGCCAACGGTCAATTCTGGAAAGACATTTCCAGTTCCACCCCGGAGTAATTGACGTGCGGTACAAGCTGACGATTCGGGCCTTGCTTAAAATGCACCAGGCCATATCGCTCCATCGTCCGCAAGGTTCGGGACAGGTTGGATGTCGCTCTTCCCGATCTCTCCGCCAGTTCGTTGAGAGATTGAGGGCTGGTCTCCAGGATGAGTTTGAGCAAATCCCGGTTCTGGTCGGAAAGCACTTGAGACAGCGTGCCAAGCGATTCGAACCAAATCTTAGGCTCGCCTCTTGCCGGGACATATTCTCCCTTTGCGATTGCCAGCGTCCTCTTTTTGTAGGCTTCCCGCGAGGCAATTCCAACTTTCAGAGTCTTCATGGCGCTGTGCTCCTTTCCTTCAAAATCGACTCAACTTCTTTCCAAAAATCCGCCAACAACGATATTGCATCCTTGTACTCGTAAAAGCGGACTCGCTTGCCCTTATGCTTGTGGTCGTATTCGATACGGGTTCGGGCGCCGGGTCCCATGCCTTCCCGGATGGGATGAGCGTTGTCAAAACCCAACAGGCGCTCGCCGTCACCATCGTGCAGCGTCAGCGAGTAGTCCAAACCATGCGGCTTCTCCGGTAGGGCCGGAACCCGTTTTACCTCGAACTTGACCCAGAAATTTCCCTCCACCACGAATGTCTCGCCATCCAGCAAAAGAAGCGTATCGAGACTGGGATCATGGTCCATCGATTTGCATATTATCATCTGGTGATAACAACGTAAAGAACCACATGGAATAGGAGCTTATTCACTCATGCCACAGCGATTTATTGCCATGCTGAGACAGATAATACCGGGAATGTACCAGGCTTTTTTAGGGAATAACACTCCGCGAATATACCAAACGCGGATTCTTGAATTTTCTGATGGGAAGGCTGCTCCCGCCCTTCCCTCGCTGCAACCGCCGATCTTACCGGCGTTTTCCGCTCCCCATCCAAGCGGGGCCTGTATCCTGCCCCGCAACGCCCGACCCTGAAAAACAAGATGGTGCAGCCTTCGGCTGGTCTTCGTTTTCGACATTCGTTTCCAGGCGAACTTTAGGCTTTGTTCGGCTCCTTCTGTCAACCCCGCTTGTGCAGCTCCGCGCGGCATAAAAACCGCCGTGCTCGCTTCCGCGCCCCTGACGGGCTTCGGGGGTTGACAGCGCCTCTCTGCGCCCAATTCGCCGCTATGAAACGAATGTCTTTTTTTAGCCTACCCAGGCTCAAAAAACGGCAAATCTCAACCCGAAGGAGCAAACACCATGCCTTACGCCAACAGCACCACCACCGCGCCGCACAGCAACAATGCGGCGCTTCCGAACCAGTCCCCCTACCAGCAGCGCACCACGCAGCGCGACAACCCCACGCAGCAACTCATCAAGCAGGCCGTGGACTTTCTCATCCAGCA
>Ga0224528_1001040_pt1 | contig 19567 bp, 17 predicted proteins | sample CBST25metaG_2_FD_179888 | JGI IMG/M metagenome (GOLD analysis project Ga0224528, IMG submission 179888) | Peat soil microbial communities from Stordalen Mire, Sweden - C.B.S.T25 | ecosystem: Environmental > Terrestrial > Soil > Wetlands > Peat | place: Sweden: Norrbotten County, Stordalen Mire...
CCCCTAACCCCCTGGGGGTATATGTTCGATTCTTGCTTGCCTCCGCAAAGAAGGACAAATCGCTGGCATTACGCCCAATAGAACGCCTTAAATCGCGGTCTGCACCACGTTGTGCAGCGGCTCTCCATTCATGTAGCGGCGCAATTCCTCGCCCGCGGTCTTCACCGCACGCGGGGCAAATTGCGGGCTCGATCCGGCGATGTGCGGCGTCAGCAGCAGGTTCGGGCAGCTCCACAGCGGGTGGCCTTCGGGCAGCGGCTCCGGATCGGTCACGTCCACCGCAGCGCGGATGTGCCCTGAATTCAGAGCCTCCACCAGCGCATCGGTGTCCACAATCGGCCCGCGTGCGGCGTTTACCACCAGCGCGCCTTGCGGCATCAGCTCGAACTGCTTTCGGCCGATCAGCCCGCGCGTCTCTTCCGTCAGCGGCAGGATCAGGATTACCACTCCGGCGCGCGGCAAAAGGCTGTCCAGTTCGCTCACCGCATGAACCGCCGGCTCGGTGCGCGCGCTGTGGGCCACGCGGATCAGGTTCACGTGGAAGGGCTCCAGCATCCGTTCGATCTCCTGGCCGATGGCGCCGTGTCCGGCTAGTAGAACCGTCTTGCCGGTCAACTCCTCCAGCAGAACCGGCGGATAAAGCGGCCGGTTGTCGCCGGTGATCCGCGCGTAGTTGGCGCTGGTCTCGAAGCGGCGTTTCCATATCTCGTCGCGCTGCACTTCCATGTAGAACGGAAAGTGCTTCAGCATGGCCAGAATCGCGCTCACCGTCCATTCGGCGGTGGAGATGTTGTGTGCGCCGCGCGCGTTGCAAATGGTCACGTGCGGCCCCACCGTGCCCGGAATCCATTCCGTGCCCGCCATCAAGGACAGTACCAGCCGCACCCCGCGTAGCCGCGGCCAAACGCGCAGAGCCGTCGGTGGATAGGGGTCCGGGAGCCAGACGTCGATCTCGATCTCGGGACCCGGTGCGTCGGGCAGTGGAACCAGTTCAACTTCAGGGGGAAAATCGCCAAATAGTTCAGGGGCCAATGTATCCGGGTATCCGACTCGCAGCATGTGTCCTTTTCCCGCCCGCCGCCGGCGGGCGCATTCTTGTTTATGCTACACGCCGGGCGCAGAGCGTCAGTACTTGTTATGGAACAGTGCGGCGTTCACGTCGGGCCAGAATTCCTTGATCAGGTTCGCGAATCCATCCAGGCCCACCTGCGTCACCCACCGCTGGCCGGTCTTCGTCCAAGTGCGTTCGGGGCCTGGATAGTAGAGGGCGGCGATGCCCGCAGCCGCGCCGTTTCCTACGATTTCGGAGATGTTGGGCGAGAGCCCGCCGTTATCGGTGCGCGTGATCAGGAGCCTTGAAACTGAGTAACCCGTCCGCTTGATGAAGCCGCCGTGCCCCAGCGTGTAGTAGCGCGGATCTTCCCGCGTGGCAGACGGTACGATAAACTCCGTCATCAGATTACCGTTGAGCGTGTCGGCGAAGCTGTGCCAGTAGTAGCGGGCGTAGGCGGGCGCGCCGCTGTGAAACTCGGGATACGACCCTTGGATTTGCCCCACTCCGGCCAGCAGGCCCACATAAATGAAGCTGGAGTAGTCGAAACTGTCCTCGAGCGTGAGCTTCAGCTTGGCGTGGGGCGACAAGGGCGGCAACATCTGGTCGGCGCTCACCGAACGGAAGTTGGGTATGATGCCTAGAATCCGCCGGGTCTGCTTGCCTTCCAGGCTATCCGTAGGTCTGTTCTGGCCGGCAGCAGCGGAAGTCTGGTTTTGCTCTGCCGGTATCGGCGCATCCGGCAGGGCGCTGGCTGTCTCCACCAGGGGCTGCCCGGTGGGCGAAGCAGCCGTCTGTTGTGCAAAGGCGTAGGGGGCCAGTGCGCCCGCCATCGCCAGGGAAAGAAGAAAGCTGGATTGAATCATGAGCAAGCTGCTCCTCGAAGTCGTTGGCTGTTTGATGAAAGCTGACCGCGCTCGAAGGGAACAGAGACGCTTGTCCGTTAGATTGTTTTTGGCCGGAAGACGATTCCACAGCGTGCGTCGGGAAGCGAAAAAGGGAAGAGTCCGCGGGAATCCGTTTCGATCATTGACGCAATATCCGGAAAAACGTGAGACGAATCACCGCGAAGAACGGCTCAGTTGAGTCATGCTACATTCACTAGGACAACGAACCGCGAACACAATCCATGCGCCTGACGACTGAAAAAACGTGGTCCCAACAGCAGCTTGCCATCAAGCTGCGCGTGGTGCCGCCTGAGCACAAGGGCTTCTTCACCTGGGAGCGCCGGCGGCTGCTCATCCACGCCTCCAAGACTGCGCTGGCCGCGACCCTGTGCTGGTGGTTGGCAACGCTGTTCGGTTTGACGGATGGCTACTGGGGCTCCATCAGCGCCATCATTGTGCTGCAGTCCAACTTCGGATCCACCATCACCGCTTCGCGCGACCGCCTGCTGGGAACGCTGATCGGCGCGCTCTTCGGCTTCTCGTTTACCCTCTTTGGCGCACTGCCGTGGAACTACCTTGCGGCGGTGCTGGCGGCGGTGATCGTTTGCGGCGTGCTGGGGTTGCGCTCGAGTTCGCGGCTGGCCGGCGTCACCATCACGATCGTGATGCTGGTGCAGAGCGCGGGTTCGCACTGGACGGTTGCCCTGGATCGCGTAATGGGAGTTTTTCTGGGAATCGTGGTGGCGCTGGCCGTCTCCACCCTGGTTTTTCCCGATCGCGCCCGCCTGCGGCTGCGTGATGGACTGGCGCAGGAGTTTTTGCTGCTGGGCGCTTTTTTCGAGGCGATTCTCGAGGGATTTCGCGGTTTGCCGGCTCAGAACCTGCCCACTCTGCGCGAGGATGTGCTCGCCACCCTGCGCGGCAACAACCAACTTCTGACGGCCGCGCGCAACGAGCCTTCCGGTGGCCCCGGCTGGCGCGAGGGCCTGGAGATGCTTTCCGAGTTTGGACGGGGGCTTTTCGATGCGCTGGTCGCCCTCGAGTTCTCAGTCAAAGACAGCCGTGAGGATGGCTACGCACAACAACTGGAGCCGGCACTGGGGCGGCTGGCCGTGGATATTCGCAACGGTTTCCACCATGTCGGCGCATGCGTGCATAACTGGCGCTTCACGGCTGCTCCGCCGGGAATGGTGCTGGAAGAGGACATCGAGCAACTGGAAGCGCGCATGGCCGAGGTGCGGCCCACTGGCTTCAAGTTCTCCCAGGAGGAGATTCTGCGCGCCTATGCGGTGCAGCTTCATCTGAAGCAGATTGCCCGCCTGCTGCGCGCCTCTCGCGTTGAGACCAGCCGCATCATCGGCGAGGTGCAGGAGTAAAAGGGCCCGCGATCAGCCCTTTGTCACGCGAAAAACTTGCGCAGCGCCTCCAGGCACTCCTCGATCTGTTCCAGGCTGACGGCGTAGCCAAAGCGCAAGTGTCCTTCACCTTGCGCCCCGAAGGCCGAGCCGGGAACGGTGGCGATAAACGCCTTTTCCAGAAGAATCTGCGCCGCTTTCTCACTGTTCTTGTGGATCTTTTCCACATTGGGGAAGGCATAGAAAGCGCCGGCCGGCGGCGGGCACTCCAGACCCATTTCGTTCAGTCCCGCCACCAGCAGGTCGCGCCGCTCGCGATATTCCTCGCGATGACGCGCGATTTCGGCCTCGGGCGTCTTCAGAGCCTCTATCATGGCGTACTGCACCGGAGTGGCAACGCCGTTGGTGGAGTAGAGCACCAGCTTGCGCATTCCGGTCATGAAGGGTTCCTTGGCCACCACGTAGCCCGCGCGCCAGCCGGTCATCGCATAAGTCTTTGAGAATGTGTAGGTGCTGATGGTCCGCTCCGCCATGCCGGGCAGCGAAGCGATCGAGAAATGCTTGCCGTCGTAGACCAAATCTTCGTACGCCTCGTCCGCGATCACGATCAGGTCGCGCTCGATGGCGAAGGCTGCCACTTCTTCGGCTTCTGCCCGCGTGAAAACCACGCCCGAGGGATTCTGCGGCGTGTTGTAGTAGATGGCCCGCACCTTTGGCGTGGAAAATTGTTCCATTGTCTTCCGGATGCCGCTGCGGCGCGCGCTGACCGTGGGCACCTGCAAGGGGTGGCCTTGCGCCGCAACCACCAGGTCGCCGATGGGCGTCCAGTAAGGCGAGAAGACCAGCACATCGTCGCCCGCATCGAGCGTACTTTGGAAGGCGCAAAACAGCGCATGGGCGCCGCCCACGGTAGCCAGCACTTCATCGGGAGTGACCTGAATGCCGTTTTTCGCCGCGAGCTTGACACTCAGGGCTTCGCGCAGCGGCAGCAATCCGGAGGAAGGCGCATAGCGGGTCTGGTTGTCGGCCAGAGCTTTTACCGCCGCAGCCTTGATCCGGTCGGGGGTCTCGAAGAACGGCTCACCTCCATGCATTCCGTGCACGTGATGACCAGCGGCGCGCAGCGCCATCACCTTGTTGCGCATCTGCACGATGCTGGAGAACCCAACCTCGTCCAACCGCCTTGCCAGCCGGATTCCGCTTTGCCTCGTCGCCATGGACTGGTTTCCTTTCCTAAATAGGGTAGAGGAAGAAATCCCCCAGCGTCTCCATTCCGGCCCTATCTTTCACAGGCCAAGTCCGGCGCTGCCAGCATCATACCTTCAGCAACTCGGTGTAGACAGCCATGCCGACCACAGCATCCGCGCCCAGCGCATCCAATGCGTCAACCTCCTGTTGCGAGCGAATGCCGCCGGCGACGATCAATTGTTTTTCGGTCAGCTTGCGCAGACGGGCCGCGGTCTCAATAGGAAAGCCCTGCATCATGCCTTCGCCATCCACGTGCGTATAGAGGAACGCGGCAACGTGGGGATCGAGCTCGGGAATCGCCGCATCGGGAGTCAGTTCGACCTGTGCCTTCCAGCCTTTCACGGCAATGCGGCCGTTCTTCGTGTCAATGCCGGCCACTACGTGTTCCGAACCAACCGCCGCGGCCAGCTCGGCGGCAAAGCTGGTGTTCACCTTGCCCTCCGCAGAGAAGAGCGCCGAGCCCACAATTACTCTTTTTGCGCCTGCATCCAGCACCTGCCGGGCGCGTTCGATGGAGCCGATGCCGCCGCCTGCCTGGACAGGCAGGCGCTGCGCAATCTTGGCCAGGAGAGCGGAGTTTTCGCCCTGCCGCATGGCCGCGTCCAGGTCGATCAATTGAACCAGCGGAAAGCGGGAGAACTTCTCGATCCAGTAGTCGAAGTCGTCGAAGGCGAGGCGCAGTTTTTCGCCCTGCACAAGCTGGACGATGCGCCCGCCCAGCAAATCTATCGAAGGAATCAGCATGGAAGCCTCACGGAAACACCGGCCTTGGCCAGCTCTTCTTTAAGCGAACGGGCGCTGGAAACGCCGAAGTGAAAAATGCTTGCAGCCAGAGCTGCATCGGCTTTGCCGCGCGAGAAAACATCGACGAAATGTTCCACCGTTCCCGCGCCACCAGAGGCGATCACGGGAATCCCGACTGCCTCGCTGACCGCCGCGGTCAGTTCGCAATCGAAGCCGGTTCTCATGCCGTCGGAGTTCATTGAAGTCAACAGGATTTCGCCTGCGCCGCGCTGCTCGGCCTCGCGCGCCCACTCCACCACGCGGCGGCCGGCCAGCTTGCGTCCGCCCTGCACAAAGACTTGCGCATCTCGAACCGGATCGGCGGCTTCCGGGTCGCGCCGCGCATCGATGGCGACGACGACCGCCTGCGCGCCGAAGCTGCGGCCGATGGCGTCGATTAGCATGGGGTCTCGCAGCGCCGCTGAGTTCACGCTTACCTTGTCCGCGCCCGCCTCGAAAACCTGCTCCGCATCCTTAGCGCTACGAATGCCACCGCCAACGCAAAAGGGCACGAACAACTCGCGCGCCGTTCTGCGCACCGTATCCAGCAGCGTGCCGCGCCCCTCGTGCGTCGCGGTAATGTCCAGCAACACGATCTCGTCTGCGCCTTCGCGGGCATGGCGCGCGGCCTGGGTCGCCGGATCGCCTGCGTCGACGATGTCCACAAACTGCACACCCTTGACGACGCGTCCGTCGCGTACGTCGAGGCAGGCAATGATTCGTTTGGTAATCATTCAGTCCCTTTCCAGGAAAGGAAATTACTGAGAATCTTCAACCCGGTTGCGCCGGATTTTTCCGGATGAAATTGCACGCCCATCACGTTCCCGCGCTCCACTGCAGCGGCAAAAGGCTCGATGTATTGCGTCACGGCCGCAGTGTCAGCGGTAACCGGAGCCTTGTAGGAATGAGTGAAGTAAACAAACTCGCCCGGTTCCACGCCGGCCAGCAGGCGCGAGTCTTTGCGCACTTCGAGCGAATTCCAGCCGACGTGCGGTACCTTTTCTGTGCTTTCCGGGAAGCGCGCACAGGACTCCGCGAAATATCCAAGGCCGGGCTGCTCCGGCGCTTCGCTCGACCCCGCGTAGAGCCACTGCATGCCCACGCAAATGCCGAGGAATGGCACCCCGCGCGCAATGGCTGCGCGAATGGCGGGCGTGAGGCCGGTCTCGTCAAGCCGCTCGGTTGCCGCAAAGTGGCCCACGCCGGGCAGCACGATGCGCTCCGCATTTTCGATCAGCTTGAGGTCGCCGTCCGTGACCTCGGCCTCCGCACCGACATGGCGCAATGCCTTCAGCACCGAAGTTAGATTGCCTGCTTTGTAGTCGATGACGGTTACGCGCATCACAACAGTCCTTTGGTGGAGGGCAGCATTTCGCCGAGTTGCTTGTCGCGCGAGCAGGCGCCGCGCATCGCTCGTGCAAAGGCTTTGAAAATTGCCTCGATCTTGTGGTGGTTGGAGCGGCCGTACATGGTTTTCACGTGAACATTGGCGCGTGCGCCGCGCGCGAAAGCCTCGAAGAAATCGGTGACCAGTTCGGACTGTAAATCGCCGACCAGCCGCGTGCGCACTTTGGTCTCGACGGCGAAGGCGGCGCGTCCGCTCAGGTCGACAGCAGCAATGGCCAGGGTCTCGTCCATGGGCATCAGAAAGTATCCGGCGCGCAGGATGCCGCGCTTGTCACCCAACGCGCGGTCGAAGGCCTCGCCCAGCGCAATGCCTACATCTTCCACAGTGTGGTGCTGGTCTACATCCAGATCGCCGTCGCACTTCAGTTCCAGATCGAAGGCTCCATGGCGCGTGAACAGCTCCAGCATGTGATCGAAAAACCGGATGCCGGTGGATATCTTGTATTGGCCGCTGCCTTCAATCGTCAGATTGATGGCGATGCGCGTCTCGGTGGTGTTGCGTTCAAAGGCGGCCGTGCGCGGGGTTACGAGTTGCGCGGTGGCATCGGCGGTCATCGATTTGTTCCTTTCACATTGAGCGCGACCATCGTTTCGTTGAGGGCCACAGTCGCTTGCCGCATCTGCTCGCGGGTTCCGACGGTGATGCGCACACATCCGTCGCAACCGGGGTCGGCCGAGCGGTCGCGAACCAGTACGCCGGCAGCGCTCATCAGGCGCACAAACTCCGCATGGCGAGGGCCGATTTCAGTGAGAATAAAGTTGGCGCGACTAGGCCAGCGGCGCACGCCGGCTGTATCAAGTGCAGCCTCAAATTCGGCGCGTGCGGCCAGCACTTCACCGACGTACCAGTTGAGATAGGCTTCATCTTTAAGCGCTGCCGGCAGGCAAGCCAAGGCCAGCGAATTCACGCTGTAAGGCGAAAGCACGCGACGTATCCAGCGCATCGACTCCGCCGGCCCTGCGAGCAGACCGAGGCGCAATCCGGCAAGTCCGTAGGCCTTCGAGAAGGTCCGCGCCACGATCAGGTTCGGAACCGCGCCCACCAGGTCGATGACCGTTTCGCCGCAGAAGTGGAAGTAAGCCTCGTCCACCAGCAGCACCGCCTGCGGCGCGCGATGGGCAATCTCCACAATCTGTGCACGCGTGGCAATCGAACCGGAAGGGCTGTTGGGATTGGCGATGGCGATGATTTTGGTTTGCGGCGTGATGGCCCTGAGCAGGCGCTCGAAAGGGAATTGCAGGTCGTCAGCAGCCTGGATGGGGATGACCTGCGCGTCGGTCGCTGAAGCGTAAACCTCATACATGGTGTAAGTCGGCACGGGCATCAGTAATTCATCGCCCGCTTCAAGAAATGTCTCAAAGAGGACGTGAATCGCTTCGTCGACACCGTTGGTCAGGGCCACCTGTTCTGCTTTGAGGCTGAGGTGCGCGGCGACTACCGCTTCCACCGGACCGCGCTCGGGATAGCGTGTCAGGTCGCCCGTGGAAACGCGCGCCAGAACTTCGCGCACCTTGGGTGAGCAGGCCAGCGTGTTCTCGTTGAAGTCCAGGCGCAGCGTGTCACGGCAGCCGAGCGGAGGACGATACTCCTTCATCGCCTGCACCCGGAGGCGCGCGGCGGGGTAGATCATTTTTACAGCTTCAGCCACGGGTTCTCCTTTGGCGTGGGCTCTTGCTCTCGGTTGTGTGCGGACTTCTTTTCAGGCGCGCGCGAATCGCTTCGGCGTGGCCGATGAGTCCTTCAGCTTCCGCCAGCAACGCGGCTTGCGGTCCCAGCGCACGCAGTGCCTGTGAGGAATACTGCTGCACGGTGATGAGCTTGACGAAGTCGTTCACGCTCAAGCCGCCGCGGACGCGCGCCATGCCGCCGGTGGGCAGCGTGTGATTGGGACCGGAGATGTAGTCGCCCATCGGCTGCGCGGACCAGCGCCCTACAAAAACCGAGCCGGCATTCCACACCCAATCAAGATCGGCGGCGGCGTCCACAGTGAGGTGCTCGGGAGCTAGGCGATTGGTGATCGCGTGCGATTCCTCAACCGTCGCCGCCAGAATCACCAGCCCATTCCTGTCCAGAGCTTCGCGCGCCACGGGATTGTTCCGGCTGCGCAGTTTTGCTTCTTCCATCACTTCTTTAGCCAGATCGGCGCGCGTGGTGATGAAGATGGCCAGCGCTTCGGGATCGTGCTCGGCCTGCGCAACCAGGTCGGATGCAATCTCGGCCGCATTGCCGCGCTCGCTGGTGACAATGATTTCAGTAGGACCCGCGAGCATGTCGATGGCGCAATCGAAGGCTACCAGCCGCTTGGCCGCAGTGACGTAGAGATTGCCGGGACCGACAATCTTGTCCACGCGTGGAAGCGTCGCGGTTCCATAGGCCAGCGCGGCTACGACATGTGCGCCGCCCAGCCGATAGAACTCCGTGATGCCGAGCAGGTGTGCCGCGGCAAGAGTTTCCGGAGCGGGCTTGGGCGAGACTACGACGATGCGCTCCACGCCCGCCACCTGCGCGGGAATGGCCGTCATCAGCAGCGTAGAGGGCAGGGGATGCCGGCCGCTGGGAACGTAGCAGCCAACCGAGCCGAGCGGGCGAACCAACTGGCCGGTCATGAGCCCTTCCATCGGCGATTCGCTCCACGACGCGGGCAGTTGGCTTACCGCAAAGGAACGGATTTGCTCTGCCGCCGTCGTAAGAGCTTCGCGCATTTTCGGCGCAACGGCGTCCCACGCAGCCGCCATCTCCTCTGTCGTCACGCGCACTGCGTCTGCGCTGGCCAGCCCGTCGAATTCCTTGGCGTAGCGCAGCAGCGCCCGGTCACCCCGTTTGCGCACATCGCGAACGATGCGCCGGACGGCGGGCAACACTGCATCCAGTGCCGCTCCGCCGCGTTGTTCCAGCGCGGCCAGCCGCTCCGCCGTTTCCCGCGCTCCCCGTCCTTTGGTCCGGATCGTTTTCATCTCTTGCCTCCGGCTTACAGTACGACCTTGTTCAGTGGATACTCCACAATGCCCGTCGCCTTGGCTGCCTTGAGACGCGGAATTACGTCGCGAGCCACGCGCTCATCCACGATGGTGTTCACCGCAACCCACTCCGAGTTGCTCAACTGCGAAACCGTCGGGGAATTCAACGCGGGCAGTACGGAGAGAACGTTGTCCAGATCCTCCCGCTTCACGTTGAGCATCAGTCCCACCTGCGATTGCGCGTCGATGGCTCCGCGCAACATCATGGCGATGGACTCGATCTTCTCGCGCTTCCAATCGTCTGCCATGGCGCCCTTGCCGGCGATCAGGCGGGTCTCGCTCTCCATCACCGTGTCGATGATCTTCAGGTGGTTGGCCTTGAGCGAACTGCCGGTCTCCGTCACTTCCACAATGGCGTCGGCCAGCATGGGCGGCTTCACTTCCGTCGCGCCCCAGCTGAATTCTACCTTCACATTGACGCCCTTTTCGGCGAAGTAACGCTTGCTCACTTCCACCAGTTCGGTGGCCACCGTCTTGCCTTCCAGGTCTTCGGCCTTCTCGAAGCCGCTGCCTTCGGGAACGGCCAACACCCAGCGCACCTTGCGGCGGCTCTGCTTGGCATACGTCAGCGAGATCACGCTGGTCACATCCAGGCCGCTCTCCACGACCCAGTCGATGCCAGTCAACCCGGCGTCGAGAACGCCGTGATCAACGTAGCGAGCCATCTCCTGTGCACGAATCAACATGCATTCAACTTCAGTGTCGTCGATGGAAGGGAAGTAAGAGCGGCCGTCGGTGTAGATGTTCCAGCCGGCGCGTTTGAACAGGGCGATGGTGGCCTCTTGCAGGCTGCCTTTGGGGATGCCGAGTCGAAGTAGATTAGCCACGGGACTCCTCTTTCTTTTCGTTGCTTTTCTGGTTGGTGCCGGCGAGGGCAATGGGCTTGGTGAAGCAACTGACGGTGCCTTCGTGGCAGACCAGTCCGTCGCCTTCGACCACCACTTTGAAGAGCAGCGTGTCGTTGTCGCAATCGGTCGAGGCGGAGACAATGCGCAGCCGGTTGCCGCTGGTCTCGCCCTTCATCCATAGCTTCTGGCGGGTACGGCTCCAGAAAGTGACAAAGCCGGTTTCAAGGGTTTTGGCATAGCTTACGGGGTTCAGAAAACCCACCATCAGCACTTCGCCGCTCTCGGCATCCTGCACAATGCCGGGCGCCAGGCCGTCCATCTTGTCAAAATCGATACTCGGATTCATTCTTTTCCTGCTCTTGGCCTTTTCATGGCCTTTGGTTGAGTTTTTCTGAGGACAAAACGAAAAAGCCCACCGGCTTGGTCGCCGGCGGGCTTTGGGTGTTCTTGAGATCTCTCTGGCCGTTACATCAGGCCATGGCAGTCCGCCGGCATGGAAGTTCCATGATGGTGGTGATGGCCGTGATTGCGGCTGCTCTGCATCTAACTAAAAACCTAAAGGAAATGCTCGCCGCTGTCAAATGCATGGTCCCGGACTCTGACGCCGGCCTCACTTCCCTGGTTCAGTCGTCTTCTTCGCCGGGGCAAACTTTTCGCCGAACATGTCGATGACGCGTTGATAGAGGCGGTTGCGCACTTCGAACCGTTCGGAGGCGCGGGTCACATAGCGCACCAGGATGTCGATGCCAGAGCCGGATGGCCGAAGATTCACGGCCGGAGCCGCGCTGAATCGGCTCAGGCCCTCGCCTCTGGCCCCGCGTCTCCACTCCTGCTCCGCAAGGCGCGCATTTTCCTCTGTCTCTTCGGTAACCGCCTGGTGAATGCGTTCCACCATCGCGTGTGCGTTTTCCGATGCGGGAACGCTGACGCTGATCTCATCCCACATCCACTGTCCCGCAGTGGTGAAGTTGAAGTACTTTCCGCGAATTGCGAAGCTGTTGATGAAGGTAATGCGGCGGCCTGTCGGATGCCCCTTGTCCTCCAGGGTTCCGGTCTCCAGCAGCGAGGTATAAATCAAGCCGATCTCGGTTACCTCGCCGCCCACACCGTCGATCTCTACCCAGTCGCCGACGTGCATGCCGTTCTTGCCCATCAGCGCGAACCAGCCGAAAAACGCCAGAATGAAATCCTGCAACGCGATGGTCAGGCCCGCAGTGGCCAGGCCAAGGACGGTGGACAGTTGCTGCGGCGAGCCAAATACCACCATCAGGACGAGTACACCGCCTGCCGCCTGAATGCCGACCTCAAGGATGGTGCGCAGGGTCTGCATCTGGCGCCGGTCCAGCGACGGACGGGCCATGAACCGCCGCACCAGTGCATCGCCGAGAACCATGCAGAGGAGAATGGAAAAAATCAGCGCCAGCGATTGCAGCATCAGGTGCAGCAAAATCCGGTGTTGCAGTTGCACCTGCGCCGACCACTTGCCGTAGACCGTAGCCAACTGCTGCTCGGTTTGAATGCGGTCGTCGTAGATGCTCAGAAGCTGGCGTTCCGCGCTCTTGGTCTTGATGTCGGCGAGTCTGGCCGTCCGGTCACTCCCATCGCCGCCCTTTGCGGCTCCGTTCGTTTTGACTTCCAGAGCACTGTGCTGGGCAGTCAGACTGACGATATCGGCTTGCGTCTGCACCAGCGCCTGCTGGATCAGCAGACAACGGTCGCGTTGCTTCTTCCACGAACCGATCCGCGCGGCCAGCGTCTTGTGCTTTCCTGCAGATAGGACCGCGGTTTGGCCATCACCACGCAAATCGCTGTCGTATTTGCGCATCTCCGCTTCATGCGCGGCCAGTTCGCCTTGAATTTGAGGCCGGTCGTCGCCGGAGGCGCGGTTCAAATCCTGCTGCGCATCGGCCAGTTCATCGGAATCCAGCCCCATTTGTGCCTTGGCAATATCGACATCGTCCTGGTTGATGGCAGGCTGTGTGGTACCCTTCGTGTCGCTGGCGGGCGAGTTGGAAGCGTGCGTCAGGCGATCAACCTGCGCCTGATCGTCGCGCACCACCTGCTCCAGTTGCGCAACCTTCTGGGTGAGCGCCAGCGCTTCTCCCGTAAGCTTGCGATTCTGCGCCTCCAGGCCTTCCTGGCGCAGCGCCGCGGCAAAGGCCTGATCCACTTCGTGATCGGCAAGGCGCTCGGCCTCGCGGGCGTATCCGTTCTCCTCGGAGGTGACGGCTAGAGGCGCCAGTGCCAGTGCCGTTTGCCAGGGGCGCAGGTCGACGAGGGTCTTCTTGCCTCTGGACGCGCCTTGCTGTGCTCTTAGAAAAGAGAGATGCTCCATGGCGTCGCGCGTGATGAACGAGAAGACCAGGCAGAGAGTCAGCACTGCGAGCAGCGAGACAAGATAGATAAGCCTTGCCTTGCCAAAGAGGCGTGGACGAACGACTTCGCCGGGGATGGGAGCAAGCGGGGACTTTGCCATGAAATACATTCTTACAGGTTTTCACGGGGAAGGCGGGCTTGCGATTTGCCTGGTGCAAGGCGGAAAATGGCGCCATGCGCGCTGTAGGACGATTCCCGGCGTTGGCGATTGCAATCCTCTGCCTCCTTCTGGCCGGATTGCCAACCGCCGCGGCAGCGCAATATCGGGATCGCGATCTCTACAAGGACTACTGGCCCCCGGCTGCAAATCCTTCGGCCGACAAGCGCATCGACATCAACCACGCCAGCCTGGAGCAGTTGCTGAAAGCGCCCGGCATGACGCGCAGTTGGGCCGGGCGCATCGTGCGTTTCCGTCCCTATCGCACCAAGCTCGATCTGGTGGAGCGCGGGGTGGTCAGCGGCGAGGTCTACGCGCGTTTCAAAGACTACGTGGTCGCCCACCATGTAGCGCAATGACCCCATCATCCCGGAGGCTTGAAAGCTGAAAGGGCGCGGCTTGCGCCGCGCCCTTTCCATGCATCATCTGGGCAATCCGCATCCCTTATGCTTGTGCGGGCTCAGGTTCTGCCGGGTTGTCGCCGCTGCGACCCAGCAGTCGGCTGAGAATCACATACAGCACGGGAATGAAGAACAGGTTGAGGACGGTGGAAAGCAACATGCCGCCCACCACGGTGGTGCCGACCGAGCGTCTTCCCAGCGCGCCGGCGCCGGTGGCGAAGACCAGCGGCAGGACGCCCAGAATGAAGGCGAACGAGGTCATCAGAATGGGCCGCAGACGAAGTTCCGCTGCCTCGATGGCCGCTTCGGCAATGGAACGACCTTTCTTGCGCAACTGCTCGGCAAACTCAACAATCAGAATCGAGTTTTTGGCCGAGAGGCCGATCAGCATCACCAGTCCGATCTGGCAGTAGACATCGTTGGAGAGTCCGCGCAAGGCAACCAGTCCCAGCGCGCCCAGCACGGCCATCGGCACAGCCAGAAGAATGATGAAAGGCAGCGCAAAGCTCTCGTATTGCGCCGAGAGCGTCAGATAAACGACCAGGATGCCGAGTCCGAAGATCAGCATGGCCTTGCCGCTGGACTCGATTTCGTCCAGCGTGAGGCCCGTCCACTGGAAGCCCATGCCCGGCATCATGTTCTTCTTGGCCAGATCTTCCATCGAAGCCAGTCCCTGGCCCGAGCTGAAGCCGGGAGCCGGTGAGCCGTCGATTTCAACCGCGCGGAAAAGGTTGTAGTGCGTGATGACCGGCGGCCCCGAACTCTCTGCCACGCGCACCAGGTTGTCCAGCGGGACCATCTGGCCCGAGTCGGAACGCACGTAGTAGCTGTGCAGATCCTTGGCCGACATGCGGAAAGGTTGGTCGGCCTGGACAAAGACGCGGTAGGTGCGGTTGTTGTAGTCGAAGTCGTTGACGTACTCCGAGCCCATGAAGACACCCAGGGTGTTGGTGATCTGGGAGAGCGGAATGTTCATCGACTTAGCCTTCTCGCGATCAATGGTCACCAGGATCTGTGGGTCGTTGGCGGAAAAGGTAGTGAGCAGGCCGGTCAGGTCCTTGCGGGCTTTGCTTCCGCTCACAATCTGGTGGGCCACGCGGTCCAGATCGGCGAGAGTATTGCTGCCCTGATCTTGCAGCATGAATTGAAAGCCGCCGTAGCTGCCCACGCCCTGCACGGCGGGAGGTTCAAACATGGCCACCAGGCCGCCATTGGGCGCAAACATCAGGCTCATGAGCTTGGGGCTCAGATCGGCGACAATGTCGGCTGCCGAGTGTCCCTTGCCACGGCGCTCGTCGGAGGGCTTGGTGCTGATGAACATCATGCCCGCGTTGGATGCGTCGCCAGACTCGCTGTAGCCCATCACCGAGAAAGATCCGCGAATATCGGGATTCTGGGCGATGATCGCGTCGGCGCGGTCGGCCAACGCTGTCGTGTATGCCAGCGACGATCCCGGCGGAGCCTGCACGATGACCATGAGATAGCTCTGATCCTCCTGGGGGATAAAGCCAGTGGGAACATGCTGGTAAACCCACACCGTGGCGCCCAGGCCGGCGACGAAGACCACCAGTAGCAGATAGCGCAAGTGCAGCGCGACATGAATGGACTTGGCGTAACTGCTGGCCAGCCAGCTGACCGAAGCGTCTGCGCCGTGAATGAAGCTGGCGAATGCGCGCGAGATCGGGGCGCTGTGGAGAAAATCGAGCTGGTGCGGACGGTCCGCCTCGCCGCGCAGGAACAGCGCCGAGAGGGCCGGCGATAGCGTGAGGGCGTTGAAGGCCGAGATGGCGATGGCGAAGGCGATCGTCAGTGAAAACTGCCGGTAGAGAATGCCGGTAGTGCCGGGGAAGAAGGAAACCGGCACAAAGACGGCGATGAGCACAATCGAGGTGGCAATAACCGCGCTGGTCACTTCGCCCATAGCGCGCGAGGTGGCCTCGCGTGGCTTGGAGTGCTCCATGGCGATGTGCCGCTGCACGTTCTCGATCACCACGATGGCGTCGTCGACCACCAGGCCTGTGGCTAGTGTGATGCCGAACAGCGTCAACGAATTGATGGAGAAGCCGAAGATCTTAATGAAGGCGAAGGTGCCGATCAGCGAGACGGGAATCGTGACCGCTGGAATGATGGTGGCGCGCCAGTCGAGGAGGAAGAGAAAGATCACGACGATGACGATGAGAATGGCTTCGCCCAGAGTCACCAGCACTTCGCGGATGGAATCGCCGACCACAGTTGTGGAGTCGAAGGCGACGGCGTATTCCAGCCCCGGCGGAAAGCTTTTCGCCAGAGTAGCCAGCGCGGCCTTGGCCTGGCGGTCCACTTCGAGCGCGTTGGCATTCGAGAGCTGCATGACGCCAATGCCCATGGCGTCGCGGCCCGCGTATTTCAGTGAGGAGCTATAGTCCTCGGCACCCACCACCGAATGGCCCACATCCTTCAGCAGCACGAGTCCGTTGGTTGAGTTTTTGACAATGATATTGTCGAACTCGGCGGGACTTGTGAGGCGTCCTACCACGCGCACCGGAACCTGGAAGGCCTGCTTCGAATCCGAGGGAGGCTGGCCTAGCTGGCCGGCTGGAATTTCGACGTTCTGTTCGGACAGCGCGTTCACCACATCAGTTGTGGTGAGTCCGCGGGCAGCCAGGCGGACCGGATCGAGCCACATGCGCATGGCGTACTTGCGCTCGCCGAAGATCATCACATCGCCTACGCCCGGCACGCGCTTCAGCGCGTCCTTCACGTACACATCGAGGTAGTTGGAGATAAACTCGGGCGAATACCGGCCGTCGAGGGTGTAGAAGCCGGCGCCAAAAACGAAGTTGCTGTTGGCCTTGGTAATACTGATGCCGGTGGAGTTCACGGCCGAGGGCAGCCGGCCTTCTACGCTGGCCACGCGGTTCTGCACGTCCACGGCCGCAATGTCCAGGTCGTAGCCCGTCTTGAAGGTGGTGGTGATGTCGCTGGTTCCGCTATTGGTGCTCGAGGAACTGATGTAGCGCATTCCCTCGACGCCATTGATGGACTCTTCCAGCGGAATGGTCACGGCCTTCTCGACCGTGTCAGCGTTCGCGCCAACGTAGTTGCAACTGACCGACACTTGCGGCGGTGCGAGAGTCGGGTACATGGAAATCGGGATGTTGGGAATGCAGACCGCGCCGCTCAGTATGATCAGCAGTGCGCAGACCGTCGCAAAAACAGGCCGATGAATGAAGAAATCTACAAACAAAATGAGCCTTCTTTCCTTCGCTCCCTCAAGGAACCGTCGTTTCCCGGAGGATCGTCTTCTTCAAGAAGACGCCCTCTTCCTCAAGGCGTTTTGATCCTGAACGACGCAGGCCGCTCTTTCCCTGGCCTGCGTCGTCAAAGGTACCGTCTTTTGGTCGATGCGCCTCAGTCGCCAGGGAAGCAATCCTTCACCGAAGAATCGCGTCCGAGGCCATTTGCCGGCGCAACTTCCGGCAGGCCTGCTTTCCAACCGGAGCTCAGGAGCCCATGGGCAGAACCGGCATTCCATTCACTAGAAACTGTGTGCTTGAGACAATCACCCGGTCGCCGGGATTCAGCCCGGAAGAAATCGAATACGTATTGCCGACCGTATCGCCCAACGTGACCGCGGTTTGCAGAGCCACGTAGTGGCCGTTCATCTGCTTGGCTACGAAGACAAAGCTTTGCCCACCCTGGCGCGTCACCGCCAGCACCGGGATCACCGCCATCGGCGAAGTGCTCCAGATCACGCGCGCCTTCACCATCTGCGCATTGCGCAGAACCTCCGGCGCCGCATGAACGGGAGCCTTGACCAGGATTCCCTGCAACGCGCTATCTACCTGAGGCGACAGGAAGTCGATCTTGCTCTTTTCCAGCAACTTCCCGGCGTTGTCCATCAGGTCGACTTCGAGCCCTTGCCGCACCTGCGCATTGCGCTCGGTGGGAACATAAATGTAGGCTTCCAGATCCTTGTTTTCATCCACAGTGGTCAGCATCGTCGCCGACGACACGTAGTCGCCCACATGCACCGGGATGTCGCCCACCACCCCGTCGAACGGGGCGCGGATGGTGTAGTACGCCAGCTGTTCTTCCTGCGTCTTGCGCCCTTCCACCGCCGACTCGTAGTCAGCCTTGGAGTTGCCAAAAGATTGTTGCGCCTGCTCGTAGACGTCGCGGCTGGTGATGCCCGCCTCAAACAGCTTGCGCTGTCGCTCGATCTCTGATGTGTTGTAGTCGTAGAGAGCTTTCTTCTGCCGCTCTGTCGCGCGCTGCGCCGCGACCGTGGCGACCTGATGCATGGGATCGATGGCCATTAACGGCTGACCCGCCTTCACGTGGTCGCCCGACTTGACCCGGATCTGCGTCAGGCGTCCATCCACCTGGGGCTGTAGCGTGGCCGAGCGGCGGGACTTGATGGTGGCCACATATTCGCTCGACTGCGGCACCGGGGCCAGGGTCACCGCTACGGTTTGCACCGGCATTGCCTGCATGCCGGCACCTGCCGGCGCAGCCGGCTTTTTCTGGCAGGCAGTCGCCGCCAACCCGAGGAAAACAAGACTAGCTATCCCAAAAGTGCGTTTCAAAGTATTCTTCCTCACTCGATCTTTTTCTGTCCGGCAATCTGTTGTCTGGAACTCCGGTATTTCCGGAAAGATGTGTGTGCCCGCCAACGGGCAGGCGACAATTTTGGCCTCCACGGGCTGGCGCAATCCTGGCGCCTTCCGGCCCGCGGGGAAACAATGCGGCGACTTCTCTTCTATTGTCACGCCTGGGGGCTGTTTCATAGACGCAAAAAAATACTTTCAGCTCATTGCCCAACTCAGGAGCCGGTGGGCGGCCCACGGGCCAGCCGTTCTGCGCCGCGAGCAACCCAATGCCGACCAGAAAAGCCCGAAGTCAGGGCTCTCCCCAGGTTGCAATACGCAACTTTTCCGGGATCGGTTCCCGGAGGCTCGAGCTATAGCCTGGGCGGCATGGCAGGGATTCACAGCTCTCCGAGCGCTGGATTGGCCTCATCCCTCCGGTTTCTCCGCCGCCGTGCGCTTTGACTCGCGGTGGACGCTCTTGTTGGCGCGCTGATAGACTGGTAGGGTTGCGGTTCGAGCGCCTGCCCTGGGCTCGCCCGCCTGCAAGTCTAGGGAAGAAGGACAAGAAAACCCCGTGGATACTCAAACCCGTCATGCCTTGAAAAAGGACAGCTTTGCCGAAGCCGCTGCAAGCAGCATGAGTTGGCTGAGCGGTCACAGTTCCGGCGTTGTGCGCTGGGTCGTCAGTTGTGTCGTGGTTGTCTTGCTGGCCGTGGCGGCGCTGATTTTCTGGAATATGCGCAGCGCAGCCGCCGACACCGCACTGGGCGCGGCCCTGGACGTTTACAACGCGCCTCTGGCCGTTCCCGGCGCACCGGCTGAGGCGGGAACCTACACCGCTGCCAGCGACCGCGCCAAAGAAGCCAACCGGCAGTTTGTGGCCATCGCCGCGGAGTATGGCTGGCTTTCCACAGGCTCCAAGGCGCATTATTTTGCCGGCGTCACCTACGAAGAGCTTGGCCAGACCGGCTCGGCTGAGTCGGAGTTGAAGAAGGCAGAGGACGCTATCGATCGGAATGTGTCCAATCTGGCCAAACTCGCCCTGGCCGGTCTTTATCACCAGACGGCCCGCGACAGCCAGGCAATCGAGATATACAACGCCTTGGCCGCCAAGCCGTCCGATACGGTTTCTACAGCCGTGGCGCAACTTGATCTGGCGGACCTTTATGCCGCCAATGGCAAGCAGGATCAGGCCCGCGCAATCTGGGCCAAGGTGAAGGACGGGGACAAGGACGGCGCCGCCGGCTCCATCGCCGCGCAAAAGCTGGGCGCCAAGCAGTAGTTCGGCGCAAGCACTTGAAACGACTCGCGGAGCCCAGCGCTCCGCGAGTCGTTTTTATTGTGCGCCCAGCATGGGCGCACTCTTACGGGTGCAAGTCCCGTCACAAGCTGGTCACAGTGAGTGAAGTGAAGCGCAACTGCATGAGGGCGACCGATTGTGGGGAGGAAGCGTGGATCGAATCTG
>Ga0224528_1001043_pt1 | contig 19526 bp, 19 predicted proteins | sample CBST25metaG_2_FD_179888 | JGI IMG/M metagenome (GOLD analysis project Ga0224528, IMG submission 179888) | Peat soil microbial communities from Stordalen Mire, Sweden - C.B.S.T25 | ecosystem: Environmental > Terrestrial > Soil > Wetlands > Peat | place: Sweden: Norrbotten County, Stordalen Mire...
AGCTTCTTCACCATCTTGCGGATCGACTCGGCGCGGTTGGCAATCGTTCCCAGGCTGCGCACTTCGCCTTCCGGCTCAGCAATCGCAACAGCTATCGTATCGGCATGGACATCCAAACCCAAAAATCATACTGTTTTCTTCATGACCGGTTCCTCTCCGTGTCTGGCTCTGTACTGTGCTTCTGTCTTGATTCACAGCTTAACCCACGGTCAGCGCAGTGGTGCCGGTCACTCCATTGTGACTAGTACATTTTTCCAATACACGTGCCGTGTTGAGTGGCGTGCAAGGTGGCTTTTTCTTAGAGCCTGTTCACGATCTATCAAATCAGCGATAGTAGAAGGATGAGCAGGCAAAAGTATCCGAGTGACCTCAGCCGAGAGCAGTTCCAGCAGATTCTTCCTTTACTGGAGAGCGTGCGCAAGCGCACCAAACCGCGTACGGTGGATCTTTACGAGGTCTTCTGCGCGGTGCTTTACCTGCTGAAAAGCGGCTGCCAGTGGCGCATGCTTCCCCGCGATTTTCCCAAGTGGCGCACGGTGCATTCCTACTTTGCTAAGTGGAGCGAACCCGACCAGCACGGTGTCAGCGTGTTGGAACGGGCATTAAAAAAATCAGGTTGGCGCAGCCCGTATCCAACAGGGACGCAACGGCATGACCAGCTTCTTGATCGTTGATGCGCAGAGCGTGAAGAACACCGACAGCGCGGAGCAGAAGGGCTACGACGCGGGCAAAAAAGTTTCCGGCATCAAGCGCCACATCGCCGTCGATACGCAGGGCCTGCCGCATGCTATCGCGATCACCACGGCCGATGTGACCGATCGCAACGGCGCGCTGGCCGCAATGGATCGCTGCGCTCCGAACCTGAAACGGGTTGAAAGCGTGCTGGTCGATGGGGGCTACACTGGACAGCCGTTTGCCGACGGCGTCAGAGAGCGGCTTGATGCGACGGTGCAGGTCGTCAAGCGCAATGAACTGCACGCGTTTGTTGTTTTGCCCAAGCGATGGGTCGTGGAAAGATCCTTCGGGTGGCTGGAGAAATGCCGGCGGTTGTGGAAGAACTGCGAGAGAAAACTTAACTCCAGCCTGCAGTTCGTACACCTCGCATTCCTCGTGCTGCTGCTCAGAAGATTATGAACAGGCTCTTAAGGAAAAAGCCACTCGGCATCCTGCTTTCGCTCTACACCAATTGGAAAAATGCTCTAACCTGCCTCGAAGCAGAGACAGAGCAACCGCCCTCAGGCCGCAAACGAACCCCATTATTTTGGCGGGGTTCGTTTTTTTTGAGCAAAACTCAGAAAAGGCCTCCCAAGGACCACTTCTCACTGGGCTATGTCTATAAGCGATGCGTCTAGAGAATTTTCGGGATCATGATGGGTATTCAGGCGTGAATCTCGAAGTGCCTGCGCAGGATGAAAAACTTTTCGTCGTAGAAGAGGCCGTTGATCCATGCCGCCTCCTGGTGAACGGCATCGAGCTGAAAGCCGGCGGCGCGAAAAAGTTTTTCACTGAAAGGATTGTTACTCAGAACAGACGCTTCGAGATTGCGCAAAGTCGGATTTGCCTGTGCCAGCAAGGCGGCTAACAGTTGTGTCCCAACACCGCGCGACCAGTGATCGGGATGAATACTGATACTAATCGTGCCGCGGTGCTGCGTGCGCAAGAGGGGAAACTGCTCAAGGAAGATGATTCCGAGAAGATGTTTGTTCTTGAAGGCTCCCAGCGCGAGATTGGGAGGGAAGGAAAACCTTTGAAGATAGGCGCGTTCCTGTTCTTCCGTGAAAGAGAAATCCTCGTGCGAAGTGAGGGTTGTTTGGCTGCGGCGAAAGACGTTTTCAAGGAGAATAAGCACCGGTTGCGCATCTTCGGGGGTTAACGCGCGAATGGAAAGTCCAGAGATAGAAGGATGAGAGTGCATCAGTAAGGGCTCGGAATCTTGATTCCGCTGATTATAGATCTTGGCTTGCGATGTATCGCGGAAAGACAAAAACGCCGGCGCGAGGCCGGCGTTTTGTTGATGCAGCATGCAGCAGCACAGAATGGCGCCGAAGGCGCGATTGGCCGCACCGCAAGTGCCTAGAGCTGGTTCATGTTGGAGAGGAACTCGGCATTGTTGCGGGTCTTGTCGAGGCGGCTACAGAGCAGTTCCATGGCTTCGACCGGCGACAGAGGGTTGAGCACCTTGCGGAGAATCCAGATGCGCTGGAGGTCTTCCTTGGGAATGAGCAGCTCTTCCTTGCGGGTTCCCGAACGCTGGATGTCGATGGCCGGGAAGACGCGCTTGTCAACGAGTTTGCGGTCGAGGATGATTTCCATGTTGCCGGTGCCCTTGAACTCCTCGAAGATGACCTCGTCCATGCGCGAGCCGGTGTCGACGAGCGCTGTCGCAATAATCGTGAGCGAACCGCCTTCTTCGATGTTGCGGGCCGCGCCAAAGAAGCGCTTCGGCCGCTGCAGGGCGTTCGAGTCAACGCCGCCCGACAGCACCTTGCCCGAGGGCGGAACGATGGTGTTGTAGGCGCGGGCAAGACGGGTGATCGAATCGAGCAGGATCACGACGTCGCGCTTGTGCTCGACCAGTCGCTTGGCCTTTTCGATGACCATCTCGGCGACCTGGACGTGGCGCGCGGCGGGCTCATCAAACGTCGAGGAGATGACCTCGCCCTTGACCGAGCGCTGCATGTCGGTGACTTCCTCGGGACGCTCGTCGATGAGCAGAACGATGAGCACAACTTCGGGGTGGTTCGCGGTCACGGAGTTGGCGATCGACTGCAACAGGATGGTTTTACCGGTGCGGGGCGGGGCGACGATGAGGCCGCGCTGGCCCTTGCCGACCGGGGTGAGCAGATCCATGACACGACCACTGGTGGCCTCGCGCACGGTCTCCATCTTGATGCGCTCCTGCGGATAGAGCGGCGTCAGGTTGTCGAAGAGAATCTTGTTGCGGGTCTCCTCGGGAGACTCGAAGTTGATGGCTTCGATCTTGACCAGCGCAAAGTACTTCTCGCCCTCATGGGGCGGACGAACGTTACCGCTGATCGAGTCGCCGGTCTTGAGATCGAACTTGCGAATCTGCGAGGGAGAGACATAGATATCGTCGGGGCCGGGCAGATAGTTATAGTCGGTCGAGCGCAGGAAGCCGTAACCGTCGGGAAGGATTTCAAGAACGCCTTCGGCGAAGATGTGGCCTTCTTTTTCGCTCTGGGCCTGGAGGATCTTGAAGATCAAGTCCTGCTTGCGGAGGCCGCTGGTACCGGGAATCTCAAGTGAGCGCGCGATGCGGCTCAGTTCGGTAATGTTTTTTTCTTTCAGTTCTGCGATGGTCATGTTCACCTACGAGGTGGGATGTCGGTGGGATGCGGGGGAGGCGTACTCCGAATCAAATTAGGGGGGAGGGTCGAAGATACATTGCCGCAGAAAAGCTCCGGAAACTGGTTCAGGAGCCCGCTAAGAATCAAAGCAACAGAATATCCGGCCGTTCTCGACAAAAGAACAGAAGGAACGGTCGGAACCAGATACAACGGAGGAAGCTCTTTACGCAGCGCGGCGTTCGTCAGCCTGATCGGCCGAGACGTCGGGGACTGCGGAAACAGGATTGGCTGTACGGAACCGGGAGAGAACTTCGTTGGTGGTATCCTGCAGCCGAGTGTTGGGCTTGTGCAGCTTGCGAGTGGCCTTGCTGACCAACTGACAAAGCTGGTAACGATTGGACACGTGAGAAAGTGCCCCAAAAACCAGATCGGAACGCATTGCAATTCTCCTTCTTCTTGAGGTCCAGACGGAGCTACTTGGCACCGCTGATGCCTCGGGATGGAGCCGAATAAGCACGAATGCTCCACCAAGGTCTTCGCTAGGGTTAGACGCGCACTGGGCGCGTACAGTTCAAAGATTGGCCCAGTTTTATCAAGAAGCGAACTGGCCGTACTGATCCACGGGGGAAATTTTGCAGCCTTGGGACTGGAGTGTACAGCATTCCCAGATTTAAAAGGATTTGAAACGCGCCGGGGCATCAATGAGGAACAACACTCGCTTGGATGCAGGAACAGCTAACGGACACGCCATCCGCCGAACACAGGGTCCTCTTAGGAAGGCTTTTCTGAATTTATACCCGAAGGCTTATATGGTCAACCTTTTTTGAATGTAGAAAGGACACGAATGGGGGGAGCCTTGGGGCAAATTATCTCCTAAGTCTTTTTTTATCAATCAAAAAAGAGAATGCATAAAAAGTGGTAGGAATATCGAAAAAGCCACTGGGCGGTGTGCTTTCCGTAAAAAGCAGAATCGAAAACGCTCTAGTTCTCCCAAGGATGACCATCGGGATCACTCAGCATCGAAGTGCGCCGGGGACGACGCTGCTCTGCCGGAGCGGAAGATGCTATCTTTTTGCGCTTCGTGACCATTTCGTCGAGACGGAGGACCGAGGCAAAGAAAAGAATCACGATGGGGAGCGCGTAAAACATCAGATCCCGGCTAGAGAGCAAGGTAGCATCCATGGTGACTTCCCTTCGAACGAAGTAGGCGGCTTTCACTGCCTTACGAACGTTATCGGCGGAAGGTTAGAGAATCCTTAGAAACGAAAGTACTGTGCGCGTTGAATAATAATAATTTTTAATTTTGGGTATTCCTGGCGGTCAGGCCCAGTAGCTGCGATCGAGAGTGCGGTACTGGATGGCCTCGGCCAGATGCGGCACCGCCAGATGCTCGGCGCCTGCAAGGTCGGCGATGGTGCGGGCCACTTTCAGGATGCGGTCATGGGCGCGGGCGGTGAGTCCCTGCTGCTGCATGGCACGCTCAAGCAGACGCTCGGAGTCGGCATCGAGTTCGCAGAAGGCGCGAACCTGGCGGGTGGACATCTGCGCATTCGAGAAGGTGCGGCTACCAGAACGGTGAAAGCGCTGGTGCTGTCGTTCGCGGGCAGCCAGCACGCGGGCGCGAATCTGGGACGATCCCTCGGCCGCTGCCCCGCCCCGCAGCTCTTTGTATTGAACGGCGGGCACCTCGATGTGGATGTCGATGCGGTCCAGCAGAGGGCCGGAGATCTTGGCGATGTAGCGCTGAATCATCGGTGGCGTGCACATGCACTCGCGCGACTTGTCGTTGAAGTAGCCGCAGGGGCAGGGATTCATGGCGGCAGCCAGCATGAAGCGCGCCGGAAAGCACAGCGACATGCTGGCGCGGGCAATGGTGACGGTGTGGTCTTCGAGGGGTTGGCGCAGGACCTCAAGAACGTTGCGGGGAAACTCTGGAAGTTCATCGAGGAACAGTAGACCGTTGTGCGCCAGCGAAACCTCGCCGGGCCGGGGCATGATGCCGCCACCGATCAGTCCAGCGTCGGAGATGGTGTGGTGCGGGGCGCGGAAGGGGCGCTGGGTGACGAGTCCCTGCGCAGAGTCGAGGACGCCGGCGACAGAGTGAATCTTGGTGGTTTCAAGCGCCTCCTCGAAGCTGAGCGGAGCGAGGATCGACGGGAGTCGTTTAGCGAGCATGGTCTTGCCGGATCCGGGCGGACCGATCATCAGAATATTGTGTCCACCGGCGGCGGCAACTTCGAGGGCGCGCTTGGCCGTTTGCTGGCCGCGCACGTCGGCAAAGTCAAGCGGAAACTCTTGCAGTTCGCCAAGCAGTTGCCGCGTATTGACGCGCACGGGTTCGCGCTGGATGTGGCCGACAACGGCGGAGTTGATGAGTTCGAGCACGTCGGAGAGCGAGGCGACGGGAAAGACGTTGATGCCTTCGACAACGGCGGCCTCGCTGGCGTTGGCTGCGGGCAGCACAAGGTTGGCGATCTGTTTTTCGCGCGCCAGAAGAGCGACGGGCAACATGCCGGGGATCGGGCGCACGCTGCCGTCGAGTCCCAGTTCGCCGACAAAAAGAAACTGTGCAAGATCGTTCAGCTTGAGCGCGCCGTAGGCGCCGAGAATGCCAAGAGCAATGGGCAGGTCAAAGCCTGAACCTTCTTTTTTCAGGTCGGCGGGCGCGAGGTTAATGGTGATGATTGAGGTGGGAACGGCATAGCCGGAGTTTTTGATGGCGGCACGCACACGATCGCGGCTCTCGCGCACGGCGGCGTCGGGCAAGCCGACGGTATGAAAGATTTCCTTGTCGGTGACAGCATTGCTGAAATCGACTTCAACATCGATGAGGTGAGCATCGATGCCGTAAACGGCCGCACTGAGTGTCTTGAAAAGCATGAACGCCGACGCCCCCACAGGAATGGATTGGTGGTTCCCATTGTTGGTGCGCGCGCCGGTTCTGGCAAGCAGGAAGTCGCGGCCGGCCATTGTGCGAAGAGGTACGCGGCGGAGGGAAATGAAGTGCTGCAGAAGCGCCGTGCACAACCGAGCCGCTTCCGGTAAGATCGGCGATGGCGGTTTCGAAAAAATGACGAGTTTGTTTGATCTATACAAGGTTGGAGTGGGTCCGTCGAGTTCGCACACGATGGGCCCGATGCGCGCAGCCTGCCGATTTTCTTCCGGGCTGAAAGAGCATGGATTGCTGGACCGCACTGCGCGCGTGGAAGTGAAGTTGTATGGTTCGCTGGCGCTGACCGGTTTAGGGCACGGCACGGATCGCGCGGTGATGCTGGGGCTGGCAGGCAACGAGCCGGCGACAATCGATCCGGAGACGATGGAGTCGACAGTCGAAGCGATTCGCAAGGAACGAAAGCTGCCGCTGGCCGGTACGCGCGTCATCGATTTCGATGCCGAGCGCGATCTGCGTTTTGAGCGCGAGACCATGCTGCCGCCGGGAGCGAAACGCGAACATCCAAATGGAATGCGCTTGAGGGCACTGGATGCGTCGGGGGAGTTGCTCGAAGTAAAAACCTATTTTTCCATCGGCGGCGGATTCATCGTCGAAGACGGCGAAGAGGACGGAGCGCGGAGCGAAGGCACGGAAATTCCCTACCCCTTTCACAGCGCCGCGGAGCTTCTGGAGACGGCGGCCCGGCATCAACTATCGATCAGCCAATTGATGCTGGCCAACGAGTGCGCACGTGTGCGGACCGAGCCCGGGCAATCGCAGGAGCAAGCCGTGCGCGCCGGCATCGAACGCATCTGGAAGACGATGTGCGAGTGCGTACAGCGCGGCATGAAGGCTGAGGGTGTGCTGCCGGGTGGGCTGAAGGTGAAACGGCGCGCGCACCGGCTGGCACAACGGTTACGCTCGCGCGAATCCGAGGACCGGCTGGCCGATCCGCTGGCCGCGCTCGACTGGCTGTCGGTATACGCGATGGCGGTCAACGAAGAAAATGCAGCGGGCGGGCGCGTGGTGACAGCGCCGACCAATGGCGCGGCGGGCGTGGTGCCGGCCGTGGCGTACTACTACGAGCGGTTCACGCCGGGCGCGAATGCAGAGGGCATCGAGCGGTTCTTTCTAACCTCGGCGGCCATCGGCATTCTGTACAAGGAAAACGCTTCGATCAGCGGCGCCGAGGTTGGCTGCCAGGGCGAGGTGGGCGTGGCCTGTTCGATGGCCGCGGCAGGACTGGCGGCGGCGCTGGGCGCAAGCAATGGCGAGATCGAACACGCGGCGGAGGTGGCGATGGAACATAACCTCGGCATGACCTGCGACCCGATCGGTGGCCTCGTGCAGATTCCCTGCATCGAGCGCAATGCGATGGGCGCAGCCAAGGCCATTCACGCAACGCGCCTCGCGATGAACGAAGGCGCCGAGCACAAAGTAAGCCTCGATCAAGTGATGCGCACGATGTACCTGACGGGCATGGATATGCAGTCGCGCTACAAGGAGACCAGTCTGGCGGGGCTGGCTCTGAACCAGATTGAGTGCTGAATAGCTCACGAACAGAGGCGATGCGCACGGCAAGCACATCGCCGAAAAAAACAGAAGGCAAAGGCACCGAAAGAAAAGTGGAAAGCGCTTCGCTACGTTGGGTCGCAGAAAAAATCTTCCGCATTGATGCACGCTGATGCGAAGAGAAAAATAGTTGCCGAATTTCCCGCTCGCGCGACGTTTTTTTCTTGACATCGATGTTACATAAATCTATACAGTGTTCAACTGCAATCTCGCGATTGCGGGGTCGATGCAAATCATCGAAAAGGGAGAATAGGCAAATGGCAACCAAGAAGGCAGTAAAGAAGGCGCCGGCAAAGAAGGCAACGAAGAAGGCGCCCGCCAAGAAGGCCGCCAAGAAAGCCCCGGCAAAGAAGGCCGCAAAGAAGGCGGTCAAGAAGGCTCCGGCGAAAAAGGCAGCGAAGAAGGCAGCCAAGAAAACGTCGGCAAAGAAGGCCGCCGCGAAGTAACACTCCAACAAAAAGGCAACACCGAGGGGGACGCAAAATGCGTCCCCCTCGGTGTTTTTGCGATAAGGTGAGGAAGGATGAGTACTGCTTTCGAGGAGAAAAAACGATGACGCGCCGACGCTGGATTGCCGACCGCTGGAATGAAACCACTGCCACACTGACCGGAGCACAGGCCGCGCACTTGGCGCGCGTGTTGCGTGCGCAGCCCGGCGTCGAGGCTGACGTAGTGGCCGGCGGCCGCGTCTTTCATGCGGTGGTGGAAACGGTTGCGCCCGAGGAGATCTGCTTCCGGTTGGGCGAAGAGACCGAGGCCGCGCCGGCTCTGCCGGTGACTCTGATGATGTCCATCTATAAATTTGATCGCATGGAATGGGCCATCGAAAAGGCAACGGAGATGGGCGTGTCGACGATTGCGCCGGTGATAGCGCAACGCACGGAAAAACATCTGGCGCAGTCCGCTACCAAACGCGTCGAACGCTGGCGGCGCATTGCGCACGAGGCGGCGCAGCAATCGCGTCGCGTGGAGGTACCGGAGATTCTCGCGCCGGTTCCTCTGGCAACCTATGTGAAGGCCGCGCACGAGAGCACGCGCATTGTGCTGGCCGAGCAGGAGCGGCAGCACTCACTGCGCCGCGCCATCGAAGCCGCACTCGAAGACTCCGGCGAGGAGTTACCGCGGATCGAATTGGCGATTGGACCGGAGGGCGGATGGTCGCCGGCCGAAGAGACGCTCTTCGCCGAGCAGGGATGGAAAGCAGTTACGCTCGGCCCGCGCATCTTGCGCGCGGAGACGGCGGCAATCACCGCTCTGGCCGTCGCCGCCGCATGGATGGAATAAAAGTTCTTCGTCGCTTACTTCGTTGCTATTGCGACGGGCATTGTGTTTTCGTATTTGTCCCAGTGCGCGAGCAGTTCGGCAGCGACCACATGGCCGACGCGATAGGCGTTTTCGACAGCGGGCAGATAGGCCGAGTACTGCTGCACGCGCTGCGTCTGGAGGCTTTCGGCGGCAGTCAACTCGCGCGGCTGGCGGTCGTAATTGCTTACGGTGCGCAGCACCAGCACGCGGCTCGCATCGACGCGATGCGCCCTGGCGAGGAACTCGATCGAACGCAGTGTGCCGGTGTCTTCCATCGCCGTCGTCATAAACGTTCCCTGGCCAGCGGTGAAGTAATCGAGCCAGCGCGTGGCCCACTCGTCCATCCGCTTGCCGTGCCAGAAGGTTGAAGAAGAAACTTCGTCGCCGAGCGCGACAAAGGGTGGACGATGGGCCGCTGCGCCGTCAAAGTGCGAGCGGGCCTCGCGCAGCGCATCAGTGTCGCGGAGCGCGACGTTGCGCGTGAGGTTGTAGGCCCACTCGGTGAGCGCCGGATTGAGCGCAAAAAGCTGCCCGGGGCGCAGATCGACAGGCTGTTCATAGGGCGTGGATTTGCCCAGCGGCAACATCCCGGTCGGCCAGCTTGCGGGAATCTCGCGGCCGTCGATTTCGTAGCCCAGATCGCCGTCGACAACCCAGCGCGCCCAGGCCGCCGAGCCAAGCGAGATGCGGTCCGGCGCACCGCCCGCAATGCCGGCAATGATCCAGTAGGCGTGCGAGAGATCGAAGCGCGGATCGAGCCCGAGAGCCATGATGGAGGCCGCGGCGTGCGCCGTGCCGGCTCCGGTAACAATGGCAAGTTCGCCCGCGTCGTTCATGCGCACATCGTGATAGGCGGCGGGCAGAGGCAACACGCGGTCGAGATGATCGCGCTCGACCCAGGTCTGCAACTCGCCGGGTTTGTCGCCGGTGTCGGCACCAACTTCAAACATGGCCACGACGACGACCTTGACGGGGATGGGGCGCGTGGGTTGCGCGACGAGGGGCAGTGCGCCAAGCGCAAGGGCAAAAATCGAGACGAAAGTACGGACGGAAAAACACATATTACGATGATCGTACCGGAGCGAAGGCGCGACGTGCGCTTCATGCAAAAGGCCGCCAAAATTTCTGGCGGCCTTTTCGCTTTTCAAGAGAGAGGAGCGTAGGTTAGCGAATGACTTCGAACTTTTCCCAGGGAAGATTGCAGACCGGGCAATGTTCGCTTTCCTTGGTCTCGGAGGTATAGCCGCAGACGGGGCAAACGTAGAAGTCGCGCGCGGTCGAGATCCAACTGTCGAGCTTGCTGCCAGCTACCAGTGCAATGGCTTCGCTGTAAAGACGAGCGTGAGTCTTTTCGGCCTCCAGTGCGCCATGGAAGGTGCGTATGGCGGCCTTGTTGTCGCGCTCGGTGGCTTCCTTGAGAAAGCCTGGATACATGGTGTCAATCTCGTACTGCTCGCCGCCAAGAGCGGTCTTCAGATTTTCGAGCGTGCTCTTGACCTCGGCGGGATGCAGCGTGAAGGTGGCCTCGCCGCCGAGTTGCTTGATGACGCGAGCGTGATTGGCGGCGTGGACCTGCTCAGCGCGGGCGGCGGCGCGGAAGAGACTGGCGGCACCATGAAAACCATCCTTGTCGGCCTGGACGGCAAAGGTCGTGTACTTGGCGTTGGCATTCGATTCGCCTTCGTAGGCGGCAAGAAGATTTTTTACGGTCACAGCATTTTCAGGAGTAACAGACATGGGGATTCCCTCCAAACTACATTCAAAGGCTAAGGATGCCGTAGAGCGGGCGCTGTGACGGCGACTACACGGGATTGTGCCTGTGTAGCGACGCCCAAATCTGATGCGAGACGCAAGAACAAAAACGCTCCGAAGACGAGGACGCGCAATATGGCGCAAAGCCTTTACACACGAACGGCCATCCCCAGAAGGGATGGCCGTTCGTTTTTTGTGAAAAGGAAGATTACCGGGAGGCCAGATGCAGGCTGCTGCCACTACGGGCCTGGGCCTTTTCGGTGGCGACCTTGTGAGCGTTCTGTTCGAGGGTCTGGGCCTCGGGTAGATAGCCAAGAGCCTTCTGCAGCACCGGGTCCCAATCGGCAAGCAGACGCTGGCCCTGCTGCTGGCCAAACTGGATAGTGAACAGGTTGCTTTTGAGCGTTACCTTCAGCCAGTCCTCGACGCCCTTGATGTCGCTGTCGGTGAAGGTGATGTTCTGCGTCTGCAGATACTTCTTGAACTCGGCCAGCACTGCGTCGTCAACCTGGAAGTTCTTGTCGACGGTGTGGTTGCTCATATAAAGCGGCGCAAAGCGGAAGAAGACGTTGTGGTAGAGCAGATCCTGCTGGAAATGATTGGCCTCGGGGGCAACGATCTTCTCGTCGGGCGTGATGCCGCCACCACCGTAAACCGTGCGACCCGCGTCGGTCAGCTTCACCTCGCGGTTGGTGTTGTCGGCCGGCTGCGCGCCCGCGTGGTTGTAGTAGTAGTCGTAGAGCGAGACACCTGAATAGTTGCGCTGGATCAGACGACCCGAGGGCGTGTAGTAGTGATAGGTGGTCAGCGCCAACCCCATCGTGTGATCGTCCAGATCATAGACGGTCTGCACCAAACCCTTGCCGAAGGTGGTCTCGCCGACAATCAGCGCGCGGTCGTGATCCTGCAAGGCGCCGGAGACGATCTCGGCAGCCGAGGCCGTGCTGCGATTGACCAGCACAATGATCGGGAAGACCTTGCCACTGTTGCCGTGCGTGGCCACATAGTTCTGGTCCGGATAAGCGCGACCACGCTGCGAGACGATGGCCTGCCCCTTGGTCAGCAGATGATCGGAGACGTCGACAGCCTGACTGAGCAGCCCGCCCGGGTTGCCGCGCAGGTCGAGGATGAGTCCCTTCAGAGGACCGAAGCCGTCGATGGCCTCGCGCACCTCCTGGCCGGTGGTCTCCATGAACTGGCTCAGTTGGATGTAGCCGATACCGGGGCGGATTTCATATTTGAGCGTGACGGAAGGATGCGGAATCTCGTCGCGCATCAGATCGAAGGAAAGCGGCTCGGGCTTGCCGGGACGCATGACGGTGACCAGCACATGAGTGCCCTTGGGACCTTTGAGAGCCTTGGCGACCTGATCGACTCCCATGCCATCGGTGTTTTTGCCGTCGATGGTCACAAAGTAATCGCCCGGATGGATGCCGGCACGGTAAGCCGGCGTGCCCTCGGCCGGATAGACCACGTAGACGTGATCCTTGCCCGTCTGCAAGTCGTGCTGCGGCTGGATGGTCATGCCGACGCCGTAGTAGCGGCCGCGCTGATCTTCGCGCAGCTTGGCGTAGGACTTGGGATCGTAGAAATTCGAGTGGGGATCGAGAACGCGCAACATGCCGGGGATGGCGCCATCATAGATGGCCGTATCGGCGCGGTCGCCCGTGATCGGTTCGGCGTAGTTCTTCTCAACCAATCCGTAGACGTCGGTGAAGGTCTTCAGGCTGTCGCGGAGCTGGCTCTGGTCGGCCGAGGACTGCGCACCAACGCGGCCCTGCAACAGGGTGCCGGCCAGGGCACAGACGGTGAAGAACAACACGAGGGAAAGCAGAGCGCGGCGTGCGCGAGGCGTCATAAGCGGAACGATCCTCCCAATGGCGCGTGGCGGAAGCGGAAGCGAGTTCCAGCTCCGGTCAACCTTGTTCCCCCGCCCTCAGGCGACGGACTCCCGGACAAAATAAGCCTTGCACAAATAGGGCAAGGCTACAGAAAACTGGACATTCTATTCTGCGCGGCTCCACGGAGCCATTCTGGGCTAAAGTATAGCATTCAGAAGATTGGACGGACCCCGAAACCGTAGGCGAGCCGGACACGCAGGTTCGGCCATGGCACGGGCGGTGCGGGACGGGAAAGCAAAAGCCCGGCAAGAATCCGCACGGAACCGTCGCGCGGGTGCTGCCTATCCATTTACAATGACGTCTATGTTATAGGCAGGAAGAATTTCCTCTGCCTCGAGCGTGTGTTGACCCCTATGACCTCAAGACTCGTACGTATCTCCTCGGCGCTTGCCTTTGGCTCGGCGCTGCTTGCAGGCGCCTCTCTGGTGCAAGCCCAGAATATTGCTCCGCAGAGTCCCTACGGCGGCTCGGTCGTCGAGGACATCATTGCCCGCGTCAACGACCGAATCATCACGCGCTCGGACTATGATCGTGCGTTGGCCGACGTGGACCGCGAGGCCCGGCAGCGCGGCGCGGTTTCGATGCAGGAGATCTCAGCCGGACACAAGGATCTGCTGCGCAACCTGATCGACCAGCAACTCTGGCTCTCCAAGGGCAAGGAGTTGAGCATCACCGGCGACACTGAGCTGATCAAGCGGCTCAATGAGATTCGCAAGCAGTACAACTTGGAGACCATTGAAGACCTGGAGAAGGCCGCCAAGGAACAGGGCGTCTCCTTTGAAGACTTCAAGGCCAACATCCGCAACGGCATCATCACCCAGGAGGTGATGCGTCAGCAGGTCGGCGCGCAGATTCGCTTCACTCCGGGCGAAGCCGAGCGCTACTACGAGCAGCACAAGAAGGATTATGCGCAGCCGGAAAGTGTAACGCTGAGCGAGATTCTGGTTTCGACCGGCGGCTCGACCGACAAGGCCAAGCTGGATGCGGCCAAGGCCAAGGCGGACGACATCGAGACGCGCGTCAAGGCCGGCGGCGACTTCAGCCAGATCGCCAAAACCTCCAGCGACGGTCCGACAGCACCTCAGGGCGGCGACCTTGGGCAGTATCAGCGCGGCGCGCTGCCGAAGCTGCTTGAGGACAAGACCTTCGTTCTCACTTCCGGCCAGGTGACCGAGCCCATCCTCACCCGCCAGGGCTACATCATCCTCAAGGTCAATCAGCATGTGACCGGCGGAGCCAAGCCCTACAAGGAAGTGCAGGAGCAGGTGGAAGAGGCCTTCTATATGGAGCGCATGGAGCCGGCCATCCGCGGCTACCTGACCAAAATGCGCGAAGAGGCCTTCATCGACATCAAGCCGGGCTATGCGGACACTGGCGCCAGCGCCAAGGAAACCAAGCCGGTCTACAGCGCCTACGTGCCGCCATCGCCCAAGAAGAAGAAGAAGGTAGAGCGGACACGCTTCCGCGAGTCGGCGCATAGCTTCCGGCAAAAAGGCGGAGCCATCGCACCGGCGGCGGAAACGGCCACTGCGGATGCACCGGTTCCCTCCGTCGCAAAGACTTCGGTGAAGAAGTCCAAGGTCGCCAAGAACGTCACACCGGGCACCGAAAAGCCGGGCAAGAAGGAAAAGATTCGTTACGGCCAGAAGCCGCGCGAAACTCTTCCCGAGGCTCAGCATGAAACGGTGGTTGAAAATGCCGGCGCGGTTCCTGCCGAACAGCAGGCCAATGCCGACGAGCCGGTGAATCCTCTGGAGCCGAAGGCGGCAACCACGAAGACCCGCTTCAGCGCCCGCGCCAGCGATCCCAAGCTGCGCAAGGTCAAGACGCAGCAGGTCAACCCGATCGACATTACTAAACCGACCGGACCCGATACGGAAACGGTCGCCGACCGGCAGACGCAGGCCGCCCCACTCGGACTCAGCGGCGATACGGTGAGCAAGAAAAAGAAGAATGTGGCTACCGGCGACAAAACCCGCCTGAGCCAGAAGAAGCAGGAAATTAAGCCGAAGAAGGAAAAGACGCAGGAGCAGGAATTTACGCCCCTGCCCGCGGTCAAGGGCGCTCCGGCTCCGGCCAAGACGTCAGCAACCGACGCTCCAGCTCCGGCCACCAACTAACACAAACGCAAAGCACACGCGAGCGGGTCAGGGAAACATTCCCTGGCTCGCTTTGTTTTTGCCCGGCATGGTGCGGTAATCTGCTCGCAGCATGAAAGACATTTACATCAGCGATCTGGCCTCCTTCGACGAAGGCAAAGTCTTCGATGGTTACTTCCTGGTTCTGCTCAAGCAGCAGCGGACAACCAAGACCAACAAGCCCTATCTGAATGTGATTCTGGGCGACAAGACGGGCCAGCTCGAAGCCCGCGTCTGGGAGCCGAACGATCCGCGCATCGCCAAGGACTTCGAGAAGGGCTCCGTCGTCAAGGCCCGTGGCTCGGTCTCGCGCTTTGACGAACGGCTGCAAATGAAGGTCGATCAGGTCCGCGTGGCTCTGCCCGACGAGTTCGACAAAATGGATCTGATGCCGTCGACCCAGTACGATGTGGCTGCGCTCTGGCAGCAGCTCGAATCGACCATCGAGAGCTTCACCAATGCCGACCTCAAGCTGCTTCTGCGAACGATTCTGGCCGACCCCGCGGTGTCCGAAGCCTATCGCGAAGCCCCGGCGGCGCGGCAACTGCATCACGCCTGGCTGGGTGGACTGCTGGAGCACGTCGTCAGCTTGCTGGAGGTAGCCGACCGCGTGGCGGCGCACTATCCGCTGCTCGACCGCGATCTGCTGCTGACCGGCGTGATTCTGCACGACATCGGCAAGACGCGCGAACTGAGCTGGGAGATCGGCTTCGACTACACCATCGAAGGCACGCTGCTCGGCCACATTCAGTTCGGCACCGAGATGGTCGACAAGGCCGTTGAGCAGCTTCCCGGTTTCCCGGACCGGCTGCGCACGCTCGTGATCCACATGATTCTGGCCCACCACGGCAAGCTCGAATTCGGTTCGCCCAAGCTGCCCATGATTCCCGAGGCGCTGGTGCTGAACTTTGTCGACGACCTCGACGCCAAGATGCAGGCCATGGCCACCGAGTTCGACAAGTGCGAGCGCGAGGGCAAGAGCGCCGAGGAGATGACCGGCCGCGTCTGGTCGCTCGACAACCGCCAGTTGCTCAACACCAAGAAGTGGCTCGGCGCGGAAAAGGTGTAACCGGCCGCCGCGCACGATAGGATGAAGACGGGAGCGGCTTTCGGCCGCTCCATAAAATTTGCAGGCAAACCTGCGGGACATTGCGTGACAGAACAGGAAAAAAATCCGGCCACCGGAGCCAAGCCCACGGGCGCGGTCGACGAGGCCAGCGCAGCGCGCGCCGTCGAGCAGATGTTCAACTCGATTGCGCCGAAGTACGACCTGCTGAACCATGTGCTGTCGGCCAACGTCGACCGGCTTTGGTGGTGGCGTGCCGCGCGCCGTTTTGACGCGTTGCTCAAGCAGCCCGATGCAGCGATTCTCGACATCTGCTGCGGCACCGGCGATATGACGATGGCCTTGCTCAAGCGGCGTCCCCGGGGCGCGCGGCCAATTGTGGCCGGTGACTTTGCCCGCGCCATGCTCGAACGCGGCGCGCAGAAATTCAGCAAGGAAGCCCGACCAGAGGGTGCACCGTATGCAGTCCCCGTGGAAGCCGATGCACTGCATCTACCCACCGAGACGGCCTCGCTCGACCTGGTGGTTTCGGCCTTCGGCTTTCGCAATCTGGCCAACTACGCGGCGGGGCTTGCCGAGTTTCGCAGAGTGCTGCGGCCCGGCGCACAGTTGGGCATTCTTGAATTCAGCGAGCCGGGCGGACTGCTGGGCAAGGCCTATGCCTTCTACTTCCGCCACGTGCTGCCGAAGATCGGCCGCGCAATCTGCGGAAGCGAAGGCCCGTACAGCTATCTTCCCGCCTCGGTGGGCCGTTTTCCCGCGCCGCCCGAGATGCTGGCGCTGATGCGCGCCGCTGGTTTCACCGACTGCGCCTGGAAGCCCTACACCTTTGGCATCGCCGGTTTGTATACAGCGCGCGTGCCGCTAGGAAGCGCATGAGCCCCTCCTCTTCTCTCACTCCCCGCTTGAGCGTGGCGGAAACAACGGCCCTCAAGCAGCGCGTGGCGCGCGATTCCATGCTCGCCGCCGCAGTAATGACGGTGCTGAAGCTGGCCGCCGGCCTCGCCTCCGGCTCGCTCGGCGTGCTCTCCGACGCAGCGCACTCGGGTCTTGATCTGCTGGGCGCGATGATGACCTTCTTTTCGGTGCGCGTCAGCGACAAGCCCGCCGACGAGGATCACACCTACGGCCACGGCAAGATCGAAAATCTCTCGGCGCTGGGCGAATCGGTTCTGATGGCCGTCAGTTGCGCCTGGATCATCGCCGAGGCCCTCAAAAGAATCTTCAATCATCATGTGGAACTGCGCCATTCCATCTGGCCGGTCGTGGTCCTGCTGCTGTCGATTGCCGTCGACTTCTGGCGCTCGCGCAAGCTGGGCAAGGTGGCGCGCGCCACCGGCAGTCCTGCTCTGGCGCTCGACGCCTTCCACTTCGCCAGCGACATCTGGTCGACGGTGGCGGTGCTGTGCGGCGTGGGCGCAAGCTGGCTGGGCGCGTCCCTGGGCATCGGCTGGCTCAAGTTCGCCGATCCCGTTGCCGCCATGGTCGTTTCGCTGATGATTCTGCGGATGACGGTGTTTCTGAGCCGCGAGACCATTGCCGTGCTGATGGATGCGATTCCGACCGAGACGCGACGCGCCCTGATCCGCGCCGTCGAACAGGTCGAGGGCGTACTGGCGGTGGAAAAAGCGCGCGTGCGCCGCGCCGGTGCCGGATATTTTGTGGACCTGACGCTGGCCATGCCGCGCCGTTACACCTTCGAGCACACCAACGAACTAGTGCAGGCCGCAACCGAGGCTGCGCGCCGCGTGCTGCCCGAAGCCGACGTGATGGTGCATCCCATGCCGCGCCAGACGCGGGCCGAAAGCATCTTCGACCGCATCCGCGCCGCCGCCTCCCGCCACAATGTGAGCGTGCACGACCTGAGCGTGCAGTTTTTGCACGGCAAGCTGCGCGTCGAGCAGCACCTGGAACTCGACGAGCGGCTGACGCTGGTCAAGGCGCACGAGTTCGTCTGCCGTCTCGAAGCCGAGATCCTGCGTCAGGCGCCAGAGGTTGAATCGATTCTGACGCACATCGAAAGCGAACCGGCGACCATTGAGTTGCCCGAGGATCTGGTCAAGGCCGATCGCCGCATCGAAGAGGCGCTGCGCGCCGTGGCCCGGCAGTTCCCCGAGATCATCGACGTGCATGAGATTCTGGTGGGCCACGCGGGCGAGCAGATTTCCCTCTCCTGCCACTGCACGCTGCCCGACGAGTTGACCGTGCAGCGCGTGCATGGCGTCATTTCCGGACTCGAAGATCGTTTCAAACAGGAATGCCCCGAGGTGCGGCGCGTGACGATTCACCCCGAGCCTGCCACCGATAATCTGCGATAGTTGTAAAGGGAGATTCCGCAAGGGCCGGAACGCGACGATGGACAGCCGTTCGATTAAAAGTTTTTTTCAGGTAGCTTCGCTGCTGATGGTGCTGGTGGCGCTGGGCCTGCTGGGCGCGATTGTGACGATGCACTTCGCCATCCATGGCGCCGAGGTGCAGGTGCCCACGCTCAAGGGCATGACGGTGCCCGATGCACTGAGCCAGACGGCGGGCCTCGGACTGAACCTGAGCGTCGACAACCGCTACTACTCCGACGAGGTGGCCGCCGGACACATCCTGACGCAGTCGCCGGCGGCGGGCACGGTGGTGCGGCGCGAGTGGCAGGTGCGCGTTTCGGAAAGTCTCGGGCCGCAGCAGGTCGACGTGCCCGACACGGTGGGCCGCGAGGAGCGCGTGGCTCAGCTTGAACTGCGGCGCGTGGGGCTGAATGTGGGCACGACCGTGCATCTGCCCTATGCCAAGGCCACACCGGGAACCGTGATTGCACAGGACCCGCCGGCGCATGCGCAGAACATCGGCCAGCCCACGGTGAACCTGCTGGTGGCCGTGCCCGACACGGAGACCGCCGACGGTTACGTGATGCCCGATCTGGTAGGAAGACTGGCGGTCAGCGCGGTGGCCCAACTGGGTCAGGCCGGCATCAAGGCCACGGCAAAGTATGTCACCATCTCCGTCGGGAAAATCGCAAACAGTGGACCGATGCGCCCCCCTGTGCCTCCCGGCGCAGTGACCGCGCAGGCTCCCGCCGCTGGCGAGCGCGTCGATCAAGGCACCGTTGTGCAATTGTTCGTGGCGAAATAGGGCAAGCCCAATAGCGGACCGGAACACCTTCGCGGAAACCGAAAATGAATGCGGCGGAAGGGTGCGGGGATTTCAATCCCCGCACAAGGTTCACAAAAACCACGCGGGCTTCAGCACCGGCGGAATCTTCGTGGCTTAGCCCTGCTTCTCCAACAGCGCCGCAAAAAATCCATCGGTGGGCGCGGCACCGGGAACCAATTGCAGAGCGCCCTCGGGCGTGAGCGCGGCGCGAAGCTGCTCTGCTGCCTGTGGCGCGAATCTTTTCTCCACATCCAGTCGGTCGAGGGCAACAACCAGAGAAAGCTGCCGCACCTCGTGGCTAGCGGCCAGCACGGCGGCGACCACCTGCTCGTTTTCTTCCGGTTCGAGCGAGCAGGTGGAGTAAAGCAGACGGCCTCCCGCAGACAGCGTCTTCAGGGCCGAAGCAAGGAT
>Ga0224528_1001044_pt1 | contig 19525 bp, 9 predicted proteins | sample CBST25metaG_2_FD_179888 | JGI IMG/M metagenome (GOLD analysis project Ga0224528, IMG submission 179888) | Peat soil microbial communities from Stordalen Mire, Sweden - C.B.S.T25 | ecosystem: Environmental > Terrestrial > Soil > Wetlands > Peat | place: Sweden: Norrbotten County, Stordalen Mire...
CTTCATTAAACAAGCGATTGACTGGTTCACCCGCCGGGTGTCATACTCCGTGAGTTGATGCCCGGTGCTTCGGCTTGCCGCTTCAATCTCACCCCAGCGAGGTTCTTTTCGATGAAATGCAAATGGATCGCCCTTCTGCTGCTGGCCTCCGCGGCCGCTCTCTCTGCCCAGTCCCGCTTTGTGCGGGCCGAGGGTAAATTCCTGGTCGACCCCGACGGCAAGCACCTGGTGCTGCGCGGCACCAATCTGGGAAACTGGCTCGAGCCAGAAGGTTACATGTTCGGCTTCGAGGGCGGGCCTCAATCGCCCCGCGAGATCGAGGAGTTTTTTAACGAGCTGATCGGACCAGAAGACGCCGCCAAATTCTGGCAGCGCTATCGCGACGCCTATGTGACCGAAGAGGACATCAAGTTTCTGCGCGATACCGGCTCGAACTCCATCCGCATCCCCTTCCACTACAAGTTTTTCCTGCCCGGCAACGAAGAGGGCTTGGCGCGGCTCGACAAGGTCATCGGCTGGGCGCGCAAATATGGCCTCTACGTGATTCTCGACATGCACTGCGCTCCCGGCGGACAAACCGGAACCAATATTGATGACAGTTGGGGCTACCCCTGGCTCTATGAGTCGGCCGAAGACCAGGCGCTGACCATCGATATATGGAGGCGTATCGCCGAGCACTATCGCGACAACCCCACCGTGCTGGGCTACGACCTGCTCAACGAGCCCATCCCTCACTTCCCGGCGCTGCACAAATACAACGCGGCGCTCGAGCCGCTCTATAAGAGGATCACCGCGGCGGTGCGGCAGGTGGACAAGAACCATGTGGTCATTTTTGGCGGCGCGCAATGGGACAGCAACTTCGATGTTTTCGGCCCGCCCTTTGACACGAACGCCATGTACACCTTCCACAAATACTGGACCGATCCGACCGAGCAGGTGATCAAGCCCTACCTCGACTACCAGGCCCGCTACAACGTTCCGCTCTGGCTGGGCGAATCGGGCGAAAACAGCGACGCTTGGGTGCGCGACTTTACCGCCGTGCTGGAGAAAGACCAGATCAACTGGGCCTTTTGGCCGTACAAGAAGATGGAGAGTTCCTCGGGCTTCGTCTCATGGCAAAAGCCGCTCTACTGGGACGAGATTGCAGCCTTCGCCAAAACCCGCAACGGCACCGGCAACGCGGAAAAGCAGATTGCCGCGCGTCCCTCGCTCGATCATTCGCGCGCCGCTCTCGACGACCTGCTGGTCAAGATTCAGTTGCGACATTGCCACGCCAACCCCGGCCACCTAGGCGCGCTGGGGCTGAAGACGCCGGCGGTGCAATAAATCGGCGAAGGCACTTACCGAAATTGTGCTTGCCATGAAGTTCATGGCGATCCCACCCATTCCGCAAAGGACGCGAAATGGATGAGGCACGGAAGTCCAGGGCTAGAGCGAAACCAGAGTAATCGTGCCTTCGAAAAGTGTCTCCGAGGTGGCTTTTTCTTGAGGAAAAAGCCACTTTGCCGCATTGCCCTTGGGTACAGCTACTCTAGTTCCGCTATAAAGCAAAAAACTCGATTGCAAGGCCAAAAAAGGACCGCTCGCAAGCGGTCCTTTTTGGTCGGTGCAATCTGGGAAAAGTATTCAGTCTTCAGAAATCGCCTAGCTCCATTGCAAGGTGAGGATGGAGTCTTTCGGCAGCTCAAGGCGCAACTGCTTTTCGCCACAGCGGCAAGTGACCGGCCGCGCCGGGCCCTGGTTGGTCAGCACCAGTACGGAATCCCCCTGCGGATTCACAAAGGCCACGTGCTCAACGCCGGCTACGTCAGACTTGGTGGCGACCACACGCGCCCCCCGCCGCACTGCCTTCGAGTAATGGGCAAAGGCCCAATATTGGCCGCTGCGGGTGATCTGCCGGGTCTTCGAGTCGAGAGTCACGAGTCCGCCGCAACTGAAGGGACCAATGTTGGGCGAACCCTTTTCGTCGAGAACAAAGTTCCAGCCGACGATAGAGCGGGCCCAGTTTTTCAGAATGCCGGCATAGGTTCCCGACCACTTGGCCCAATCGGTGGCATAGGCGGGGTCGGTGTAATCCGGGCCGCCCTCGGTCCAGTAAGTGCTTTTATCGGGAAAAGCCTTGTGGACCTTGCTCATGGCGTCAGGCGTACCGTCGTAGCCGTGCCAGGCGACTCCATCGACAAACTGGGCAAAAGCCGGGTCATTGAGCTGATCGACGACGCGGCCCCAAAGATCATAGTTGTGGTCAAGAATCCAGATTTTGGTGTCCAGCCCGGCGGCGCGCAGGGCGGGTCCGAGGAATTCCTTCACAAAGCCGAGCTCGTACTCCTGCCCCCACAGAGCGGCGGGCATGCGGCCATCCTGGTCGGTATCCACCTCATTCTGGCTGGTCACGGCCTGGATGTTGACGCCCTCACCCCTGTAGGCCTGGAGAAATTTGACGAAGTATTGCGCATAAGCGGCGAAATAGCTCTTGCGCATGTTGCCGCCCAGCATCGAGCCGCCGCTTTTCATCCAGCCTGGAGGGCTCCACGGCGCCGAAAAGAGAAACAGCTCCGGGTTGACCTTGGCCGCCTCGCGCAGCATGGGCAGGATGTAAGCCTGATCGTGCGCGATGCTGAAGTTTTTCAGCTCCGGGTCGGGTGTGGGTGAGTCGTCAAAGCTGTAGGCGTTCAGCGAGTAGTCGCTCGACCCAATGCAAGTGCGCCCCATCGACAGGCGCAACCCGCTCTGGCCAAAAAACTCTTCCATCAACTGCTGGCGAGCGGTGGGCTCCATGCGGCTGAAGAGGTAGCAGGAGGCGTCGGTAAAGGCCGCGCCGAAGCCCAAAATGCTCTGAAACTGCTGGCCACAGTCGATCTCTACCGAGGCTGTGCCGCCCGTCGCCGTTTGCCAGGGGCTTACCGCCAGCGCCTTGTGCCGATCATCGCCAGCCGTAATCCAGGCCCGCGGCTGAGGGGCGGGAGCCGCCGCCAGCTCCCAGGAAGGCAGAGCGTTTGCGCAGGCCACGGAGGCGGCAAGAGTGGCTGCTTGGCGCAAAAAGGAGCGTCGGGAGTTGGTTTTCATCAGTTGCGTACCTGGCTTTCTGAACGGTTTTGCCCAAACACGAGGTCGATAAGACAAACGTTTTTTCAAATTTGGACTCTGCAGGTATATTTTTCCGCGAGCCGCCCGAGGCAGCGCGGAGGATGCCGCGCCACTGGACCAATCTAGCAGCGCGCAAAGTGATTGTCTAGAACCTTCTTGTCAGAATGGAAATCTATTTTATAATCAATGTGTTAGTGGAATATATGCCACATAATCCATTGATTCCGCATATTAAATTCCCGATTCATGAAGGGCGTAATTCAGATTTTTAAAATCGGTATTGACAATGGATTTGAGCCGTGCTCTAATCTGCTCCGGGCGTAAGGAGAGAGCATTTCCCCTTAGAACAAGCGGTTGTCTTGAATCAGAAACAAGCAGTTAGAGACGAAATCGCGATCCAGTCAGGCGGTCAGGGGGTGTGGATATCCCAGGGCAGCCAAAGCGCCCCGTGGGCCCGACCGGGGATGAAGACTTGGAACAAGAGTCATGGCAATGGAGTAGATCAACAACTTAGGAGGCAGCACATGAAGAATATGTTGCGTTGGATTCTTCCCCTCATTCTGGTTCTTACCGGAAGCGGGGCAGGTCTTGCACAGAGCATAAACTCTGGCGATATACGCGGGAGCGTAACCGATCCGTCGGGCGCATTGGTGCCCAATGTGACGGTCACGGTGTTGAATGTGGACACCGGCGTATCGAAGGATTTCACCACCAACCATGTTGGCCTGTTCGATACCAATTCGATCGTACCCGGTCGCTACACGCTTACCTTCACGCGCGATGGTTATGAGCAGTTTGTGCGCGGTCCCATTACGCTGGAGGTTGGCTTCACGACGGTCAACGCCGAGTTGAAAATTGGCTCGACCAAGGAGCAGGTAACCGTCACCACCGATGTGCCGCTTCTAAGCACCGAGACCGGCGAGCAATCCACGATTCTGGACTCCAAGTCGATGGCCGAGCTGCCGCAGGTGACCCAGACCTGGGAAAACTTCGTGATTCTTTTGCCCGGCGCATCGGGCGCGGCAGGGTCAAGTCAGGGTGCCAGCAATCCCGGCCAGACCGCCGCGATCAACGGTAACCTCCCCTACAGCAGTTTTCTTTCCGATGGCTCCTCGACCACGTTGAGCCAGAGCATGAACACTCAGACCACGACCTTTGAGGATGTGGCGGAGTTGCAGATCAACACTTCGGCCTTCTCCGCGCAGTACGGCACGGGCGGCGTCATCTTCAACCAGATCACCAAGAGCGGAACCAGCACCTATCACGGCTCGGCCTATGACTACTTCCAGAACAACTACTTGAATGCCGCACCGTATAGCTTTGGAACCGGACTTGTGCCGGTGCTTCACTACAACAATTTTGGCGGAGCGCTGGGTGGTCCGGTGGTGAAGCTGAAGAAGATGTTCTTCTACTTCAACTACGATCACATCATCGACAACGGTGCGGCCAGCGTCAACCGATACACCGTTCCCACTGCGGATATGCTGACGGGCGACTTCACCTCGATTGCCGGCGAAACCACGCTCTACGATCCGACCACGCAGGTCATCGCCACGGACTCGAAAGGCAAGTCTTATCCCATTCGCAAGTCCTTCGAGAGCGAGTACGGCAGCAACAAGATTCCCAACCTGGACGGCGTAGCGGCAAAGTTCGCCCAGCTTTATCCGACACCGACGAATCACATCGCGGAGGGAAAGTTTGTGACTCCAAGCGGCACCGGACCGCACGGAGAGCCATTGCATAACTTCGCTTCGGATATTGCAACGCCCACTCCCACAACCAAGTATTTCGGACGGCTGGACTACGACATTACCTCGAAACACCGGTTGACGATGACGGACCTCGAGACCGACAGCCCGGCAGTGGTCAATAACAGCGGAGTCACGGAATGCCCTGTTGGCTGCCAGAGCCAGGACGTTGAAAATAACAACTCGCAGATTACCGATGTGTGGACGATCAGCCCGCGCTTGGTGAACGAAGCCCGCATGGGCTTCACTTACCAGTTCAATAACTTCGCCAGCTCCAGCCGCGGCGCCAACTACCCTTCGAAGCTGGGATGGCAGTTCGCCAAGGAAAACGACTTCCCGGACATCGATTTTGAAGACGGCGACTGGAATCTGGCCTGGATCAACAAGCAGGTCACATATTTCTACAAGGAGCAGGTTTGGGATCCCTCCGATGTGGTGACCTTCATCGCCGGCAAGCATATCCTTCACTTTGGCGGCGAGTTTCAGGCCTATCGGAACAATTCAACTGTCTACGGGGCGGCGCACCAAGCCGGCTCGTTCAGCTTTGGAGCCTATAACTATGCCGGCGTCGATCATAACTACACGGCTCATTGGTCGTTGGTAAATGGCGTCGCCTCCATCGATCCAGCCACACCGACCAACGCCAACGGATGGTCGTTCGCCGACTTCGTTCTGGGTTATGCGGCAAGCTGGAGCGCGAGCAGCACTCCGGAATATGGATCGCGCCTGAAATCTCCGCAATTGTTCTTTCAGGACGATTACAAGATCCGACCCAACCTGACTCTGAACCTGGGAATCCGTTACCAGATCAATCATGGATGGAATGAAATTCATAACGATGTGGATAGCTTCGATCCGACGGTAATCAATCCCGCGACCGGCACCAAGGGCGCCATGTGGTTTGGCAGCACCAAGGCCAATGGCCGCTCGTCGCTGGAGGCCAATGTCTTTGACACGGTTCTTCCGCGCGTGGGCTTTTCCTGGTTGACCAACCCCAAAACCACCCTGCGCGGCGGCTTTGGCATGTACGCCTATAACTGGAGCACGGATAACTACGGCAACGGCATTGGCTCGGCCTTTGGATCGACCGGCAATGCCATTGACTCCACCAACGGCATTACCCCCGTTACCCAACTGGATGGAACAGGAACGAACTTTGTTACCGGCGCGGCGCTGCCCTATATCTCCGCCAGCACAGCCGCGGATGGATACAATAACCAACAGGTCAACTACACGGCTTATCACACCCCGATTCCGCGGATTCTGCAGTGGAACGTGGCCATACAGCGTGAGCTGACTCCCAACCTGGTCGGCGAAATCTCCTATGTCGCCAGCCACGCCTTCGATCTGGTTTTCGGCGAGGTAACTCTCAACCAGATTCCGGAAAGCCAGCTCTTGTCTACCGGCGTAAACACCGCGGCGATTCCCTATTACGCAAACTATGGGGAAAATGCCATTACTGGGTACACCAACAATTCCGTCTCCAACTATAACTCTCTGCAGGCGCAGATCACGCGGCGCTACGCGAACGGCGTGAGTTTCAACTTCAACTACGTCTGGTCGCACATGCTCGACAGCATGGATTCTTCAGGATGGGGCAGTCATGCGGGCCCCACGCAGTACCAGAACGCCTACAGTCCGAAAGCCAACTACGGAGCCTCTAACTTCGATGTGCGCAATGCCTTCAAGGGAAATGTCGTTTACCAGTTGCCCTTCGGCAAAGGCAAGGCGTACCTGAGTCACAGCGCCTTGTTGGATGAAATTGTTGGCGGATGGCAGGCTTCCGGTACTATCGTTCTTTCCACCGGCAATCCTTTTAGCCTGACCGGCGACCAGGACACCGAAGCCAACGGCGGCGGCGCCTATCCCAACTGGAGCGGCATCAGCCCGCATGTGCAGCATAAGAACAACACCACCTGGTATAACCCCCAGGCCTTCAAGAAACCAGAAAACGGCACCTTTGGCAATGTCGGCAGAAACGTTCTGTATGGCCCTGGGCTCGATGTCGTGAACCTCTCGGCCCACAAGGAGCTTGAGCTGGCGCGGGCTTGGAGCCATGATGTCAAGTTGCAGATTCGCGCCGATGCATCCAACGCCTTCAACCATGCCAGCTTCGGAGTTCCGAACGGTGTGCTCACGGGCGCAACCACGGCGGGAACCAACTACACTGGAGTCAATGGCAATGGCCCCCAAATCACATCGATTACCGAGGGTGGACGTGCTGTTCAGCTAGGAGCCCACCTTACCTTCTAACCCCGGAGATTTCCGGCTTGACGGTAGAGGCGGCCCACGGTCGCCTCTACCGCTTAGAGCGAAACCAGAGTAATCGCGCCTTCGAAAAGTGTATCCGAGGTGGATTTTTCTTGAGGAAAAAGCCACTTTGCCGCATTGCCCTTGGGCGCAGCTACTCTGGTTTCGCTGCAATAGCTCTCTTTTTGCAAGGGTAGAATTTAGAAAGTAGCGTAGGCCAACAGCACAGGCAAGCGAGAAGCATCCATGAAAGACACCTCTATCGATGAGCAATCCAGGCAAAACAAGTTATCGGCAATGCAGCCACCAGTCAACTTGAGGCAGTTAGCCGCGCACTTGGGACTGAATCCTGCGACGGTCTCGGTGGTGCTCAACGATGTGCCGGGCCGCTCGATTCCGCAGGTGACGCGCGACCGCATCAAGGCCGCGGCCAAGGAGATGAACTATCATCCCAGCCTGCTGGCGCGCTCGCTGCGCAACCGGCGCACACTGACCATCGGCATTCTGGTGCCCGAGCTGGGCGACGGCTATCATACGCAAGTGATGAGCGGCATCGGCGACCTGCTGATCAAGGCTGGGTACTTTTATTTCACCGCGCACCACCGTCATCAGAAAAACCTGGTGGAAGAGTACACGCGCATGTTCATTGGCCGCGGGGCGCAGGGCATCATCGCTGTCGATACGCTGCTTGAGCACCCTATTTCGGTTCCCGTGGTCGCGGTCGCCGGTCATCGCCGCGTGGAGGGCGTCACCAACGTGGTGCTCGACCACGCGCGCGCCGCCGAGTTGACGCTGACCCATCTGCATTCGCTGGGCCACCGGCATATCGCCTTCATGCGCGGCCAGCCCTTCAGCTCCGATTCGGACTCACGCTGGACCGAGCTGATGGCGGTAGCCAGGCGGTTGGGGCTCGAGATCAACCCCGAACTGGTCATCAGCCTGGACCGCGATATGTCGTCGCCCGAGCTGGGCTACCCGGTGGTGCAGCAGTTGCTCGCAAGCAAGCAGGCGTTCACGGCGCTGGTGGCCTTCAACGACATTTCCGCCACGGGCTCGATTCGCGCGCTGGAGGATCTAGGCTTGCGGGTTCCGGCGGATGTTTCTGTCATTGGTTTTGACGACATCAAGGCCGCCGCCTACACCTTGCCGCGACTGACCACCATCAACCAGCCGCTGGCCGAGATTGGCCGCATCGCCACGCAGAGCCTGCTCAACCGCATTCACGGCACCGAGACGCCGCGCGAGGAGATCGTCGTCGAGCCAACCCTGGTGGTGCGCGAATCCACCGGGCCGGTCAAGGCGTAGAGCATTTTGCAGGAAGAAACAAGCGTGGACCGGGAGGTCCACGCTACAGCCGGCCAGGAGGCCGGCGCTATAGTTTCATTTCCTGCGGGTCGGTAACGCTGGTGTGGAACTGAAATGGTGTAGACCGGAACTTTCTTGCTATCCCATCCATTCCGCCAAGAACGCGGAGTGGATGGGGCACGGAAGTCTATAGCCAAAGCCCAAAATACTATTTGGTCAGGCTGACGCGCCGCACCAGATCGTCAAAGCGCGGGTCGGAGCGCAGGGAATCAAGCGTGGGATCGACCTTCAGATAGAGCAGGCCCACATCGCGCGCCGCATACGCATCATCCAGCCACTTGAAGGCTTCCTTCTTTTTGCCCAGGCCGGCATAGACCAGCGCAATTTCATAGCGGCCCACGCCGTCCTTTTTCACGTGTTGCTCAAGCTGCGCGATCGTCTTCATGGCTGCGGCTTCTTGCCCGGCGCGGGCGTAGGCGTTGCCCAGGTGCCCCAGGGAATATGGACCATTGCCAGACTTGGTGAACTGGCGGATAGCCTCGGCGTACATGCCTTTTTCGGCGTAAATATCGCCGGTCAAAAAATCCCAGTCGGGAAGATTGATTTTGAGTCCTTGCACGGTGCGCGTCAGGGCCAGCGCCTGATCATATTGGCGCGAAAAGTAAAAGATGAAGCCCTCGGCGTGAAAGGTGCTGCCCGAAACAGGATCGAGATCCACGCTGCGTTGCACTTCGGCCAGGGCCTCGGGCAGGTGGCCGGTGCGAACCAGATAAAAAGCATATTTCTCGTGATTGGTAGCGGAGTTGGGGTTGAGTTCCAGGGCGCGATGAAACTCTGCCGCGGCGGCCACCCAGTCCCAGCCCAGGGTCATGTCGGTGTTGGCAAGCTCGGCATGAGCCTCTGACAAGGAATCATCCAACTGAATGGCGCGGAGGGCTTCGTTCTTTTGCCGGGTAAAAGCTTCTTCATAGGGCATTTGGCCTGATTCACCCATGAAGCCATAGCAACTGGCCAGGGCGGAGTGAGCCTGCGCATAGGCGGGACTCTTGGCGATGGCGCGGTTGAAATAATCCACTGCGCCGCGGCAGTCGCCGGCCTCGCGCAACAGAATGCCGTGCAGGTAAAGATCCTGGGCCAGGGGGTCAACCGGTCGCAAGCGGGCCAGCCGGGCCTGCTCCTGCGGGGTCACGTTGGTGCTGATCTCCTCGGCGATGGTTTGCGCCATCTCTCCCTGCAGGGCCAAAACATTCGAGGCGTCGCGCAGATAGGTATGCGCCCAGACCGGGCGGTCGCTGCGGGCGTCGATCAGTTGCACACTGATGCGAACCCGGTTGCCCTCGTGCTGCACCCCTCCCTCGACGACACCATCAACGGCCAGTTCCCTGGCTATCTCGGGCAGTTTCTTCTTGGTCCCCTTGTAGCTCATCGCGCTGGTCAACGAGATCACGCGGAGGGTCGAAATCTGCCCGAGGTCGTTGATCATCTCCTCGGTCATTCCGTCGGCAAAGTACTCCTGCGCCGGATTGCCCGAAAGGTTTTCCAGGGGGAGAATGGCGATGGAGTGAATGCCGACGTTGGAGTTGGCCGACCGGTGCAGGAAAAGAACGTAGGCCAGGCTCGCCATCAGAATCAGCGTGACGCCAGCGAGAAAATAAACGGCGCGGCGTGATCTGAGCGCCGAAAGACGCGATGTCTCAGTGACGGCGGCGGGCACAGGCTGATCGGCAGCTTTCTGGCGCTGTCCTTCTGGCTCTGGCGATGCGGCAGCGGGCGGCGCGGGCTGCTCAAAGTGAAATCGGGGCACATAGGAGCCGCTGGGCAGTTCGATGCGGACGGGCGGAGTTTGCGGAAGTTCGGAGTAATATTGAGCCAGTTTTTTGCGCAGCTCGGTAGCCTTTACCCGCACTACGGAGTCGCTGCCGGTGTCGTAGCCCACCGGGCGGCCAAACATTTCGGCCCCAATCATGCGCTCGCGGAGCTTGTCGAAGTCGCCGTCGAGAGCGTGTCCTATGATGAGCTGCAAAAAATCCTGAATGCGCTTGCTGCCGGCGAAGGCGTGACTGGCTAGAACCTGCTTGACGTGCAGACGCACCACCCCCGCCTGCTCAGCACGCAGCTTCTTCGCTTCCAAGGCCCATGATGGATCAGCCGTCAACATTTCTGCCTCAAGAATTTTCCTGCTTTTCCGTCCCCCACACTATAGCACTGTAGATTTTTTCCAGTCATACGAGACGGAAAAGGCCGCGAAGGGCGCATAACGTCCCCGTTTGCTGAAAGTTCAAAGGATTGAAAATAAAGCATATTATGCGGCAAACGTGGCGGCAGGCCGTTTCTGCCGTTGACATAGAAGCGTTTTGCAGTGGCTTCACGCAATCAATGCCTTGAACTGAGAATTTTGTCTTCGGAACGGCGACTTTTTTGTGCCGAGCCCCGGCCTTTTGTGCGAGTTTTTTACGCGGTTGGATCGAGTCTGCATGTATCCCAAAAATGCTCTAAAATCCAAAGGGATGAGCAAGATCGGGATGGAGACGATGCGACGGTTTTGCATTCGCTTGGATCGCTGTGCAATTGCGGGCGGCATTCTCGGCGTGGCGTCGGCTGGCCTGTTGGGACAAATGCCCACCAAGGATGCACAGCTTGCCGGCGCCACCATGGCCTCTGAGCAGGAGCCCGCTTCGGCATCCTTGGCCGGCCTGGAAGCTGGCTTGCGCCTTGATCTCGAAGCGCATCCCGACTCGGCGCCGCTTCTCTACCAGCTTGGGCAAGTGCTGCGCCTTGAAAACCGGCCCAGGGAATCCCTGGAAATCTACACCCAAGCGGCACGCCTGCAAAAGCCCGATGCCGAGCAACTGCGCTCAGCGGCCCTGAATTATGTTCTGCTGGACGACTACAAGGATGCCATTCACTGGCTTGAAGTTGCGGCATCCCTTTATCCGCATCAAGCGGATATCTTATATAGCCTGGGACGGTGCTACTACTCGCAGAGCCGCTTTCACGATGCCGAAACGATGTTTCTGGCGGTGCTTCAAATCGAGCCGAAGCATTTGAAGGCCGAAGAAAATCTTGGCTTGATCTATGGCCTGGTCGATAACCAACCCGAGCAGGCCGAGGCGGCTCTGCGCAAGACCGTGGAGTGGGCCGGAGATGGAACGAAAGACGAGTGGCCCTTTCTCGACCTGGGCAATTTCCTTCTGGATCACGGCCGCGCAGCCGAGGCCGTCCCTTTCCTTGAGCGCGCCGCTTCCATTGCCGCACGATGCGTCGCCTGTCACGAACAGTTAGGGCGAGCCTTCGTGGCCGCCAAGAATGCAACCAGCGGGATAAAGGAGCTGGAAATCGCTTCGCAACTGGCTCCTGACAATCCCCAGATCCATTTTGAGTTAGGCCGCGCCTATCGCGAGGCTGGCGCTCTGGACAAGTCGCGCGCCGAGTTTCAGCGCAGCCAGTTGCTCTATGGGCAGCACAGCTCAAATTAGTTTTTTAGTTGGAAAAGTTATTGGTTGGCTGCCGGCGAAAGCAGGTGCAGGCCGCTACGCGCCTGCTTGTTCTCCTCGTCCGCCAATTTGGCGGCTAGCGCCAGTTCGCGCTCGGAGTCTTCCTTGCGTCCCAGGCGGGCGAGCGTGAGGCCAAGATAGTAGTGCCCCTTCTGATACTCAGGGGCGGCGGCTACGGCGCGCTGAAGAAACTCCTCTGCCTGTGTGTATTGCTTTTGCTTGAAATAGGCTTGGCCGGTTCCGGCGAGCGCGCCGCCGTGGCTGGGATTGCGGGCGAGTGTCTTGGTGAAGTTGACGATGGCCTCGGCAAAGTCTTGCTCATTCAGTTCGATGTCGCCTAACTGATAGTAGGCTTCCGTCTGTACCGGCTGGAGTTGAATAGAACGCTGAAACTCGGCTCGTGCCCGAACGACGTCGAGTTTCAACTGGTACACGCGTCCCAGCCCGTAGTGGGCGCTGGCATCGTCGGGCTGAGACTTCAGATAGGCCAGCATCTTCTCTTCCGCGATGTCGAGTTGGCCAAGGTCCAGCTTGACGTGCGCCACGGCGTAGGCCACCTGTGGATTGCCAGGCTGAAGTTGATCCAGCGTGGTGAGCGTAGAGTCGGCGTCCTTGTAGAGACGCATCTCTTCTTCCAGAATTGCCAAGTCGAAGAGTAGACGCGGATTCCTGGGCGCATATTGCTGGGCACGCAACAGCGCGCGCAACGCATCATCCATCTGGTTTTGGCGGCGAGCCTCAAGCGCCAGTTTCTCGCTGGCGGCTACTTCGCCGGTCTGTGCGTCGGCATTGGCAGGATCGGCATCCAGAACCGCTTCAAAGGTATCCCGTGCCGCGGTAAATTGGCCGGACTGCAGCAGCGCCGCGCCCTCGCCTGGCACAGGCGTGGACTGCGCTGCGAGCGTGGCAAGAAGCAACGTGAGTGTGGCAAGAAGAGGCATGGCGTATCCGCTGTTGCGAGGCGAAGACTTGAATGACACAGAGAATTTTAAACCATGAAAAAGGGGGCAAGACAAGCTTGCCCCCTTTTAGGTTAGGTAGGTTGAAGGTTAGAAGGTGACACGTCCAGAGAACTGTACGTTGCGCGGGCCGTAATCGACACTCGTGGGAATGCCAAACCCAGTGCAGCCGCTGGTGCTGGTGCAGTAATCACCCGGCGCAACGTCGGGCATAGCGAAACGGTGACGGTTGAAGGCGTCAATCGCTTCAGCCTTGAAGATGAACTTCACCTTCTCGGTAATTCCAAATGTTTTGAGGATGCTAAAGTCTTCCGACTTCAGAATCGGTCCGGTGACCTCCTCCGTCACGCGAGAGATTCCTGTGCCGAAAACAAAGGGTGCGTAAGAGCAAAGGTCAGCACCCGCGGCGCAATCAGCCGACAGCGGGCGTATCCACTGGGTGGTTCCTCCGGAGAAGGTGCCATAGCCTTCGCTGTTCATATCGACAAAGGCTGCATCAGTAAGCGAAACGCCTGGGTCGGTATCGCTATATTGCTTCGCAGGGCGATAAGCCTGCTTGAACCAGGACTGCTGATTGAAGAAGTTGGGGCCGTTCTTGTTCTTTTTGTACGCCGAACTGGCAAGTCCGCTGGCGCCTGCCTGGCCTCGTGTAAAGCGGAAGCAGTTCTGGTACATCGATCCTGGACCGCTTGCGCAACCGAAGTCGGTTGGCTGCCCACTCTCGTAACGCTGAATTCCACCGATTTCCCAGCCTCCAACGACGCGATCAAGTAATTCGTTGTGGTTGAGCCAAGTGCGCCCCTTACCGAACGGAAGCTGATAGAGATAGCTGAGGGACAGTTGCTGTGGCAAGTTTTGCAAACTGACGGCCTTCTCTGCACGAGTATCCGTGGAGTTCTGACCTTGTGTCCTGTACGAGGAATATTGCCATTCGTTGGAGGAATCGGCATCGTTCTCATTTTTGGACCATGTGTACGATACCTGCAAGTTGAAGCCTTGGCGGAAGCGTCGGTTGAGCGAAGCCTCCATAGCCTCATAGGACGAGTGTCCTTTGTTTTCGAGGCAGCAGTCCCCTGCAATGTAGTCGTACTGGGGATAGGGGCGGAGCGCCTGTCCTACGGTGCCGGTAAATGTTGAATACGGAGCCGTGACGGTAACCGGAACGCTACTGCCCTGGGGAGTGAAGGTGTGGGAACCTCCCTCGGGCACATCATCTGCCCAATTGTTCAAATGATCGCCGTAGGAGAAGTAATTGGATGAACCGTTGTTGGCGTTGCTCAAGAATCCAGAACGCAAATTCTGGCCGGTCTGTCCCGTGTAGCCCAGAGTAAAGATCAGGTCGGGAGCAATTTCATCCTGTATTTGAAGACTCCATTCACTGATCATCGCCGGACGTCCGTCTTTCGGCTGAATCACTTCGCCAGCAACAGCAAGGAAATCGCCTGGAATCCCACTGCTCAATTGAGAACCATCAGTGTTAGGCGCAAAGTACGATGCGGTCCAAGGAGCGTAACCGCTGTCGAGCTGAAAGGCGGGAGTAAAGTTGTTCTCGGCTCCAGCCCAGCCGTTGGCTCCCCAGCTACGCGATTGTGTGTATCCCTGAGTCATGGAACCGCCAAAGTCGTCGTATTGCAGCGGCCCATAAAGGATGCCGCCGCCGCCGCGCAGCACGGTCTTTCCATTGCTTCCGGGCAACATATACGAGAAGCCTACGCGCGGTCCCCAGTCTTTTTTCCAGGTATCGGCCCAGGCGCCGCCGTTGCAGTGGGTACAGGTCTTGCCAAACTCCAGGGCTCCCGGCAGTCCAGTCACGCTGTCGGTCGCGGTAAAGCTGAAGTTGGAGGTGTCATTCTCGGCTTCGTGGCGAGGAGCATCAATGTCGTAGCGCAACCCAACATTGATGGTCAGCGAAGGGGTGAGCTTGATGTCGTCCTCAAAGAAGGCTGCAACATAGTGGGAGTTCCAGCGTGGGTTGTGGTTGTAAACGGTTTGGGAACTCCAGTCCACGGCTCCCAATTCCAAGCTGGCAAGAGCGTTTCCAGCGGCTGTTCCGGCTCCGCCTGGGGCTGCCATTGTCTCCCAGCGTATGAAGTTAATCGTGGGGATACTGTCCTGGATAACGGAGTATTGCTGATGCGTCCAGTCCACGCCAAACTTGAAGTTATGGCGTCCTTTCTGCCAGTTTACGCTGTCGTTGACTCGAATTCCGTTGTCAACATTGTCTCCATTATTGCCGACCCCCCAGGAATTGTAAGGATCGTCATAAAAGTTGACGATGGGAAACGCCGTGGAGTAATAATTCGGAGCCCCGTCCGCGGTGAGATTGTTGCTGGAGCCTATTCCCCACGAAAAATTCTTGCTGTTGGTGCGGTCATAACCGAGATTCAAGTGGTTCAGAAGTGCGGATGTGAAGGTGTAATCCCAGCCGGCGCGCGCATAGTGCGTCTCAAAGTCCTGGGGATAACCGGCGTTATTGTACGGCACCGGAAGGTTTGCATAGCCGAGAGTCCGCCAGTTGTCGCGCGAGCTGTACGAAGCGAAGAGCTTGCTCTTCACGCTCAAATCGTGGTCGGCGCGGATGGTGTACGTCGTATTCTGCGTGGGGTCCACAGAGCTTTGTACGTAATTGTTGTAGTAGCCCTGCGTATTGACCGCAGCGGTCTGGTTGGGACTGGGCAGGCCTTTCATCAAAGCCTTTGCGGCAGCGCTTCTCAACGGAACCTGGTTTTTGGCAAAGGGGGTGCGGCATGGAGTTCCGTTCACTGTCCGCTGCGTTCCCGGATCGAAAATCTGGTTCTGATAGATGATGTCTCCGGTGCAGGGGTTGGTGTAGGAGGTTGGGCTCGCAGCGCCCTGCAAGGTCAGCAGCGCGGAGAAATCGCCATTTTTCTCGTCATCGGTGGGCACGGTGGAGGTTGTCGACGACCCCAGGTGCAGCCTGTATTGTTCCCAGGCGAAGAAGAAGAAGCTCTTGTCTTTGCCGTTATAGAGATCCTTGTTTCGATTGAAGGGGTTGGGAATTCTTACCGGTCCTCCAAAGGTGCCGCCGTAATCGAATTTGCTATCTTGCTGCCGACCGTAGTTGGCTTTGAGGGTGGCAGGGGTTTCCGACGACGCATAGTACTTCAAATCGCCGTTGCGGAACCAGTCATTGGCGTCGAAAGCCGCATTCTTGATGATCGTGAAGGCGGTTCCATGGAAGTTATTGGTGCCGGACTTGGTGGAAAAGCTCTCAAAGCCTCCCGTTGTGCGGCCGAACTCCGCGGATGGGGTTGAGGTGGTGACCTTGAACTCTTGCAGAGCTTCGATGGAGGGCGAAGTCTCGTCAAAGGACGATCCATTTTCACTACGCTGAATACTGGCGCCGTCCAGGAGAGTTTCCGCCCCGTAGGATTGGCCGCCGGAGATCTTCATCATCCACACACCGTTGGCATTCAGGCCGGTAGACGAAGCTCCGGGGCCGGTAGTGCCAGGCACCAGAAAGGCAAAGGCTTCGGGTGAGCGAAGACCTCCGACACCGGTCGCAAGCGACAGCGGAAGATCCTCGATTTGCTGTGCGCTGATTGTACCGCTCAGTTCCGAGGATTCGCTCTCGACTGCAGGAGCGCTGGCATCAACGGAGATGGTCTCTGTGGCCGCGCCGGGTTTCAAGACGACGTTGAGTGCTGACGTCGAGTTGATGGTGATGAGCACTCCCTTGCTGACCGAAGCGCTGAAGCCGGTCGAGGTGACCGTGACGTTGTAGCGGCCAATGGCGATTTCCGGGAAGCGATAGCTGCCCGAAGAGGTGGATACAGTCTGATATTTCACGCCCGTATCCACACCTACGGCGGAAATCTGGGCGCCAACGATGACGGCGCCCGAGGGGTCAGCGACATTGCCGGCCAACTCGCCGCGCGTGGATTGCGCCAGTGATAGGAGCGGGATAACCAACATGGCGAGCAGTACCAGGCCAGCCATGCAGCCAGTGCGTAAAGCTTTGCTCATACATCCTCCTGAAAAAAATCGACGATACGAAGTGTTCCGTTCAGATATTTCCCTGACGGTTCTATTGCGATGAACTTGGGGCGTGGAGTGATCTACACCTTGCCTCTTGAGAGAATAGCTACTTGAGTTGCTCTTCATCTTCCGCTCCTACTTGCGTGGATACGGGGTTGGTGGATGACTGGCACAGCAGCGAAAGCCATTGTAAGGCCCAGGCTGATGCGTGAACTTGAGTGGGCGGTTCGACATACTAAAACCAAAGCCTTCAATCGTCTCCGTCCCCTCCGGCTTAAATCCAGCCTTTTCTTTCAGAAAACGTCTTCTGTTCTTCAATCCAGGTACGATTGAACTCCAAAACCGAAGGCGCCGCCCAAAATTCCAGTAAGCGTTTGCTGAGTTCCGCGCAGACACTTTCCTGGATCAAAAGCGTGCTTATTCTCGCCACCCAACATCAGAACTTGCAACGCTATTAACGGTTTGTTCGACTCTTTCATCGGTAACCTGTTATATTGCAATTGTTTAGCAGATAATGTCATACGCCTGTGCCGTTCCCTTGAGGCCACGTTTGTTGAAGTGGTATAGTGAAATTCCAAAGGAAATTTGAGTGCCTATGTCGACAAATGATGCCACCTGGTCGCCTGAAGCACTCAGCCCTGAACAGATCGATGAAGTTCGCCTTCATCTCAATCTGGTCACCCGCAGCCACGCCTTCCATGGCAGCAAACGAACCCAGGATTTTCTCCACCTGATCGTCGAACATGCCTTGCAAGGGGATGTCGATAGCCTGCGCGAGCGGATGATCGGCGCTGAAATGTTTGGCCGTCCGGTCGATTACGACACCGGCAGCGATTCCGTCGTTCGCGTCAAAGCCACCGAGGTACGCAAGCGGCTCGCGCAATTTTACCTTGAAGCCGCGGAAAAACCAGCGGTTCGCATCGAACTGCCCAGCGGCTCGTATGTGCCAAGGTTTCACTTTGAAGCGCCCGAGCCCATCGTTCACCCTCCCTCCCAGAAAACGGTTTCTCCGCCTCCCGTCGTGCAGCCTGCCGCTCCGCGGGAAGAACCACCGCTTCAGCCGCCCCTTCCTTCCCCGCGCAATACCCGCCGCGCGCTGCGCATTTTGATTGCCGCCGCGCTGGGGCTGATCCTCCTTGCCCTGATCGGCTTCACTGGCTACCAAAAATGGTATGGCGCCGCCGCCCATGCGCGGCCAGAAATTCGTTCCATTGCCATTTTGCCCCTGGAAAACCTCTCTGGCGCTTCCGCGCAGGAGTACTTTGCCGACGGAATGACCGAGGAGCTGATCAACGACCTGGGCCAGGTTTCTACCCTTCGTGTCATCTCGCTTACCTCGGCCATGAGCTACAAGGGAACCAAGAAGAAGCTGCCCGAAATTGCTCGCGAGCTGGCCGTGGACGGGGTGGTGGAGGGCGGTGTGCTGCGCGAGGGCGGCCAGGTAAGGATCAGCGTTCAGTTGATCGATGCCCGGGCGGATCGCCCCATCTGGGCGCATACCTACGTCCGCGACATGACCAGCATCCTCGCCATGCAAGGCGAGGTGGCCCAGGCTATCGCCGATGAAATCAGCGCCAACCTGACGCCGCAGGAGCAGGCCCGCCTGGCGCGCAAGCGCCCCATCGATCCTCAAGCCCAGGATCTCTACCTGCATGGAATTCTGCAGGCCAATGCGGATGATTGCAAGAGCGCAATCGATAATTTCCAGAAAGCGCTCGACAAAAAGCCCGACTATGCCCAAGCACACGCCGCTTTGGCCGGTTGCTACGGGCGCATGGGCGAATCGGGCCAGATGGCCTATCGAGAAGCGTTCTCCAGGCAGAAAGCCGAGGCCACCCGGGCCATCGAGCTGGACGATTCGCTGCCCGAGGGCCACGCCGAGCTGGCCAATGCCGCCATGACCCTCGACTGGGACTGGGCTACGGCGGCAGCCGAGTTTCGCCGCGCGCAGGATCTCAATCCAAACTCCGCGTCCATCCACCAGAGATACGCCTTCTACCTGCTGCGAACCGGCCATCTGCGCGAGGCGCTGGCCGAAGTCGAGCAAGGCGTGGACCTCGACCCGGTTTCCGGCGCTTCCTTCCACAGCGAGGGATTCATCGATTACTTCTCCCGCCAATACGACCAGGCTCTTGCACTCATCCGCCAGGTTCACACACTCGACATTACCCCTCCCGATTGGAGCTTCCTGCTGGGCGATGTGTATGCCGGAAAGGGCATGTACGACAAATCCATCGCCGCATTCCAGAAGTCGGGCGATGGACCCTATTCCCTGGGCCATTTGGGCAATGCCTATGCGCGCGCCGGCCAGCCCGACGCCGCTCGCAAGACCATTGCGCAACTCGAACAGCATGTGCGCAAAGATGGCGTGGGCCGCTATGAAATCGCCCTCGTCTATGCCGGGTTGGGCGACAAGCAGCAGGCCTTCAAGTGGCTCGAAGACGCCTATCAGGCCCACGACGTGGGGCTGGTTTACCTCAAGATCGATCCCAGCCTCGACCCCTTGCGCTCCGATCCGCATTTTGACGACTTGGTGCGGCGCATCGGCCTATAGCATTTTAGGAACTGATGTTACGCAGTCCTGATCTGATACAGGGGGGGGTATGCCTGCAAGGAAATTGGCAGGTGGCTAAAACTGTTGCTGCTTTTGGTTCAGTACGTTCAAGCACGTCCCTGGCTTTGA
>Ga0224528_1001048_pt1 | contig 19494 bp, 17 predicted proteins | sample CBST25metaG_2_FD_179888 | JGI IMG/M metagenome (GOLD analysis project Ga0224528, IMG submission 179888) | Peat soil microbial communities from Stordalen Mire, Sweden - C.B.S.T25 | ecosystem: Environmental > Terrestrial > Soil > Wetlands > Peat | place: Sweden: Norrbotten County, Stordalen Mire...
GCCGGAGAGGGTAAGCTGCATAATGTGGGGTTCCTTTACATTAAGTTTGGTCTCGTAACCCTATTCTAATGTTCTGAATTCCCACACTTAAATATGGTTAAAGCTGGAATTTTGCAAGAGGCTCTTCAAACAGGAATTCGAGGTTTTGCATCAACGATCCGAGGCAGCGAGTTCAATTTTGGATCGTCTAAATCCCAAACAAGGCCCTGGTGCATCAAATGGTGCAGAGGCAGTCGATGAAGCAGCCGATATAGAGATTAAGCCCATGGTTGCAGGGTATCCTGGAGAGGAGGCAGGTTTCGATGACGGCAACGTTGGAAAATCCACCAAAGACGAAAACGCCGCTTCCACAGACCCCCGGTGAGATCATTGCCAAATATCAGATGACGGCCCCTGTGGATGTTGTTTCCATCGCGGAAGATATCGGACTTCGCGTTTGGGAGATGCATCGTCTGCAAGAGGGCGTATCTGGTCAGATTTGGAAAGACCCTCTCAACGGAGGAACCAACGGCTTCAGCATAGGCGTAAAGGCAACCGAACCGCTTGTGCGGAAGCGATTTACAGTGGCTCATGAGTTGGCGCACTACATCCTGCATCGCAACCGACTAGACGGTGGGCTCTTCGAGGATGTGATGTACCGTGGCGGCCTGAGTTCGCGCGAGGAGACTCAAGCGAACCAGATGGCGGCGGATATTCTGATGCCTTTCCAGTTGATCAACAAGCTCGTGGATCAAGGCGAGAATACCCTTGAGCGGCTTGCCGGGCGCCTACAGGTTTCCCGAGCCGCGCTCAAGATTCGCCTTGGCGTGCCAGTTTAAGCGCTTTCAGACAAAGCCCGGAGCTCAGTTGGCAATCCCTTTCTTGCCATCACCAATTGGCACTCAATCGATCCCCGCTTTAGCGTGAGCGCAGGGCCGATGCGTTGAACGCCCCTTCACGTCCAATCAGTTGGGAGAGAAAGTTCATGCGTAGATTCTTGCCAATGACATTGGCGGCGCTTCTGCTGCTGACCGCGCCGCTCATAGCCCGGACGCAAACGCCCGAAGACGCAGGCGCGCAAAACGCCAAAAAGGCGCGCGTGGCCCTGGACGCCATGGTGCAGGCCCTGGGCGGACCGGCGTGGCTCAACATGAAAAACCAGATGCGGCAGGGACATTTGGCCGCTTTTTACCATGGCAAGCCCGACTCCGGCACCACCAAGTTCTGGGAGTTCCACTCCTGGCCCGACCATGACCGCATCGAGTACACCGTGCATCGCGACGTGGTGCAGTTCTACCTGGGCCGCGTGGGCTGGGAGGTGACCTACCGCGGCAAGGCGCCGTTGCCTCAGGAGCAGGTGGATGATTTTCTGCGCCGCCGCGACCACTCCATCGAGACGGCCATCAAGGTCTGGCTCAACGACCCCAAGACGATTTTGGTCTACGAGGGCCAGCGGCTGGCCGAGCGCCACCTGGCCGACCAGGTGACGCTCATCTCCGCGCAGAACGAGGCGGTCACCATCCTGATGGATGCGCAAACCCACCTGCCCCTGCGCCGTACCTTTGAGTGGCGCGACCCGCTCTACAAGGACAAGAACCTCGACGCCGAGGAGTACGACGACTACCACCTTGTGGACGGACTCCCCACGGCCTTCACCATCACCCGTTTCAAGAACGACGACATGACCCGCCAGCAGTTTCTGGACCGCGTGACCTATAACCAGGATCTAGCTAGCGATTTCTGGAGCGTCGACGCGGCCGATCACCGCATCAAGAAGTAGCGGTGCTCAGTCGCCCAGGGCAGGCGAGGGAAGCCGGACGCAGCGCGGATTTATAATCCAGAGAGCGCGAAGCGGCCACGCACGGCGCTGTCTGGAGCAACAGAATGACGTTAGACATCCAGGAGATCATGGGTTTCCTGCCCCACCGCTACCCGTTCTTGCTGCTCGACCGGATTATCGAGTTCGAGCCCGCAAAGCGCGTAGTGGCCATCAAGAACGTGACCATCAACGAACCGTTCTTCCAGGGCCACTTTCCTGGAGTTCCGATCATGCCTGGGGTTCTGGTGGTGGAGGCCATGGCCCAGGCCGGCGCCATCATCATGATGCACGAGATTCCCGACCGCGAAAAGAAACTGGTGGTCTTCACAGGGATCGAGCGCGCCAAGTTTCGCCGGTCGGTTGTACCGGGCGACCAGTTGCACCTCGAGGTCGAGGTGCTTTCCATGAAGAGCCGCGCCGGACGCATTGAGGGCAAAGCATACGTGGACGGCAAGCTGGCCTGTGAGGCCACGCTGACCTGCATGGTAGTCCCGAAGGTCCGCGAAACCCATACGGCTGCGCCTGAGGCCCCGACAACGCCCGCAGAGACCGTCTCGGCAACGGAAGCCGTGGTCGCGGAGTGAGCATTCATCCCAGTTCCATCGTCGCGCCCGGTGCTTTGGTCCCGGACTCCTGCACCATCGGCCCCTTTTGCACCATCGGTCCCGACGTCGTTTTGGGCGAGGGCAACACCCTCATCTCCCACGTCGTCCTCGACGGCCATACCCGCATCGGCGCGCGCAACGTCATTCATCCCTTCTGCGCCATCGGCATTCCTCCGCAGGATCTGAAGTACGGCGGCGAACCCACGCAGGTGGAGATCGGCGACGACAACACGATTCGCGAAAGCGTCACCATCAGCCGGGGCACTCATCACGGCAGCGGCGTCACGCGCCTGGGTTCCGGCAACCTGCTGATGGCCTACGCGCACATCGGCCACGATTGCCAAGTGGGCAGCGGCTGCATCCTGGCCAACTGCGCCACCCTTGCGGGTCACGTCACCATCGAGGACTACGCCAGCGTCGGCGCCTTCTGCCCCGTCCACCAGTTCTGTTCCGTCGGCCAATACGCCTTCATCGGCGGCGGCACGATCGTCACCCAGGACGTACTGCCCTTCTCGCTCACCTCAGCGCGCCGGGAGAACAAGGCCTTCGGCATCAACAAGGTCGGGCTAACACGGCGCGGCTTTTCGCCGGAGCGGCTTGACCAGTTGCACAAAGCCTTCCGCCTGCTGCTGGCGTCCAAGATGAACACTACGCAGGCTCTGGAGCAGATCAAAGCGATGGAAGGCGAAGACGCCGCCATCCTTGCCGGCTTCATCGAGCGTAGCCAGCGCGGGGTCATCAAGTAGCCATGAAGCTCGGCCTCATCGCCGGCAACGGCCGCTTTCCTTTTCTGCTCCTTGATGCAGCGCGCGCCCAGGGCTTTGCCGTCGTGGTGGCGGCCATCCGCGAAGAGACCGATGCGGAGATCGATCATCGAGCCGCTTCAGACCCTGGCGTCACCGTCCAATGGCTTTCGCTGGGCGAGCTCTCGCGGCTCATCGACTTCTTCCGCAAACAGGGCGTCCAGAAGGCCGTAATGGCCGGCCAGGTGAAGCACAAGCAGATCTTCTCCAGCATCCGGCCCGACTGGCGCCTTGCCAAGCTGCTGCTGAACCTGCGCACCCGCTCCACCGACATGCTGCTGGGCGCAGTGGCCAAGGTGTTGGGCGACGAAGGGATTGAACTGATCAGCTCCACCACCTTCCTGGAGCCGCTGCTGGCCCAGGAGGGCGTGCTGACAGAGCGCGCACCCGACGAGCAGGAGCGCAAGAACATCGAGTACGGATTGAGTGTGGCGCACGCCGTGGCCGGCTTCGACATCGGCCAGACCGTGGTGGTCGCTGCACAAGCCTGCGTGGCTGTGGAGGCCATGGAAGGCACGGATGCGGCCATCGAGCGCGCAGGTCTGCTGATGGGCTCGCTTGAGGACGCCCCCGATGCCGCCGCCTCTACGCTGGAGCGTCGCCTCACTGTCGTCAAGGTCGCCAAGCCCAACCAGGACATGCGCTTCGATGTGCCGGTCGTGGGCATCGCCACCATCGAGGCCATGATCCGCGCAGGAGCCAGTTGCCTCTCCGTCGAAGCCGGGCGAACCTTGCTCTTCGACCGCGCCAAGTTGATCGAGCGGGCCGCCCATTCCGGCATTGCCATCGTGGCGGTCTCGCGCTGATACTAGGAGCCAGCAGCACTTCCCTGTCTGCCGCTCCCGCTGCTCGCTGTTCGCACGCCCATAGTTCCTGACCTCAGGAGGTCTCTCGTGAGAACGACAGTTCTGTTTATCCTTGCCGCGGTCGTTGCGATCGCGGTCTCGCTCGTCACCGTTCGAGCCGCCAATGGCACGGTGCCTACGGCCGGCCAACCCGCGCCCACCTTCACGCTCCCCTCGCAGGATGGCTCGCAAATCTCGCTTGCCAGCTACCACGGCAAGTGGGTGGTGCTCTACTTCTATCCCAAAGATGCGACCCCCGGCTGCACCATCGAGGCGCACAACTTCCAGCGCGACCTGAGCCAGTATGAGGCAAAGAACGCGGTGATCCTTGGCGTCAGTGAAGACTCCGCCGCCAGCCACCAGAGTTTCTGCACCAAAGAAGGACTTACCTTCCATCTGCTCGCCGATACCGAACACACCGTCGCCGATGCCTACGGCTCGCTGAGCAACATGGCCGGCTTCAAGATCGCCAAGCGCAACACCTTCCTCATCAATCCGGCCGGCAACATCGCCCAGGTGTGGACCGCGGTGGATCCCTCCACTCACTCCCCCGCAGTGCTTGCGGCGCTCTCCAGTCTCTCCGTTAAGCCGCCCGCTACCGCGAGGCCCAACTCCGTCAAGGAGCCTGTCAATCCGGGCCTCTCTCAGTAGTAAGTGCAAAAGTAAACTCGCCTTCACTGCATAGAAGAGCCCCGCTCGCGGGGCTTTTCTATGTGACCCATCCGTGCGATTTGTACAATGGACTCGATGTCGATGGAGCGCTCTATGCCGACCCCACTTGCCCGGCAATTCCGCACCGAAGTGGACGCAGTTTACGCCGCGCTGCTTTCTCTTCCGCCAGAGATTACCGATACTCCCTGGCGAGCCGGCGGGTGGACACCGAAGCAGATCGTCGGCCATATGCTCGACTCGGCGGCCAACAACCGCCAGCGCTTTGTGCGCGCTGCGGCGCATGGAAGTTTTGCCGGCGCGAACTACGAGCAGGAGGCCTGGGTGGCCGCACACGGCTATGCCCTCCAGCCCTGGGCTACACTGCTGCGCTGGTGGTTAGTGGAGCACGAGATTCTGGCCGCAGTCGTCGACCGGATCCCCGCCGAACAGCTTGAAGCAAGCTGCGCGGTCGGCGATGATGCTCCGGTCTCGTTGCGCTTTCTCATCGAGGACTACTTTCCCCATCAGCGCTGGCATCTGGCGCAGTTGGCTTCCGTCGTTGCCGCAACGTAGCCCGCGCACCTGAGTCCAGACGCAAAAAAGCCCGGCGTGAAGCCGGGCTCTTTTGCTTGCCTTGGACTACAAGATGCCGCTGCTACTTGGTTGCCTTTTTCGCAGAAGCCTTCTTGGCAGAGACTTTCTTGGCAGGAGCCTTCTTCGCAACTGCCTTCTTTGCAGGGGCTTTCTTCGCCACTGCCTTCTTCGCAGGGGCCTTCTTGGCAACAACCTTCTTTGCCGGTGCCTTCTTGGCCACTGCCTTCTTCGCCGGAGCCTTCTTGGCAACAGCTTTCTTCGCTGCTGCTTTCTTGGCGGGCGCCTTCTTTGCTGCCTTCTTAACTGCCAACGGATTACCTCGTTTGGTGGGTTTGCTGGCGCGCTTGCCGGCCGCGGCCTTCTTGGCCACAACCTTTCCGCCCTTTGCGCCAGGACTGCTCTTCTTTCCGGCGGACTTCTTTGCGGCCTTCTTGACCACAACCTTTGTCGCGGCTGCTTTCCTGGCCGGAGCCTTCTTTTGAGAAGCCTTCTTCGCAGGAGCTTTCTTTGCAGCCTTCTTGGCGACGGACTTTTTCTTCGCTGCCCTCTTCACCGCCGGTTTCGATGCGGGCTCTTCCACGATCACTAACACCGCCTCTTCAGCGACTCCCTCATCGTCATCCGAGGAGGTCAGCACACTGGAGGTTTCAACTTCTTCATCCTCATCTTCAAAGTCGTCGTTGTCGTGGTCGGGGTCGAGCTCTTCCGGTTCAGTGTTTGGTTCGCCGTCGCTCATTGCGTACATCCGGAACACTTCTTCCATCCCATTGCCTCCAGCGGCTTGCCGCTGCCCTTGTTCGCGTTTCACTTCACGCGGCGAACAATTGCATTCCCCGCGCGCAAGCTATTGTAGCAATAGCTTGCACGCAAAGACCATCAACTGACAAGTGTGTAATGAGATGCCTGCCTATTTTTGTTTGCGCGCGTGGGACTTTCCATGCGCGCCAGGCTTCTCGCTGCGAGGCTTTTTCGCATCGGAAGCAGCGCCCTTCCTGGTGTGTGCGGCAGGCTCGGAACTCTTCGCAGTTTCCTTTTTCTCCGTCGCCGCACTACCTCTCTTGGCGCCGGAGCGAGACTTGCGCTTGGGCTCGTTCCCCTTTGCTGGCGCGGCTTCCGCGCTCTCCGCACTGGCCTGCGCACCGCCGCGGCGATGACCGCGCGCACCTGCAACCCTGGCAGCATTTCCTGACTCGCTCACATGCAGCCGACGTCCCGGCGCCACCTTGATGCCGGTCATTTTGTTCCAGCGCCGCAGCTGATCGAGCGATACGCCGAAGCGATCGGCAATCGTTACCAACGTGTCGCCCTTGTGCGCGGTGTAGAGGATCGTATGCGTCGATGGCGCGGCAGCCGCGGCCTGCGGAATCACCAGCGCTTCTACACCTTTCACCTCGTCACTCTCGTGGAGTTGATTGGCTGCCGCCAGGTCGGCGACGTTCACGCGATACTCGTGCGCTACCGAGGCCAGCGTATCGCCCGCGGCTACGCGGTGATAGCGCCATCCGTTGCGCCTGCTCTCTGGAATCGCCGCGATGCGCTGCTCGAACAAAGTGGCCGTGCCCGCGGGAAGATGCAGGTCGAAGGGACCATCGGCCGGGGTCACGGAGCGCAGCAAGCTGGGGTTCAGCGCCACCATCTCGTCCATCGACGCGCCCACAATGTCCGACACCAGGTGCAAGTCCACCTGGTAGTTGATGGTCACCGTATCGGTCAACACCGGAGGGTCGAGCGTGATGTCGTCGAAGCCGTACTGCGTCGGGTGATTGGCGATGATGATCGCGGCCAGAATCTGCGGCACGTAGTTTTTGGTTTCAGGGGGCAGATTGTTGCGCTTGTACAGCTCCCAGAAATCCGCGTACCCGGTCTTCTGCACCGCGCGTTGCACATTGCCCGAGCCCCAGTCGTAGCCCGCCATCGAGAGATACCAGTCGCCCAACTGACCGTAAATAAATTTCATGTAGCGAGCGTAAGCGCGCGTGGACTTCTCTGGATCGAAGCGTTCGTCCACATACGAATTGCGGACCAGCCCGTAGTTGCCGTGCGGCATAAACTGCCACATACCGCCGGCCCTTCCGCCGCCGGACCTGGTTTCGGGGCCGACGGCCCTGGGATTGAAGCCCGACTCGGCGACCGCCAGGTAGATCAAATCCTGTGGCACGCCTTCCTCGCCCATGACCCGCTGAATCATCGCTCTGTAGCGGCCGCCGCGCTGGAACGAGTGCAGCAGGGTATTGTGGCCCTTCTTGGTATTGGCGAAGAAGTTGATGTACGCAGCCACATAATCGTTCACCACCAGCGGAAGATCCGACTTGGTTGTCGCCAGGTCGGCCTTGGCCTTGGCCACAAAGTTCGGGTCCACTTCGAAGGTTACGTCGCTGGCTACATCCGCCGGCGTCGGCTCCTCCTTGAGCACAAATCCGTTGCCCTGCTTGAGGGCCTCCATCTCCAGCGCGTTCACCGCATCCACGATGCGGTCGAACTCTTCCTGCAACTGCGGATCGCTCTTGATGGCGATGCCGCTCATCAGCATCAGATCCACCGAGCGATCGAACTCCATCTTGGCTTCAGGCAGCTTCCCCTTGCGGTAGTCGGCCTCGCCGCGGGCGTAGGCCTGCTCCACCTGCTGAATCAGTGCGCGCACGCGCCGCTGCTCAGCCATAGGCTGCTGGCTCTGGTCGGGAGCTGGCGCGGAAGATGCCGCCGGAGACAGAGCGGGGGCCGTGGCTTGCGGCTGCTCTCCCTCCTCTTTGCCGTTGGGGGTGGAAGGAGTGCAACCGGCCATGGCGAGGGCCAGCAAGGCGCAGCAGGGAAATCGGTACTGAATCCAGAAATTGCTCATGAGGTATGCAGTTGCCGGTTGCCTTGAGGCCGCAAGAGGCACTATGCCGATGATAAGCTATGCCATGGAGGCGACGCGCGCAGTACGGCGCAAAACGCTTTCCGCCAGGCCCCCATGGACTCACGCTTCCTCAGAAATTTCGCCATCATCGCCCATATCGACCACGGTAAGTCGACGTTGAGCGACCGTCTGCTCGAACTCACAGGCTCGGTGACCGGACGCGAGATGCAGGCCCAGATCCTCGACGATATGGACCTGGAGCGCGAGCGCGGCATCACCATCAAGGCCCACGCCGTGCGCATGATGTACAAGGCCAAGGACGGCAACACTTACCAGCTGAACCTCATCGACACGCCCGGCCATGTGGACTTCAGTTATGAGGTCTCGCGCTCCCTGGCCTCCTGCGAGGGCGCCCTGCTGGTGGTGGATGCGACCCAGGGCGTTGAGGCCCAGACCCTGGCTAACGCTTACCTGGCCATCAACCACGGCCTCGAAATCATTCCCGTCATCAACAAGATCGACCTGCCCTCGGCGGACATTCTGCGCACCCAGGAGGCGATCGAGAAGGCTGTCGGACTGGATGCGACCGACGCTCTCGCTGTAAGTGCGAAGACCGGCCTGGGCGTAGCGGATGTGCTGGAAGCCATTGTCCAACGCCTGCCTCCGCCCACCGGCGATCCGGAAGCCCCCTTGCAGGCTCTCATCTTCGACTCATGGTTCGACGCCTATCGCGGCGTCATCGTCCTGGTACGCGTCATGCAGGGCACCATGCGCAAAGGCCAGCGCATCCGCTTCATGTCCAACGACAAGACCTTCGAAGTCGAGTCGATGGGCGTGCTGATGCCCAAGCCAGTTGAGATCGCCGAGCTGCGCGCCGGCGAAGTAGGATTCTTCGCGGCCACCATCAAGACCGTGAGCGACACCAAGATCGGCGATACCGTCACCGAGGTCGCACGGCCCGCCACGACCCAGTTGCCCGGCTTTGAAGACATCAAGCCGATGGTCTTCGCCGGCCTCTACACGGTGGACTCGCACGAGCACACGCTGTTGCGCGACGCTCTGGAAAAGCTGCGGCTCAACGACTCCTCGTTCTTCTTCGAGCCGGAAAGCTCCGAGGCACTGGGCTTCGGCTTCCGCTGCGGATTTCTCGGCCTGCTGCACATGGAGATCATCCAGGAGCGGCTGGAGCGCGAGTACGAGCTGGACCTGATCACCACCGCGCCCGGCGTGCGTTACCACATCACGCTGACGGACGGCACCGTGCTTGAAGTGGACAACCCCTCGCGCTGGCCCGATCCCACCAACATCACAGAGATTCGCGAACCGGTCATCACCGCCAAGATCCTGACCAACGAGGAATATGTCGGCGGCATCTTCAAACTGGTCGAGGAAAAGCGCGGCAAGCAGTTGAACTTCGAGTATGTGACCCCGACCCGCGTGCTGCTCACCTACGAATTGCCCCTCAACGAGATCGTGCTCGACTTCTACGACCGCCTCAAGTCCATCTCCCGCGGCTATGCCTCGCTGGACTACCAACTGGCCGGTGAGTGGGTTTCTCCGATGGTCAAGATGGACATTCTGGTGAGCGGCGAGCCGGTGGACGCGCTTTCCATCATCGTGCACAAGGACGCCGCCTACGAGCGCGGGCGGCTGCTGGTCTCAAAGATGCGCGAACTGATCCCGCGCCAACAGTTCGAGGTTGCTATCCAGGCTGCCATCGGCGCCAAGGTCGTGGCCCGCGAGACCGTTGCCGCCTTGCGCAAGAATGTGCTGGCCAAGTGCTACGGCGGCGACATCAGCCGCAAACGCAAGCTCTTGGAGAAGCAGAAGGAAGGCAAGAAGCGCATGAAGCGCATCGGCAAGGTCGATATACCCCAGGAGGCCTTCCTGGCAGTTCTACGGATCGGCGAAGAAGCACAGAAATAGCGGCCTGTGGCGAGACCGTGCACACTCAGGTCACATTCCGTTCATCGACAATTGTGGATAACCCTCGCCAACAGACTGCTGCTTCCGGTGTCACTCAACTCCGTGGCGGGTCTAATTTTTGTCTAATTATCCATTGATAAATAAGGAGTTGTTCCCGTTACCAGAACGGCACTCGCTTTGGCAAGGGGAAACTAGGTAACATTACCTTCGAATCCTCTGAAGATATCCACACTTTTTTCCACAGGACGGATGCTCTACACGCCCCGGCGGGGCAGCCGTACCAAACCTATACAAGCGCCAGAACCAAAACGAGGGCTCCGCGGCGCGGAACCCTCGCTAACGATGAATTTTCCTCGTCCTTAGTGGGCGGCAGGAGCCTTGGGAGCTGCCTTGGGAGCCGGCTTGGGTGCTGCCGGGGCCGCGCTGCCGGCCGGAGGAGCCGGTACGCCCGACTTCACGTTGTAGGCATCGATGATTTGCTTGGTGATGTTGCTGGATTCACTGGCATAGAGCACAGGATTCTGCTGCTGCGCTACGTCCAGCACCAGGGTGTATCCCTGCTGCTGCGCATAGCTGGCCAGAACGTCATAGACCTTCGACGCCAAGCCATTGTAGAGCTCCTGCATCTCGCCCTGGAAGTCGTTCTGGGCATCTTCGCCCTGGCGCTGGAGCTGCTTTTCCTTCTCGTCGATGGTCTTGGCGCGCGTGGCGCGCTCGGCATCGCTCAGCTTGTCGCCCTGCGCCTGAAGCTGCTTCTTCAGGTTGTCGACCTCATCGCTCAGACTCTTCAACTGCTGGCGCTTGGGATCGTACTTTTTCTGCAGGTCGGCGAAGTTGCGCTGGCCTTCGTTGGTTTGGGCCACGGCCACCTGAAAGGCGATGACGGCAATCTTTGCCGGTCCGGCGGGCGCTGCGGCGGGAGCGGCCGGGGTTTGTGCAGAGGCGCTCAGGACCAAGCCCGAGGCCAGCGTAGCAATAAGTGCAAAAGAGCGCTTCATTCGAGTCGAAAACTCCTTCGGAATTCCTGTGTGGCTGTTCGCGTTTCAGCGCAAGACAGACCCGTGCCTCCTGAGAAACCTCACGGTCCTTCTTGGGAGGCTCCGCACCGGATGGTGCAAAGGCAGGAAAAGACGCGGATGGAGACGTCAGCAGGAACTAGAAGGATTATAGGAGGGCGGGGTAGGAGCGTCAAACCTGCAAAACGTAAATTCTCGGGGCATCGATGAGCAGGCACACCACTGCACAAAGCCGCTCAAGCAACAAAGACCCCGCAGCGCGGAGTCTTTGTCAGTGTAAGAGCAAGGATTGCGTTAGCGCGCGGCAGGCTTGGGCGCAGCAGCGGCGGGCTGAGCCGCGGGCGCCGGCACGCCGGACTTCAAGTTGTAAGCGTCGATGACCGCCTTGGTAATGTCGCTGGAGGGGCTTGCGAAGAGCACCAGCGGAGCCTGCTGCTCGTTGGTGCTGTTGTCGACCACCAGGGTGTATCCATGCTGCTTCACATAGGAATCCATCACCTCGCCGACCTTGTTGGCCACACCGCCGTACAGATCCTGCATCTCTTTCTGGAAGTCGGCTTGAGCGTCATCGAGAGAGCGCTTCAACAGCTTCTTCTTGTCGTCGATGGTTTTGGTGCGACCGGCGGCTTCTGACTCGCTCAACTTATCTGCCTGCGCCTGGAGCTGCTTCTCCAAACCCTCGATTTCGTCGCTTTGGGTCTTCATATCCCGGCGCTTGGGGTCGTACTTCTTCTGCAAATCGGCAAAGTTGCGCTGGAATTCATTGGTCTGACTCACCGCCGCCTGGAAGGAAATCACTGCGACCTTGGCCGGAGCGGCGGAAGTGGCTGGGGTTTGGGCAGCAGCGCTCAGGACCAGGCCCGAGGCCAGCGAAACGGCAATTGCAATGGTGCGCATCATGTGAATAGGAAACTCCTTGGGTTTCTGGTTTCTTGGACGCGCCGTGACGTAAGATGCGTCCGGGTTCATTGAAATAGGCCGAAATACGGGCCGCTCGGCAGCAACTCCCAGCGATGGCCTCCCCGGTCGTGAGAATAGGGCCGCTCAACGCGAGCGGCCCTTTGGGTGAGGCTCTGGAGATGAATGCAGGAGTTAGAAAGTAGTGGAAACGGTCAGGCGGAAGGTCTTGCGCGGTTCCCGGAAAAGATTGCGCGCTCCGTACGCCTGGATCACCTGCTGATAAGTGTAATCGCCTGCGCCGCCCACCGGGAACATGTCGCGCGTGATCAGTTCTGCCGAACAGCTCTCCTTCTTGCTTCCGGTGAGAACGCTGTTGCAGTAGGGCCTCTCGTAGAGCCGCAGCGGGTTGTAGGCGTAGTAGATGCGAACGGGAGCGTTGATCACCGGCATAATCACCGAGATTTCTGCGCCCGTCGACATGCGCGGCACGAAGTTGGCGCCGGAGATGGGCCGGATGTTCCGCTGGAACCCGACCAGCGAGCCCGGAATACCGCCTTGGCACGAACCGTTGTTGTAGACCGGGCAGCCGTAGAGCGGAGCGGTCAGCGAGGCAAAGCCCTCGGGGCTCTGCTTCAACTGTCCCTTGTTGAGAACCGTGTCGATTCCGAAATCGTCGAAGAACGCGAACATGACCGGACCGGCAATCGGAATGCGGTACTCCATGTTAGTGGTCAGATTAGTGTCGCCTCCAATGGAAGCGATGCCATAGACCGGAATCGGCACCTGGATGCACTGGTTCAACTGCGGATTGTTCGAATCCCGCGGGACGCAAGTGTCGTCCGGATTCGTCAGCTGGACGGTGGTCCGATTGGGCACATAGCCGTAAGGCGTGGCGGCGCGAACGTCAAAGCCCCGTATCTCACCCTCGCCGCCGGAGTAGAAGCGATTGTTGGGAGGAGCCACATCGCCGCCGAAGCCCTGCACGTAGCCCAACTGAGCGCGTATGCCCAGTACATTCCGCCCGCTTGCCGATGGCGTAAGGTAATGCATTGGGAAAAACTGTTTGTAAGCCACCTGCGGCGAGAAGTACCGTACGTTGCCGGCAATGCCAGCAAACTGGAACGCCGCCGTGTATTCCTTGCCGCTGCGCGGACGCATCGGATTGTTGATGGTGTTGTAGGCGTAGGTGAACGAAGCCGAGCTGGTCACGATACCGTCCAGCGCATTCGACCCCTGGATCCCGGACCGGAAGCTGATGGTCTGGAAGAACGTCTGGGACGCGGTGCTGAAGGCGGTAATCGACGACTTGGCCAACGAATACGTAAAGCCCACGCGCTGGAAGGCATGGCGCTTCAGCGGGTAGCTGACCGAGAAGTTAAAGCCCGTTGCTGCCTGGTTGTAGTTCTGCGTCAACGACTGCTGCGCCGCGCTCAGATTGACGCCTGCGGTGGAGCTGCTCTGGGCGCTCTTCGCAGCGTTGTAATCCTGCTTCGAGTTGAAAACCTGAAAGCCGACATTGAGCGGTCGGTTGTGCACATAAGGCTGCGAGAAGCCGAAGGTGAACTGCCGGCTTACGTTGCCCAGGTTGCCCTGCAGACTCAGCGTTTCGCCCAGACCGAGAAAGTTGTTGGTCTGGTAGTTAAGGCCGAGAAACGCACCCGACAAGCCGCTCAGGCCGCCGTTCAGGCCGATCGAGTTCTTGCCCTTTTCCTTCACCTTCAGCAGCAGGTCGACGGTGCCGGCCTCTGGGTCCTGGTGAGCTTCGGAGTCCTGATCCACCTTGAGCGCTTCAAAGTATTCCAACTGGTTCAGGCGCAGCAGGCTGTACTCCCACAACTGCGAGTTGTAGACCTGCCCTTCCTCCAGCATCAATTCGCGGCGAATCACCTTGTCGCGGGTGATGGTGTTGCCCTGGAACTCGATGCGGGAGACGTAGAACGGCTTGCCCTCGTCGCAATCGATTTCCAGGTTGACGATCTTTTTCTGCTCGTCGAAGGTGGCTTTGGGGATGGCGGCAAAGTTAATGTAGCCCATCTGCCCATAAGCCTTCCTCAGGTTCTCCAAGCCTTTAGCCATGATCGTGGCACTGAACCAATCGCCGTCCTTGACGGCAAAGGTGGAGCGCAGGGCCCGGGTGTTTGGAGCCGCCTTGTTGCCGGTGAAGGTAATGGTCCCCAGCCGGTAGCGCGCGCCTTCTTCAATGGGCATCAGAATATCGATGCGCTTGCCTTTGTTGGGGCGGAAGGTGAACATGTTCAGGCCGCCCTCGTCGCGAATCTGCGTCTTGGGCTCTTCGACCGCGGCATTGTAGTAGCCCTTGTCGCGATAGGCCTGGCGCACCCGATCCGAGTCTTCTTCCAGCTTGGTGGCGTCGAAGGTCTGCGAAAACAGATTCTCGAAGATGATCGAATAGGGAATCCCGATCGGCTTCAGGTTCTTCATCGAACGGCGCAGTTCGAGGCCACTGATGTGCGGGTTGCCCGTGAAGTGGATCTGGCCCACCTTCACCGTGGGGCCTTCCTTAATATTGAAGTTCACCTGCACCGAGGCCGGAGGGATGGTCTTCACTTCGGTCTTGATGGTGGCAAACTGGTGGCCGTGCTCGGACAGAATGTCCTTGAGCACCGTCTCCGCCCGCTTGATCCGCGTGGGATCGTACTGGCTCTCCACCGACAGGCCGACCTTTTCCTTCTTGAAACGGTCGAGCACGTCCGATTGCGAGACGGCGTTCAGCCCCTTGTAGTTGATCTCGCGAATCGTGGGCTTCTCCCGGACAAAGACGTTCAGGATGATGCCCTTCTCCGAGTCCTCGCGCTCGATGCGCAGGTCGTCGAAGTACGAGGTGTTCCACAAGGAGTTGAAGTCGCGCTCGATCGAGACCGGATCGTAGGTGTCGCCGACGTGGGTAAACAGGCGCGCCAGGACGGTCTCCTTGGGAATGCGCCGGTTGCCGATCACGCGAATCTGCTCAATGGTCTGCGACTGCTGGGCCAGGGCCCCGGTGGCGGTCAACGCCAGCACGACCAGAACCACCAGGCGCGCTGCCAGCTTGGCAAATCGCGCGCTACGGAGAATGGAAATGTGCTTGATCTTCACCGGGCTGTAGCCCCGCGGCGAGCACAAGGAATGGTGCGGTCCATAGTTAGGCTTCACGGGAAGAATATGCACACCCTCACTGCTGAAAATCTGTCCTGCCTCGAGGAAAGACTGATTATATTGGACCGCGGCCATTCCGCCCAAACAGTTGGGCTGTCCCGCGGCTCGGAAACCGTGTCTTTCCCTGAATTTCCCTGCCGCCGTCAGCCCCGGCGAACTTGGGCTTGGCCCCAACTGGGCCTATCCCACAGTCTAACGGACGCAGATGGGTTAGGACGCTTCCCCCTCCCCCCTCCACGTTGTGTAGCAAACCTTTTAGACGCACGCCAGACGCACATGACATCCTCTCTTCTCTAAGGTTTTTGCGCAAATCAGGCTCAGCGGGGCGATTTTTTATGAATTTTCGGCACCCCTCCCGTCTTCCACCAGCGCCGAATAAAATTTGCCCACGGCTCGCCGGAGGGAGAATCCGCCGACGCGAGGCCAATGTAAGCTGGACGCGGAGGCTTCCCGATGCAGCGCATTTTCCTTCTTTTCCTGGCTTTGGTGTGGATTTGTGGAGGATCAGCCGTTCACGCCCAGTCTGTCTCCCCCGACGAAGCCGCGATTCGCGCCGTCCTGGCCGCGCAGGCCGCCGCCTGGAACCGGGCCGACATTCCCGCCTTCATGCAGAGCTACGAGGATTCCTCGGAGACCACCTTCATCGGCGCGTCGGTCCGCAAGGGCTACCGGCCCATCCTGGAACGCTACCAGCAGGCCTATTCGGCTCCAGACCAAATGGGCGTGCTCAGCTTCACCGACATCGAAGTACGGCTGCTCTCCGGCTCCTGCGCTTCTGTCGAGTTCGCCATCGTCACTGGCCGCTTCCACCTCGACCGCGCCGCCCACGGCGAAAGCAAAAAGGACGACGGCATCTTTTCCCTGGTCTGGCGCAAGGGCCCCAAGGGCTGGAAGATCCTGCTTGACCACACCAGTTGATCCGCCAAGCCGCCCGAACTGTTCACTGGCCGCTGTGCACTGTAAACTGGTCCCGTCATGAATTGCCTCTTCTGCAAGATCATCGAAGGAAGCATTCCCTCCACGCCCGTCTACCAGGACGAGCTCAGTTATGCCTTTGCCGACATCCACCCGCAGGCGCCAGTGCACGTGCTGGTGGTACCGCGCCAGCACATCGCCTCCATGGCCGATTGCAGTGAGGAAGACCGCGCACTGCTTGGCCATCTGCTGTGGGTCGCGGCCAAGATCGCCCGCGACAAAGGGCTCGTCAAGGGCTACCGCGCTGTGCTCAACACCGGCGAGGACGGCGGCCAGACCGTCGACCACCTCCACGTCCACCTGGTCGGCGGCCGGCCGCTGGCCTGGCCTCCGGGATAACTTCCGCCGCACAAAAAATCGAGGGCGCGTCCCTGTCATGGGAAGCGCCCTCTTGTTTGTGCCAAATGAATCCGGTTTACACCGGCTGAGGCTCGTACTCCTCTTTTTCTTCCAGCCCGTAGCGGCGCAGCAGGTTGGGCAGGCTCTGGGAGAAGGCGGAACGCGGCATCACCGTGTCGCAGCCGACCTCGGTCGCCTTCAACTTCAGATCGCCTTGCAGGTGATTGAGAAAGCCGATGATCGAAGTGGCCTTCTTGAACTTCGTCTTGAACTTGGGAATCAGCGTCATGGGTTTGGCGCCGACATTGTTCAGGTCAAAGACCAGCAGCTTGGGCCGTTCGCCTTCCGGCATTTCGCTCAGGCGCGCCACCGTTTCCTTGTCGCCCTTCACAAATTCCACCTTCACGCCCAACTTGCGGGCCGCTTCGTGGATCTTGGCCAGGAAGAACAGGTCTTCGATGAAGCAGAAGATGCGGGTCGGAGCGTCATCGCGGACCGGAACGGCCGCTTGCGCCGCGTAGGAGTCGGGATAGTACCCGCTATGACCATCGTTGGTGATCTGGATCGTCGACGCCGGCCCATCGGCAATGTTGCCGTCCACCACACGGTAGCTGTGGTCCATTGGACCGACAAACTCTCTGGGGCCCTTCTGCTGCCGGACCTTGCGCTTGCCTTGCGGCGGGGACGAGATGCTGTTGCCGGGCTGAGCCGGTGGCGCCGACCCCTTCTGGAAGAACTTCTTCTTCCGGCCCTGGTTCTGCTGTCCGCCCTGGCGGCTCGCATGGCCACCCTGGCGACTGCCCTGGTGCGCCGGAGCTGGCTTTTGCGCCACCGGTGGCGGCGCCTGCTGGGGCTGCGGAGGTTGCGCCTCTGGCTGCGCCTGGGGCTGTTGCGCCTGCGGTGCGCTGGCTTGGCTGCTCTTGTTCTTGCGGCGGCGCCGGCGGCGCCGATGCCCCTGCGACTGTCCCTGGCCGTTGGCCGGGACCTGCCCCAATTCAGACTGGGGCTGCGTCGATTCTGTCGTCATGCGTAGACTTCCTGATGCATTGCTTTTTGGTGCCTTCGTGTTTCGCTTAAGACGTTACTGCCGGGGCTGTGCCTGCTCTGTCCGCCGCTTGTCCTTATGTGGACGGGGAATGCGACGGAAGAAAGTATTTGCCGCTCCAATATCTTCTGCCAACCGCGCCGGAGACGGGCTCCGCGCGCAAATATGGCATGATCCCCATCGGCCTCAGGCAAATTCACAGATTTCGTGCTGTCCCCTGCATTTCCTTGGAAACGCCCACTGCTCGCGCCGACCAGATTCCATCTCGCTGCAGGATGACTCATGGGAAAACAGTCCATCCGCCTCGTGTACGGGAGAAATCAAAGAGACCATCCAGTAGACAGGATCGTCACAGTACGACCGACGCCTTCCTCAGTTGATGCCATTCCTATAGGAGCCTTGCCACTTGCAGTCCACTAGTAAGATGAACCGCGCGGTAAAGTTTCCTTGCTAGGCGGCGAGCTCGCTCTCCCCGTTTCGGGTGGCTCGCGTCAGCCGCTTGATAGGCAATCCTGATACTACAGCGAAGCACCCCGGCTGGCAAGCGAACTTTGCGTCCGCCACCCCCCGGCGTACACCCCTGGGCACCTCTGCGCCGCAGGGACTGCCTGTTTTTTTGCCCTAAACGCACGAAACGCCACTCGAATCGAATGGCGTTTCCCGTGTCCTGCGCTGGCCACTGGCCTCCCAAGCATTTGGCCGGTGGCTTTTCCACCGTGCCCCTTGCAGACTTCCCCGATCGGTTCATCCCTTTTGAGGGCCGCTTCGTTGGCGGTTGCTCTTACCGGGGGTCTGCTGTTATTTGGGCTGGCAGGATATTCTCAGCAGCCGGTACATCACTGGCGCCTTACTAATAGCAATCGACGTGCCATTTGCAGTATTGCGTGTTTTCAATCACCTACACCTATTACGACGTACCAGCTTCTGTATTCTGGAAGAATCAGGGCGGGAATACTCCTGAAAACCATAGAAGTGCACTTTAAGTTTGGCAGCGCGGACAGTAGTGCGTCCCTCGACCCGCCAGAAGAATGCGCCGTATCGGCGTTCCGCAATGGCGGCAGGGAAGCCCGGTTCGCATGTAGACGCAATGCTCCAGTTGGAAGAACCCGCGTACCCCGTCGGCGTCCACGTAATCGGAGACCGAGGAGCCGCCCAGCCGAATAGCGTCCTTGAGGACCTGGCGGAGGGCCGTCCGCAACCGCTCCAGTTCGGCCCTGGTCAGACGGCCGGCCATCCGGCGCGGCCGAATCCCGGCCCGGAAGAGGCTCTCGTCGGCGTAGATGTTGCCCACCCCGGCCAGCAGGCTCTGGTTGAGCAGAGCCGCCTTGATGGCCAGCCGGCGGCCGCGAAAGAGGGCGGCAAACTCCTCCAGTTCGATGGTGAGCGGCTCCGCGCCGGGTGCGGTAAAGGGCGCGTTGCGGCCCAGGTCGCGGAATTCAAGCCGCCCGAAGCGGCGCGGGTCCACAAAGCGCAGCTCCCGCCCGCTGCTCAAGCTCAGCCGGGCATGCGTGTGCGCGGCAACGGGCGCCTCGGGAGTGGTCACCAGCAGGCGGCCAGTCATGCCAAGATGCACAATCCATTGGGCGGTTGGAGAGGCGCTGGCCTTGCCCGTTCGTTCCCGGTCAGGTGAGGCAGCGCCGAGTTCGCAGACAATGTGTTTCCCGGTGCGGTGAACGGCGAGGAGAACGCAGCCCTCCAGCCCTTTGGCCTGTTGACGCGGCGGCGTCTTGAACGGCTCCCGATGGGAACCGAACCAAACCTGGACAATGCAGTCGCCACGCACGCGCGCATCCACGCCACGGGCAATGGTCTCAACCTCTGGCAGTTCGGGCATTCTTCCATTGTAAGGAAAGGGTCACGTGGTCGAAAGCCCGGAAAAACCGATCGTTGAGGAAGTCATATTACAGCGGCATTTCGCGACGTTCAAGGCTTGATATTTGAATAAATGACACGACTCAAAGCGAACGCTGCCATACCCCCAGGGGGTTAGGGGGGGTAGGGG
>Ga0224528_1001050_pt1 | contig 19466 bp, 16 predicted proteins | sample CBST25metaG_2_FD_179888 | JGI IMG/M metagenome (GOLD analysis project Ga0224528, IMG submission 179888) | Peat soil microbial communities from Stordalen Mire, Sweden - C.B.S.T25 | ecosystem: Environmental > Terrestrial > Soil > Wetlands > Peat | place: Sweden: Norrbotten County, Stordalen Mire...
ATCTCATCCGCCTCGACCCGGTCAAACGAAAAGGAAGCATCAAAACGCGAAGAATCATCGCCGCTACCTCCGACCGCTATCGAGCCGATCTCTTGGGACTCAAATGATGTTCATGCGATTGCCCTGGAGGAGAACAACGGGATGATCGGCCGCCGGCCGATTCCGCTACAATTTCAAGGATGAAGCTAGGCGAATTGGCAATCAGGCTGGGCGCGGAACTGCGCGGCGATGCCGAGCGGGAAGTGACCGGCATAAAAGGAATTGAGGATGCCGGCCCTACCGAGGTGACCTTCGTGGCCAACCCCCGGTATAGCTCTTTGGCGCGCAAGACCAGGGCCGCGGCCGTGCTGGTGGATCCTGAGTTTCCGGAGATTGAAGCGGCAACTCTGCGGCTGAAGAATCCTTATCACGCGTTTTCCCGTGCGCTGGGCCTCTTCTATCAACCGCCCGTCTATGCGCCGGGAATTCACTCCACTGCGGTGATCGACCCTACGGCCGAAATCGGCGCGGGGGCGCATATCGGTGCGTATGTCGTCATTGGTCCGAAAGTGAAGTTGGGAGTTCATGCGACGCTGCTTCCGCACGTGGTGCTCTACCCCGGCGTCCAGGCGGGAAGCCACTTCTTTGCCCACGCCCATGCCGTGGTGCGCGAAAACTGCATTCTGGGCGACAACGTAACCCTCGAGAATGGCGCAATCATCGGCGCGGACGGCTTTGGATTCTCAAAGAACGAGGCTGACCAGTGGGAAAAGATCCCGCAGTCCGGGCCGGTCCGCCTGGGGAACCGCGTCGATGTCCAGGCCAATGCCTGCATCGACCGCGCGACAGTGGGAGAAACCCGCATCGGCGACGGCAGCAAGGTGGATAACCTGGTACAGGTGGGCCACGGCTCTCACGTGGGCGAGAATACCCTGCTTTGCGCACAGACGGGGCTGGCCGGCTCCTCGGTGATCGGCAACAACGCGATTCTGGCCGGGCAGGCAGGGGTGGCCGGACACTGCACCCTGGGCGACGGCGTGATCTTGACCGCGCAGTCGGCGGTCTCGCACGATATCCCGGCGGGTAAGATGATCTCCGGTTCGCCGGGCTTCGACAACCGGATTTGGCTGCGGGCGGTTTTGATCTTTCAGCGCCTGCCGGAGATGCTCAAGCGCCTGGATCGGGTGGAGAAGAAGCAGGCGGCACAGGAGCAGGCGGAAGACGCAGCAGAGAAAGACGGGAAACCGGAATGACGCCTCGGATGCGATGGCAAAGGGGATTTCTGGTTGCGCTGCTGCCGGCGTTGATCGGGGCCGCAGGCTGCCATTCGTACCATGTGGAAACTTCGGTGGAAAACCGGACCGGCGCAGCGATCCGACTGCTCGAAGTGGATTATCCCAGCGCCAGTTTCGGGGCCAACAGCATGGCGGCCGGAGAGACCATCCACTACCGGATCCAGTTGCGCGGCAGCGGCGCCCTGCGCGTGCAATACACCTCCAGCGATGGAAGGCAGACTCAAATCGAAGGACCCGCTCTCACCGAGCGACAGGAGGGCCGGCTGGCTATCGAACTGCTGCCGGGCGGCAAGGCGGAGTTTCAACCCCAACTGACTCCGCAGCCCTGATCCCTCGCCTATGAGTTACGGTCTTCTCGCCCTTCAGCAAAAGGCGAGGGACAGCCGCAGGAGGCTCGCGGTACGAGGTGCGTCTTGAGCGTGACACGCCGCGTGCGATTGGGCCGGGAAACGATGCCCGCACTTTCTCGACCGAGGAGTTGGTCGAACAGAAGCTCCGCCGCGACCCGCCCGATTTCTTCCACCGGCTGCTGAACTACGCTGATGGATGGCCGCACAGTGGAAGCTAATTCAAAATCGTCAAAGCCCAACAGCGCGATAGTCCCCGGAACTTCGACATTGAGCTTCTGAAGAGCCTCGAAGACATAAATCGTCGAACTGTTCTTCGACGTGAAGATCGCATCGGGCGGATTGGGACCGGCGAGCAAACGCCGAATAGCCTCTTCGGCGGACTTATAGTCTTGAAGCGATGAATCCAGGATGCAGGGGAGACCGGCAGACTCGACCGCCGCCCGATAGCCGCGAATACGCTCGTGAATCGTAAACAGTGTTGTTTCACCGGTAAGACAGGCAATGTTCCGGCGACCGTGACCGATCAAATGCCGCACACCGGCTCGGGCTCCCTCGAAATTATCCGTCATCACGGATACGATCGGAGAGTTGAAAACCGGGCGGTCAATGGAAATCACGGGAACGTTGAGCCGATTGAGCAGCTCGAGCAATGCCTGGTTTCTCGAATTGGCGGGAGTGATGAGCAGGCCATCGGTTCGATGACCCATGAGAATATTCAAATCCTCAATTTCGGTCTGCGAATCGTTTTGCGAGGTCACCACAATGAGCAGCGAGTCATTGGCGCGCGCTACGGCCTGCGCAGCTTCCGCGCAACTTGAAAAAAAAGGGTCCGCGATACTCGGTACGATCAGCCCGATCGTCCTGGTCCGGTCGCCTTTGAGGATGCGCGCCGCCTGGTTCGGCGTATAACCCAGAGCCTCGATAACTTCGCGCACGCGAGCCAGTGTCTTGGGGCTGACTCGAGCGCCGCCATTGATAACACGCGAGACGGTGGTCGTGCCGACGCCAGCCTGTCTTGCCACTTCACTCAGCGTTGGAAGCGCGTTCTTCTTCAACATTTCATTTCGGCGCAGCATATCGTCCCCGCCGTAACTCGAAGTCTACGCTTTGCGGGCTACGGCACACAACCCCGAAAAGCATGTTTCTACTTCAATATCTGAGTTGCCAAATCAGATTCCAGAACGGGAAGAAACTTGAGATTGTCCCTCATGCCAGTTGCGCATGATGGAGAAGCGCCGGTGTCCGATTGATATCCGGACACCGGCCTGAGTAGAGGGGGGATAGGTTATGACGCCACTTAGCCGGTACTACTGCTTGGCGGGATAACCTACGCAGATGGTTAGAATCTCGTAAGGATGAATGGGCGCGGTTACGGTGTCACCGACTACCGTCAGCGGGGTACCTTCCGGCTTCTCCATCAGGTTGGTAACAGTAGCTCCCGTTGCACCCTTGGGCAGGTGAATTTCCACGTCTCCGGATTTTCCTGCCCACTCGTACACGCGGAAGATAAGTCCGTTCTCGTCCTCAGCCTTTTTGAGGGCGGTCAGAACCACATTCTCCGGCTTTACGGTCACATACGAGTAGTTCGCCGGCAGACTGCCCGTGTGCGACTGCACTGGGGTGGCCGTGAGCGGGTAGTTATATTCGTAGCCGTGCCGAACCGTCAGCGCCTGCTTCCAGTCGCCTCCGTGCGGGTAGAGAGCATAAGTGAAGTGATGGTGACCGCGATCGGCATCCGGATCGGGCCAGACAGGCGAGCGCAGGAGGGAAATGCGCATCACGTTGTCCTTGTCGTCGTAGCCATACTTCGAGTTATTCAGCAGGCTGAAGCCATGCTGTCCATCGCCCAGGTCGGCCCAGCGCAGAGCAGACACTTCAAACTGCGCCTTCTCCCAACTGTTGTTGCGCGTGGTCGGGCGCTGGATAGCTCCGTAGGGAACCTCGTAAGTTGCCTTGCTGCTCGTTGCAGCCAATGGGAAAGCAGCCTTTAACATCACATGGGTTTCGTGCCAGTCAATGTCGTTCACCACATTGACCTGATCCGCTCCCGCATCGAGAGTGATCTCCTGGACAAACTTGGAACTCTGCCAGTTGCGCGTGACGCGAATCGCGGCGCGCATCGGGCCCTTCTCCACCAGTTCCACCGAATCGGCCTTGTCGATCGCCGTGAATTGGTCAAGCGTACCGTAGTCGATGTTCCAGGCGTCGTAGTCCTTGGGCAGGTCCTTGAATGTCTGCAACTGATTGCCGCAGGCGCCTGTCGCAAGAGTCTCGAACTTGGTCTGCTTGTCGTAGAGGCTGGTGATGCAACCTGTGGTCTTGTCGACCGTAACCTTTAGAGCGGAGTTTTCCAACGTCATGCCGTCGTCTTTCAGGTCGCTTGCAACAGGCCTCGCGCCGGGAACCACGTGCAAAACCCTGTAGCCGAGCGACGGAACCTTGTCGACTGCAATCTGCAGTTTGTAGGTGTTGGTTTTGGCGTCCTTCTCAATCACCTGCGAAGAAACGACGCGGTTGGAAGCGTCCAAAACGGAAACGCCAGTTCCGACCGCAGCCGGCATCTGTACGCTCACAGTGACCGCTCCAGAGCGCTCCCACGCCAGAGGGTTCATCACCAGCACTGGCACGCCGCTAGTAACCTGCGTGTTGATACCGGCAGACAATGTCTTGAGTGCCTGTTCCGAGACTTCATTTGTCTCCAGGCGTACCTGATCGAAGTCCTGTTGCGCTTCCTTATAGATGATTCCAATGCCCGAGCCCGCGGCCAAGTCATGGAAGCCATTAAACGCAATCTTCTTCCACGCATCGGTCAGAGGTTCAGTCGGATAGGGATTCCCCTCGAGCCAAGCCAGCGATGCGAGCTTTTCCGCATTGATCGTCTGCTCTTCGCTGTCGCGCATGTTGCGCTTGTGGTTGGCCTGGGTAGTCATCACGCCGCGGTGATACTCGAAGTAAAGCTCGCTATTCCACGTCGGAATCGAGATCTTGCCAGCGGCCGGAACTGCGGGCGCAATGTATCCCTTGGCGATGGAGTCATAGTCCCAAACATGCGCGTCCGTCACCAGCTTGTTCTCGACGCCATCGAAGTAACTCTGCGCGGTTCCGAACTTCATCTTCGGAACAATCTTGTCGGCCTGCATCCAATGCGTGCCTTCTTCCAAAATCGCGCGCGTCGGGCCGCCGCCATGATCGCCAATGCCATAGAGGTCCATCACCTCAGTCAGGCCGGGAGCCGTGGCCCGCGCGATCGTGAAATCGTTGGCGAGACGAACCGGGTTCAGGTTGTTATTGGCATAATCATGCGGGAAATACGTGAGAATCTTGCTGCCATCCGGCGACTGCCACCAGAAGAGTTTGAATGGAAATTGGTTGGTATCGTTCCATCCCGTCTTCTGAGTTACAAAGTAATCGAGACCCGACTTCTTGTAGATCTGCGGTAGTTGCCAGGTGTATCCAAAGGTGTCAGGGGCCCAGCCGATGCGCACATCGACGCCGTACTCCTTCTGGAACCAGCGCTTGCCCACCTGGATCGAACGTACCTGCGCTTCGCCGTCGGGCATGTTCAGGTCAGGCTCGACCCACATTCCGCCCACGATCTCCCAGCGGCCTTCCTTGATGCGCCGCTTGATCTGCGCATTCATCTCCGGATACTTGGTCGCAATCCACTCGTTGTAGACCGCAGCCGATTGTGTGAAGGTGTAATCCGGGTATTCGTTCATCAGCTGCAACGCCGTGCCGAAGGTCCGTTTGACAACGTCCACCGTCTCGGTCCAGGGCCAGAGCCATGCCGCGTCGATATGCGCATTGCCGGTCAGGTGCATTGTTGCCTGCTGCAGCAGCGGCTTCAAAACTTCCAGGTTCGCCTGCGCCTGCTTCAAGGAGGCGTCGAACTTCGTCTGATCCTTCGCGTCCAGAGCCGCCAGATCAACCGCGCCGGCTGCCTTTTCCACGGTGGCCGTATCTGCCGCGACATTGGTCGACATGCTCGGAACCATCACCGTGGCGGTGAGGATTTCCTTGCGCAGATCCTCGGGGTTGGGACGATTCTCAGAGAAATCGATCTTGAGTTCCGTGCCGCCGAAGCTCTTCTTATCTACGGTGTGCAATAACTTGACGGCCACCAGCACCTTTTCGCCGGGCTTGGCTTTGTCAAAAAGCACAATCGGCTCCAGGTCATCGCCAAGGGCGACACGCCGTCCGTTGAAATAGATGATCTCCGGCATGGGGCCGTTCGCGCCGGCAAAAAAGGAGAACCAAATCCGCGCACCGGTCAGATCGTAGCCGTGAAGGGTTTGCGGCACTTCGATCCAGCGCCGGTACCATACTGCATCCATCGGCGCTTCTGTGCCGGCCTTCACCACCTGCCAGGAGGAGTCGTCCAACTCGGTCGCTTCGCCATGCGCCAGATCGCCCGCGTGAAAGCGCCATTCGTCCGCCGACAGTTGGTTCAGCTCAGTCAGCCGTCCGACGACAGCCTTGGAGTTACTATCAAGCGCTTTGACGACTTGCGCCGCATCATTAGCCGACTGCGCAACTGCCTGCACACACCCACACGAAACCGCGGAAATGCCCAGCGCCGCAACCAACAGGCCGATGCTCAAAGCACCTTTGTTTCGTCCAATGCCTGTCCTATTCATCATTCGATTCCTCCCGCTCCACATCTCGAACGACATTGGCGATCTCTTCCCAGCAGCGCGCCGTTGCCGCAACGTCTCCGCGAATTATACCGCGATGAACACAGAGTTGGAAACGATACCATCGTTCTTTTGATGGGGCTCGAGCTTTGCCTGTGTGGAGGCAATAATCCTGCTCGAAATGCAGCTTCGATGCGTCTTTGGCATCGAGGCAAAGGATGGATTTGGAAAGCAGAACGTGTCGCGTGCGGCGGCAAACGAGGCAACGGGGCACCCTGCCCTGCGCCGCAAGCACCTCCACGCGGCGGAGTACTAGTCCATGGAATGAGTAGCACTGCTCGCCTTCGATATACTGAAGGGGCAGCACTCTGCGGATTTTCCCCCACTTTCCATGCCATCTTCTACTCAAGCCGCCGGTCAAGTCACCGCTCAAGCCCCGTCTTCCCCTCCGGGCAATGGCAGCACGTGGCACATCGTCAGCTTCACCTACTTCACCTTTGTGGTCTATTTGTCCGTCGGCCTGCCGCTGGCCGTCCTGCCGCCTTACGTGCACCTGCGCATGGGTTTCAGCGCCGCGATGGCCGGGCTGGTCATCAGCATCCAGTACATCGCCACGCTGCTCAGCCGCCCTTGGGCGGGACGCATCTCCGACCGCGCGGGAGCCAAGATCTCCGTTCTATGGGGAATGACGGGGTGCGCGACCAGTGGAGCGCTACTGGTGGCTGCGGCGGCCCTGCACCGGACGCCCTGGCTCAGCTTCTCCGCCCTGATTCTCAGCCGTCTGGCGTTGGGCGTCGGCGAAAGTCTGGGTTCGACCGGCTCCACGCTCTGGGGCATCACCAGCGCCGGCCCCGAATACACGGCCAAGGTCATCTCCTTCAACGGTGTCAGCACTTATGGCGCCATGGCGCTGGGCGCTCCGTTGGGGGTGGTACTCGATCAGCAATGGGGACTTGGCTCGATCGGGCTGCTTATTCTAGCGGTCAGCGGCTTCAGCCTGATCCTGGCCAGCCGAAAACGGCCGGTCACGGTCGCCCCCGGCAGCCATCTTCCCTTCCGCGACGTGCTGCTGCGGGTGGCGCCGCACGGCATGGGACTGGCGCTGGGCGGCGTGGGCTACAGCGTACTGGCCACCTTCGTCACCCTCTTCTACTTCAGCCGCCACTGGAACGGCGCGGCCCTGTGCCTGACCGCCTTCGGGCTGGCGTTTGTGGCGGCGCGGCTCCTGCTGATCCAGACCATCAACCGCTTTGGCGGCTTCCCGGTAGCGATGGGCAGCCTGGCGGTGGAGTCCGTCGGCCTGCTGTTGCTTTGGCGTTCGCCCTCGCCGTGGATGGCTCTCGAAGCCGCGGCCATCACCGGCTTCGGCTTCTCGTTGGTCTTTCCGGCGCTGGGCGTGGAAGCGGTGAAGCGGGTGACGGAAAACAACCGCGGCACCGCTCTGGGCGTCTTTACAGCCTTTGCCGACGTCTCCTTCTTCCTGGTCGGACCCGTGGCCGGCGCAGTGATCGGCGGCTTCGGCTACGCGAGCGTCTTCCTGTTTGCCCTGATCAGTGTGCTGGTTGCGCTGGGAATCGTGGTTGTGCTGCGGCAGATGCAGCGAGATTGAAGAACCAAAAACGCGGTGATCCACAGGCTCAGGAAACGCTGACACACCGAAGGGCGCCACAGTTCAAAGCAAAAATCAGCAAAACAAGTTCATGCAGGCCCGTTACGCGTTCTCTTCGGTCTGTACATCCGAGGTCAACCCCTTCTCATACGCCAGCAGGTCCCCTGGCTCGCACTCCAACACCTCGCACAGCCGCTCCAGAGTGCTGAAGCGGATAGCCTTCGCCTTCCCGGTCTTCAGCACCGAAAGGTTCTGCGCCGTAATCCCAACCAGCTCCGCCAGCGTATTCGACCGCATCTTCCGCCGCGCGAGCATCACGTCCACATTCACCACAATCGGCATCGCTCGCCCTCGCTCAAATGACCAGGTCCTGTTCTTCGCGCATCTCCGCCGCCATCTCCATAATCCACGAGATCGCCACAATCACCAGCCCAATGCACAACTGGCTCAGTCCCCCTCCCGGCTGCTTGCTGTGGAGGTTCCCAATCAAGCGCGGCGCCAGCTCCACCCCAAGGTCGAAGATTCCCAATATCACGCACGCCAGCCCGCACCTGCGAATCTGCCCGGCAGATTCCTTCGTGAAGACGTCACCACGGGAGTAGTTGCTCAGCAGCCGATGGAGTTGATAGCCGCAGTTGAATAGGAGTCCGCAGTTCAGCGCGAAGAGGAAGCCAAACACAACCCGATTGGAATCCGTAACCAGTTCCGTCACGCCATACACTTCGGAGATGTTGAATTCCACTCCGTTGACGCCCATCCAGTAAGCACAGTGAACGACCCCCGATGTCTGGCACCTCGAAAACGCCAAAGCACGCACCTCCATCAAGAACGCGATCACACAGAACACCAGATACGCCTTGCATATCCAGCGCGAAATCCCACTGATTTTCTTGATCCTCGCCAATCTCGTCACGTTCTCAGGTCGCATCTGAAATCCTCCTTGGAGCCATATCTCTTCACACATCTGATGCTACATCGTATTTCTCGCTTGTCAACATTAAATTATCGTTTTACAGTAAAAAATTAATCGACAATACGCTTTCAGGGTCACCTGCACAATTCCTCGGCCTACAAGAATCGTCCAGATTCCGGTACCCGCGATTCTCCGATGTCGCCGGCAGGAAAATCAGATCATTGAGCAAGAGGTGGGTGCCATTTTCAGGTAAGTCCCGGCAAACGCCCATGTGGCCAAGAAGCCTCATCGGCCTTCTACGGAATCCTCTTCTTCCGAGCGACGGCTGGTTTTCGGAGAGTGCCGCAGAACGCACAACGGCCACCCCGAAGGGTGGCCGTTGTGCGTGACTTGCAGGGAAAAAGCGACTTATCGCTCGCTCTTCCAGTTGATGAGGTCGCCAAGGGTCGTGGTCGAGCTGGAGACGGGCTGCTTGTGGGCATCCGCCTTGTAGCTCTCCACCTGGGCGCGGCTGGCTTCCTGGCCGACAGCGCGCAGGCTCAAGCCAACCTTCTTTTCTTCCACGTTGATCTTGATGATCTTGAACTCGTTCTCCATGCCCTGCTCGATCTTCGCGGGATCGTCGCCGGCTTCGGAGATGTGGCACAAGCCTTCCACGCCCTCGGCAATCTCTACGAACGCGCCAAACTGAGCGGTGCGTAGAACCTTGCCGTGAACCACGTCGCCCACACGATGGTCGGCGAAGAAGCTCTCCCAAACATCGGGCTGCAACTGCTTGATGCCCAGGCTGAGGCGGCGGTTCTGCGGCTCGACGCCGAGAACAACAGCCTTGACCTTTTCACCCTTCTTCACGATCTCGGAAGGATGCTTGACGCGCTTGGTCCAGCTCAGGTTGGAGACGTGCACCAGGCCGTCGATACCATCCTCGATCTCGACGAATGCGCCGAAGTCGGTGAGGTTGCGGACCCGACCCTCGACGATGGTCCCAGCGGGATAGCGTTCGGTGAGGTTCTCCCAGGGGTTTTCCATCAACTGCTTCATGCCCAGGGAGATGCGGCGATCGGCGGGGTTGACGCTCAACACCACGGTCTCCACTTCATCGCCCGGCTTGACCAGCTTGGAGGGATGCTTGAGGCGCTTGGACCAGGTCATCTCAGAGAGGTGAACCAAGCCCTCGATGCCCTGTTCGAGCTCGACAAACGCGCCGTAGTCGGTGACCGAAAGAACGCGGCCATGGACATGCGCACCCACTGGATAACGCTCGGAGGCGTCCAGCCACGGGTCGGGCGTCAACTGCTTGAAGCCCAAAGAAACCCGCTGCTTATCCTTGTCGAACTTGAGCACCTTGACCTGAATCTCGTCGCCCACATTCACCAAGTCGCGGGGGTGCGTGAGTCGGCCCCAGCTCATGTCGGTGATGTGGAGCAGGCCGTCGATTCCGCCCAGGTCCACGAACGCGCCGTAGTCGGTCAGATTCTTGACTGTGCCGGTCAGCACTGCGCCCTCGCCCAACTGCTCGAGAGTGGTGGTGCGCTTGGCGTTCTGCTCTTCTTCGAGGATTTCCTTGCGGCTGACGACGACATTGCCGCGCTTCTTGTTCAGCTTGATGACGCGAACTTCGATCTGCTGGCCGAGATAGCCGTCCAGATTGCGGACGGGACGAATCTCAAGCTGCGAGCCGGGCAGGAAAGCCTTGAGCCCGATATCCACGGTCAAACCACCCTTGACGCGGCTGACCACCGTGCCGATGACCGGAGTCTTGTCGGCGGCGGCCTTCTCGATGGTGTCCCAGACGCGCAAGCGCTGTGCGCGCTCGTAGCTGACCAGGTAGCCACCTTCCGGCTCCTCGCGCTCGATGACCACTTCGATGACGTCGCCGGTATTGAACCTGACCGCTCCGGCACTGTCGAGAACCTGTTCGAGCGGCACCAGCCCCTCGGACTTCAGGCCCACATCGACGACCAGATGCTTTTCGGTCTGCTTGATCACCGTACCGGAGACGATCTTGTCTCCATAGGCTTCAACGGCTGCAGCTTCGGCGGCCTGTTCGCGTTCAAACGCGGCCAGGGCGGCGGAGAAGTCGTCCATGGAATCAAGGCTGTGCTCTGCGTGCGGGGCAGCCTTTTGGGGCGCCGGCGCTGCGGCTACCGGTGCGGGGGCAGCAACAACCTCTGCCGCGGCTACCGGTTCCGCAACTGCTTGCGGAGCTTCAGCTACGGGAGCGGCTTCAGCCACAGGCTCCGCAACGGCCACGGGTTCGGACGGCTCCGCGGGCGGGGCCTGGGCGGCAACTTCCGTTGCAATTTCTTGGGCGGGCGCGGCCTCTGCCGTGGCTTCCACCACGGGTACGGCCTCAACTTCAGGCACGGTTGGGGCATCGGCGTCCAGCGCGGGCAATTCAACTGCTGCAACTGCTTCGGCGGTCTGTGTGTTGGACGTGGATTCAGGCAACGGCTGCACTTGCTCCGTCGCAGGTTCGAGGATTTCCAATTCGGTGTTCAGGGTTATACTCTCGGTTTCGGGATTGAGGACGTTTGCCATGACTGCCAGCTCCGGGATTCCTTGCACCCGCGACGGAAAATGACTGCCGCTGGGGGGGGCCCCTCCGCCACGATGGTCGTAGCCGAGGAAAGCCGGAGGCCATCTCCCGCCAACGTACCCCGGCCTGTATCAAGGGAGTCTTCAAAAGAGACAGTCCTCCGAGCCGATCGAACTGGCATCAAAAGGGTCTGGTCTCCTTGGGAAACACCCGGCAGGCAACGGCTTGCTGAAGGGCGGCCGCAACTTACTGCTGGAATCCGCGCAGGAAGCTACGCTCACGAGTGTACCAACCGCCGGTTTGCCCCGTCAATTGAACAGATTGGCCGCCCGGCCATCCCTTCGCTTTTTCATGCTTGCCGGAGGGGCAAGCAATGGACTTAAGTGCAGCGTGAAAATTCGTCGCAGGGGTGTGGAGTTTTCTCCTTTTCCGCGAGATGGGTGCGGTTTCTGGCCGCGCGGGTTTTCCGGGACCCACGGCGAGCGAAAAGGCGTCAGTCGGCCACCTGCGCTGTGGGCTTCTATACTGGTCGGGACGGAAACCCATACATGGATCATCTTTGGACTCCCTGGCGCTTTGCCTACGTCTCCACGGCGGAGAACACAACCCGGCCCGGCGTACCCGCAAGCCTGGCCGCGTGGCCGGGCGACCACCATTGCGTCTTCTGCAACCTGATAGCCTCGATCGACTACGCCATCGCCCACGGCATGGACCCGGACGAAGCAGAATCCGCCGGGGGCCTGATTTTGCGCGGCAAGCACTGCTTCATCTGCCTGAACGCCTACCCCTACACCTCAGGCCACGTGATGGCGATGCCCTATGCGCACCTTGACCGGCTGGCCAAGCTGCCCACCGAAACCGCGCACGAATTGATGGACCTGGCGCAACGCACCGAGCGGGCTCTGGAGAGCCTCTACCATCCGCAGGGCTTCAACTTCGGCATGAATGTGGGGCAGGCCGCCGGTGCCGGGGTGGCGGGGCATCTCCATCTCCACGGGCTGCCGCGCTGGACCGGCGACACCAACTTCATGACCACGCTGGCCGAGACGCGGGTGCTGCCCGAGGACTTGAAAACGACGTGGAAGCGGATGCGAGGAGCGTTTGCGAGTTTGGCGGATTAGCACGTCTGCCCGTTTCCCCTCAACCCTCTTCGTTGCTCTCTTCCGCTGAAGCGGACAGTGCAAGGTCCGGCTCGTCCACGCCGGCCGTGTCCAGAAGATTGCGTGGCAGAGACTTCGCCGCCCGCACGCCCAACCCCTTCAGCATTTCTACCTGCCGAATCAGGTTTCCTCGGCCTTCGCTCAACTTCTTCATGGCGTTGCTGTAACTCTGGTCGGCCCCGCGCAGGCTCTTGCCGACGGCCTCCAGATCGCCGACAAAACCAACAAACTTGTCGTATAACTCCGCGCCGCGGTCCATCACGTCCTGCACGCCGCGTGCCTGCACTTCCTGCTGCCACAAGTTATCCACAATGCGGATGACAAACAGCAAGGTCGTCGGCCCCACCAACAGGACTTCCTTATCGTATGCGTAGCGCCACAGTCCCTCATCCTGCTGCAACGCCACCAGGAATGCCGGTTCCACGGGGATGAACATCACCACAAAGTCCGGCGTCTCCAGCGCTTTCAACTTGTGATAGCGCCGCGCAGCCAACTCATCTACGTGCTCCCGCACACTCGCCAGATGGCGCTTCATCGCGGCAGTGCGCCCCTCCTCCGTCTCCGCATTCACTGAGTTGGTGTAGGCGTTCAGCGAGACTTTCGAGTCAATAATCAGGTGGCGGCCGCCGGGCAGGGAAACAATCACGTCGGTTCGCGCGGTCTTTGTCTTTTCGTCCGCCTCGCCTTCCACACCGGAGAAGCTTTGCTGGAAGCTGAATTGCTCTCCCTCGTGCAGGCCGGCTTTTTCCAGCAGATCGCGGAGAATAAATTCGCCCCAGTCGCCCTGCGCCTTCGACGAACCGCGCAACGCCGTACTCAGGTTGCGCGCCTCTTCGGTCAATTGCTGGTTGAGCCCGCCCAGCGTGCCGATCAGCGTTTCCAGTTTCGTAACGCCGGTCTTGGAGTCGGTCTGCGCCTCTTCGACCTTCTTGCGGAAATCCTCGATTTGCGTCTTGAGCGGGGCAAGCAGCGTTCCCAGTTCTTTCTGGCTGCCTTCGGAGAAGCTCTTGGATTTTTTCTCCAGAATTTCACCGGCAAGCGCTTCGAACTGGTGCGCCAGCGTCTGCTTGGCGGTCTCCAGCAGGGTGAGTTTCTCGGCCAGATTCTGCCGCTCGTTTCTCAAGTCGGCCTCAAGCTGGCTGATGCGGGCGCCCTGCGTCCGTTCCGTGGCGGCTTTGTTCTCAATCTCCGCGCGCAACCCGTCCCGCTCAGCAGCCATCTGCGCAATGCTCCGCGAGCGCTCACCGGCCAGCGATTCAAAGCCCGCACGGGCCGCGGACTCGGCCTGCACCTGGGCCAATGCGGCCCGCACCGACGCCAGTTCCGCCGCCATCTCCTCGGCTCGGCGGTCGGACTGCGCCTTCTCGGCTTTCGCGGACGAACCCCTCAGCCAAAAGCCGAAAAACACTCCCACGAAGGCGGCGACAACTCCGGCAATCAAAGCCTGCATCTTGCTCCCCTTTTCCTCTTCGCCTAATGTACGCCCACTGCCTGTGCGTTTTGCGCCGAATTGGGGTAAAAAGCCCTCCTCCGCACCCTCTTCGCCAGCCCCTATTCCCTACTCCCTACTCCCCATTCCCTCGTCCCGCGCCATCATCCTGCCCGCCGAGCCTTTACACGCCCGGAGCCGCCCGGTAGACTTGAAATTTCGGGGCCATGCGCAATTCTTTCGCGTAATGGTTGTGTTCCCCTGCCGCGGACCGATATGGTTGGCAAGCGGGGCAAATAGATGCTGAAGCCCCGGAAAGATTCCGACGTTCCCAACAAATACGAGGAGAAGCACGCATGGCCGTTGAAGAGAAAGTTAAGCAGATCATCGTCGAGCAGTTACAGGTGGACGAGGCCGAAGTAACCCCCGGCGCCAGCTTCCAGGAAGACCTGGGCGCGGATTCGCTCGATGTCGTCGAATTGGTAATGCAGTTCGAAGAGGCCTTTGACCTGGAGATTCCCGACGAAGACGCCGAGAAGATCAAGACCGTCAAGGACGCTGTGGATTACATTCAGAAGCACGAGAAAAGCCCGAAGGAAGCGAAGTAGCCGGTGACCCGACGCGTCGTCATCACCGGCCTGGGGCTGGTATGCGGTGTGGGCAACACCGCGCCCGAGGTATGGCGCCAGCTTTTGGCCGGCGCCAGCGGCATGGGGCCCATTCAGGGCTTCGATACCACTGGCTTTCCAGTGACCTTCGCCGCAGAGGTCAAGAACTTCGATCCGTTGAATTTCGTGGAAAAGAAGGAAGCGCGCAAGATGGGGCGCTTCATTCATTTTGCCTTCGCCGCGACCCACGAAGCCATGGCCCAGTCGGGCCTGAAGATTACCGATGAGATCGCAGACCGCGTCGGCGTCTTCATCGGCTCCGGCATCGGCGGCTTCGAGATCATTGAGCGCGAACACTCAAACCTGATGCAGGGCGGGCCGCGCAAGATTTCGCCCTTCTTCATTCCGGCGGTCATCGTGAACATGGCGGCCGGCCAATTGAGCATCCGCTACGGCGCCAAGGGGCCAATTTCCGCCACGGCCACGGCCTGCGCCACCTCTGCCAATTCGATTGGCGACTCGGTACGCATGATTCTGCACGGCGACGCCGACGTGATGATCGCCGGCGGCACCGAGGCTGCGGTGACGCCGCTCTCGGTGGGGGGATTCGCCGCCATGCGCGCTCTTTCGACGCGCAACGACGAGCCGACTCGCGCCAGCCGCCCCTTCGACAAAGACCGCGATGGATTCGTCATCGGCGAGGGCGCCGGCATCCTGATTCTGGAGGAACTCGAGTTCGCCAAGGCGCGCGGCGCAAAGATCCTGGGCGAGATTATCGGCTACGGCATGAGCGCGGACGCATATCACATGACGGGCATCGCTCCGGAAGGCGCGGGCGCACAGCGCAGCATGAGGGCCGCACTCAAGGACGCTCACATCCAGCCGGAAGAGGTGGGCTACGTGAATGCCCACGCCACTTCGACTCCCGCGGGAGACGGCAACGAGTCGCGGGCCATTGAACTGGTCTTCGGCGAACACGCACTGAGCCACAGGCTGAAGGTTTCCGGCACCAAGTCAATGACCGGGCACCTGCTGGGCGGCGCGGGCGGACTGGAAGCCGGCATCACCGTGTTGGCGCTGCAGAACCAGATGCTGCCGCCGACCATCAACCTGGACAATACCGACCCAGAGTGCCGTTTGGACTACGTGCCGAACAAGGCCATCGCGCACAGCTTCGACATTGCCCTGTCCAACTCGTTCGGCTTTGGCGGCATCAACGCCACGCTGATCCTGCGGCGGTGGACGGAGTAATCTCCCGCTGCTTGAAAGCGGCATCGGCATAGGGGGAGCGAGTGACCGCTCTCCCCTGCCACACCACCCGGCATGCGGGTCCGCACCGGGCGGTTCGAGAAGTTGAGGTATTCCCTATGCCTCCTGTTTGAGAACGCGGGCGTCGGTCTTCATCACTGTCCGGGTCAGACTCGGCTTCACCTCGTCCCCTCCGGACTGCTCCACCAATGTGGACGTCTGATGCCATTTCCAACACATCGTTTTCACAGGAACCACTCCTTCCCGTTCAGCCCTTCACTGGCTTACGCCTGCTACTACGGCCTCTGCTGACTTCTCGCTCCGGCTCAACACCGTTGCCCTTTCAAGCATGAGGCGAGATCTCCCCAGGTAAGAACGCACTCCTTCACTGCACGACCGCCGAATTTACGCCACCGACCCTTGGTCACAAGAGCTTCGCGGTCACTTGCCCGCTCGCCCTGGTTGGCATCGCCTTCTATCCGGTTCTTGTTCATCGGCCCGCAGCTTCGATCCACGCTTCCTCCCCACAATCGGTCACCCTCATGCAGTTGCGCTTCACTTCACTCACTGTGACCAGCTTGTGACGGGACTTGCACCCGTAAGAGTGCGCCCATGCTGGGCGCACAAGCCAAACGGCGCGCATCCACCCAGGATGCGCGCCGTTTGCAGTTTGAGAACAATCGACGGATCAGGCCGTCATCGCCGCCCAGCCCACGCCAATCAAGAGGAAGATTGCCCACCATCCGAAAACAGCGATGTAACCGGAGGTGCGCTTGACGCCCGCAACAGTGGCCACGCCCATTCCCAGCAGGATCATGCTCCAGATGGAGACAGCATCCAGCGAGGTGGCCAGCATATAGAGCGCCTTGTGCGTTTCTACGGGATTGAGGAACGCGCCCAGGTTGGTAGGTGCGGGGTTCTTCAAGTTGAACGACTCCGGCACCTCCCCCGCAAAGATGACGATGGAGCCCAGAATGGATTTGATGATGTCCGGCAGGGTCGCGAACATCCAGACCGCGAAGACGCTTCCGTAGGTGGCTTTGCCGCCGAAGGCGAAGTTGATGGTGGCCCACAGGCCAAGCGAGCCCAGCGCGACAACCGCAAGAATCAACGCGGGGGTTGCAGCGAAGGAACCCTCCGTGGAGTAGAGCGTGATCTTGTTGGTCGCTTCCCGCTGCTCGGGAGGCATTTGCGCCAGCTTCTCCTCCGTCTTGGGGTCCATGCGCATCATGTTGTCGACGACCTGCGGCCAGCCGATCTTGAGAGTGATGGCCGTAAACAGGATGTAGGCGGCCAGACTGGCGACGATCAGCGGCATCCACCAGCTTCGATTGCCGCGCTTGATGTCTTCAAAGGTCTTCGACGGCGCGGAAAAAACATTGGTGACGCGCTGCCACTGGGTAAGGCCGGAGGCTGCGGGAGCCGCCTCAGCCGCGGTGTGCACTTCCACATCGTTCATATTGACGCCTCGCAAGAGTGGTTCTCCAAATGGCTCTGCCCTCGCCAGCCTCGCGCAAAGTGACTCTTTCCAGGTGGAATGGCCGCTTGACGGTGAGGGTTTGGGGCTTGAACGATTGGAGATCCGTTTTGAGCCAGTTTTGGCTTTGGCCGCGATTGTACCCCTGAAGGCCCTGCCGGGCGCAATCAATTTCTGTTGAAGGTCTTCGGGGGACGAAAAATGCTGTGCCTTACTGCCCCTGTGAGGCGGATTCGGTCGGCGCATCGGCCGGGAGATGCTGCTTGGTGGGATGCCCCACTTTGCGCTTTCCGCCGGTGGACGGCGCGGCGGGCGCCGGGGCTGGCGTGGGCGGGACGTAGCTTCTGTAGACCGTGATGTGGAAGCAGGCCTGCTGAAATTCCTCTTCCACGTCGATCTTGCCGGCCTCTTGCAGAGACAGCAGATGGGCGCGCATCCAGGCCAGTTCCTGACGGCTCAGACCCTGCTTTGCAATGTCGATGGTGGCGCCGGTCAGGTGGGGGCTCACGATGTCGCCTTCGGCCGCCGCAGCGTTGCCGTTGGTGGTGATGAGCCGCTTCTGATACTCGACCGTACGCACCGCCGAGCTGACATAGAGCGGGCGGTGAAACTGCGCGGCATGGGCGCGCGCCAGGTCAGAGAGAAAGCTGGCGGTCCAGGAACGGCAATAACGATGAGTTTCCGGCAGGTTGCCGTTGATGGTGAGTGCCGAAGAAACCGGCACCGGCACCAGCAGATTGTGGGCGATGCGATCGGCGAGGTCGTCTTCGTTCTCGATCCGCTCCAATCCATCCGCCTCGGATTTTTCGTTTTGCCGGGTCAGGGACTCGAGGGAGCCGCGCAACGGAGGCGGCATCGCGATCCGCATCCTGGTGAGCGATGCGGGCACGGGTTTGGCGGGTTGCGCAGGCTCGTCGTCCTGCGGAGCCTGCTGCGGAACTTGTCGGGAGCGGGAAGAGGGACGCGGCGAAATCACAGCGGGATTGCCGCGCACATGCTGCCTGCGCGACGACGGACGGACGGCGGGCTCGACCGCGGGTCGGTCGGCCTTGCACGCGGACGAGCGGCCAACCGCGTGCTTTGGCGCAGGAGCGGCGGAACGCTGGGCGCTTTGGCGCGGCACAGTTTTCCGCGGCGCAGTCTGAGGTGGCGCAGTTTTGTGGGAGGCTACTGGAGACACAGCTCTCGCTCGGGCCTTTGCCGGATGAATTGGCTTGCCGTTGGCCGCAGCGGCGAAGAACACGATCAGCGAGAAAACAACAAATAGGGTTCTGCGCATGAAGGAGCGTGCGGAGAAACCAGAGCAATTCCAGTGTAAGCCGTTGCGGCTCTTCCTCAGAGTACCCAGACGGGTACGAGTTTGTCCGATAACTGGCGGCCGTGGACGTCCGGCAGGAGGCGTTCTAGAATCAGGTCGGAGGATCGGCGAATGGACGAGGCGAACTTTGATCGGACCTATGTACCGGAGCATTTGGCGGAAAAAGTCCGCAACTGGAGAAATCTCTCCGTCGGAGAGCGGCTTGATCTGACGAGTGAGTTGAGCGCCGCGGCGTGGGCAAAGATAGGCGTTGTGCGCGACCCGAGCAAGCCGATGGATAAAACGATCCGGCGGGTGCATCGATCTGAAATTGATTGATCATCTGCGCACCCCCAGGTCCGGAAATCCGGTCCTGGAGCACCCGGCGAATTCAGTACAAACTCACGTCAGGAAAGAGCTGGGAGTTCAGGCTGTGCACCGGGGATTTCTTTCATCATGGCGGCTATCGCACTTTGTGCGATCCCGAGTAGTGATATTGCCTCGTCAATATCTAGAGAAACCTCCGGGTGCATAAGCTCGTTTCTGTGGAGATCCTTGATTTGCTTGAGCGTGGCGAGTGTCTTGGGATCGCCCACGTTCTCCTTCTCCATTTCACGCAGATACTCGCCGATGTTGAACCGGTCAGGGCGTTGTTTTCCGCTCGTGACCGCATCCCAGTAGCGGCGAACCACCAATTCAGTAGCGCGCATGATATGAAATCCAGCGGCTGTCGCGAGATCAAATGCTATGCAACGCCCCGCGTTACGGATGTCATTAACTGCTTCGGGGAACATTACTCCAAATTGAGCCTCTTGCAAAATCCCCCAACCGGCAGGTGGAAAAGGGGATTTTCTCCTCTGGCCCGGCATTTTGATCGTTGACCAGCGGGTTTGAACCGAGTCTTTGGCAAGAAACCTGCTTTTCGGCC
>Ga0224528_1001052_pt1 | contig 19430 bp, 14 predicted proteins | sample CBST25metaG_2_FD_179888 | JGI IMG/M metagenome (GOLD analysis project Ga0224528, IMG submission 179888) | Peat soil microbial communities from Stordalen Mire, Sweden - C.B.S.T25 | ecosystem: Environmental > Terrestrial > Soil > Wetlands > Peat | place: Sweden: Norrbotten County, Stordalen Mire...
GACGTCGCGTGTGCTCCAGAAAGCCAGTGGCGCGAGCTTCTGAATCGGCTGATCGCCCGGCAGGTGAAAGATCGAATCCTCCTCCAGCTCTGCCCTGCTCTTCGCCTGTTCGCGACGCAGACCGGTGATCCATATTTGATACTCGGCGAGCGCCCGAAACAGCGGCTCGACCTTGCGCAGCTTGCAGCAGGCATCGGGCGCGCTGCGATAGAGCTTGCCTTGCTCGGCCTCTTGCTCCGCGACAGACTGCTTGGGTTCGAGGTTGATCAGATTTAGGTGCCAAGCTTCAGCGATCTGATCGCGATACGCATAGGTCTCCTTGAAGTGGTAACCGGTATCGAGAAACAGAATCGGCAGATTCGCGTCGAGTTCAACAGCGAGCTTCGTCAGAAGAACATCTTCCGCCTGAAAGCTACAGGTGAGGCAGACGCGCTGCTTGCTTTGGATGGCCTTGGCCAGCGCAGCGCGCACGCTGACGAGCTTTGCTTCAACAGATTGTTGGATCTCCGCTTCACTCACTAGATTCCTGCTCCTTGTGGATCGAAGACAACACCGGTCTTCTGTAACAGCCGATAGACGGCGGCAGCAACGGTGCGACGATCCTCGGTATCGATTTCTTCCGTTTGTCCTTCGATGCTGGCGGTCAATGTCGCGCCTTCTTCGCTGTGAACCAGAACCGCCAGAAGGCCTGCGTGAATCTGGACGTCGAGGATAGTTTGCAACAATTCCGCGCGTTCTGCAAATGCGGAGGCATCCAAACGCAGCGCCACAAGGCCGAGCGAGAACAGAGCGCGTTCCACGGCGTTGATCGCATCCTCGGGACCGTGCAGTTCGAGCAACGCGCCGCGATGTCCCCAGCGCGCACTGCGTTCCTTTGCCGTGACTGGTCCAGACTGATAGAGGAACGTTTCCTGATCGTCCTCTGTCTGCCCGAGCGCACCGCGAATCATGCCGGAGGCCACGGTGGCATTGCTTTCGGCATCGATCAGGATGAAGGCGCCGGTGACGCGGTTTTCGTTGTAGGAATCGAAGACGAGCGAGCGCAGCAACTGGATTTCGACGGTGCCGATTTCATTGAGATGCAGCGTGTTGGCAGGCTCGCGCTCGAGCGTCGCAATGTGCACGCGGTTTTCCACGGCGCGGACAAAGGCGGGAACCACGCGGCTGGCGTGCTTGAGCAGATAACGGCGATGCAGTTCCAGCGGCCGCTGATCCATCCACACGAGCGAAGCTGCGATCCGTTGCGCCAACTGCGGCGGCGTGTCGCGCGAGACGATGGTATCGCCGCGACTGACATCCACCTCGTGATCGAGAACCAGTGTGACCGACAGCGGCGCGCCGGCCTTCTGCAGATCGCCGTCGAAGGTAACGATGCGCGCGACGCTGGCCTCGGTGCCGGAGGGAAAGATGGTGACCGGATCGCCGAGGCGAATCTTGCCCGAAGCAATTTGACCGGCAAAGCCGCGAAACTCCGCGTTCGGCCGCAAGACGCGCTGCACCGGAAAACGGAAGGGAGCGGCTTCGTCCTGAATTCCCGAGGCAGGCAGAGATTCCAGTTGCCCGAGCAGCGTTGGGCCGTCGTACCAGGGCATTTGTGTAGATGCGTGAACGACGTTGTCGCCGAGCAGCGCGCTGACCGGGATAAAACTCAACGCAGCAGTGTTGCCTGTTGCAGCCGCGATGTGTTCAAGCTGGAGCGTGAACGCCGTTTCAATTTCACGAAAGGCCTCTTCGCGATAATCGATCAGATCCATTTTGTTGACGGCGATCACGATGCTTTTGACGCGCAGCAGCGATGCGATGTAGGCATGGCGCAGCGACTGCACGAGCGCGCCCTTGCTGGCATCGACCAGAACCACGGCGGCATCGGCCGTGGAAGCGCCGGTGGCCATGTTGCGCGTGTACTGCTCGTGCCCCGGCGTATCGGCAATGATGAACTTGCGTGTGGCCGTCGAAAAATAACGATAGGCCACATCGATGGTGATGCCCTGCTCACGCTCGGCGCGCAGGCCGTCGGTCAAAAGCGCAAAGTCGATCTGCCCGGGAGCCGTGGTTCCTTTCCCCTCGATGGCGCGCAGTTGATCGTCGTAGACGGTCTGCGTGTCGTAGAGAAGCCGCCCGATCAGCGTCGATTTTCCGTCGTCAACACTGCCCGCTGTCGAAAGCCGCAGCAAATCCTTGCCGCGTTCAAGCGCCAGATAATCTTCAATCAAAAAATCCGTCTTCGGTGTGGCCATTAGAAATATCCCTCCCGCTTCTTCAGCTCCATCGAACCATCCTGATCGTGATCGATCACGCGATTGGCGCGCTCGGAGGAGTGGAAGGAAAGCAGTTCGGCAATGATCTCGGGAATGGTTGTGGCCTCGGAGCGTATGGCTCCGGTGCAGGGGCTGCAACCGAGCGAACGCAGGCGGCACTTGACCATGCGCGGCTGCTCGCCCGGCAGCGGAACGAAACTCTGCTCGGTGGGAATCAGAGCATCGCCGCGCACATACATCGGCCGCTCCTTCGCGAAGTAAAGATCGACGACTGGAATCTCTTCCTCGTAGATGTACTGCCAGACATCCATCTCGGTCCAGTTCGACAGCGGAAAAACGCGGATGCTTTCGCCGGGATGAATGCGCCCGTTGTAGATGTTCCAAAGCTCGGGCCGCTGATTCTTTGGATCCCACTGACCGGACGCGTCGCGGAACGAATAGATGCGCTCCTTGGCGCGCGATTTTTCCTCGTCGCGCCGCGCGCCGCCAAAAGCCGCATCGAAGTTGTAGTGGCGCAGCGCATCGAGCAAGGCCTGCGTCTTCAGCAGCGCGCAGCAGCGTTTGGTGTCGAGCGCCACCGGATTGGTGCCGGCGGCAATGGCCTCTTCATTGCGCCACACCAGCAGATTCAAGCCCAACTCTTTTGTGAGGCGATCGCGAAATTCCAGCATCTCGGCGAATTTGAATCCCGTATCCACATGCAACAGCGGAAACGGAATCGGCGCTGGGTAAAAGGCCTTCTGCGCCAGCCGCAGCATCACGGAAGAATCCTTGCCGATGGAATAGAGCATGACCGGCCGCTCGAACTCCGAGGCAACCTCGCGAAGGATGTGAATGCTCTCTGCTTCGAGTTGGCGCAGATGGCTGAGCGGACGCGATGCGCCCGAAGTGGAGAGTCGATTCGCTGGAATGGAAGCGTTCATCCGTACCCCTTGAAGAAAACCGCGTCGCGCAAGCCTGCGCCGCGGGTATTTTTAAATGCCCGCGCCCTGAGCGAAAAACTCATGGACGGCAAGGCGATCATTGAAAACGCGAAGCGTGCTCGGGTAAACGAAAAGCTCATCGCCGAGTTTCAGATCCAGATCGTTGTAGCGGCTTCTGGCAAGCTCTGTGGTCAGCGGCTGCGTATTTCCCTGCACCTTCAAATCCACCCGGACCACCGGACCGATAGCGTGAATCTGCGCGACCGTAGCCAGAACCGCATGTGCGTCCGCAGGCAGTTCGCGGGAGATTTCCAGTTCATACGGGCGTACAAATCCAATCGACGATTCGGCGGGTTTTTCGGCATCGCTGTTCTCATCCTTCGGCGCGAACTCCGCCAGCAGACGGCCATGGAAGAGATTCACGTTGCCCAGAAAATTGTAGACGAAGGGCGAGTTCGGGTTCTCGTAGATGGCCTGCGGTGTTCCCTGTTGCTCAAGCGCGCCGCGATGCAGAATGGCGATGCGGTCAGCGACTTCGAGAGCCTCTTCCTGATCGTGCGTCACCAGAATCGTGGTCACATGCAGTTCATCGTGAATGCGGCGCAGCCAGTCGCGGAGATCCTTGCGCACCTTGGCGTCGAGCGCGCTGAAGGGCTCGTCGAGCAGCAGCACCTCGGGGCGCACGGCCAGCGCGCGCGCCAAAGCCACGCGCTGGCGCTGGCCGCCTGAAAGCTGATCCGGATACATCTTCGCGTACGAATCGAGTTGCACCAATTGCAGCAATTCTTCGACCCGCTCGCGAATCTCGCCACGTGAGGATTTGTTCTTGCCCGACTGCACACGCAGACCGAAGGCCACGTTCTCGAAGATTGTCATGTGGCGGAAGAGCGCGTAATGCTGAAAGACAAATCCGATGCCGCGCCGCGCCACACTGAGCCGCGCCACATCCTTTCCGTCCAACTGCACCGTGCCGCTGTCGGGCGTTTCAAGGCCGGCAATCACGCGCAGCAGCGTGGTCTTTCCCGACCCTGAGGGGCCAAGCAGCGCAACCAGTTCGCCGGTGGAAACCGTCAGGGAAACATCGTTGACGGCGACAAACGATCCGAAGCTCTTGTGAATATTTTCAAGACTGATGGTCATCGATTTTCTCCTGAAGCATCGCGATCCGCCCTGCGTTCTGTTGTGATCTCGATAAGCGTCTTGATGGCCAGGGTGAAGACGGCGGCAAGGGTCAGAAGCGAAGCCACGGCAAAGGCCTCGGTGAAGCTGTATTCGTTATAAAGCATCTCCACCTGCAAGGGTAGCGTAGTGGTGCGGCCGCGGACGTGTCCCGAAACAACGGAGACCGCGCCGAACTCGCCCACCGACCGGGCCGCGGCAAGAATCGTGCCATACAGCAAGGCCCATTTGATGTTGGGCAGCGTCACGCGCCAGAAGATGGAAAACCCGCGCGCGCCGAGAGCCAGCGCGGCAATCTCTTCATCGCTTCCCTGCGCCTGCATGAAGGGAATCAACTCGCGCGCCACGAAGGGAAAGGTGACGAAGACCGTGGCCAGCACGATGCCCGGCACCGCATAGATCACATGCCAGTTGTGGAGGCTCAGCCACTCTCCGAACCATCCGTGCAGGCCGAAGACCTCGACATACATCATGCCGGCCACAACCGGCGAAACGGCCAGGGGGATATCGATGAGCGTGAGCAGAAAATTCTTGCCGTGAAAATCGAAGCGGGTGATGGCCCAACTTGCGGCAATGCCGAACAGCACATTCAAAGGCACGACGATAGAGACAACCAGCAAGGTCAGGTGCAGCGCCGCCACCGTGTCCGGCTGCAGAATGGCGCTCTTGTACACCTGCCACCCTTGCGCGAATGCTTCGGTAAAAACCACGAGCAGCGGCAGAATCAGGAAGACGACGATCACGGCCAGGGTGAGCAGAAGGAGAAAGGCTCTTCCGACCCGGATGGGTGCGGAAACGCCGCGCGACTTGAAGCGATCCAACAGGCTCATGCGCGTTTGCCCTCCCTTCGCTGCAGACGCCACTGCAAAAGATTCAGACCCAGCATGACGATGCAGGAAAGAGCCAGCATGGCGACGGCAATCGCCGCCGCGCCCTCATAGTCGTATTCCTCAAGCTTGGTGACGATCAGCAGCGAGGCAATCTCGGTCTTCATCGGCATGTTGCCGGCGATGAAGATCACCGAACCGTATTCGCCGACGCCGCGCGCAAAAGCCAGCGCGGTTCCCGTCACCAGGGCCGGCAGACTGACCGGAAGCAGAATGCGCACAACGATGTGCCACGGGCGTGCGCCGAGACTGCGGGCCGCCTCTTCGATGGACTTGTCGATCTCCGCCAGAACCGGTTGCACGCTGCGCACCACAAACGGAAGTCCCACGAAGGTCATCGCCAGAATGATGCCGAGCTGCGTAAAGACGACGTGAATGTGGTGCGGTTCAAGATGCCTTCCGATCCATCCATGCTCGGAGTAGAGCGAGGTGAGAGCAATGCCCGCCACGGCCGTGGGCAAGGCAAACGGAAGATCGATCAGCGCATCGACGAGCCGCTTGCCCGGGAAGCGATAGCGCGCCAGCACCCAGGCAATCAACATGCCGAGCAGAGCCGAGAGCAGCGCCGCAGCCACCGCCGAGGTCAACGTCACCCGGTAGCTGGCCTCGACGCGCGGCGAGGTGATCGCGCTCCAAAAAGCCGCGCGTCCGTTGTGAACCGCGCGCAGCAGAATGGCCACAAGAGGAATCAGCACCACTGCTGTCAGGTAAGTCACCGTAAAACCCAGGCTCAGACGAAAACCTGGCAGTGGCGAGCTGCTCTTCAGCAAAGAACCGTATTTCTTAGGTCTCGATGCGATCATGCCTGCCTATTTCGCAAAAATCTGGTCAAAGGTGCCACCGTCGGCGAAGTGCTTGGCCTGCGCGTTTTTCCAGCTTCCGCAGCCCTGTGCGATGGTGAAGGTATTGACCTTGGGAAAGATCGAAGCATACTTGGCCTCGACGCTTTTCAAGCGAGGGCGATAGTAATAGTGAGCCGCCAGATCCTGCGCCTCGGGAGAGTACAAATAAGCAAGATAGGCCTGCGCCAGCCTTTCCGTGCCATGCCTCCTAGCCACCGAGGTCACGACGGCGACGGGCGGCTCGGTCAGAATGGTCTGCGAGGGAATCACGATATCAAACTGATTTCCATTGGATTTTTTGACTGCCAGCAGAGCTTCGTTTTCCCAGGCGATCAACACATCGCCCACGCCACGCTGCACAAAGGTCGTGGTTGCACCGCGCGCGCCAGTATCGAGCACGGGAACATTTGCGAAGAGTTTTTTCATGTAGTCCCGTGTGCGCGCCTCGCTTCTGGTGGTGCGCAGCGCATAGCCCCATGCCGCCAGATAATTCCAGCGCGCGCCGCCCGAGGTTTTGGGGTTCGGCGTGATCACCTGAATGCCGGGACGGATCAGATCGTTCCAGTCATGAATGCCGCGGGGATTGCCCTTGCGCACCAGAAAGACAATGCTTGAGGTATAGGGTGTGCTGTTCTGCGGCAACTTCGATTGCCAATTGGATTCGAGCAGCCCGCGCTGTGCGATGGCATCAATATCCGAGGCCAGCGCCAGCGTCACCACGTCGGCCTCCAGGCCGTCGATCACCGAACGGGCCTGCTTGCCGCTTCCGCCGTGCGATTGGTTGATCACCACGTCCTGCCCGGTTGTCTGCTTCCAGTGCCGCGCAAACAGATGGTTATATTCCTCGTAGAACTCGCGCGTCGGATCGTAGGAAACATTGAGTAACCGGGCCTGCGCCTGCAACGTTGCGGCGAAGGGCAGAAGGCTACCTAAAAGTACGGCATAGATTCCTGCGTGCTGAAGAAATCTGATTTTCACAAATGGCTCCATTCATCCTGCGGCTGATCCTGAAAGCACTGCTCTACAAAACTGCGGGGCCTCAGCGCTTTTCGATTTCGACGCTCCAGTAATCGCCGAGCTTGGTTTGCGCCAGCACCTTATGACCTTCCTGCGCCACCGAACGCGGTACATTTTCGATAGGTTGTCCGTCGTCGAGAAGAACGCGAAGGTGCTCACCGGTTTTCATCTGCGCCAGATTGAACTTCACCTTCACAAAGTTCATTGGGCAGGCAACGCCGCGATAATCGCGCTCCTGCGCCACACTTGGCGCGGCGGGCTGTGCCTTGGCTTTTTCCGCTGGAAAGCGCAGCGAGTTATCCATGCTCTCGTAGAGATGCTTGACCTCTTCGGCCAAAGCGAGCACCGCATCCTCACTCTCCAGCAACTGCGCGGAGTTTTTGGATTGCGCCGCTTCGACGATGGCGCGATGCGGCTTGCTGACCAGACCGGCCTCGATGAAATGCTGCAGAAAACTCGCGAAAACCGCCGCATCGGTGGGCGCTTCCATGGCGCGCGTGACCAGCAACATGCGCGAGGCGCTCAGCACGATGCGGTAAAGTGCGTCGGCCTTCTCTGCTTCCGACAGCGGCTTCGCCAGGAGTTTCTGCTCGGCGGCAATCGCCTTCAGGTCCACATCGATCAGGTCGAACAGTCCGGCCGAGCATTCGCCCATGCCGCGCCCAACCAGCGAAAAGACGGTGTCGGCGCCCCAGTCGTAGTAATAATTCTTGTCGTCTTGAAACTCGGGAACGTCGCTGTATTTTTCCGCGATAGCGCGAATCTCGTTTGTGCCTTCGCCATCGACATAGTCGGCAAACGAGGCGTGCTGCGGCTTCTTCTCGATCCACCGTGCCAGCACATCGCGGGTGAAGTTCGGTAGATCGCGTGCGCTGATCTGGCCGATGGGCTGCGCCAGCCGCGCCTGTCCGTCCTCGTGAATCGCGCCGGCGACGATGCCATAAGCCGGATACAGCGTTTGTCCCTTGCGCTGCGCCTGTCCGTAAAAACCAAGATCGGCAAGCATGTGCTGGCCGCAGGTGTTGGGGCATCCGGAAAGATTCAGCCGGAAGTCGGCAATCGGATCGAGGTCCAGCTTCGAGCGGACCAGCGTTCTTTCTACGGCTTGCAGCGCGCCCTTGGGCAGGCAGATGCCGAGCTTGCAGGTGTCCGCGCCCGTGCAGGTGATGGAGTTGGCCGCGAGCAGCGGCCGGTCCGCCAGTGGCGAAATCGAACGCACCATCTCGTAGACCTCGGCGAGCAGCGCTTCGGGGATGTTGCGCAGACGCAGATTCTGCCCGAAGGCCGCGCGTACCGTATCGAGGCCAACCGTTTCGAGAAATTTTGCCAACCGCAACAGCGCGGCGTTATCGATGTTGCCGAGCGTGGCGGGAACCAGAATCGAGAACAACCCTGGTTGCGGCTGCGCATAACTATACCGCTTCTTCCAGAGAAGAAATTCCGGGCTGTTATCCGCCGCTGCGTTTGCCTTCGCTGTCTGCTTCGATTGCGGCAGAACCACAGGTTCCAGGCGCACATCGGGCCGCTGCGCAATGGCGTCGAACTCCGCTTGATACAACGCGCGGAAGCTCTCCTCGCCGAGCGTCTCCCACAGAAAGCGCAGGCGGGCGGCATTTCTGTTTTTGCGATTGCCGTTCTGGTCGAAGAGCCGCTTCACGGCCTCGGCCACGATGTAGATTTGGTCGGCGGCAATGAACTCGTGCAGCAGATGGCCGACGGCGGGCTTGCGTCCCATGCCGCCGGCGACGTAAATCTTGAAACCCTTCACGCCCGCATGAATCGCGGCGATCAGGCCCACGTCGTTAAACTGACCGAAGGCACTGTCGGCCGCGGAGTTCGAGAAGGCAAATTTCAATTTGCGCGGCAGCGTCCAGGAATCGGGCTCGGCGATCAGTCGCGTAGTCAGCGCAAAGGCGTAAGGGCTTGGATCGAAGACCTCGTCGGCGTCAACGCCCGCGCTCTGCGAGACGATAATGTTGCGCACCGTGTTGCCGCCGCCGCCGCGTGTCGATAGCCCCACGGCCAGCAGCGCACGCAGAATCGCTATGACATTTTCGAGCGCCACATCGTGAATCTGAAATTCCTGCCGCGTGGTGACGTGCACCGCGCTGGCTCCATACTGTGCAGAAAGCTCGGCAATCCTGGCCAACTGCGCCGGCGTCACGGCACCGCCGGTGGCGCGGATGCGCACCATGTAGCTGCCGTCGCGCCGCTGCTCGTAGCAGCCGAAGGGAACGCGCCGGGCCTTGAAGGAGGTCGCGTCCAGTTCGGCGCGCTGAAACCTTCCGACCAGCGATTCCAATTCATCGATTTCCGCGGCGAGGTTCGACGGGATCTGATAAAACATGGGGCACTCCTATGCGTTGTGTGCGTTGTGCAACACTTCAACGGGTTCCGGCGTAACGCCGCCGTTGCGAATGAGAAAGGCCCGCAGATCGGGCGTTGCTGCAGCCAGCGAAACGATCACGTAGGTGATCGCAGGGTCGAAGGCCAGACGAATGTCCTCCTGCGAAGGCCGTGCCGGGCTGGCAGGATGGCTATGGTAAACAACCCCCAGTTGCAGACCTGCCTTGCGCAGCGTACGTACCGCCGCAAACTGCTCGGCGGGATCAAAACTGAAGTGCTCCGGCGAGTGATCGGCGTTGGTAAGCCGCAGGCTCGTTGTGGCAATGCCGTCTACAGCGCCCACATAACCGCAGGCCTCGATCGGCGCTTCCGAACGCGCGTGCGCCACGATTTCGTCATAAGCAGACTGCGTGATGCGCAAGGTCATGCCGTCGCTCCTTCGTGCTTGAGATCGCAGACCGGCTGCTCCTCGTCGACCAGCGTATCGATGGTCGGATGCTCGCCGCAGACCGGGCAACGCGCGCTGCGTTTGAAATGGATCTTGCGAAAGTCCAGCGTCTTGGCATCGAAGCTCAGCAGCGTATCGGTCAGCAGCGAACCCACGCCGGTGATGAACTTGAGGGCCTCAACGGCCTGGATCGTTCCTAACATACCGGCGACAGCGCCCAGCACTCCGGCCTGCGAGCAGGTGGGCACCGAACCGCGCGGCGGCGGCGCGTGAAAGACGCAGCGATAGCAGGCCGACTGGCCCGGCAGCACGGTCATCGCCTGACCGTTGAAGCGCAGAATGCCGCCATGCGAAAACGGCTTGTCTTCGAGCACGCAGGCATCGTTGATGAGAAACTTCGCGGCAAAGTTGTCGGTGCCGTCGATGACAAAATCGTATTCGCGCACGATGGGGCGAATGTTGGCCGCCAGCAGAAATTCATGGTAGGTGCGCACGGTGACATCGGGATTGATGGCCCGCATCTTTTCCGCCGCCGACTCCACCTTGGCGCGGCCCAGATCGCGCGTGAAGTGAATCACCTGCCGTTGCAGATTCGAGATGTCCACCGTGTCCGCATCGGCAATGCCGATGGTGCCGACGCCAGCCGCCGCCAGATAGAGCGCAATCGGCGAACCCAGTCCGCCCGCGCCGATGATCAACACCTTCGCGTCGAAGATCTTCTGCTGGCCTTCGATACCGACATCCTGCAGCAGAATGTGGCGACTGTACCGTTCGAGCCGTTCTTCGGTGAATTCCAGTGTGCTCATAGCGCGGCCAGTCCCCGTTCCAAATCTTCGATCAGATCTTCCACGTCCTCAATGCCCACCGACATGCGCAGCATGGCATCGCTGACGCCCATCGCCGCCTTCTCGTTCTCGTCAAACTCGCAGAAGATCGTTGAGGCAGGATGAAGGATGAGCGTCTTGTTGTCGTTGATGTTGGTGGCGCGGCGAACCAGTTGCAGCGCATCCTGAAAGGCGAAGCACTCCGCGCGACTGGCCAGCTCGAAGGTGAGAATGCCACCCACGCCGCGCGGAAACAGCCGCTGCGAGCGCTCGTAGTATGGCGAACTCTTCAGCCCGGGATAATTAACAACCCGTATCTTCGGCTGCGCTTCGAGCCACTGCGCGAGAGCCAGCGCATTGGCCGTACTTTTGTCGATGCGCAGACTCAGCGTCTCCAGGCCCAACGTTTGCAGAAAGGCATTGTGCGGTGACTGGCAGGCACCCGCATTGCGATAGACCTCGCGGCGCAGCGCTGCCAGCAGAGCGCCGGGGCCGAACTTTTTCGCATAGGGCGCGAGCTTCGAGTTCTGCCTCCAATCGAAGAGGCCGTTGTCCAGAATCAGTCCCCCCATCGAAGTAGCTCCGCCTGAGATGTACTTGGTACTGGAGATCGCCTCTATATCGACGCCATGCGCGCGCGAATTGAAGAGATAGGGCGTGGTCACGGTGCCGTCAAGAACCACGGGCACACCGTGCTCATGCGCAATGGCAACTACGCGGTCGATGTCGGCCACCTGCATCTGTGGATTGGTAATGACCTCAAGAAACACGGCGCGCGTCTTGTTGTCGATGGCGGCGGCAAGCGCCTTTTCGTCGGTCATCTCCACATAGCGCGATTCGAGCCCCCAGGGCTTGAGCGTGTGTTCGAAGAGCGAAAAAGTGTTGCCGAAGATCCAGCGTGTGGTGACGATGTTGGTGCCCGCCTCGGCCAGCGTCAGGATGATGTTGCTGATGGCGGCCATGCCCGAGGAGACGGCGACGACGCCCTGCGCCCCGGCAAGAATCCGCACGCGCTGTTCCAGCTCCTCCACGGTGGGATTGGTGATGCGCGAGTAAGCGTGCGCGGGTTTGCGCCCCTCGAAGGCAAGCTGAATTTGGTTGGAATCGGCAAACTCGAACGCCACGTTGTCATACACCGGAGGCCGCAGAGAACCATGAGCTTCCGGCTTCAACTGTGCGCCGTGGATGGCTCTGGTCGCAAATCCCTTCACTGCGCGCCCCCACCCATGAAATACAAAAAATCCACGGCATCGTTTTCCTTGAGCGAAGTGCTGGGATACTGCGCGCGATCGACAAACTCCTCGTTCAGTTGCACGGAGACCATCTCAGGAGACTCGACGCCGGTGAGTTGCAAAAGCTCCGCGACCGTGAGCCTGGTCGCCGAAAAGCTCTCATTTTTTCCGTTCACAACAAGCTGCATGATTTCGTCGTTTCCTTCTCAAATCGGCAAGCACTGCCGGATAAGACACCGGAAGGGAAGCGACCGCATGAATACTGGCTGAAACCAGCACATTGGATTCTTCGCCACCGGCGTCCGCGGATTTATAGCGCAATCCATAGCATCACGCTAAATACAAAACCCACCAGCCAGTGTGGCGGGTGGGTCATCGGACTCTGAATTTATCTTATCGAAATCAGACCGAAACACACACCCGCATCTTGCAACAAGGACAGCAGCAAGGACAGATCGCGGTAATGTGCATGGCAGTCATCAGTGTTTGAATAAATCCTCTGAATTCCAAATGAAATAAACTTTTCTGCTGTGATTTTTACTGTAGAGTTCTCTCTATCTTTTGTCAAATGCGCAGCAGGCATGCTCTGCTGCGGCCTGAGCGTTGGCAAAAGATGGGGCCGCAATGGCTTCGCCGAGCAGAAGAAGACTGGGCGCGGGAAGATCGGCCAACGTACCGAGTTTTTCTAGAGTGGAAAAAACCACGCTCTCGTCCTGTCGCGAGGCGTGGGAAACAATCGCGCAGGGCAGGTCCGGCGAAAATCCCTCCTCTTGCAGCTTTTCTGCCAGCGCCTGCCAGTTGGTCCCAGGCATGTAAACCACACGCGTGGCCAAAGCGTGCGCGGGGTTGTGGCGTTCGGCCAGATGTCCGGTGGTCAGCAACACGCCGGAAGCTGAAGTGCGGCTGGTCAAAGAACAACCGGCCGCCGCGGCCGCAGCAAAGGCTGCCGTGATGCCGGGAACAATTTGATAGGGAACCTGCACCGCGCGCAATGCCGCCATCTCCTCGGCAGCGCGGCCAAAGAGCATCGGATCGCCGCCTTTCAGGCGCACGACGATGCGATAGGTGTGTGCACAATCGATCATCCGCGCATGAATCTCTTCCTGCGTGATGCGTTTCTCGCCGCAGCGCTTGCCGACGGAAATCAACTCGGCCTTGGGGCGCGCCAGGGCAAGAATCTCTGGAGAAACAAGATCGTCATGCAGAATCACGTCGGCGGTTTGCAGAAGGCGTAGCGCTTTCACCGTCAGAAGCTCCGGATCGCCGGGACCAGCGCCGACCAGATAGACCGTGCCCATGGACGGTATCTGCTCATCAACTTTGCGAAGAAGATCATCGCATGCGTCAAGATGGAAGCGCACGTCCTCGAAAGGCTTTTGCGCCAGACGCTTCAGCAGGTCTGTACGTGCCACATTGCTTGGATATTGTCGCAGAACTTCTCGCCGATCGGCCCCGAGCGCGCGCAGCCGATCGCCAAGGTCGGCAGGCAGTTGCGCATCAATCCGGTCGCGCAGATGCTGGCCGAAGGCCGGGCTTTGGCCTCCGGTTGAAATTGCAATCTGCAAGGGCCCTCGGCGCAGGTTCGAGCTGAAAAAAAAGCGGCAATGCTCGGGATCGTCAACGCTGTTCACAAGAATGCCGCGCCGCGTGGCCTCCTGATAGACGGATTCATTCGCGGTCGATGAGTTTGTGGCCGCAATGGCCAGAATGCAGTCCTCGAGATCGTTGTGCTCAAAGGCCCGCGGCGTCCAATCCACGCGATGCTCGTCAGCCCAACCCTGCATCTGCGGCAACGCCTCGGGCGCAACAACACGCACGCGCGCGCCAGCATCCAGCAGTTGTATCGCCTTCTGTAGAGCGACGTGACCCGCGCCAACCAGAAGCACGTTCTGTTGACTAAGATCGAGAAAAACCGGAAGAAGATTCATTTGATTCACCGCTTCAAAACTGTGTATGTACGTTCATGGAAAGAAGCGTTCAATGAATATGTATGCCCAAGCGTTCGCTACACACCTATTCTTCCACAAGCTGAGGCCTGCGGACGAATGACTGCTTGCGGCACCCAGGCATCGGGGTCAATTCTCTTGGGGTTTGCCGAGCCAATGGGACGCTATAATCAATAGCTACTTGAGTTTCGCTGGCGAAATTTATCCGAAAGAGGAATTCTCAATGCGCAAACTTGCTGCCCTTGCTCTTATGGCCTTCGCCGCGCTGTTGACGGCGCAAACGCAGGCTCCCGTGGTTTCCACCGATCCTGGAGCCACCGTGCGGCCTCCGCTGCCCTTGCCGCGCGATCCGAAGCTGCCAACGCTGTTTCTGGTTGGAGACTCGACGGTACGCAACGGGCGCGGCAACGGGGCCGGCGGGCAGTGGGGCTGGGGCGAACCGCTGGCCGATCTCTTTGACCTGACGCGGATCAATGTGACGAACCGCGCCATCGGCGGGCGGTCAAGCCGCACCTATCAGACCGAGGGCCGGTGGCAGGAGACGCTCGATCTGGTGAAGCCGGGCGACGTGGTGCTGTTCCAGTTCGGGCACAACGACAACGGACCGCTCGACGATACGGCGCGGGCGCGTGGCACGCTTTCGGGCACGGGCGAGGAGACGAAGGAGATTTTCAACCCTCTGACCAAGCAGCAGGAGGTGGTGCATACCTACGGCTGGTACATGCGCAGATATGTGCGCGAGGCGCGGGCCAAAGGCGCAACGCCGATTCTCTGCTCGCTGATTCCCCGGAAGACCTGGAAGAACGGCAAGATCGAGCGGGCCAACTATGCTGATTGGGCCAAGCAGGTCGCGGAAGAAGAAAAGATTCCCTTCCTCGATCTGAATGCGGCGATTGCTGCGCGCTACGATGCGCTCGGAGAAGAAAAGGTCGAGGCCTACTTTGCCGATCCGCATACGCACACCAGCCGCATCGGCGCGGAGCTGAATGCACAGGTGGTGGTATCGCTCTTGAAGGCGCTGCCCCATGACCCGGTGGCAAAGTTCTACAGTTCGAAGGGCGCGGCGGTGCTGCCGGCTGGCAAATAGATTCAAGCGTGGAGAAATGCTGAGGGGCTATACCCCGCGTCCATCTTGAACAGGGGCTGCTTCCCTTCCGCTTGATTCTTTTTCCTCTTGCTTGTCCTGAAGCAGAGCGAGCAGTTGCAGATAAATCTTGTCGCGCATGGCAAAGCGGTCGGTGGCGCGGGTGATGTAGTGAATGGTGGCCTCGATGCCATCGACGGTCGGGCGCAGGCTGATGGTTGAGGCGGCGGTGAGCTTCGAGAGGCCGCTACCGCGGGCTACGCGCAACCAGTCGTGTTCGGCGGCGCGAGCGTTGTCCGCGGTTTTTTCGCTGACCAGATGCTCGATCTCCGCGGCGACCTGATGTATGTCGAGGTTCTTCGGAATACCGATGCGAACCTCGTCCCACATCCACTGGCCAGAGGTGGAAAAGTTGAAGTACTGGCCGCGGATGGCGAAGCTGTTGAGGAACGAGATGCGGCGTCCGGTGTGTTGGCCCTTGCTGGTGAGACTGCTGAGTTCGAGCAGCGCGGTGTTAAACAGGCCGACCTCGATGACCTCGCCATTGACGCCGTTGATCTCGACCCAGTCGCCGACGTGGATGCCGTGGCGGCCCATCAGCAGAAACCAACCGAAGAAGGCCAACACAAAGTCCTGCAATGCGATGGTGAGGGCCGCGGTGGTTAGTCCCAAGACGGTGGAAACCTGTTTGGGAATGCCGAAGACGATGAGCAGAATAGCGGCCGTGCCGGTCAGTTGCAGGCCCATCCGCGTAAGGGTGCGCAAGGTGTGCGTCTGACGGTTATCGAGTTGGAAGTGCTCAAGCAGGCGCTGGGTCAACATGCCCGCTAGAACCAGAGCGAGAATGGTGGTGACCACCCAGGCCAGCGACACGACGACCAGATGCATCAGAATGCGATGCTGAAGAGCGACTTGCGCAATCCATTTGGTATAGATCGAAGCCAGCATTTTGTCGCAGGCGATGCGGTCGTCGTAGATGGATAGGATCTGGCGTACGCTGTTGCTGTCTTGGAGCTGCTCGAGACGGCTGCTACTGGAGCGCGAGGCGGCGAGCGCTTGCAGCGTTTTTTGCGTTGTGGCACGCTCGGCGGTGAGCGCAACAGCTTCATCGGAGATTTGATCCGCAGCCTGTTCAAGCAGATGCGCGCGCTCGTTCTGGTGCAGCAGGGACTGAATGCGCATCAGCAGCGTGCGATGCTGACGGGCCGAGGCGACGGCATGTGCAGCCGCGACGTGAAACGCGGTTTGTGCCTGCTGCTGCGCCTGATGATAGGAGATCAGTTCCTGCTGAATCTGATCGCTGTCGTCGCCGGAAAAGTGTGCGAAACTGCGGCGCGCATCCTCCAGTTCCCCGCTGTCGAGGCTTAACTGCGCCCGAGCCGTCTCAAGATCGTCACTGCTGTTGGTGGCCTCGGAACTTTTCTTGGAGGCATCGGAAGCAGGCGCATCACCGCCGAGTTGATGCACCTGCTGCTGGTCCTGTTTGACGACCTGCTCAAGATCGGCGATTTTTTGCGCAATCTCCTGGGCTGGGCCGGTCAAGGTGATGTGCCGTGCGCGTATGCCGGCCAGGCGCAGAGACAGGGCAAAGGACTGATCGACATCATGGTCGGCCACTCGCTCCGCGGCCATGGCATAATCCTGCTCTTCAGCGCTGACGGCCATCGGCAACAGGGTGCTGGCGGTTTGCCATGGCTCGATGCTGACGATGGATTTACGCGTGCCGGGCGTAGTGCGACCGGCATTGCTCTGACGCAGAAAGCTGAGCTGCGCGACAGTGTCCTGCGTCATCCAGGTGTAGACGAGACAGCCAGCCAGCATCAGCAGGCAGAGCGCCAGCGAGAGAATGCGGGTTGAGTTGAGAATCTGTCCTGATTTTTTCTTGTTCGTCGACAATGGCGGGGGAAGTTTCTCCATAAATGTATTTTCACAGATAACGCAGAAGATGCGCAGAAAAGTAGCGTTGTAAATACGCGGCCAATTTGTTGTTCCAGCGAATGCATGAGATGCCCTGAGGTTGACCTCTCGGCAAAGAAGCTTCGATGGATCGTAAAACTATTTTTGAAGAAATTGTTCTCATATTGCACATAATAAATAGATTGCAAGGAATGACGCAGAAGAAATCGAAAAGACGGTTGACAACATAGGGAAAGAGACTTTAGTAATGTTCGGTCAAAAGGTTAGACCACTGTGCGTTGTGTAGTTGTTCCCGTGGTCTTAGAACAACAGAAAAAGCTAGAACTGCATACCTTTCGGAGGATCGTGATGCGCTGTTTTGTTTCCCTGCTTAACGTCTTGTCCAGTGTCGTTTTTCTCATTCTGAGCCTAGTGGCTGGAGCGCAGGCTCCCGTGGCGCTGCCATATACGATGACGACCATCGGCGGAGGACTGGCGCCAGCCTCTACCACCGCCTGCCCGGGTTTATCCTCACGAACTCCGACGTCGTCGTATGGCGATAACTGCGCGGCCATCTCTGGCCTGTTCGGAAAGGCGGCCCGTGGTGGCGTGGCAGTCGATGCCTTCGGCAATGTCTTTGTGGCCGACGACGTAAATTACATGGTTCACATGATCGACCAGAACACCGGACTGATGACGGTGGTGGCTGGTGGCGCCAGTTCGACTTGTTCGGGCAAGCTGGACTACTACGGGGATGGCTGCCCGGCTGCCAGTGGCACCACGCTCAAAGGAATTCGCGGCATGGGCATCGATCCGTATGGAAATGTTCTGGTGGCTGATTACAATGCCAGCACGATCCGTGTGGTCTGCCGCACCGCCTCGCCCTTGTGTTCGTCCGCGCAGATTGGATATATGGAGCTGGTGGCTGGATGCTTCACAAGTACTTCTTCGTCGACGGCAAATGCGGGGATTGGCTTGGACAACACGCCGGCATCGTCGACCTCTGGCACGTGTTCTACATCGAAGGGCGAAACGGATCAGCCGCGCGGTGTTACGGCGGATCTTTATGGAAATGTCTACTATGCCGATTCGACCTCCAGTCGTTATCGCGTCGTCGTTGGTCCAAAGGACTCCAGCTACTTTTCCGGAGACAACCCGCTCTACGCAGCGTTGGGTGTGTACTATTCTTCGGTGACACAGGGCTATGCCTACACGGTCGCTGGTCTGACCACAACAGCGACGACTAAAAACGCCTCGTGTGGCACCGCGACTTCACTGGATACGCTTGGCGATGGATGTCCTCTGAACTACGCCTCCGTGCAGACAGGCGCCTCGATCGTCACGGGAGTGGCCGTCGATGCCGTGGGCAATCTGGTCTTCACGGATGGGACAAACGGTCTGCGTGTCTTTTATGTAAACGCCAGCGGAACCGCGGGCAGTCTGATGGCTGCGGCAATCAAGAAAAACAACAGCACCGTAACCGCGCCGGTCGCTGGTTATGTTTATCGACTGGCTGGGGGCAGCACGGGAACAATCTCCTCGTCTCCGGCGCTGGGCAGCAGTGTGGTTTTTCCCGACTCAACGGACACCAAGTTAACGGTGAGTCCGCAAGGCAACATCTATATCGGCGATGGCAATAAGGTAATTTTTTACGATATTTATACCGGCACGGTTCGTATTCTGCTGAGTTCCGGTTCGACAACATCCACCACCGCGGGCAGCTATTGCAGCGGCAGTTCTGGCCCCATCGCTGAAAGTCCGTACTTCGATGGCTGCCCGGCCTCGCAGGCCTATTGGGGAAACACCAACGGTCTGGGTGTGGCCGTTGACGGCCAGGGCAATCTGTACATGTACGATGCCAACGGGTTGAGCGGCGGCATGTTGGTCCGCAAGGTACTGGCGCAGGGCGTGGGTGTGCAGCCATCGGCAACGCAGGCCGCATTGGCAAGCGTGACGACAGCGTATCCCCTCATGTCGATGGGAACCGCGCGGACACAGACTTTTTGGGCGCACTTTCCTGCCGATTCGGCGGGCACGGCTACCCTGACCAGTTCGGCGAACAGCAGCTATAGCCTGGGAACGCCGGGTTGCACGCCGAATGCGAACGACAGTTCCGCCGATTGCACGGTGCTGGCCACGGTGACGCCGGGCGCGGCCGGGTTGCAGCAGGCCGCGCTTACGCTGACGGCAGGCAGCGGTGAATCCCTGACGATGGATCTGGGCGGCACGGCTACTGGCTCGGCCCTGGCCATCGACAATGCAACCTCGGGCACGACCAGCATGTTGACGACGGCTTCGCTGCTGAGCGGCAATACGCCGACGGCGATTGCCGCCGATGGCGCAGGCAATCTGTATGAGGCCTCCGGGTCCAGCATTCTGGAGGCGCTGGCCAGTGCGCCATCGACGACGCAGACGCTGGTTCCTGGACTTTCCGCATCGCCAACGAAGATTGCCGTGGATCTGACCGGAAATATTTTTTATCTGAACGGTTCGTCATCCATCCAGACGCTGACCGTAACAACGGCTGGCTCAGGCAGTGCGACAAACT
>Ga0224528_1001053_pt1 | contig 19416 bp, 10 predicted proteins | sample CBST25metaG_2_FD_179888 | JGI IMG/M metagenome (GOLD analysis project Ga0224528, IMG submission 179888) | Peat soil microbial communities from Stordalen Mire, Sweden - C.B.S.T25 | ecosystem: Environmental > Terrestrial > Soil > Wetlands > Peat | place: Sweden: Norrbotten County, Stordalen Mire...
CCATCAACTCCAGTTCCCCAACCCGCGTCTTGAGAGTGCGAGGCTTATAGCCGTTGCGCCAGCCGCGCCGAACGCCGTTGCGTTCATAGGTCTCGGCACCCAGAAAGCTGGTCATTTCAGCTTCCAATACCTGCTGCACCGCGCGCTCGACCAGTTGCCGGAGAAAGTCCTCCCCGCCAACCCCGCCTTGCCATCCTGACAAAATCTCAATACTCTGTCCCTTGTGAGCCATCTCGGCCTCCTCCTGACGAATGTCGTCTTGGTAAACAACATCCTAAGGAATCCACCGAGTGGCTCGCTCCGCTCGCCACTCAGACGCTTCTACAGAACTTTACCGACTCAATCCAAATGCAGCAGTGCCATTTTATGGCTCGAGGCACACTGGGTTTTGAATTGGATCGTGTATTCTTCGAGGGATAGACGCCACATGGGAAGGCACCGCTGCCCGGCTCACTGCCCTTGATGAGGCCATCAAGGAAGAGCAGTCCAAAAATCTTCAGGACACCAACTTGTTTAGTGACTTGCTCAATCAACGCGTTGAGACTGTCCGGCGAGAAGCCGAAGAAGAGGCCAAGATAAAGGATGATGCAATTAAGCAAGAGATAGACGCGCAGGATAAGGCCGCGCAAGAGCAGACACGCCATTCCAGCGCAATGAACAAAATTGAGAACCCAAAGAGCACTGATGATGATGCCGCAAAACAAGCTGAGCTTGACAAAGAGTACGCGGCTACACCGGCACACGGCAACAGCTCGACCGGGCATCGAAAGCCGCTGGAATCGGGCACATCAGTCCACACGCATTCAGGCACACCTACCGCTTATGGCTGGATGCTGTAAAAACTCCGATTGCCGTGCAACAGAAGATGATGCAGCTCACGCACATTCGCACGGCCATGAACATTTACGGAGATGTGTCACGGACAAGATGAACACGGTGGGCTTGAGGGTTGCTGAACTTGCATTCCAGAGTAACGGAGCGCAAGCAGAGCGCGAATCGATCTAAGTTATTGATTCTTTGGTGGACGCGGTAGGAATCGAACCTACAACCTGTCGGTTAAGAGCCGAATGCTCTGCCAGTTGAGCTACGCGTCCAAGCCATTTATAAAAACCATGCGGTACAGGCCGAGCACGGTTCGAGCGGGCAGAAGTGGTTGCCGCCACTTCAAAAAATATATCACAATCCAGCGCGGTTTCCAACGGCCTGGAAGGCCCAGACGAAAAATTCCGCCCGCATTGTGCGAGAGAAGCGACAACGCTCACTCACCGTGCGTCGGCTAGGAGCTTAGAAAGTAAAGCCGAGGCCAGCGCGAATGCTGCGCTGATCCTGGGCAAAGATCAGCACCGAACCATCGCAGGAGAGAAAAGGCCGGTAGCCCTGCGCGAGCAGGTTGCGCACATCAAGCAGGGCCTCGAAGCCGCGCGCACCCTCATGATGGCGGCGAATAGGCTGGCGCAGATGGAGATTGAGGTAGGGCTCGGCGGCGTCAAGGGCGTAAGGAGCAACCTGGGTGACAGTTTCTTCCGGCTGCCAGCGATAGCTGGCCCACCAGCGGGTTCCGGTGCCGTCGAGGGTTCCCGAGAGTGAAAGCGAATAAGTCTGGGCGCGGTGAGGATGGGCGCTGGCGATCATCTGGGCCAAGGTCGCGGTGCGCGACGAGCCCGCCATTACCAGAGCATCGCCATTGGCATAGCTGAGGCGGACGCGATTGCCACCAGGCATGCGGCGCTCATAGCTGGCCTGCAGGCCGGCGCTGGAGAAATCCGCCGCGGCAGCGCGGAGCAGGCCGCTGGCGTTGTCGAAAAGGACGGTGGGCGCAGCCGCATCATTTGCCGCGAAGTGGCTCATGGCCTCGACAACTGGATTGTCGATATGATCGGCAAAGACCAGCACGGAGAGGCCTGAGGCGTCGGTGCTTCGCTCCCAGCCAACTTCCTGGTGCAGGCCGTGTTCGAGCAGCAACTGGCCGCCGCGCGCGGCAAGCTGTGGCAGCCAGGCCTGAGCTTCGGAATCCCCAGAGCTCTGCACACCGGGCAAAAGCGTGACCATGCGATAGCTCACCGTGGAGTCGCCCTTCCGCCAGTCCACCGTGGCAAAGGGTAGCGCGGCGGTCACCATGCTGTCAGAACCTCCGAGAATCTGGGCCAGAACCTGGCTGGAGCCGACCTCAGCCTCGAGTTCATCGCCCAGATTCATGGTCTTCCAGGTGCGAATGGCGGCCTCGTCAAGCCCCTCGCCGCCGCCGGCGTCGATCTCAGGATGCAGAGCGACCGCGGCCACCGACTGCACCGAGCCGGCAAAGCCCAGATCCTGGCGGAAGCCGAGCATGGACTCGAAGGCGGCATCACTGCCAGGATCGAAATCGACGCGGGCAAGAAGTTCGCGGCTGTTGGAGGGAGTTTCCTCGATGGTGGCGGAAATGCGCTGGCCGCTTTCGCCAAAGCTGCCCTCCTGGCCAGTAGCCATGATCCGGGCCTTGAGGCGGGGAGGCGCGCTGGGACCGTCGGAAACAACCACCAGGGGACCATTCTCAAGCCAGCGCAGCAGCGGGCGATTGGCGGCCGAGCGAAGGGTCCACTTCCAGTCGTCCTGCTGGGCGCTGCTGGAACGCGGCTCGGCGGGCAGCCACTGCATCGCCTCGTAGAGGGTATTGAGGGTTAGATTGACGACGGTGTTGGCGCGGACCCGCACATTTTCGCGCAGGGCAGGCAAAAACGATGCACCCATGGCCTTGATGGCGTAGCGTCCGGGAAGCACGGAAGAGAAGACAAAGCGCCCGCTGGCGTTGGTGTAGACGCTGGCGGCCACACTGAGGTCGGGACGCAGCAACTCGACCTCGGCTCCGATCTGCGGAATGCCGGAAGAATCGCGCACCGATCCTGATACCGATGCAGGAGCGGCTCCCTGAGCGGGAACACACACCAAGGCAATCAGCAGAGTGAAACAAACGAGATAGAGCCTGCGGATCATCACTGTCTTGGGTGACCTGGTGGCGTCCTTGGCAAAATACCGCGAATCAACCCCGCGCGGGCCTCCGAATCTGGAGTCCGGTAGCCCTCAAGCGCGGGATGCAAAACTATTCCACGACAAAAGACGCCGACTGCGCAACCTCTTGTTTTGAAATTGCGTCATTGACCTTGATCGTCACCTTGTATTTACCAAGCTGGAGGCCAGCGATGGGGAGCGATTTCTCGACCGTCAACTGATCGCTGTGCGCTCCCAGATCCTTGGACTCCAGTTGTTTCTCCAAAACCACAGCACTGGTGGCCGTATCGGTAATCTGATAGGTCACCGTAGCCTGATTGCTTTTGGTTGCATCGTCAATGCCCAAATTATAGACCTGCATCCAGAAGTTGAGCTGCTGATTGCGTTTGAATTTGACCGGCGAGGCGGGGTTGGAGCTGACGCGCGGCCGGATAAATGTGTTGCCGATAACAAAGTTGCCGCTGCCGATCTCGCGCGAAGAGACAAGATTCATCTGGTCGGCCAGAATCAGGGTCGATGTGGCCAGCTTTTCGTCATGATAGGTAGGAACTTCGAGGCCGCGCCCATAAATGCCGATGTGGTCAGGATTGTTCACGTCCTTGATCGCGATGTCCAAACGATACAGGCCGGGCAACAGGGGCAGCGCCTTCCAGTAAACCGATTGGCGGTCGAGGCTCTTCTCGAGCAACTCGGCGGGCTGCTCGACCTCGACGGTGTCCTCGAAGGTTTGCACGGTTTTGTGGGTCAGGGTGGTGACCTTGCCCAGAATATTGACAACGCCCTTGGCCACGCCGTCCTTGGTCACAAAGGTGATGTCGCGATTCTTCATCTGGAGGGTAATCGGCACCAAAACTGAATTTTCGGTCACCTTGACGAAGTCCGTACGCACGTCAAAAGGAAAAATCGGGCCGGAGAGCAGCTTGTGCTCGGAGATGAAGTTTTCCAGATCCTTGAACTTGACCGGCGGGGGAGCAAAGACCTTGGCGGCCAGTTCAATGCGATCAAACTGCTTGGACTGCTGACCAGAGGAAAGCGGGCCAGTGCCGAGGTTTTCCATGCCGCCCTTGAAGCGGTCAGCCTTCTTGGCCTTGCCCATGGACTCCCACTGTGTCTCACCGGCGCCGGGAACGTGCAGCAGGGCGTCCTTTTCGCTGCGGTCGATGGTGAAGTGATAGTCGCCGCACTGGCAGGTATCAACAAACTCCAGGTCGATGTTTTCGCCGATACCTTCGAGGTAGCGATAGTGCCAGGTTTCAAAGGGAAAGGTAGAGGTTTCGCCGCCACCCTCTTCCATGGGCCGCTCGTAGCTGCCACCAGAGGGGTGTTCATCCTTCGAGTCGGGCGCGCCAAAGGAGATATAGATATGGCCGCGATCCGTCTTCCAGCCAGGCTTGCCTGCGGCAAAGTGCTCATTGGCATAGGCGATGCGACGGTAGTGCTCTTCGCGGAACTCGTTGTCGGGCGAATCTGGGTTGGGATTGCGGCGCAGCCAGAACTGCTCGATGAAAGCGTCCCGCTCCTCATTGTTGGAGAGGTTTTTGAAGGCTTTGCGCTCTTCATCGGAGATGATGTAGGCCACATCCTGGTCGAGCCAGCTTTTGTAAGCGCCCTTCAACTCGACCTTGACAGCCTTTTGGGCAGCAAACTTCTCCTTGTCGGAGCGCTCACGCTTGAGTGGATCAACTTCCTGGTCTTGCTGCGCCGGCAAGCCGGTCTGGGCCTGCGGAGCCGATGAGGCCTGCTGGGCGTGAAAGACTGTGGCGGGGCTGAAAACCAGGCCGCAACCCAGTGCGACGAAGAAGATACGATTGCGATTGAGCGTCATTTGCCTTGAAAACTCCTGCGAACCCTTATTCTACGGGTCGGGAAAGGGCTGGGCAAGACTCCCCGCCCAATTGCCTGCACATTGGACGAAAAATCGCCGCCGGGGTAAGCCGGAAAGCGCGGTAAATGCAAGGCTGGAAGCCCCGCGCTGAAAATACACCCATCGAATGCTGGCGACTGCCGGTTCATCAATCTGATCTGTAGCTGAAGCCTACAGGCCACTTGGAAAGGGATGGAAGGGATGGTTCGCTTTGTTCGATAGGCATTGAGACCAATCGGTCCAATCCGCCGTCCAAACAGACAAGACACTCTGTTTTGGCGGGCTTTCTCGCTTTGTGTTGGGTCGCAGGCCGCGCCTGGCTGGTTTTGGCGTAGGATTTTGGCAGAGAAACTTCGGCGCGAAGTTGAGAACCTGCGGCACGGACCGTTGCAACGCAGCCAAATTTCATCATCATTAGGGGAACTGTTCGCGCAGCAATTGCGTACACTTGAATCGGAGTCACCCGGAGCACGAATCCCGCATGAAAAAAATTCTTTTAATCGCTCTCGCCGCCGTGGCCGTCATCGGTCTTGTGGTCTTTTTCATCATTCGCCAGCAAGCCGCCTATACCAAGGTGCTGACCGCCAAGGTGGTGCGCCAGGAACTGGCCACGGTGGTCAGCGGCACTGGGCAGATCAAGCCCAAGACTTATGCCAATCTGGGCGCTACCGCCATGGGCCGCGTCACCCATCTTTATGTGAAAGAGGGCGACACGGTAAAGAAGGGCCAAACCGTGGCCAGCATCGAGAATGTGCAGCAGTCGGCCAGCGTATCAGGGCAGGTGGCGACCATCGCCGCAGCCAAGACCGATATTGCCGCCGACGTTGCCGCGGAAAAGACCGCCGAGGCCAATGTGGAGAAGGCCAAAGCCGACCTGGAGCAGAAAAAGCTGGATTGGGAGCGCGCCCAGGGGCTCTATAAAGCCGGGGTGATGGCCAAACAGGACTTTGACGCCAAAAAATCGGCCTACGACAGCGATGTAGCCTCGCTGAACCAGACGGTGGCCAGCCTGAACCAGGCCAAGGCGCAGACCGAATCGGGCCGCGCCCACTTGCAGACTCAGGTCGCCACCCTGCGCGCCAACCAGAATGCTCTCGATCTGACCAAGGCCGTGGCGCCCTTTGACGGCATTGTGACCAACGAGCCGGTCCGCGAGGGTGAAACCGTCGTCGAAGGCATTCAGAACACCGAGGGGTCCACCTTCATGACCCTGGCCGACATGAGCGTAATCACCGCCGAGGTCAAGGTGGATGAGACCGACATCGTGAACATTCGCATAGGCCAGGAGGCCGATGTGACCGTGGACGCCTTGCCCGGCCGGGTCTTCAAGGGCCATGTGACGCTGGCCGGCGACCAGGCGCTGCTGCGCTCGACCGGCGTGGCCACTTTGCAGTCGACCACCGGCACCGAAGAGGCCAAGGACTTCAAGGTGATTGTGACCCTGGACGCAACCTCGGCCGATCTGCGCCCCGGCTTGTCGGCAACCGCCAAGATCACCACCGCGCACCAAGCCAACACCCTGGCGCTGCCGATCCAGGCGCTGACCCTTCGCAACACCGAGGGGGACAAGCCCAAGAGCAGTGACGGAACACAGCCCACCCCGACCGCCCCGGCAAACAAAACGCCCGACCAAGGCGTCTATGTAGTGCGGAGCGACACAGGCAAGCTGCGCGTGAAGTTTGTGACGATCACCACCGGTATTACCGGGGCCACCGACATTGAGGTGCTCAGCGGCTTGAAGGAAGGCGACGAGATTGTCACTGGCCCCTTCAAGACTTTGCGCACACTCAAAGATGGTTCGCTGGTGAAGCGCGACACCGCCAAACCGGCAACGGGATCGTCAGGCGTTTCGGTTTCAGTAAGTTGAGTTTTTGAACCCCCGCGAATGAGAAGCGGCGATTTCGCGCTCAGAGCACGAAATCGCCTTCCACCTCAGCAGACAAAACCGGGCAAAGGATGATATTCGGATGGCTACAACCAGCATCAGCACCGAAGACGTTGTAAGACAAACAGCTCCTCCCTCGGACGATGTGATTATCGTCGAAGATCTTTGGCGCACCTACGACATGGGCTCGGAGCAGCAGGTGAATGCGCTGAGCGGGGTTTCGTTGCGCATCCATCACAACGAATACGTAGCCATCATGGGCCCGTCGGGCTCGGGCAAGAGTACGCTGATGAACTTGATCGGCTGCCTCGACACCCCTTCCAAGGGTCGCTACTGGCTGAATGGCCAGTTGGTCAGCGAGTTGGACGACGACCAACTCGCGCGCATCCGCAACAAGGAGATCGGGTTTGTCTTTCAGACCTTTAATCTGCTGGCGCGCGCCACTTCTCTGCACAACGTCGAGCTGCCGCTGATCTATAACGGCACCCCGGCAGCCGAGCGGATTGTGCGGGCCAAGGAAGCGCTGGCCAGCGTAGGCCTGGAAGCGCGCATGATGCACAAACCGAACGAACTCTCTGGCGGCCAAAGACAGCGCGTGGCGATTGCCCGGGCGCTGGTCAACCGGCCCTCGATCATTTTGGCCGACGAGCCAACCGGCAACCTGGATTCAAAGACCGGCGATGAGATCATGGCCCTGTTTGATCACTTGCACGCCAGCGGCAACACGATTGTGCTGGTGACGCACGAGCCCGACATCGCCGAATACGCTCACCGCGTGGTCCATATCCGTGACGGTCAAATCTTCTCGGACGAGCCCTCCAAGCGCTTCCGCTAGGGTCTCTCAGCCAACGAGAACAAAACACGTCTGTTGCGACTTCCCGAACCGGAAAGAATCCTCTTCTTTCCGGTTCATGTTTTTTGGGGTCTCGCCGATGAAACCTGTGTGGGCCCAGTAAGTGCATTTGGGCCACGGAGGCGAGGCAGGTTGAGATCGATGCACAGCGCCGCGCAATACCTACCCCAACCTCCGCTCTCGGGCTTGTCTCTGGTCGAAGTGGAAACGCCCTCAGCCACACAGTTAGTGGGGGTGAGCGCAGCTTGGCGCAAGCTGCTGATGCAAGCCGAAATGGCCGCTCCTTATGTGCAACTGGCGACATTTGAAGGGGAACACGGCAGCGGCAAGCATTCGCTGGCCCGCTATCTTTTCAACCATTCGCCACTGGCCAGTTCCAGCTTCCAGCGCCGCGATGCGCGGGAGTGGCTGGTTTCAGACGCCGATCCGGCAACCATGACCGGATTCACGTATCTGGATCGCGTGGATCTGCTGGCTTCTCCGGGGCAGGGATTGCTGCTGGGAGTGCTGAAATCGCTTCAGGACCGTCCGCCGGGCCGTTCTGTCCTGCTGGCCTCGTCGCAGACTTCGCTGCGGCAGATGGCCGCGCAGGGGCTGTTGCTGCCCGACCTGGCCTTTCGGCTGACCGCCGTGCGCTTTGCGATTCCGCCGCTGCGGCAGCGGAGAGAAGACATCACGGTGCTGGCCCAGTCCCTGCTGGATCGCATTTGCGCCCGCTATCAACACCGCCCCGTGGTGCTGGGACCAGGAGCGATGGCGCGACTGCTGCAACATAACTGGCCAGGCAATGTGCGAGAGCTGGCAGCGGTGCTGGAGACCGGGCTGCTGGAGGCCGTCAACGGCATCATTCGCCCCGAGGATCTGGCCTTGCCTTCAAACCTCGCGACGCCGCCGGAATTGCCGACAGCGATGCACAGCGACAGCCTCAATCTGGATACGGTCATCCAACACCATGTGCAGTATGTGCTGGACCTGAACCGGGGCAACAAGCTGCGCGCCGCCCGCCAACTGGGCATCAGCCGCTCGACCCTCTACCGCATCCTGGGCAACGAAACCGTCTTAACCCATTGAGTTCTTTTCATGCGCACGGAGCTGGCCGGCTCCGTGCGCATTCTATTTCCAAAACAACTATTTGATGGTCACCTTGAGGGCTGCCGAAGCGCTAGCGCCGGGGTTGACGGCAACCAGCGAGGCGCTGCCAGCCGAAGCCAGGTCCGAGGCCGGAATGGCCACGGTCAGGTGAGTCGCATCGACGATGGTGGTGGTGCGATAACTTCCATTCCAGTTCACCGCGACACCGGGAACGAAGTGTGTACCGGTCAAGGTGAGCAGTGTGTTCCCGGTTCCGTGAGTGATCGTCGTTGCGGAGCTGGAGGTGAGCGTAGCCGCCGCATTTTTTTTGAGCAGTTCCGGCGCGACGACCGGACCGCTCAGCAAGTAGATGTGCCCGCCGCTGCTCAGCGCCGCCAGGCCATCCTGTCCCCAGCGAATCAGGTCCACGCCAGTGAAGCTTGTATTGCCCTCAATCTTCGCCATGTTCAGCGGCAGCGTTGCGTTGAGCATAAAGGTTGACTGTTTGTACACGACGATCCCGTCGGGGTTGCCATACGACTGATCGCTGTTCGATGTCTCGCCAAGGAAGAAGATCTGGCCGAGAGAAGTATCCGGCGCTACCAATTGACTCGCGCCATACTGCACCAGAGGAGCATAGTAGCCCAGTTGCGTTGCTGGTGTCGTCGTTACATCGGCCACACCGCCCGCGTTGGCAAAGCCCAACTTGCCGCTTAGTTGAAACAAGCCAAAATCCAGAAGTGTCGAGGACGAATAGGAGGAGCCAAAGCCGTTCTCTGTAATCGAATAGCGATTCAATGTTTGCCAAGTGTCGCTGTTGAATAGATAGAGTGTATCCGGATCGTAGAAATGCAAGCTGGTTCCAGTGTACATTTCTGTGCCCGTTCCTCGAATCGCCGCCGTCTTGGTCTTTGGATTCACGTCGATGATCGCCATTCCACTGGTGTAACCGAAATCCACTACGATCGTGTTTTCCGACCCGGTCTGAATGGCCACGTCGCGGAATCCCGTGGTCGAAGATCCGTAGTTGGTAAACGGCGGTGAGAATGTAAACTCCGTTTTCTGCGTCTGCAGGTTGAACCGCGCCACGCTGTTCGCCCCACCCAGCAGCGAATACAGGATGTTTCCATCGTCGGAAATAGCCATCTTCGTCGGCTGGCTGCCCACATACACCGGCGTTCCGATACTGCCGGTTTCAGGCGTAATCGCCACGATCGAGTTGCCAGTCACGCTGGAGGAACCCGAGCCAACGCTGGCCATGATCTTGCGCGAGAAGGGGTCGTACACAATGTGATTCACGCCCAGGGTGATGACACTGTAAACCGTGAGCGGCAGCGGATTGGAGACGCCGCCGCCTGGCGTTGGGTTGGAGACGGTGACGGTGCTCCAGCCGAGGCTGGCCAGGCTCTTTGCAGGCACGGTTGCGGTCAACTCCGTGGCGCTGACCACGGTCGTGCTCAGCTTCGAGCCGTTCAGCAGAATCGAAGTGCCGCTGGCAAAGCCCGAACCGGTAACGGCGATTTCGGTCGCGCTGGAGCCAGCCTCGATGACCGCCGGGCTGATGGCGGTAATCGCCGGCGTGAGGTTGTAGGTAGCTCCGGTAATCTTGGCCGTCGCCGTAGCCTGGTTGTTGGCTAAATTGGGATCGTTTTCCGAGCCGCTCACTTGCACTGTCAATGCGGCGCTCCCTGCTGTCAATTGCCGCACCACAAACGTTACGGTGGCCTTGGCGCCCTTGGCCAGACCGCCTAAATCGCAGGTGACAGCCTCCGCGGCCGAGCAACTGCCCGCCGAGGGCGTAGCCGAAACCAGAACGCCGGTCGCGGGAATCAGGGCTGTGAGGGCAATGTTGGTGGAACTGGATGGGCCGGCATTGGTGACGGTCGCGGTATAAGTGGTGTTGGCGCCTGTCGCATCCGAGCCGGTCGCGGCCAGGGTAACGCCCAAATCGGCGTCGACCGTGGAAAGATCCTTCACGTGTTTGGAGCGCAGGCTGTAGACACCCAAAGAGGTGCGAAAGGCCAAGCCGTTGATTCCCCAGCGAGTTAGATGCGATGTTGAGGAGGTCGATGAGTTGAGATTCACGGGAATCGCCGTGGACGAAGCCGAAGTGTAGCCGGCAATCTCGAAGATCTGAATCTGGTTGTAGGTCTGCGAATACTGCACGGTAGAGTCCAGAATGAAAGCTCTGCCAAGCGAGGTATCGGCAGTAACCGGTCCCGTAGCCGCGGTCGAACCTGAATTATAGAAGGCTCCCAGCAGCGCGCCGGACTCGGCATCGTAGACTGTGCCGTAATCCGTGTACAGTTTGCCACCGGCGATCTGCATCTCGCTCCCGGTATAACCGGTGTAGGTGCCGGTGGAAACCGTAGACTTCAGCTTGAGACCAGCGTTGTTATAGGTATAGACGTTGTATGTCGAACCGGCGCCGGCATAGATCTCTTTTTTGGTTCCGTTGGCGGCCAGCGCATAGGCGGTTGCGGTTGCATAGCCGCCGGTAGCCGTGCCCCGGAGTACGCCGCTGTCATAGATCGCCAGGGCTGGATCGTCGGAATCGGAAACGGTAGAAACCACCACAGAGTTGGGCGCGCCAGGAAGAGCAACCAGCGCTAGCGCTGTAGCGGGGGTTTCATAGATGCCACCATTGCCGCCCAGCGTGAATTGCAGACCAGCCTTGCCGGTCTTCAGGTTGACCTGGCGCACCGCCGAGGCACCGTCCAGCCCCACCCACAGAATGGTTCCGTCGGAGCTGATCGCCAGTTGATCGGGCTCGCTGCCCACCGGAATAGGCGTACCCAGCGCGCCCGTTTCTGGATCGACAGAGACCACTGAATTGCCATAGGGAGCGCCCGCCGAGCTGGGAACCGAGACATAAAAGAGCCCGTTGGCCGGGTTGTAGACCATGCTGTTATTGGCAATGCCGATGTAGGCGGTGAAGGCGACAGCAACCGAACTTCCGCCGCCCGGCGCCGGCGTGGTGACCTTGATGTTGCCGTTGCCCGGCAAGGGGACGCTCGCGGCAGAGAGCGTGGCCGTCAGGGATGTCTCGCTGCCATAGGTAGTGGCTAGGGCCGTTCCGTTATAAGAAACCACGCTGCTGGGCGTGAAACCCGTCCCGGTGAGCGTGATGGAGGTAGCCGTGCCGATGGGGCCCGAGGCGGGATAGATGGAGGTCAAGGTGGGCGCGGGCGGAGAGACAATGGTGACCGTAATCGAATTCGAGACTGCGGGCAAGGCCGTCGGAGTGTCGACCGTGATGCTGGCGCTCCCCGTTTTGGCCAAATATTTTGAAGGCACAACGGCAGTGATGTAATAGCTGTATTCATAACCGAAAACGCCGTAGCCGCTAGCGCTGGTGACCAGAGCCGTGCCGTTCCACTGCACCACCGAGCTTGAGGTCAGACTGCTGACCAGGACGGTAATCGAGCTGTTGACCGAACTGAGATAAAGCTGACTCGGATAGACAGCATAAATGGAGGGCGTCACCGCGGGTGTTCCCACCACAAAACTCACCTTGGCTGAAGTGCCTCCGCCGGGCGACGGGTTGACCGCCGTCACCGACAGATTGCCCGCCGTGGCCAGATCAGCCGCCGTGAAGATAACATCCACCTGCGAGGCGCTGTAATAGACCGTGGTGCGCGCGGCGCCATTAACGTGGATGACGGTAGCGGTCGTAAAACCGGATCCGACAACCGGAACCGCGGTCGAGGCCGAGCCAGTCGGCAGCCAGGCAGGCACCAGTTGCGCGATGCTGGGCGTTGGGTTGTCAACCTCGAGATTCACGGCTGTGCCGCCGCCGCTGGTCTGGTCGCCATTGAGCGCGATCACCGGGAGCAGCGCGCCGCTCAGCAGTTGCTCGGCGTTGATGGCGGCCGTCACCTTCGTGCTGCTGACAAAGGTCGTCGGCTCCACCACGTCGCCCACCTGGATCGCCGTGGTGCCAGAGACAAACCCCGTTCCGTTGACCGTCAAAGTGAGGGCAGCGGAGCCAGCGGCGACCTTGGTTGGCGAAATGGAAGCCACCGTGGGCTGCGCTGCAGCATTCGCAGTAGCGGCAGGCAAAGCAGCGCTATAGCTTGCCATGACAGCGGTCACGCACACGCATAGAACAGCAGCGAACGAAGCGGAGTGATTTTTCATAAGGAGGCAATTCTACGGAATTACCCACGCCATAGCAATCATAAATCCGTGAAGTTAGAGAAAATTGACGGTTTCACGGCAAAAAACTCTCGCCGCGCACCGTGAAGTGGAATAATGGCTCATCGGATCAACATCCCAGACTGTGAGCGATAACATGATTCTTCCCATTCGATCGACGATTTTGGGGGTACTGCTTTTGGCTGCTCTTGTTACTGCTTCCGCATTGGGGCAATCACCGGCTGCCAATGCGGGAACAAACGCGGAAGAGATTTTGACTCAGCTCAAGAGCCAAGCCACCGCTGGTCACAAGAACATCCTGATCACTTTTGGCGCTTCATGGTGCGGCAATTGCCGCATGTTCGACAAGTTCCTCGCCGACCCTGCGATTCATCCCATTCTCGACAAGGCTTTCGTCTTCGGCGATCTTGTCTCAGGCGAGCGCGAGGGCGACAAGCGGCACACGAACACTCCCGGCGCGGAGAAACTGCTAGCGCTGCTGGGCGGCAAGGACGTTGGCGTTCCGTTTATCGTTCTGCTCGACGCAAACGGCAACCTGATCACCAACTCCCTGCGCCCCGTGGGTCACGGAAGCGGCGATAATATTGGCTACCCGGATGCCAGTTATGAGATTGACTGGTTCATGGAGATGCTGAAAAAGGCAGCGCCCGCGCTTACACCGCAAGACTCGGCGACGATCCGCAATTGGCTCACCGCGCATAGCAGCAGCAGGCACTAAAGCGGCTCTTCTGTTGACAGGCGGTCTGTTCGTCAGCCCCGACATAAGCCATGGCAAGCAGTGTAAGGAAAGCTGTGCCCCGTTCATCGCGGCACTATCGCGATGAACGGATATTGAGGCCAGCTATTGATCCGGCCCTTATAGCGAAACCAGAGTAGCTGTACCCAAGGGCAATGCGGCAAAGTGGCTTTTTCCTCAAGAAAAAGCCACCTCGGAGACACTTTTCGAAGGCACAATTACTCTGGTTTCGCTCTAATTGGCGGCTTGCGCTTCCATCCATCCCGCACAAAACGCGGGATGGATGGGGCGCCTAGCAGTTGGATTTGGGAGTCAGCCCGCTTATGCCTTGCTTGCCTTTTGCCAATAGACCGAGAAGCGCTCGTCCAGCACCTGATAGAAGGGCTTCAACTCGAAGTCTTTTACTTGGCCAATGGTCTTGAAGAGTAATTGCCCATCGCCAGTTTTCTTCACCCACGTGGGTTCGGAGCTGGAGTCGGCGGAAGCCTCGAAGCTGGGCATCGGCAGAGACGGCAGACGCTCCAGATCGGGCGCCTGGCCGGCGTCGATCAGGTCGCGGCTGAGGCCATCGCGCCCCATGCGCGCGGCCAGCACCAGCGGACCATAGGCCAGCGTAGCCAGCTCCGGCGATCCCGCAACCGGCTCCTGATGCAGCTTCATCGGCAGAGTAACCTCAACCCGGTCACCGCTCTGCCAGGTGCGGTCAAGCAGCAAATAGCCATCGCTACCGGCAGCGGCCTTGGTTTCCTGGCCGTTGATTTTGACGGCGATGCCCTCGGCCCAATGCGGGGCGCGCACCTTCAGAGCAAAGGCCACGGGCTTGTCGGCATAAACGGTGAGGGTGGTGTGCTCTTCCTCGGGGAAGCTGGTCTGCTGCGCCAGGCGAATTCCCTTCTCCGGCCAGCAAAGTTCCGAAGAGACAAACTGGTTCACATAGACGCTGTTGTCGCCATGAAAGTAGAGAGTGTCTACCAGCTTGGCGTACTCTTCCATACCTGTGCCAGTGCAGCAGAGGTTGCCATCCCAGGGATCGTCGAAGGTCTTCCATGCGCCGGCAGCGGTGGGCACGTGATACATCAGGCGGCCATTCCCGTTCTGCGTTCCCACGCGCACATTCCATAGCAAGTGCTCGTAATAGTCCATCCAGCGGGCATCGGGCTGCCAGCCAAAAAGGTGCCGGGTTAGCTTGAGCATGTTATAGCTGCAACAGCACTCTTGCCCGCCGGGGCCCAGGTGGCTGCCCGCGGTGTCTGGCTCGCTCCAGCCTTCATTGCTGTTCGCGGTTCCGCCGGTGGCAAAGCTGTGATGCTCGGTCACCGTATGCCAGAAGAACTCGGCGATGCTCTTGTAGCGTTCGTCGCCGGTGAGTTCATATCCGCGCGCCGCGCCAATGATCTTTGGGATGTTGGTATTGGCGTGGTTGCCAGCCAGCTTGTCCTGATGCGCGGCTAGGGGCTCGAAGATGCGCTTGTGCTCGAAGCGCAGGCCGCCGTCGAGATACTTCTTTTCACCGGTGATGGCGTAGAGGTTGAACAGAACCTCGTTCATGCCGCCGTGCTCGATGGTTTGAATCTCGGCGAACTCCTCGTCGCTGATGGGTTCGATCCACTTGATCGCCCAATCGGCCATCCTGGTGGCAGTATGCAATGCGGTTTCGCTGCCGCAATGCACATACATATCCAGGTGGCCGGCCATGATCTTGTGATAGGTGTAGAAGGGCGCCCAAACGTGGTCCGCGTAGTTATCCCAGTTGTGCTCGGGATGCGACTCGATGCCCTTCTTCATGCGGTCGTACATGGTGGCGGGATAAGCGCCGAGATAGCCGTCGGGGCTTTGACACTCGGCCAGTCCCATGACCAGTGCCTCAGCCTTGAGGCGCAACGACTCATCGCCCGTCGAGGCATACATCAGCGCGCAGGCGGAAAGATAATGCCCACCGGAAAGATGGCCGCGCAGAGCGCCATCCGGCAACTCCCATCCGCCCAGGGACTCGGCTGTGGAGGGCTTGCCCGCGGTGACGCGGAAGCAGTGCAACAGCCGGTCGTTGGGCAGCATGTACAGATAGACGCGGTCGCGCTCCTGCATCTCCTTGAGCAAGCCCGGCCTGAGACGCACCTGCTCCATGGGGAAAGGACGCGCCTTCCACGCGACCTTCTCATAGCCGGTGTGGTTGTTGGCGTGGGGCGCGTCCACCACCGCGTCTTGGCCCATCGCCCACAGTTCACGCGGCAATAACATGCCGCCTACCGAGACCATCGCCGACGTCTGCAAAAAACCTCTGCGTGTTACGCTCATCGCTTCTCCTTATTTGGCTGCGCGGGAAACTGGTCCCAAGCGCAGGCTAACACTTGTTTTACCGAGCGGAAGCAGGTAGGCGCCACGCTCGATGGTCAATTTGGCAAGATTGTCTAGCGGGGCGATAACGCCCACACCATCGATTTGCGCCGGCTGCTCGATGCGCAAACGCGCAACGGGCGTGTAGGCATCCGTTGGCGCCAGACGCACTTCCACTTGATTTGTAACCTGATCGAGAGTTACTTTTTCAAACTGGCCGGCGTCGAGCGTAAGCCACAAGCCGAGCGGCGCAAGATAGACGCGCTGGCAGAAGCTGTCGCGGGGCTCGATGCTGACGGTTTGGCCAGCAAAGCTGAGATTGCCGCCAAAGGTCAGCCAGCCAAACTCCGCGTCGCGCGCCAGATACGCCGCAGTGTTCCAGGCATGGCCAAAGAAGTTGGGGCCGTAGTCGCCAGTGTAGGGATCAAAGATCATTTTGTCGGGGTAGCTATGAAAGGCCGCCGAGGCAAATCCCTCCTGGTCGATGCCGCTGATGGCGCCCATGGTGCCGCCGTAACCGATGCGCAGCAGATAAAGGTCGCGGGGATCGCGGCGATAAGCGTCAAGAACAGGAATGGCGTTGATGCCCGAGCCGTAGTGGTGCAACTGCCGCTCGATGCGCGGATATTTGCCGCCATAGAGGAAGTCCCAGTAACGGCGGGCGCTGCCGTTGTAACCCCAGTTGGGAATGGCGGGCATATAACCGGTGATGGCGTCTACCGTGGTCTGCGCCTTGTCGTTCATGCCGAAGTGGCGAGTCCAGGCATAAACCTCTTCCTGCCCGGTCGAGTCCCAGGGCATCTCGCTGCCAAAGGGATAAAACTTCTTTTGCCAGGCATCGGCGCGAGTGCGCATGGCGGCTTCCAGAGCTTTGGCCTCGTTGCTCATGCCCTCGCGCTGAAGATCGTCGAGCACAGCGACGAAGACATCGCCCTCCATCTGGCCCAGCATCCACTGATCGCCGGTAAAGCGGGTCATGGCCATGGTGGTTTCATAGGCCTGCGTCAGATACCAGCGCCAGTCGTGATGGGTCGCCATGCCGGGATGATTGCGAGCAATGCGATAAAGCGACCAGTAAGCAGCCACCACATGCGGGTAGTTATAGGAGCGCCAAACGCCTTCACTGTCCTGCTTGTTCCAGCTCTCCCAACTCGACCAGTCAATATCCTTGCGATAACCGAAGTTAGGCAGTTGATCGGGCTGATAGTAGAAGAGGCTCTTGCGAACGCCAAATTTGTTGGGACCGTCCTTGAATTGCAAGCTGCCCCAGAGAACGCCATCGACAAATTGCTCAAGCTGCTCGACCTGCTGCTTGTCGGGGCGTCCGTACTCCTTCATGGCCGCGGCCAGCCACGAGCCAGAGCCGGCCTCGTCGCCCAGGCCAGCGATCCAGACGCGGCTGTCTTGCGTCACCTGAGCGTTGGCCTCGCGATCATAACTGATGACCGAAGGGCCGCGATGGAAAGGATCGTCCTTGACGTCAAACCACTGCTTGGTAAAGAGGAAGCGGCCCATGTCGTCAACCGCATCGGCCTCGGGTTTGATGACTCGATACTGCACCGTCTCGACCTGACCGTCGGCATAGGTAACGGTGAGGCGCGCTCGGCCCCACTGTTTGCCGCGCACACTGTAACGCTGCCAGCCGTGTTCGGTCTGGCCGGCTGCGGAAATATCGAGCGCACCTGCGGGTTCAACATCGAGATTTTTCACCGGCTGGGGATAATTCAAGAAGAGGCTTCCCTGAATGTCTTGGGGAAGAATGTAACCGGGAAAACCGACAGCGACAGGACGCTGGTTTTCAACCAGCGTTTTTTCAATGCCGCGAATCGAATCCGCAACCAGAAAGCGCAGGCCGACGATGCGCTCCTCGCCCGGCTGGAGCACGATCGAAGTTGCATGATTCCAGGGCTCGGCCTGCTTCCACTCGTTTTGCTGGTAGGCATTGGAGGCAACCAGCCACTCATAGAAGCCCTCAAAGGTCATGTTGCGCGGAGTCTTCTCGGTGAAGAGCCCCGCCTCGTGCGCCTGCCGATGGGGGTTGTCCAGCAAGCTATAGGCCTCGAAGGGAGTTTTGCCGTCTGGAACAACAAGCAACTCGGGCCCATGCCCATTCAGCCGCGTCACCTGCACATAGCCTCCGTCAAGAGCGATGGAGGGATCGGAGAAGCTGCACACCCGGTGCGCCTCGTCCAGTTCCCTGCCGCTGATGATGTTGTTGAAGACCAGGGGAATGCCCAGAGCGCCAATCTCGATAGCGCTCGTGCCGGGATTGCGCAGAGTAAAGCGCAAGGCCAGTTTGCCATCGACCACCACCCAACTGCGTGTCACTTCGAGAGGGAAATCGGCGGGTAAAGTGGGACGCAGGTCGTCGCGCTGCAACTCGCCCGGCCTGACAGCCAGCGTCTTGACCGGATGGCGTTCATGAGCCGTGGAGTAGCCACGCCACTCGGCCGCGCCCGCCTGACGCAAGCGCAGGTCAAGATCACCTAGGTGATAGTAGCCATCCACGGAGCGGGCGGCGAGCAGATCGGAGGGGGTGAAGTCGAAGCCCTGGCCGTTTTTGGCTGCCGGATCGTTGGCTTCGAGGCCGGCGACGGTGCCGGATGAGCGCACCAGGCGCAGGGCCAACTGCGGCGTCTGATAGCTCACCAGCCCCTGATCAAGCATGGGGCCCAGCTTGGCATCGCGGCCAGCCGGCGACCACTGGGCGGGGGCAAGGGCTGTGTTGATCGCCAACAAACCGACCATAATCAACCATTTTTCTAGCTTCGAGATGTGCAAGGTGCAGCCTCCGCGGATGGCACTCAGAAATCGTATACCCGCCAGCGTCTGGAAAGGAAATTCATCCCCAGAAAGTATTTTATCGCCGAGCAGACTAGATTGTATCCGCTGACGTATACTTTGCGACAGCAAAATTTTACCTGAATATCTGCCGCTCTGTGAGTGGTAGGTAAATTGCAAGTAGTTGAGCATGAGAAATCTTGATCAAAACGAGGCTGAAAGGGGAATAGATGAGACGAGCCGAAGGATCACACATCGGTAAACGTATCCTGCGCGGTCGTCTACGACCCCACGGGCAGCGGCCCCTATGGCTTGTATCTGCCCAACGACGTGCGTATGGCCTACTACGGCAAGGGGCCGCTGGATGGCACGGGCCAGTCAATCGGGCTGGTCAGCTTCTGGGGCTTCAACACCAGCGATGTGGACTTGACCTATACCAGCGTGGGGCTGAAAGCTCCCACCGTGCCCATCAACACCGTGCTGTTGGGCGGGTTGACCACGCCGACGCCAAAAAATCCCTGCTCGACGAGGATCAGCCCGAAGCGAGCACTTCCGCCAACCTCACCATCACGGCTACGGCGGGCCCTGTAACCCACAAGGCGACGCTGAGTTTGACAGTTCAGTAAGTTTGGCGAGCTAAAGAGAAACTACTCCCGGTAGAGCCGAGATTCGTGCTTTTCCCGGTCCCCAAATGCGAGGGACCGGGGGCACCTGGCACCCGGCCACGATACCCCCCGGGGGTACAGGGG
>Ga0224528_1001058_pt1 | contig 19365 bp, 15 predicted proteins | sample CBST25metaG_2_FD_179888 | JGI IMG/M metagenome (GOLD analysis project Ga0224528, IMG submission 179888) | Peat soil microbial communities from Stordalen Mire, Sweden - C.B.S.T25 | ecosystem: Environmental > Terrestrial > Soil > Wetlands > Peat | place: Sweden: Norrbotten County, Stordalen Mire...
AAAATTTTAGGCCAATAAGGAAAAAACATCCCTCAGGGCCTAAAGGCCGCGTTGATTCTAGGCGGTTTACGGCACGACTAAAGTCGTGCCCTTTCAAAAAAACGCGCGATTCAGAGTTTTTCCGCAGCCTGTTTAGCCCGTCCTTTATTTTGTTGCTTTTGCGGCCCGGCTGAAGCCGTGCCCTTGTTACAAAGCCCGCCTCGACCGAGTTTTTCCGCAGCCTGTTTAGCCCCTGCGGCATTTGTTTTCTATCATTTACATTCCCGCAGCAGCTAGAAAAAGCAAAAGCTCGTGGCATTGAGGTCCGAGGTATCCCAGGTGCCCAAAAGCGAGGCACCTGGGGCACCCAGCATCGAGGTGAATGAAGGACACCCGTTTCATGCGCAGCGGGTCGGCAGCGCCGGTGGGGGACTAAAGCCGAAAATTCGTTTTGGCCCAATCGGCACGACTCAAGTCGTGCCCTGTTACAAAACTCGGTCAAAATTGAGTTTTCCGCAGCCTGTAAAACCTCCAAAACTGCTGCGTTGGCGGTCACATCTCATCGACCCAGGGCCACTTTATAATCGGTTTGCTTGTCAATGTGCCTTCCGGCGCCATCAGGCTGCATGGAAGCTGATGCAGCGCGTACTTTTTACCTAACCAGAACAAAGGAGCGCATCTCCCGATGCATACACACGAAATTGAACAAATGTGCATAGTCGCCAAGGGACCGAATCACGGCCCGGCGCCTATTCCACAAGAAGGCCGCTGGACCAAGGCCAAAGAAGTGAGCGACATCTCCGGTTTAACCCACGGCGTGGGTTGGTGCGCTCCCCAACAGGGTGCTTGTAAACTCACCCTGAATGTGAAAAACGGCATCATCGAAGAGGCGCTGGTAGAGACCATCGGCTGCACCGGAATGACGCACTCGGCCGCCATGGCCGCTGAAATCCTGCCCGGCAAGACCATCCTCGAAGCTCTGAACACCGATCTGGTTTGCGACGCCATCAATGTCGCGATGCGCGAACTGTTCCTGCAGATCGTTTATGGCCGCACCCAGACCGCGTTTTCCGAGGGCGGATTGCCCATCGGCGCAGGCCTGGAAGATTTGGGCAAGGGCCTGACCAGCGTGACCGGCACCATGTATGGCACCAGCGAGAAGGGCGCGCGCTATCTGCAACTGGCCGAGGGCTACGTCACCGAGCTGGCCCTGGACGCCGACAGCGAAATCATCGGCTACAAGTTTGTCCGGCTGGGCGTGATGATGGATTCGATCGCCAAGGGCGTCGATCCGCAGACCGCGCTGACCAAGGCAACCGGCACCTATGGCCGCTTTGCCGAAGCTGTGAAAACCATCAACCCGCGCAAGCAGTAAAGGAGAAGATCATGGCTTTATTTGAAGGATATGAACGACGGATTGCGCAGATCGACTCCTATCTTGCCGCGAATGGCATTGAATCGCTGGAGCAAGCGGAAAAAATCTGCCTGGACAAGGGTGTGGACGTTCGCAAGATTGTGAAGTCCATCCAGAATATTTCATTTGAAAACGCCGGCTGGGCTTACCTGATCGGCTCGGCAGTGGCCATCAAGAAGGGCCAGACCGTAGCCGCCGAGATTGCTGAAACCCTGGGCACCGGCTTGCAGGCCTTCTGCATTCCCGGCTCGGTAGCCGATGATCGCAAGGTGGGCATTGGCCACGGCAACCTGGCCGCCATGCTGCTGCGCGAAGAGACGGGCTGCTTTGCCTTTTGCGCGGGACACGAGTCGTTTGCCGCCGCCGAAGGCGCCATTGGCCTGGCTCGCTCGGCCAACAACGCCCGCAAGTCGCCCCTGCGCGTGATTTTGAACGGCCTGGGCAAGGACGCGGCGCTGATCATCTCGCGCGTGAACGGCTTCACCTATGTGCAGACCGAGTTCGACTACGCCACCGGCAAGCTGAAGATCGTTCGCGAGAAGGCTTACTCAACCGGCGAGCGCGCGGCAGTTCGCTGCTATGGCGCGGACGACGTGCGCGAAGGCGTGGCGATCATGCACCTGGAGCGCGTCGACGTGGCCATCACCGGCAACTCGACCAACCCCACACGCTTTCAGCATCCGGTCATGGCGATCTACAAAAAGGAACGCCTGCTGGATGGAAAGAAGTTCTTCTCGGTGGCTTCGGGCGGCGGCACGGGCCGCACCCTGCATCCCGACAACATGGGCGCCGGTCCGGCTTCGTATGGCATGACCGACACCATGGGCCGTATGCACTCGGACGCGCAGTTCGCTGGTTCGTCCAGTGTGCCCGCGCACGTCGAGATGATGGGCCTGATCGGCATGGGCAACAACCCCATGGTGGGCGCATCGGTCGCGGTTGCGGTAGCCGTCGAACACGCCATGAAGGCGTAGTTTTTCTGCTGCTGCTTTAGAGCATTTTCGGCCAAAAGATTTGCATCTTGCTTTCCCATCCATTCCGCCAAAAACGCGGAATGGATGGGGCACGGCATGGTATTTCGTATAACCCGGATCAATCATCAAACTGATGAGGGGCTTTTCCACCACGGAGAAGCCCCCCTTTTTTTGCTTTCAAAAAACTCTTCGCCAAAGCTGCCTTCAATTTGCCGCAAATCCTCATAACATCCTGATATCAGATGCCCCATCATGAAAGATGGCTATACCTCCCGCCAAGGCGACCTTCAGGACGCCCAGTCAAAATAAGGAGAACTGCACAATGAGAGGCCATTCAAGCGCATTCTTGTATTTATCTTTCATCTTCATCTTCGTCTGTTGCGCATCCGCGCAGAGCTTTCGAGGTAGCATTCAAGGCACGGTCACGGATAACTCGGGCGCGGCGATCAGCGGCGCTCAAGTGAAGGTTTTCAGCCCCGGCACGGGCCTGTCGCGCACCATCACCACCAACGATCAAGGCGCCTATGTGGCCAACGAACTGCCGCTGGGCTCCTACAATATCACCATTGAGAAGCCGGGCTTTCGCGTCACCACGCTCAGCGGCGTTCCGGTGAGCGTAGGCTCGCCGGCGCGGGCTGACGCAAAGCTGGAGACCGGCACAGTGCAGGAGGTGGTCGAAGTCACCGCTGAAGTGCCGCTGGTTGAAACCACTTCGAACAATTCTGGCGGCACCATCAACGCCGCCACGGTCGCAGAGCTGCCCATCAACGGGCGTGACTTCACCAAGCTGCTCGAGCTGGTTCCAGGCTCCTCCAGCGATCCGGTGGGATCGACCGAATCGGCCGGCTCCTACGGCCTCTTCAGCCTCAACGGAAATCGCGGCCGCTCCAACAATTACCTGCTCGACGGCACCGACATGAATGACGGCTACCGCAATCTGCCGGCAGTGAATCAAGCCGGCGTCTGGGGCTGCCCCTCGACCATTCTTCCCGTCGATGCGCTGGCCGAGATTCCGGTCACCGGCAACCCCGAGGCGGAGTTTGGCCGCAGCTCGGGCGCTACCGTCAACATCGTCACCAAGAGCGGCTCCAACGTTATCCACGGCAGCTTCTTTGAGTCTTTTCGCGACGATGCGCTCAGCGCGCGCAATTATTTCAACACCACGGCTCAGCCCAAAAACTCGTTTACCAATCATCAGTTTGGCGGCTCCGTCGGCGGGCCCATCATCAAAGACAAAACCTTCTACTACGCCGCCTACGAGGGGCAGCGGGAGAGCGGCGGCCTGCCCCAACTGGGCACCGTGCCCACCGTGGATGCGATCGGCGCCTTCACCGGCACGATCAACCCCGTGATTCAGAGTCTGCTGCACAGCAAGCCGTGGGGGACTCTGCCGGAGTCGAATCCTGCCGTGACCTTTACCACGCCCTTCAGCAACAACAGCGACAACGTGATTGTGAAGGCCGATCACCACGCCAAGCTGATCAGCCCCGGCGATCTCTTCACCGGCCGCTATTTCTATAGCCACGGCATGCAGAGCTTTCCGCTGGGCATGCTCTACACCGGCAGCAGCGCGCCGGGATTCAACACGCTCACGCCGACCCACGTGAACATTGTTTCGCTCTCGTACACCACGGTTCCCCGCTCGAACCTGATTGTTGAACTGCGCGGCGGCTACAACCGCTTCTTGCAGCAGTTCTTGCCCAGCGATGACGCGCTCAATCCCAACACCGCCTACGGCCTGAACACCCTGCCCGACGGCTTTAGCACGCACGACCTTGGCCTGCCCACCATCCTTGTGGGCGCGGATAGCCCCATCGGCTCGACGGCCAGCGACTCGCGCGGCCGCATCGACACCAACTATCAGCTCTTCGGAAACGTTTCGCTGATCGAGGGCCGACACAGCTTCAAGGCCGGCTACGAGTGGCGGCGCACCTTCATCAACAGCTTCATCGACTCCGGCCACCGCGGCAAGCTGGTCTTCAACAACCTTGACGATTTTCTCTCGGGCACCATTGACGGCGGCAACGCGGCCGACGGCGACGGCACTCGCTACTCCTACCAGAACGGCGGCGGCTCCTACGTTCTTGACTCCTGGCGATTGACGCCTAAAATCACGGTCAACTACGGCCTGCGCTGGGACTACTATGGCGTCATTGGCGCGCAGAACAACGCCTTCAGCATCTTCAATGTGAAAACCGGATCGCTGGAAACCATCGGTGCATCGGGTGCGCCCTCCTCGCTCTATCCCAAGGACTGGGACAGCTTTGCGCCGCGCTTCAGTGTCGCCGACGACCTGCTGGGCAACGGCAAGCTGGTGGTTCGCACCGGAGCAGGCATCTATTACGACGGCCCCTCGCAAGACTTCTTCGTGGGCAACCAGCCCTGGAACACCAACGCCGCCGAAGCCGGCCCGGCCTTCAACGGCATCGGCTTTGCCTCGACAATTACTTCCACCATCACCAAGGGCGTTCCCGTCTTCGGCAACTACATGCCCAGCAGCATCTTCACCGTCGATCAAAAGCTGACCACGCCCCGCTACTACTCCTACACGCTCAACATCGAATCGCAGTTGGCCAAAAACATAGCCTTGCAGGTCGGCTATGTCGGCTCGCAGGGCCGTCACCTCTTCCACTTCCGCGATCTCAATCAGTTCAACAACGTGGCGGGACGCACGGTAAGCTGCGGCAACGGCCAAACCATCAGCTACGAAGAGCAGTGCTTTCCCACCTACTCCATCGGCTCATTCGTCAACACGCCGCTCTACTACGTCAACCAGATCGAGACCAGTTCGCTCTCCAATTACAACTCGGCGCAGGCCACGCTCAAGCTGCAAAACTGGCACAGCCTGACCTCGACCCTCAACTACACCTGGTCGCACTCGATCGATACGGCCAGCGACGGGCTGGATTTTGTGCCCAACGCCGCGCAGCCCGACGACAGCTTCAACCCCCACGCCGAGCGCGCCAGCTCCAACTTTGACGTGCGCCAGCGCTTGCAGTGGTTCTGGACCTACAACCTGCCCAAATTCCAGCGGGCCAGTTGGCTCAGCAGCGGATGGGCCCTGGACGGCATGTTCAACTACGCCTCCGGCCAGCCTTACACCGTCAGCTACCTCTATGAAGCCGACTACAACGGCAGCGGAGAGTACTTTGGACGGCCCGACATTGTTGGCGATCCGCACAAGAGCGCGCACGGCACCAATCTGCTGAATCTGGCGGCTTTCGCGGCCCCTTGCACGGAGGACGGCAATGGCAACTGCACCGAAGGCCATCCGGGCAGCGAAGGGCGCAACGCCTTCAACTCGCCCAACTACGCCAACTTCGACTTTTCGCTGACCAAGACCTCACACCTCGGCGAGCACCTGGTGATGGAGATTCGCGGTGATGTCTTCAACATCTTCAACCATCCCAACTTCAGCAATCCATTGCTGCCGGGCTTCGGCATTGACATCTTTGGCGCCAGCCACGTTTCGGGCGACCGCCTGGTGGCCGGCAGCGACCCGACGATCAACGGAACCCAATACATGCCCACAACGGCAACCCCCGATGTGGGCAGCGGCAATCCCTATCTGGGCGGCGGCGGCCCGCGCAGTTCGCAACTGGCGGTTCACTTCACCTTCTAGAGCGGAACCAGAGTAATCGTGCCTTCGAAAAGTGTCTCCGAGGTGGCTTTTTCTTGAGGAAAAAGCCACTTTGCCACATTGCCCTTGGGTACAGCTACTCTGGTTTCGCTATAGTAGTTAGGCCGCGTGAATTGGTCATTCATCATGGGCAAGCGTGGACCGGGAGGTCCACGCTACAGCCGGCCAGGAGGCCGGCGCTACCATTCCGCGTTCTTTGCGGAATGGGTGGGGAAGCACGATGCCGGTGCGAGCGAATAGCGAGCCGCTGCCCCCACCGCAGGTGGCAGGTGGCGATATACCATAGAATCATGCCCGAAGAACCAGCACTTCTGTCTCCCTCCCAGACCTCGGTCGTCAGGCGGCTCAAGTTCAGCACTGATGCGCGCCTGCGCCGGCACTTTTTGTTGACCAGCGAGTCCGTACGCTCAAACCTGCGGGTTGGCCTGCTTTTGGAAGTTCTCGACAAGCTGGCCGAAGAGACCGCCCTGCGCTATGTGCGCCGCTATTACCCCACCGCGCGGGTGGTCACAGCAGCCATGGATTCGATGCGTGTGCGCCATGTGCCCGACGAAACCCGCGACATGGTTTTGCGGGCCCGCATCAATCTGGTCGGCACCACCTCGCTCGAGGTCGGCGTTCGCATCGAGCAGCCGGGCGCCCCGGAGCTGCACATTGCTTCGTGCTACTTCACCATGGTCGCGCGTGTGCACGGCGAAAACGGACAAGAGCGAAGCGTTCCCCTGCCCGGACTGGTCTTTCTCAACAAGCTGGACGTGGCTCGGCTTGGCCGCGCCCGCGCCCGCCGCGAGGCCTATCGCCTCTACCTCAACGCCGCCGAGGAACCACCCTCGCGCGAGGAACACGCCATGCTGCGCAAGCTCCACGAAGCCCAGGAGCAGCCTGGCTCGGCCGTCCGGCTCGCCTCGACCCTCATGGCCGGAGGCTGGGAGCGCACCTACCCCGAATATGAAAATGTGCCCGAAAAGATCTTTGGCGGCTATGTGGCCCATCGCGCGCTCATGTACGCCCACATCTGTTCAGAGATGGTCGCCAGCCATCGAGCCCTGCTGGTCTCGGTCGATCGCATCAACTTTTATCAACCCGTGCGCATGGGCGACAAGCTCCACTTCGTCAGCCGCGTCGCTTACACGGGCAACACTTCCATCTCCGTCGAGACTTCCATCACCCGCGTCAGCAGCGACCGCAAAAGCACGGCGCTGAGCAACAAATGCACCTTTACGTTTATCAACGTGGATGCCGAGTTGCACCCGATCCCCGTTCCACCCATTTATCCCACGACCTATGCGGAAGATGCGCGCTACCTGGCCGGATACCGCCGCCATCAGGCCTACCGCGCGGCCTATGCCAAATCAGCGGCCAAGGCTGTTTGACGCGGCCTGCCAGCAGCACCCTGGAGCCGCTTTCTGCCCCCCCCCCTCTGCGATGAAATTGCAGAGCCGGCCTCCTGGCTGGGAGATAGCGTGGACCTCCCGGTCCACGCTATCTCCCATAGATTGAAATTCACGGCACTCCATCTACTCCGATTGTTCTATTTATGATTCCTCTTCTTCCACCGGCTGCAGCGTAAGCCATGCCGTCAGCACCACCAGAGTCACCCACAGCGAGTCGGCGGCCAGCAGGTGCGCCACCTGCGCCCACACCGGAGCCAGCAGGGCAACATCCAGCACACCGAGCAGGTAGACGCTGGTCAAAAGCGCCACCACCAGCGCGGAAAGCCCGCGATAGCTCTGTTTGCCCGCACCCCGCGCCGCTCGCAGCAAAATCCAAACCAGAAAGCCACTGGCGACGAGAGCGATCGCCGGATGGGCCCAGCGCCAGCGCACCAGCCAGCCGCTGGGCGATGCAACGTTCTGCGCAAAGTCCTGCGTCAGAGCCCCGGCCAGCGAAGAGGCCGGGAATAACGTGTCCCCCAGCGCCGCCAATGAGCCGGTTACGCCCACCGCCATCACCACCAGAATCCCCAGCAGCGCACCCCAGGGCGCCACCAGTCGAATCGTCTGCCAGCGGTAGCCTGTTTTGCGGCTCAGCAGATGCGCCGTCACCGCCAGCGCCGCCAGCAATAGCAGCGTATTGGTCAGGTGCAGAGCCAGAAATAAGGGCCGCAGCGGCGACTGGCTCTGCGCCGTCAACCCCAGAGCCACAAGCAGCGCGCCCAGAATCGCCTCCATGACCGTCAACACCACTGCGCCCACCGACGCTATGCGCGCCAGGTGTCCCCGCTCCGTCGCGGCCCAGGTCCAGAGCATCAACGCCAGCACTGCCAGCAGCGAAAGCCCGCTGGTCACGCGGTGAGTGAACTCGATCAGGGTGTTGACGCTGGCCGAGTGCTGCAATACGGTGCCGTTGCAGAGCGGCCAATGGTTGCCGCAACCGGCACCCGCCCCGGTGGCCCGGACCAGGCTTCCCCACAGAATCACGGCGACAAAATACGCTAAAACCGCCCAGGCAAAGCGCCGCAGCAGTGGAGAAGGCGCCTTCTGCGTTTTCTCTGAAGCAATCAATGTATTCATGGACCCCCCCGGTTGGCATCTTCAGTGTAAATTAGAGAATCCACTGCCGCGTGACATTCATCACAGACGTACAGGCTAATGTTTGGTCAAACAGAACTTCGTAGAGGAGGTTTCCCATTGGCATCCATTCTCCGTTCCATCGGCCCCGGACTCCTCTGATCTGTTTGCAAGCCAAAGTCTGGCAGGGTGTTCGCCTTCGCGCAGGAACTCTCCGCAGCGTTGTCCAGCCGAGCAAAGGACAGCGCAACTCATGTGGCAGTCCACGGCAGGCGATGGGAGAATCCGATGAATTTTGCCTCATTTTTGCTTTTGCACGACATGGACGGCATGGGCAGCATGAGCGATATGCCCGCCGGTCACGTCATGAACCACGAATCCTGGTGGCATCGCGGCCTCCACTGGGTGACCGACGCGCTCACTTCTCCAACCAGCATCTTCTCTCCGCAGGCCACGCCAGCCCATACCGTCTTTGGACTCTCGATGCTGGTGCTGGCCATCACCTTCACCATCTTTCTGGCGGTCAGTGGACTGCTGCTTTACGCCATCATTCGTTTCCGTCATCGCGCCAGCGACCACGGTGAGCCAACCCAGGTTTACGGCAGCAAGCAGATTGAGGTTCTCTGGACGGTGATCCCCATCCTGATCCTGGTGGTGCTCTTTCTTGCTACCGTCCGCGTGATCTCCGTTACCGAGATGGCCCGAAAACCCGCTAACGCACTGGACGTGGTGGTGATCGGCCACCAGTACTGGTGGGAGTATCACTATCCCGCTTCGGGCGTGGTGACGGCCAACGAGTTGCACATTCCTGCCAGCGATCTCAAATCGCCGACCCCCACCTACATGACCATGTCCTCCGCCGATGTTGATCACAGCTTCTGGGTGCCCAATCTGGCTGGCAAGATGGACCTGATTCCCAACAAGGTCAACGTCATGTGGATGGACCCGCACAACTCCGGCCTTTATCTGGGCCAATGCGCGCAGTATTGCGGCATGGAACACGCCAAGATGCTGATACGCGTCTATGTGGATACGCCAGCCGACTTCGCCAAGTGGATCGCGCACCAGAAAACAGCCGCCACGGAGGATCCCCAAGCAGCCGAGGGCCGGACGGCATTTGAACATATCGCCTGCGTCAACTGCCACACCGTCAGAGGCACTTTGGCACAAGGAAAATTCGGACCCGACCTGACGCATCTGGCCAGCCGCGACACGCTCGCCTCTGGCGTCATCAAGAACACCCCGCAGAACCTGCGCCAATGGCTCAACGACCCCGACTCCATTAAGCCCGGATCGCTGATGCCCAAGATGAATTTAAGCAACAAGGAACTGGACGCGATCACGGCCTATATGACCTCGTTGCGCTGAAATTGTCGTTCCAAGCAAGAAGGAGAAACCGATGATTCCCTCGCCAACGGCCGACGCCGTCCAGCTTGATGCTCCGCTCCCTCATCCGCAGAAGCTGTGGCTCGACGCCGTGAACGAATGGTTTACCACCGTCGATCACAAGCGCATCGGGATGCTCTATATCGGCTACGCGCTCTGCTTCCTGGTCATTGGCGGACTGGAAGCAGCGATCATGCGCATCCAGTTGGCTGTGCCCAATAATCACTTCGTTTCGCCCGAGGTCTTCAATCGCATGTTCACCATGCACGGGACGACGATGGTCTTCTTTGTGGGCATGCCCATCATTTTCGGCTTCGGCAATTACCTGGTGCCGCTGATGATTGGCGCGCGGGACATGGCTTTTCCCCGCCTGAACGCCTTCAGCTTCTGGATCAGCGCTTTCGGCGGCTTGCTGCTCTACTTCAGCTTCATTGGCGGCGATGGCCTGTATGGCGCAGGCACCGCGCCGGATGTGGGGTGGTTCGCCTATGCGCCACTCACCGCCAAGCTCTTTTCTCCCGGGCACAGCACCGACTACTGGATACTGGGCGTCTTCCTCAGCGGCATTGGCAGTGTGGGCACGGCTTTGAACATCGTCACGACCATCGTCTGTATGCGCTGCAAAGGCATGACCATGGGCAAAATGCCGCTGCTGCCCTGGCTCTATCTGGTCACCTCCGCCATGGTTTTTATCGCCGTTGGCCCGCTCACCGCGGCACAGATGATGCTGGGCATCGACCGCTTTCTGGGCGCGCACTTCTTTGATGTGCAGGCCGGTGGCTCGGCGGTTCTGTGGATGCACTTCTTCTGGATCTTCGGTCATCCCGAGGTTTACATTCTGGTCCTGCCCGCCTTCGCTTTCGCGAATGAAATCATCCCCGTCTTCTCGCGCAAGCCCATCTTCGGCTACTCGGCCATGGTGGGCGCAACCGTGCTGATCGGCTTTATCAGCCTCGGCGTTTGGGCGCACCACATGTTCACCGTGGGCCTGGGACCAGCGGGTAATTCCTTCTTCACCCTGGCCACCATGATTATCTCGGTGCCCACCGGCATCAAGATTTTCAACTGGCTGGCGACCCTGTGGGGCGGCAGAATCCGCTTTGCCACGCCCATGATGTTCTCCCTTGCCTTCCTCTTCCAGTTTCTGATTGCGGGCCTGACCGGCATCATGCTTTCGGCCGCGCCCTTTGACTGGCAGTTAGGCAACTCCTATTTTGTGGTGGCGCACTTCCACTTTGTCTTGGTGGGCGCGATTCTCTACATGATCTTCGCCGCCTTCTACTACTGGTATCCCAAGATGTTTGGCCGCATGTTGAGCGAGACTCTGGGCAAGTGGCACTTCTGGCTCTTTACCATCGGCTTCCATCTCACCTTCGACTTCATGCACATCCCCGGCATTCTGGGAATGCCGCGCCGCATCTACACTTACGAAGCGGATCGCGGATGGGGCGTGTGGAACATGATCGAGAGCATCGGCATGATCTTCCAGGCGGCCGCTATTCTCATCTTTGTCTGGAATTTGATTCGCTCTTACCGGCAGGGCAAAGAGGCTGGTCCCGACCCGTGGGACGCCTGGACGCTGGAGTGGTCCACGGCCTCGCCGCCGCCGCACTATAACTTTGCCGAGGAACCGGTGGTGCATAGCCGCCGCCCCATGTGGGATCTCAAACATCCCGAAGCACCCGACTCCAACTACGAGTAGACAGGCCTATGAGCGCACATACCGCAGTCCTCAAGCAATCCACCGACGAATGGCAGTTGCCGGACAAGGGCAAGGTGGGCATGATCTGCCTCATCGTGGCCGAGGCGGCAATCTTCATCATCTTTGTCGTTGCCTACGTTTTCTACCTCGGCAAAAGCCTCAGTGGCCCAACGCCCGCTGAAGTTTTGCAGTTGCCGATTCTGGGAACGGTTTGCCTGTTGTCGAGCAGCCTCACCGTGCACTTCGCCGTTACCTCGCTGGAGCGGAATGCGGCGCGGCTCAGCACGTTCTGGCTGGCGCTGACCGTATTGCTGGGCGGCATCTTCCTCGCCGACACCGCGCGGGAATGGCATGAGCTGATCTACGAACATGGGCTTACCATTCGCACCAATCTCTTTGGCACAACCTTCTATTCGCTGGTCGGGCTGCACGCTTCGCACGTTGTGGTCGGGCTTAGTCTTTTGAGTCTTGCGCTGCTCTTCGGAGTGGCAGGCAAACTGAACAGCAGCCACGCGCATCGTCTCGATGTGCTTTCGTATTACTGGCACTTTGTCGACGCGGTATGGGTGGTGGTCTTCCTCGTCGTCTACGTATTGGGAAGGTAAGAGGTACGCCGTGCACGAACCAGAAAAAGTAACCGCACACACAGCATTGCTACATCTGCCCGCTCCTACGGTATGGCCGATGGTGCTGGCACTGGGCATCACGCTAATTGCCGCTGGCCTGATCACCAACGAAACGATCGCCGTGCTCGGACTGCTGCTCTCCGCGATAGCCGCTATCGGGTGGTTTCGCAACGTATTGCCCCACGAACATCTGGAGATGGTCGAGGTGCCAGTCTCCGCACCAGCAGTAGCCACGGAATCGCCCCAGGTGACATACTCACCAGGAATCGAACGCCCCACCTACAGCTTCTCCTCTGGTGTGGAAGCCGGGCTGGCAGGTGGCGTGGCCATGGCCGCGGTTGCCACGGTTTTCAGTTGGGTGAAGTTTCATAGCCTGTGGTACGGCATCAATCTGCTGGCCGCGGGCAGCTTCATCAAATGGGATGATGCAACCGACAGCTTCCTCAGTCAATTTCATCCGCAGGGATTGCTGGTGGCGCTGGCCATTCACGCCATGGTGTCGGTATTGGTTGGTTTGCTTTATGGCGCCATGCTGCCCATCTTTCCGCGCAAATCGCTCCTCACGGCTGGACTGGTTGCTCCCATCATTTGGTCGGGGCTGGCTTATTCAATGATCAAACACGTCAGTCCCATTCTGAGTGATCGCATGGACTGGGGTTGGTTTGTGGCTTCGCAGGTGGCTTATGGACTGACCGCGGGATGGATCATCCATCTGCGCGTCAAGGTGCGCTCGGCGGAGTTCCAGGCCTTGCCCTTTAACCGGCGCGCTGGTCTGCACACGGATGAAGGGCACCGTCCCGATTCAAGCAAAGGCGGGGGGCAATCATGAACCGAATCTTGACACATCCCATCGCGCTGGCAAGCGCAGGCTGCCTTCTGCTTGCACTCGCTGGTTGCAAGGCTCCGGGAAAGCCCGGACCCGCCGAGCCTCGCCCCGATCAGGTCATGGACTTCGCCAAGCTCTACAAACAGAATTGCGCGGCCTGTCATGGGGACGAAGGCAAACGCGGATTGGCTGTATCGCTTTCCAACCCTGTCTACATCGCTCTTGCGGGCAAGGACGCGATTCGCGAAGCCACAGCCAAGGGTGGCCCCGGCAAACTCATGCCCGCCTTTGCCAAGAGTCACGGTGGCACCCTGACGGATGCACAGATTGAAGTGCTCACCGATGGCATCGTGCAGCGCTGGGGCCAGGCGCAATTGCTGGCCGGGCAAAATTCCCCATCCTACGCGGCAACTTTGACCGGCGATGCCACTGCAGGCAAGGTCGCGTATGCAACCTATTGCGCGCGCTGCCACGCCGCCGAAGGCATCGACAAGGCTCATGCGGCTGGCCCCATCACCGACGCAAATTATCTCGCATTGATCAGCGATCAGGGACTACGCACCGCAATTCTTGCCGGTCGCCCGGAAGAAGGGATGCCCGACTGGCGCGGCATTGGCCCCGCGCCATTGACCGATCAGCAGGTCACCAACATCGTCGCCTGGCTGGCCACTCTTCGTAAGCGATCTGCCACGCAGAGCGCTCCCGCAACCCCTGCAACGAATAATCCAAAGCAAGGCAAGGAGATCAGCCATGAGTAAATCCGAAGAACCTCGCTTGCCGCAGGCAGAAGCACCCGCCGAGTGGCTCGGCACCCAAAAGGAAATCGACGACGCCCGCTCGACGGCCACCACACGCCGCAGCTTTCTCTTCAAGATGGCGGTGGGTCTGAATGCCGTAGTGGGAGTCGTTTTGGCTGCACCGATTCTTGGTTTTCTGCTCGGTCCCGCCATGAAGAAGGAAGGCGCGGACGACAAGTGGATTCCGTTGGGCACCGTTGATTCTTTCCCTATCGGTGAAACGCGACTGGCCGAGTACGTGAATCCCATCACCAGCCCCAGCGATGGCGACACCGCCAAGACTGTTGCCTGGGTGCGTCATGCCGACGATGGCAACTTCCAGGTCTTCGCCATCAATTGCGCGCATCTGGGTTGCCCGGTGCGCTGGTTCGAGCAATCCAAGCTCTTCCTCTGCCCCTGCCATGGTGGCGCGTATTATGCCGATGGATCGCGGGCTTCCGGCCCACCGGAGCGTGGACTCTTCGAGTATCTGCACCGCATCGAAGGCGACAAGCTGATGATTCGCGCCGGGCAGTTGCCCACGCTCTCCACGGAGGCCTGCGCGGGCAAAGGGCCTAAGGTGTCGCCAAAATCCAAGCAGGATTTGCTCACCATTCAGGCATCTTCCACCACGCCGGAAGGGAGGGCCTAAATGAAAGACCTGAAGCAGCACGGACTGAACCTGTTGCAATGGTTCGAGAGGCGCACCGGCCTGGTGAAGCCGATGGGAGAGATGGCCGAGCATCCCACGCCTTCTTCTTCGGCCAGTTGGTGGTATGTTTTTGGCAGCGCGGCCATGGTTCTGCTGATCATGCAGATCATGACCGGCGTTCTGCTGGCCATGGTCTATTCGCCCAGCGCCAGCAACGCTTTTGCCAGTCTGCAATTCATCAATCACAACCTGCCTCTGGGGTGGTTTCTGCGCGCCATGCACGGATGGGGCTCGGATTTCATGATCGCCATCGTGCTCATCCACATGATGCAGGTTTTTCTCTTCGGCGCCTACAAGTTTCCGCGCGAATTGACCTGGATTGCGGGTGTTTTTCTGCTTTTGCTCACGTTGGGCATGGCCTTTACCGGACAGGTGCTGCGCTTCGATCAAGACGCTTACTGGGGGATTGGCATTGGCGCATCGGTCAGTAGCCGCCTTCCCGTGATTGGCGCGCCTCTGGTGCATCTGATGCTGGGTGGACCCATCGTTGGCGGCGCCACGCTCTCGCGCTTTTTTGCCTTGCACGTCTTCGTCATTCCCGGCCTGCTACTGGGCTTTGTGGGGCTGCATCTGCTCATGGTGCTGCGCCTCGGCATCAACGAATGGCCCATGCCCGGCCGTCTGGTGCGCAAGTCTGATTACGAGCGCAATTATGCCGCGCTGACCAAGTCAACCGGCGTTCCTTTCGTGCCCAATGCCGCATGGAAAGACGCGGTCTTTGCCGCCGTCATCATGCTCTCGGTGATGGCCTGCGCCTACTTCTTTGGCCCCTTCGGTCCCGGCGGCGAGCCTGACCCAACCATCATTCAAACCGCGCCTCATCCCGACTTCTTCTTCCTCTGGCTCTATGCGGTACTGGCCTTCCTGCCGCCGGAGTTGGAGACGCCGGTGCTGCTCATCGCTCCTGTGATCATCATCGGGGTGCTGCTGCTCCTGCCCCTGGTTGCGGGCGAAGGCGAGAAGCACTGGTCGCGCCGTCCCGTCGCTGTCCTCATGGTCACGCTGATTGCGGTGACACTCGGCACCTTCACCCATCTCGGCCTGCATACACCCTGGAGCCCGGCAATGGATTCCTGGTCCAGCGATGCCGTTCCTGCTTCCTACCTGGAGCATCGAACGCCCCTGGAACGCCGTGGCGCTCTACTGCTGCAAGAAAAACAATGCCGCAATTGTCATTCAGTCGGCGGAGTTGGAGCCAAGCGAGGTCCGGCGCTGGATTCCGTAGCCACCGAAATGACCGAAGACCAGATCATTCGCCAAATTCTGCAGGGCGGCGGCAACATGCCTGCCTACGGCAAGGCGCTGAGTCCCGAGGAGACCCTCGCCATCACCCGCTATCTGCGTACGTTGCGCGGCCCCGGCTTGCGTCCGGCAGCCGATGCCTCGCAAGGCTTGCAGCCTGAGAATGCAGCACACCCAGCGGAACCCAAGGGAGCCACGACAGCGCCATGAACGAAGCCAATGTCTGGCAGGATCTCTTGCACGATTGGACCCTGCCAGTGCCCTTGACCTGTAGCATCGTGCTTTCGGCGGTTCTGTACCTTGTCGGCTGGATGCGCATCCGGCGCACACGGCCAGAGCAGTTCCCAGTGTGGCGACTGCTCTGTTTTGAAGCGGGCATGACGGTATTATGGGGGGCCATCGCATCGCCCATGGATGAGTTGGCAGATGCCTTGCTCAGTGCTCACATGATGGAGCATTTGCTGATCATGTCTGTCGTTCCACCCCTGGTTTTATTGGGCGCTCCGGTGGTTCCCATGCTCCGCGGACTGCCCCAATGGGCATTGTTCGTGGTGCGTCCCTTGCTGCGTGCAGGCTGGTTGCGCCGTGCATTCAGCTTTCTGCTCAGGCCCGTTCCCGCATGGCTGCTCATGAACTTGACTTACCTTGGCTGGCACATACCGGGCGCTTACGATTTGGCGCTGGAAAACGAAACCTGGCACGACATCGAGCACCTGTGCTTCCTGCTCACCTCGTTGCTTTTCTGGAATTGCCTGATTCGTCCCTGGCCATCGCGCCAAAAATACTTTGGCTGGATGCTGTTGCCCTATCTGGTCAGCGCGGATCTGGTCAACACGACAATTTGCGCATCGCTGGCCTTTTGCGGCCGCCCGGTCTACGAGTACTACATCAAGAACCCCAACCCCTTTGGCGTTTCGCTGCTGGAGGATCAGGTTCTCGGCGCGATGGCCATGTGGGTCTTGGGCTCGATCGCCTTTCTTGGCCCTGCCATGTGGATTACGATTCGGCTGCTCGATCAGCGCAAGGAGATTCTCGCATGAATTCAACTTCGACCGCACTGAAGGCAGTCGATGGAGCGCTTGTTCCCATGAGCAGCCTGTCGCAATCACTCCCATCAGAGGGCGCCCCGGTCCCGCATCCGATTCATCTTCACGCGCCCAACCCAGGCGCAACCGCCACCCTGCTGCACGACTACTTCGAGCTTTTCAAAGTGCGGGTAGTCACACTGGTTCTGGTCACAGGATGGGGCGGCTACTATCTTGGGTCGATGCAGTCCGGTGTATCCAGCGTGCAACGCGGCTTGCTCGACGCCCTGTTGGGCATTGGGCTGGTCTCTGCCGGCGCTGGCGCACTGAATGAAGTAATTGAGCACAAGATCGACGCCTTGATGAAGCGCACCGCCGACCGACCTATGGCTGCCGGACGTTTCTCTCTCTTGCAGGGAACGCTTGCCAGTCTGGCGGCACTTTCGCTCGGAACCTTGTGGCTGCACTTCTTCGCCAATCCTCTCACCGTACTGCTGGCGCTGCTCACTGCGTTTCTTTACGTAGCGGTGTACACGCCGCTCAAGCGCATCACGCCCCTCGCCACCTTCATCGGAGCGTTCCCAGGAGCCATGGGACCATTGCTGGGATGGACAGCGGCCCGTGGCCGCATCGAGTGGCCCGGCATCGCGCTCTTCGCCATTCTCTTCGTCTGGCAGTTTCCGCACTTCATGTCCATCGCCTGGCTCTATCGCGAAGACTACGGCAAGGCTGGCATTCGCATGTTGCCCGTGGTACATCCTAACGGATTGTCTACGGTGGTGGAGGCTTTGTCGTTTGCCGTGCTGATGATTCCTGTCAGCCTGATACCCTGGCTGCTGGGCATGACGGGGCCCGTCTACGCGGTGCTGGCCATTGCGCTCGGCCTTGTCTATCTTGCCTACACACTGCGTTTCACGCGCATTCTGCGCCCGATTCCAGAAGCGGAGAGCCGCATGGTGGCGCGCGACCTGCTCAAAGTGAGCGTGCTTTATCTTCCATTACTGTTTACCGCGCTCATGCTTTGCGCCACACGCATACAATGAGGACGCCATGACTTTTGCCACAAACCAGACTCCCGGCAATCCGCGCAACGCCATCTACTCCATTCTGGTTATCAGTGCCGCGGCTACACTGTTCCTGTTCTGGCTGATCTACATTCATCCAGCTGCCGACGCGGCCAGCGTTCGTTATGCCTTTCTGCCGGCTCTGAACGCGCTGCTCAACGGCCTGAGCGCCACCGCTCTGTTGATTGGCTTTTTCTTCATTCGCGCGCATCGCATCGCCGCGCATCGAGCCTCCATGGCCACCGCCTTCGGATTCTCTTCGCTGTTTCTGGTGAGTTATATCCTGCATCATGCGCTGCATGGCGATGTGCGTTATCCGCTCCATGCAGCCTTGCGGATGGTCTATCTGCCTCTGCTGGCAAGCCACATTCTGCTCGCAATCGTGGCGCTTCCGCTCATTCTGGTCACGTTTTTCTTCGCACTCACCGGACGCATTCCGCAGCATCGCAAGTTGGCTCACTGGACCTTCCCGCTCTGGCTCTACGTCTCCATCACCGGCGTCATTACTTACGCCATGCTGCGTGTGGCGCAGGGATCGTAGATCATCAGAAGAGCCCTCCGCCATCAGCCCGTGCCGCATCGCGGCATTGATCGTGGCCAACGCCATGAGTGGCTTTTTCCTCAAGAAAAAGCCACCTCGGAGACACTTTTTGAAGGCACGATTACTCTGGTTTCGCTCTAGCTGCAACCGCTGGTCGAGCCGCACTCCATGCAGCGATAGCAACTGCCGTTGCGGGTCATGATCGAGCCGCACTCCGAGCAACTGGGTGCGTCGCCCATCACATACATATCGCGCATGGCATCGGCGGCGTGATAGATGCCGCGATCAGCCAGGCTGGGTCCGTGGCTGGGGCTCGTGCTTGACGCGGCCGCCGCGCTCAGGTCAGGAGCAATGCCGCCGCCCGAGTTGCTCGCGTGGCTTTGAATCGCGCTGCCCTGGCCGTTGACCTGGTTCAGCCGCCGCGCCACCTCCTCGGCCAGCTTGGCCAGATGGTTCTGCGAGAAATCCCCTTCTTCGTGATCGCTCTCGGGAATCAGGCTGGGCGAGGCCGGCAGTTGCGGCGTCGTCATTCCCAGGTCGGCAAACAGGGTGAGCTGTTCGCCCGAGAGGAAGCGCAGGTTGAGCCAGCGGAAGATGTAGTCCATCAGGCTTTTGGCGTAGCCGATCTGCTCATTGCCGGTCCAACCCGAGGGCTCGAAGCGGGTGTGAGCAAACTTTTCGCAGAGCACCTTGAGAGGTACGCCATGTTGCAGGGCGATGGAGATCGAGGTAGCAAAACCATCCATCAGGCCGCTGACGGTTGAGCCTTCCTTGGCCATCTTGATGAAGATTTCGCCCGGCTGACCGGTGGGATAAAGGCCAACCGTGATGTAACCCTCGTGGCCGGCGATGGAAAACTTGTGGGTCACCGAGGCGCGCTCGTCGGGCAGGCGATGGCGAACCGCGCGCGGCGGTCCGTTCAGATCCTGCTCCTCCTCTTTTTTGGAC
>Ga0224528_1001059_pt1 | contig 19357 bp, 13 predicted proteins | sample CBST25metaG_2_FD_179888 | JGI IMG/M metagenome (GOLD analysis project Ga0224528, IMG submission 179888) | Peat soil microbial communities from Stordalen Mire, Sweden - C.B.S.T25 | ecosystem: Environmental > Terrestrial > Soil > Wetlands > Peat | place: Sweden: Norrbotten County, Stordalen Mire...
GGCAGCGTACCGAAGACGTTGCCGATCGCGTCAGTGGTGACGTTGCTGAGACCGGCCTCGGTGAAGCGGGCCGCCATCCATGCCGAGCGCTTCTCTTCGCCGAAGGGCGGGGCCGGAATCTCCGATAGCTCCGCCTGCCAGTCAAGGATGGTCTTCGGATTCTGGTGCATCCAGGCAAAGGCGGCGTGGACGGTTCGCTGGGTGGCCAGCTTCGTCACGCGAAAAAAAAACGAATTCTGGAATTGAAAGGACATGCGGACGCTTTCAGAGTAACAGGGGCGTCAAGCTCCTACGGTGGGGTGCCATCTTCCGTGAGAAGAAGGCGCTTTACGGGGAATTTTGGTGAGGTACACCTCTATCTGTCTTGTACATCGACAGAAACGACATGGACCTGGACTGATAGGCCATGAATCCTTAGTTTGTTTTCATGAACGTCATGTTAGGCTATCCCTGCTTTTTAGGTCAGGAGTGGCGCCAATGAGAAGCCGCCTATTTGTGGGGCAGTGCATCTTTTTTGTATTTATCACTGTGTGTGGAATGTCGGCACAGACATTTCGTGGAAGTATTGCGGGAGCGGTCACGGACGCGACGGGCGCGGCGATTCCGGGGGCGCAGGTCAAGGTCTTCAGCCCCGGTACGGGCATCCGGCGTGTGGTGCATACCAACGATCTGGGCGTGTATACGGCCAGCGAGCTTCCGCTGGGAACCTATAACGTTACCGTGGAAAAGCAGGGATTTCGCGGCTTGACGCTCACCCAGATTCCGGTCAATGTAGGTTCGGCCTCGCGTGCCGACGCGAAGTTGCAGACCGGCGCGGTGGAAGAAATTGTCGAGGTAACGGCCGACGTGCCGATGGTGGAGACGGCTTCGAACACCTCGGGCGGCACCATTGAGGCCGCACAGGCCGAGGAGTTGCCGGTCAACGGTCGCGACTACACCAAGCTCATCACCATGGTGCCGGGCGCGACCAGCGATCCGAATGGTTCGACCGAGTCGGCTGGTTCCTATGGCCTGTTCAGCCTGAACGGCAACCGTGGCCGCTCGAACAACTATCTGCTGGACGGCACCGACATGAACGACGGTTACCGGAATCTGCCGGCCGTCAACCAGGCGGGCGTCTGGGGTGCTCCGGCGACGGTTTTGCCCATCGATGCACTGGCCGAGCTGCCGGTGACCGGCAACGCCGAGGCCGAGTTCGGTCGCAGCGCCGGTGCCACGGTCAACATCGTGACCAAGAGTGGCACGAACCAGTTTCATGGCAGCGCCTTTGAATACTTCCGCAACGACGCGCTGAGCGCGCGCAACTACTTCAACACCGAGGACGAGCCGAAGAACGACTATACGAACCATCAGTTCGGCGGCCTGGTTGCAGGGCCGATCCTCCGGGACCGGACCTTCTTCCTGCTCTCCTACGAGGGCCAGCGCGAGGACGGCGGACTGCCGCAGCTTGGCACGGTGCCGACGACGGACGAGATCAGCACCTATGGCAATGCGATCAATCCCGTGATCCAGAGCCTGCTGGCGCTCAAGCCCTGGGGCGCGCTGCCGACCAGCGACGAGAGCGAGACCTTCACCACGCCCTTCCATAATTCGAACGACAATGGCATCGTGAAGGTGGATCAGCATCTGCACTGGTTGAGCGCTGGTGATCTGCTCAGCGCGCGTTATTTCTACTCGCACGGCCAGCAGAGCTTTCCGCTGGGCATGTTGTATACCGGCAGCAGCGCGCCGGGCTACAACACCTCGACGCCGACGCATGTGAATGTGGCCTCGCTGTCGTACACCTCGGTGCCGCGGCCGAACCTGATCGTGGAGCTGCGCGGCGGCTACAACCGCTATCTGCAGCAGTTCCTTCCGCAGGACAACAACTTTAATCCCACGACCATCGGACTCGATACGCTGCCCGACGGCTACACGGCGCGCGATCTCGGCCTTCCAGCGATTCAGGTGGGGGCATACAGCCCGATCGGCGCTACATCGAGCGACTCACGCGGCCGCGTCGACACCAACTATCAGCTCTTCGGTAACGTCTCGCTGACCGAGGGCCGGCATAGCTTCAAAGCTGGTGTCGAGTGGCGGCGCACCTTTATCAACAGCTTCATCGACTCGGGCCATCGCGGCAAGCTGACCTTCGATTCGCTCGATGATTTTCTGGCGGGCAACCTCGAAAGCGGCAGCTCGGCCGAGGGCAACGGCACGCGCTATTCCTACCAGAATGGCGGTGGCGTCTACCTGCTCGATACCTGGCACGTGAGCAGCCGCGTCAGCCTGAACTATGGTCTGCGCTGGGACTACTTCGGCGTGGTGGGCGCCAAGAATCACGCCTTCTCGCTCTTCAATCTACAGACGGCCACGATGGAAACGGTCGGCGAAACGGGTGCTCCATCCTCGCTCTACCCGAAGAGCTGGACCAACTTTGCGCCGCGCGTCAGTCTGGTCGATGACCTGCGGGGCGACGGCAAGCTGGTGGTGCGCGTGGGCGGCGGCATTTATTATGACGGCCCGTCGCAGGACTTCTTCGTCGGCAACCAGGCCTACAACACCAACGCGGCCCAGGCCGGACCGGCCTTCAACGACATCAAGTTCGCGCAGAGCACGGTTTCGACCATTGCCTACGGGCAGCAGATCTTCAGCGACTACGCGCCGAGCAGCGTCTTCTCGGTTTCGCAGAACAACGTGACGCCGCGCTACGGCTCCTACAGCCTGAATATCGAATCGCAACTGACGCACCACATAGCCGCCACGATCGGCTACATCGGTTCGCAGGGGCGGCATCTCTACCGCTTCCGCGATCTGAACCAGGTGAACAACGTGGCTGGCGCGGCCTACGCCTGCCCGAATGGACAGACGGTGAGCTACGGCGAGCAGTGCTATCCGAGCTATACCTACGGCTCGTATGGCACGCTGCCGCTGACCTATCTCAACCAGATTGAGACCAGCGCCGAGTCCAGCTACAACTCGCTGCAGAGCTCGCTGAAGGTGCAGAGCTGGCACGGGCTGAGCGCGACGCTGAACTACACCTGGGCGCACTCCATCGACACGGCCAGCGACGGCATGGACTTTGTGCCGAACGCGGCGATGCCCGACAACAGCTTCAATCCGCATGCCGAGCGGGCCAGCTCGAACTTCGACGTGCGCCAGCGCGTGCAACTGTTCTGGACCTACGCGCTGCCGAAGTTCCACGCGCTGCCGCGGCTGACCAACGGCTGGGCCATCGACGGCATCTACAACTACGCCAGTGGCCAGCCCTACACCGTTAGCTACCTCTTCGAGGATGACTACAACGGCAGTGGCGAGTGGTTCGGTCGCCCGGACATCGTGGGCAACCCGCGTGCCGGAGCGCACGGCAATTCGCTGCTGAATCTGGCGGCCTTTGCCGCACCCTGCACCTGGGACAGCACGGCCGGGGCCTGCGTGAGCGGCACCCAGCATCCGGGCAACGAGGGGCGCAACGCCTTCAACGCGACGAGCTTTTCGCAACTGGACCTTTCGCTGACCAAGACGACGCGGCTGGCGGACGGCGTTTCGATGGAACTGCGCGCCGACGTCTTCAACGTGCTAAACCATGTGAACTTCACCAACCCGCTGCTGCCGGGCTTTGGCATTGACGTTCTCAGCTCGCCGGTGGCCTCGGGCAGCAAGCTGCTGGGGGGCACGAGCTCGCAGTTCCTGACCGCGACGGCGACGCCGGACGTGGGCAGCGGCAATCCGTATCTGGGCGGCGGTGGCCCGCGCAGCGCGGAGCTGGCGGTGCACTTCACCTTCTAGAACGGGTCTTCGAAGCCAAAACAAAAGGGTCGCGCAGAGAGTGCGCGGCCCTTTTTGCGTGGAAGAGTCTGAAAGGCTATCTTCTTTAAACCCCTGAAATTGCGGCGATTCTACTCGTCTTCTCCGTATTCGACCGAGAGCAGAAACAGTCCTTGGGCCGGGGCGGTGGGGCCGGCGGCCGAGCGGGAGCGGGCGGCGATGATTTCCGGGATTTTTTCCGCCTGGATGCGGCCACGGCCGACATCGAGCATGGTGCCCACCAGATTGCGGACCATGTGGTGCAGAAATCCGTTGCCGCGCACCTGATAGACGAGCAGCGGGCCATCGGTGGAGTTCTGCTCGGTCCAAACGGAGGAAAAAATCGTTTTTACCGTGCTGTTCTGCGTGTCGCCCTCGTCGGGATTGGCGCGGGCGTTCAGGTCCGGGTCGGAGGCGGCGAAGCTGAGGAAGTCCTGCGTGCCGACGAAGAGTTGGGCGGCGCGATTCAGCGCGTCCAGGTCCATCGGCAAGCGGTTGGCGTAGACGTAGCGGGCCAGAAAGGGCGGGCAGAGGGCGCCGCGAAAGATCCGGTACTCGTAGGTCTTGGCGTGCGCAGAGTGGCGCGCATGAAAGGTGCTTTGCACCGTTTTCGCTTCGAGAATTCGGATCGAGGCGGGTAGCATTTCATTCAAGGCGCGGAGCAGGTTAGGCTCGGGAATATGCGTGGCGAGTGGGAAGCTGGCCACCTGGCCGAGCGCATGGACGCCGGTGTCGGTGCGGCCCGAGCCCTGCGGCAGCGGGGACTCGCCAAGGATGCGGCCCAGGGCGGACTGCACCTGGCCCTGGATGGTGCGCTTGCCGGGTTGGACCTGCCAGCCTTTATAGTCGGTGCCGTCGTAGGCGATGACCAGCCTCCAGGTCTGCGGATCAGTCTGCGGGCCGGTCAGCGTTGTGACTGCTGCGGGTTCGTTTTCAGTAAACATCCACGGTACAGAGTACCTGATGGGCAGGGCAAGCGCATTTGAATTTGCATTCCGGCAATTTCCTGGGTGAATTTTTTCAATCCGTACAAGGGAGGAAGCAGGGGCATTTATGCCCATGAAATTCCATTGAGCGAGAAGTGGCTTCAGCCGCGGGCCTTTTCTCGCCAACGAAGAAATGCCCGCGCCTAAAGGCGTTTTCCACCGTTGTCTACTTCAGGGGCATAAATGCCCCTGCTCCCTCCTGATCCAATCCCGAAAGGACAAGGTCGGGTCATGGAAAAGCCAAATGCAATTGCCTTGACCTGATGGGACGCGCTGCGGAAACCGTCGCGATTTGTGGGATAGACTGCAAGATAGATTCAAAACAGCGTAGCAACCACCGAAAACCGGGGGCAAGGGAACTTGCGACCGGTTGCGCGCGTATGCAGTGATAGGTTCGTAAGTCGCGGCGGCACAGTGCTTGGGCTCAAGCGTCGCGGCATCCGAAGAGGTTTGACGGACGTTTCCACCAGGTCATCCGTTGGTCAGAGAAAACTCTGGAGAAGAATATGGATTTCTACCGTAGATGTGTGTTGGAAGGACAGCGCGAGGCGCGTCCCACTGGTTCTCGCAGGCAGGCGGCAGGCAAGCTGCGCGCTCTGGCTGCGATCGTGTTGACGGCATCTTCCTGTATGCCTTCCTTCGCGCAGACGCCGGCCGGAAGCAAGGGGCCGGATGTGGCGGCATCGAATTTGCCTGCCGCGCCGACTCCGATGCCGAGCGAGCCGTTTTTCCTGCGCACCTCGCAGCGGAATTTTTCCAAGCCGTTTTCCTGGAAGTGGCGCGATCCCCTGTTTCAGTACCAGCCAACGACACTCGACAAGGCGAGCTTTGCCAACTCCGTGCGTCTGGGCGACATGGTGAAAGACGGCAAAATCTACCTGAGCCTGTCGGATGCGTTGGCCCTGGCGCTTGAGAATAACTATGACATCGCCATTGCGCGCTACGATCTGGACATTGCCGATACCGACATTCTGCGTGCCAAGGCTGGCTCAACCCTACTGGGCGTGCCGACCGGCATCGTCGCCAACACGCTGGGCGGTGCCTCGTCGACCTCTTCGAGCGGCGGTGGGCCGGGCGGCACGACGGGCGGCTCGAATGGCTCCGGCTCGGGAACCAATGGCCTGACGCTGACCACGGCAGGCGCGGGACCAACGCCCGAGACCCTTGACCCCAGCGTGACGGCGGCCATCTCCTTCGACCGCGATCACGCGCCCTCAACCAACTTCTACACGGGCGGCACCAGCACCACCAATCAGTACGACTTTACCGCGAGCGAGGGGTTCGTGACCGGCACCAAACTGGATGCCAGTTTCAACAACCAGTACTATGCGACCTCGAACTCCACCAGCCTGTACAGTCCGCAGTTGTACTCGACCTTCAAGCTGACTCTGACGCAGCATCTGTTGCAGGGGGCCGGCATTTGGGTCAACAAGCGCTTCATGTATCAGGCGCAGAACAATCGACGCATCACCGATTCAGCCTTCCGCCAGCAGATTCTCTACACCGTCAATCAGGTGGAGACGATCTACTGGGGGCTGGTGCAGGCCTACGAGGATGTGCAGGCCAAGCAGCGCGCTCTCGACCAGAGCGACAAGCTACTCGAGGATGATCGCAAGCAACTCGTGATCGGCTCGATGGCCCCGCTCGACGTGGTCAATGCCGAGTCCAGCGTGGCCACCGACAAGCAGTCCCTGATCAGCGCGCAGAACGCGTTGAACTACCAGCAGCAGATCATCAAGCAGGCGATTGCCCGTAACCTGAACGAGCCTGTGCTGTCGGCCGCGCCGGTGATTCCCACCGACCGCGTGAGCCTGGAGGCGATTGCCGAGGAGAGCCGCCCGGTCGAGGATCTGGTGCAGGAGGCCTTTGAGCGCCGGCCGGAGCTGGAACAGGCCGTGCTGACGCTGCGCAATGACGAGATCACGCTCAAGGGCGCGCGCAATGCGCTGCTGCCCACCTTCGACGTCAACGCCTACTATCAGGGCCAGGGGCTGGCCGGTCGCGTCAACCCGACGTGCATGTCCTATTACGACTCGACGGTTTATTGCTCCGGTGCTCCGACCGGCTATGGCACGGCGTTGGGGCACGCGCTCAACGATTCGGCCGCGGACAAGGGCATCGGCTTCAACATCACGATTCCGATTCGCAATCGCATGGCGCAGTCCACGCAGGCCCGTTCCTTGATGGAGTATCGTCAGGCCGAGTTGCGGCTGGCGCAGTATTACACGCAGATTCGGATGCAGGTGGTCAACGCCATGTTCGCGCTCAACAACGACCGGGCGCAGGTGCAGGCGGCGCAGGCCACGCGCGACTACGATCAGCAGAGCCTGGATGCCGAGCGCAAGAAGCTGGATCTGGGTGCGTCGACCACGGCCAGCGTTCTGATGCAGCAGCGCAATCTGGCCACGGCCGAGGCCAGCCTGATTCAGGCGCACGCGGCTTATGCCAAGGATCGCTCCGGCCTTTACCAGACGCTGGCCAACACGCTGCAGCATTACGGCATCAACATGGACGATGCGGCAACCGGCGAGGTGAAGTCGGCGCCGGTCGTTCCCGGCGTGTGGGTGGCCAAGCCCGGTAACGAGCCGAAGATGCCGCCCGCCGGCTTGTAGCGCTTCACTGAATGGCAGTGCTTTGATTTCGTCAGCAAACAGAAAGGCCCGGTTCCGTGAGGAATCGGGCCTTTCTGTACGGCAGACCAACAGGCCGCAAATGTAGTTTTTGTAAAAGGGCACGGCTTCAGTTGTGCCGCAATGGCTTCACGGGAGCGTGCTTCAGCCCCCGTGAGCGTGATTTTCAAAGTGCGCGAATGCGTGTCTCCGAAGTTCGTTGCAAAACAACCGCGGATTCTTCGACTCACCACCCCCAAGCTGAAAAACGCCTGGGGCCCCGTTCGCTCAGAATGACAGCCTCACGCATTGCCGTGAAAAAGAGAGAAAAATTATCGTTCGGCGATCTTGTCAAGCAGATCGAAGAACTCGGGGAAGCTGATGGCGGCAGACTCGGCGCCCTGGATGAGCGTTTCGCCCGAGGCGCGCAGCGCGGCCACGCTGAAGGCCATGGCGATACGGTGATCGCTGCCGGAGTCGATGGTGGCTCCATGCAGCGTTTGTCCGCCGGGAACGTCGAGGCCATCCTCGAACTCCTCGACTTCTGCGCCCATGGCGCGGAGATTTTTCACGGTCAGCGCGATGCGGTCCGATTCCTTCACGCGCAGCTCGCGGGCGTCGCGGATGCGGATGCCGCCGCTCGTGTAAGGGGCAATCGCGGCCAGCACCGGCAACTCGTCGATCAACTGCGCGGCCAGCGCGCCGCTGATCTCGGTCGAGCGCAGCCCCTCGGCCGGAGCCGAAGCGTGCACCACGCCGACCAACTCGGCGTTCTTCTCTTCGAGGTTGAGCACGTCGATCTTCAGCCCGAGCGTGGTCAGCACATCGAGCAGCGAGGCGCGCGTCGGGTTGAGGCCGAGCGAGTCGAGCACCAGATTCGAGCCGGGGAACAGGGCGGCGGCGCAGAGGAAGAAGGCCGCCGAGGAGATGTCGCCGGGAACGGCGGCCTCGATGGCGTGCAGCGACTGTGGACCAGCGATGGAGACCGCATTCTGCGTACGCTCAAGCTTGGCACCGAAGGCGCGCAGAGCCAGTTCGCTGTGGTCACGGGTGCGCAGGGCTTCGTGGACGGTGGTCGTGCCTTCGGTTTGCAAGCCTGCAAGCAGGACGCAGGTTTTGACCTGCGCGCTGGGCACGGGCGTGGTGTAGTCGAGGGCGGTGAGCGGGCCGCCGACAATGGTCAGCGGCGCGTGGCCTTCGGTGAGCGTGAGGCGCGCGCCCATGGCCTCAAGCGGCTTGCGGATGCGCTCCATGGGGCGGCGCGAGAGCGACTCGTCGCCGGTCAGGGTGAAGGTGCCCTGCTGCGCGGCCAGAAGCCCTGAGATCATGCGCATGGTCGAGCCGGAGTTGCCGCAGTCGAGCGGCTCGCTGGTGGGCGTCACATGGCCGCTCACGCCGGTGATCTCGACGGCGTTCTCGCCGGTTTTGGTGACCTTGGCGCCGAGCGCCTGCATACAGGCCAGCGTCGAGGCGCAGTCGGCGCCGGTGGAAAAGTTTGTGAAGCGCGAGGTGCCTTCGGCGAAGGCGCCGAGCATGCCGTAGCGATGGCTGATGGACTTGTCGCCGGGCAGGCGAAGGCTGCCGACAACATTGCGCGCTGGGCGGATCAGACGTTCCTGCACGGGGTTAGACAAAGCTGCTCCAGGGTGAAAGATTTCTCCCCTAGTGTATCGAATCGGGCGGCAGGCATTTTGCCGCAAGCGCGAAACCAGCAGACCGTCTGGAGGGGCGGCAGCGAGGTTCTGCCCTTGTTCCTGGTTCAGCGCACCCTGAGCACGATGATGGTTTCGTCGTCGAAGCGCTCGCGCATGCCCTGGAAGCGGGAGACGTCGGCGAGAATAGCGCCGGCGATTTCGCTGGCGGAGGACTGGCCATGCTCGCAGATCACGTCGTTGAGACGCTCGTTGCCGTACATCTCCTCTTTTTCATCTTCGGCGTCGAGAATGCCGTCGGAGACGAAGACGATGATGTCGCCCTGTTTGGCCTGTACGGTTTGCTCCTCATAGCTGACGGAGGGAAACAGCCCGAGCGGAAAGCCTTCGATCTTCACGATCTCGGCCTTGCAGTGGTTGAAGAAGATGGGCTGCACAGCGCCGGAGTTGGCAATGCGCAGCGTGCGCGCCTCGTCGTCCCAGACGGTGAAGAGCATGGTGACGTACTGCGATTCGATCTTGCGTTCCTGCAGCGAGTCGTTGAGCATGGTCAGCATCTCGGCGGGGGCGGGATGCTGCGCGGCGGCGGCGTGCATGATGCCGCTGACCATGGCGGCCAGCAGCGCGGCGGGCGCGGCCTTGCCGCTGACGTCGCCGAGCACGATGGCCGTGCGGCCCGGCCCGTAGTCGACAAAGTCATAGAGATCGCCGCCGATCGAGCGCGCGGGCAGAAAGCGCACCGCCATGTCGGCATGCGGGCAGGAGGGCGCCGAGGGCGGCAGCAGGCGCAGTTGCACCTCGCGGGCCATGGCGATGTCGCGCTCGAACTGGCGTTCCTGGCTGCGCACTTTCTGGTAGAGTCTGGCGTTTTCAATGGCGATGGCCACCTGCGCGGCCAGCGTGGTGAGCGTGCGCTCGTGCGCTCCGGTGAAGAAGTTGGTGCGCGTGTGTTCCAGGTCGAGCACGCCGATGATCGTGCCCTTGTAGAACAGCGGCACCACCAGAATCGAGCGGGTCTGCTCGTTGTTCAGGGAAAGGTAGCGCGATTCCTTGCGCACATCGGGCACGTTGATGGTGCGCCACTCGCGCACGGCCGCGCCGACCACGCCTTTGGTCAGCGGCACGCGCGACTGTGGCGCATGGGTCGAGCCGAAGTACCAGGCGTAGCGCGTAATCAGCGACTCGCCCTTTTCGTCGAGCAGCATGATGGTGAAGATCTGGTAATCGATCAAGCGGCGCAAGAGCTGACCGACGCGCTCAAGCAGCGGATTCAGATCGAGAATCGAAGCCAGTTCAATCGAAATTTCACTCAGCACTTCGAGGGTCTGCGCCTGGCGCGAGACGCGCGTGTAGAGCCGCGCGTTTTCAATGGCCGCGGCGATGCGCGAAGCGGTCAACGTCAACATGCGCAGGTGTTCGGGGCGGAAGTAGCCAGCCTCTTCGCTTTCCAGATCGAGCACGCCGATCAGCCGGTTTTTGGCGATCAGCGGCACGGCCAGTTCGGACTTTACCTCGGGGTTGGCATTGAGGTAATGCGGTTCCTGGGTGCCGTCGACATTGTTGATCAGGATCGGCTGGCGGGTCATTGCCACCTGGCCGACAACGCCCTTGCCCAGAGGAATCCGGGAGTTGGTCGTCTGCTGCGAGTGGCCGATCTGAAACCTCATGCGCAGCTCGCGCGTGTGGTCGTTCAGCAGCAGAATGGCGAAGATCTTGTAGTGAATGATGGCCCGCACCAGCACGGAGGTGCGCTCCAGCAGTGTCTGCAGATCGAGCGTGGTGTTGAGCGTGTCCGCGAGTTGGATCAGATAGGCCTGATCGGCGGTTTCAATGTGGATGTTGGCCGCACCGAGAGGCCCGGACTGCGCGGGTCTGTAGTCGCCTTCGCGGTCGGAATCCTCTGCCGAACTGGAATGAGTACTTGTCATCTTTTGTATTGATGGGAATGATAGCGTATTCGACGCGGGCCGGGCAGCGGGGAGATTTCTGATCGGGGGAAGCGCGGGTTTTTATTCGGCGCCGAGTTCGCGCACAATGGCCACCGAGGCCGATGCGCCGATGCGGCTGGCTCCGGCCTGGAGCAGTTTGCGCGCGTCCGCCAGCGTGCGGATGCCGCCCGAGGCCTTGACGCCGCAACGGCTGCCGGCCACCGAACGCAGCAGTGCGATGTCTTCCGGTGTTGCGCCGCCCTTCGAGAAGCCGGTCGAGGTCTTGAGAAAGTCGGCGCCTGCTTCGAGCGCGATTTCAGCGGCCTGTTTCTTTTCCTTGTCGGTGAGCAGCGATGTTTCGAGAATGACCTTCAGCTTCGCGCCGCGGTCGTGCGCCACCTTCGCTGTCGACTGAATCATGTAGGCGACGGTTGAATGGTCGCCTCCCTTGAGCAGGCCGACGGGCTGCACCATGTCCAGCTCACGCACGCCCAGCTTCAGCAGTGCCTCGGCCTCCTGGCGCAAGCTGGAGGCCAGCGAGCAGCCGAGCGGGAAGCCGATGACCACGCCGACGGGAACGCCGGTGCCGGCCAGCGCATGAATCGCGACCGGGGCCCACAGCGGATTGACCATGGCGCAGGCAAAGCGGTAACGCGCGGCCTCGGCGCAGAGGGCTTCCACCTGCGCGCGCGTTGCTTCGGGCTTGAGCAGCGTGTGGTCGATGACCGCGGCCATCGATTGCCAACTGGAAAGAGCCTGCGCCGCGAAGGCCTGCACGTCAAAGGTGGAAGGAATCTGGGACTGCGTGCTGACGATCGAGGGGGCGCTCATGAACTCTTTCTCCTTGGCTGAAATGTTTTTCTGCGGATGCATGTGCGCCGGCTCTGGGAGCCGGCGCGCGAGAATCTATTCGGGATGATCGGGCGGCATCAGGCAGATGTCGGGAAGATTCCGGTAGCGCTCGGCGTAGTCCATGCCGTAGCCGATCACGAACAGGTTGGGGATCGAAAAGCCGATGTAATCGGCCTCGATCTTTTCAAGACGCCGCGAAGGCTTGTCAAGCAGCGTGGCAATGCGCAGACTCTTGGGCTTCTGTTGCAAAAAAAGATTGCGCAGATAGGACAGCGTCAGGCCGGTGTCGAGAATGTCCTCGACGATCAGCACGTTCTTGCCCTCGATGGGGTGGTCGAGATCCTTGATGAGCTTGACCGCGCCCGAGGACTGCCGTCCGTGCCCGTAGCTCGAAGTGGCCACGAAGTCGAAGGTGGCGTCGGCCTGGATGCAACGGGAAAGGTCGGCCAGAAAGGGCGCAGCGCCTTTCAGAACACCAACCATGACCAGATTTTCGCCGTTGAGCTCGCGGGTGATCTGCTCACCCAACTCCGCGACGCGTTTGGCGATCTGTTCGCGAGAGTAGAGAATTTCAAGACCGGTTAAGGGATTCGTAGCCATACATTGCTAGTATCGCGCGAATCGCGGGTCGGCGTCTTGTGAAAAACGGCAGGAGGCGGTACGCTCGGACTTCCGGCCCCGTCGCCGATGTTTTCGTCATGCCATGACAGATATACTGAAAATATATGTTGCCCTTTCTTCACATCGCGCGCCTGAGCCTGCCGACCTTCGGGCTTATGCTGTGGCTGGCCGCCGTGGCCGCTGCTTTTTTGCTGGACCGTTCCTTCCTCCGTGCGCGTGTGAAGGCCGATGCCGTGGGCATGGTGGCCGTGGCGGTGGTGATGGGCATTCTCGGGGCCAAGCTCTGGCACGTGCTGGATACGCCGAGCGAGTTCCGCGAGATCGGTTGGCGCGTGTTGTGGGATTCGGCTGGTTTTGCCTGGTTCGGCGGGCTGGTCTTCGGCATTTCGGCGCTACTGGTGCAGGGCTGGTGGGCCAAGCTTGGCGCGCTGCGCACGCTTGATCTGGCCGCGCCCGCGGCAGCGGTCGGCTACGGCATCGGCCGCATCGGTTGCTTCCTGGCGGGCGACGGTTGCTACGGGGTGCCGACCACGCTGCCCTGGGGAATCTCTTTTCCGAATGGCATTGAGCCTACCTTCGACCGCGTGCATCCGACGCCGCTCTACGAGTTCGTCCTCGGCCTGGCGATAGGCGCCTGGCTCTGGCGGCGGGCGGGCAAGCCGCACGGCACTGGCGCCATCGTCGGCCAATACCTGTTGCTGAGCGGTATCGCGCGTTTTTGGGTGGAATTTGTCCGTCGCAATCCGAAGGTTTTGCTTGGCCTGTCGAATGCACAACTGGCCAGTCTTGGTTCGGTTGCGCTGGGCATTGTGCTGATGGTCTGGGCCGCGCGGCATCCGCAGGTGCAGGACGCGGCAGGCTCCGGCGAGCAAGCCTGAGGGCTCTGGAAATTAAAAGCTGAAATGCTCTACAGTCGCTTGAGGAAGGCGAGAGCTTCCTTGATCTGCGGGAAGAGCGCCTCGTCGGCCTTGAAGGCGCGCGAGTGAACGCAGCGGCGCAGGCCATGCATCGTCACCGGGTGCTTCAGGTGCAGCATCTCGTGGTAGAGCAGATACTCGATGGCATAGCGCGGGCTCGACGGCCGGTCGAAGACGCGGCTGACGACGATGGTGTTCATCGCCGCGTCGTAGTGGCCCAGTGAGCGCTTGGCGAAGTGTTCGCTCCAGGTCAGGTCGGGCCGGCCCAGCAGCCCGTGGAAGAAGCGCACGTTGATGGTGTCGAAGACCTCTTCCAGGTTGTAGAAGCGACCCTCAGGGCCGAAGTAGTGCTTGACGGCGCGCGTTGAGCGGATGCGCTCAATGGCGTGCGCCACCGGGACCGAAGCGGCGAAGCGCTTATAGCGCAGGTTGTGCGCCGCGTCGATGGGCTTTTTATAAATCTTGGCGATGAGAATGTGCGCAATCGAGTGCAGCACCGGCTCGGGCGCGCCTTCCAGCAGATCTGAAAGGCTGACGCGCAACTGGCCTTCCCGCAGCCGGATGGTGGTGTTCAGCGAGGTGAAGCGCCGGAAGCGCACCACGAATAGCGGCATCGGCGCGCGCGGACGCAGCGCGCGGTACTCTTCCTGAAAAATTGTTGCGGGATCGACGTTCACCAAGTTTGAGCATAGCATTCGCGGCGGACAGACGGTTGGCTGCCTGTCCGTCCGCATCGCGTGCGCGAATTATTTTTCGAGCAGTTGCAGCCGCTGCTTGGCCTGCCATTCCTGGTCGGGAAACTTGCCTGCGGCGGCTCCGAGAAAGTGGCGATAGGCGCCCACGGCCTCGGTCTTTTTGTGCAGCGCGTCGTAGGAGGTGGCCCACAAAAAGTAGGTTGAGGCGCTCTCTGGCGCGAGCTTGGCGCGCTCGGTGAGTGCATGCAACGCGACCGTCGGCTGGTGGAGTCGCGAGGCTGCGAAGGCCAGCCCGCTCCACGCATCGGCGTTGTGCGCATCGTGCTGCGTGGCCTTGTCGAAGGAGGCTGCGGCCTCGGCAAAGCGGCCCTGGCGCACCAGACTCTGTCCATGCGCCACCAGCAATTCGGCATCATTGGGCGTCAAGGCCAGTTGTTTTGCGTAGATTTGATCGGCACCGGCAAGGTCGCCCGCTTCCGTCAGCACCTCGGCCAACATGCGCGCGATGGCCGCACTGCCGGGATGCGTGGCGTAAAGCTTCTTGAGCAGCGGCAGCGCCTCGGCCTTGTCCTCGGCGGCCAGCACCATGGCCAGTTGCGCGGTCAGTGCGGGGTCGTCGGGAGTTTTCTCCAGCGCCGTGCGCAAAAACGTTTCAGCCTCGGCAAATTGTTTTTTGCGGATCAGCAGATGCGCCAGACCCGCGTTGCCCTGTGCCGACTTTGCGTCCCGGAGCAACACGCGGCGATAAGCGGCTTCGGCGGCCTCGAACTGGTCGGCCTGTGCGGCGAGATCCGCCGCGAACAGCGTGTCGTCGACGGTTTCTGGCGAAAGCTTCAGGGCTTCCAGCAGATCATTGGAGGCGGCTGTCGTGTCGCCGTCCTTCTCCGGCTTGTCGATGCGCGCCAGCGCACGCCATGCGCGCGCCTTCAGTGCCGGTGACGCCACTCCGCCGTCGAGTCTGGTTGCGGCTTCGAGTTCGGGCCGTGCCTCGGCGGTCTTCTGCTCGCGGGCCAGCAGAAGGCCGAGCGAAAGATGTGCTTCAATGGCGTTCGGATGGGCGGCGATGGCGCGGTGATAGAGCGCCTCGGCGGCCTCAATCCGGTTCTGCGCATCGGCCACGTAGCCGGCGTCAAACAGGGCCCGGGCATCGGTGTCGTGCGCCGTGATCCACGGATTCAGCTTGGCCTCGGCCGTCTTCCAGTCTGCCCTGCCGATGGCCGCTTCGGCCGCCAGCACTGCATCTGAAGGCGGTTGCGGCTCGGTCGCAACGGTGGAAGTCTGTTCGGCCGGATGCTGCGGAGGGTCCGTAGGAGATTCCTGGGCAAACCCGGTCGCTGTCCCGGAAATCGATGTGCAGAGCAGGACAAAAAAGAAGAAACGAAGCACGAAACACCTCATCTATTAGTGTACCGGGCCAGTTCCACCGGGGGCGCTTTCTGTTCGACGTGCCTCAGCGGACGAGGGAATCAGGTTGCAAGGCAGAGAGCAGAAGTGAACACCTTTCCCTGAAAACAAGAGGCATAGTGAAAACAGGAGATTACCATGACCAAGCAATTTGAAAACCCGGAAGCGACAAAGCTGAACGACGAGACCACGCCAGCGGAATCCCCGCAGAAAAAGGTCGAACGCATTGCCGAAAAGGCCGCTACAAAATCCACCAAGACGGCACAGAAATATGACGAGGACCATAAAATTTTTTCAATCTGACCGGCATCTCAGGATTCTTTCATCCTGGACGAGGAGGCACTGAAAGCACCTCCCGATGCCAGAAATACAGGTGATTGTATGACGATTACCACGATGAACCACATTCCACTGAACTCGGCGTACCTCTGTCAGGATTGCAATGCGGTGGGCAACAACTCGAGGCAGTGCCCGGCGTGCGCCTCGCAGTCCCTGCTGGGACTGGCAGGCGTGTTCGATCGCGAAGAAGTGCGCAAGGAGCAGAAGGAGCAGATTGGTTCCTTGCCCTTGTTCTGGCTGCATCACTCCAGAAGCACGGATCTTGCCCCGCAGACAGTGCCGCGTCGTAGGGCAAGGGCTTGCCGCGCCCTATAATTAAAAGATGGTCATAGCTCTGGCGAGCCTTTCCGAGGCTTTCGTCCGGGCGGACCAACTTCTTTCCGGTGTCTTCCCTTGAGTGATGCACTTATCATCCGCGGTGCGCGGACGCATAATCTGAAGAACGTTTCCTGTGAGATTCCGCACGGACAACTGACGGTGGTCAGCGGCGTCTCGGGGTCGGGCAAGTCCTCGTTGGCCTTCGACACGATCTATGCCGAAGGGCAGCGGCGCTATGTCGAGTCGCTTTCGGCCTATGCGCGGCAGTTCCTTGAGCGCATCGAGAAGCCGGATGTCGACGAGATTGACGGTATGGCTCCGGCCATTGCCATCAAGCAGAAGAACACGACGCGCAATCCGCGCTCGACTGTCGCCACGGCTACCGAAATCTACGATTACATGCGGCTGCTCTATGCCCGCTGTGGCGAGGTGCACTGCGTGCATTGCGATGGCATTGTGCGCAGCGACTCGGTTGACGAGGCCACCGAGGGCGTGCTCAAGCTGGGCGAAGGCACGCGGTTGCTGGTGCTGTTTCTCGTCAAGGTGGTCGATCCCGAGCCAAAGGTAGAAGCCGCTAAGCCGAAAAAATCCACGCGCGCCAAGACCAAGCCCGTTGTCTCAGCGGAGGATTTGCATCTTGAGGCCATGAAGGCGCGGCTGGCGAAGCTGCGCGCGGCGGGCTTCAATCGTTTGTGGCAAAAGGGCGAGATCTTCGAGTTCTCTACGCCCGAGTCGTTGATCGATCTCGATCTGGCGCAGCCGGTTTTTGCGCTGCTCGACCGCATCGTCGTCAATGCCGACAATCGCGCGCGCATCGTCGATGCCATCGAACAGGCCTATCGCGAGGCCGGCGAGGTGATCTTCGAAGAGGCAACGCGCGACGATTCCGCGCCGCGCCGTCTGCGCTATTCCTCGGCCTATGAATGCGTCGAGTGCCATCTCCCCGGCCGCGAGCCGGAGCCGCGCCTGTTCAGCTTCAACAATCCCTTCGGCGCCTGTCCGCGCTGCCAGGGCTTTGGCAATACCGTCGATTACGACATCAATCTGATCATTCCAGATCAAGCGCTCACACTCACCGGGGGCGCCATCGAGCCGTGGAACCGGCCCAAGTGCCGGCCCTGGTACACCGAGTTGCGCAAGTGCGCTGCCGAGCTGGGCGTACCGCTCGACGTGCCCTGGCGCGAACTCTCCGACGAGGCGCGCGCCGCCGTGCTGCACGGCAAGGGAAGTTATGCCGGCATTGACGGCTTCTTCGAGCAGATGGAGAAGAAGAAGTACAAGCTCTACATCCGCGTGATGCTCAGCAAATATCGCGGCTATGCGCTCTGCCCCGACTGCCACGGACAGCGCTTGCGTGCCGAGGCCCTCGCCGTGCGTCTCGAAGGCAAGAACATCTGCGCGGCCACGGCGCTGACCATCGCTCAGGCCAAGCAGTTTTTCGAAGACTTGAAGCTGACGCCGATGCAGGATGAAATTGCCGGTCCGATTCTTATCGAGATTCGTCAGCGGCTGAGTTTTCTTGATGCGGTCGGCCTCGAATACCTGACGCTCGACCGGCTTTCGGCGACGCTGTCGGGCGGCGAGGCGCAGCGTATTCAATTAGCCACGGCGCTCGGTTCGCGGCTGGTCGGCGCTCTCTATGTTCTCGACGAGCCTTCCATCGGCCTGCACAGTCGCGACACCGAGCGGCTGATTCGCATTCTGCGCGATTTGCGCGATCTGGGCAATACTATTGTTGTCGTCGAACACGACTCCGACATTCTGCGCGCCGCCGATTACCTGCTCGATCTTGGTCCCGGCGCGGGCGAGTTTGGCGGCAAGCTTCTGGCCGCGGGTTCGGTGGCCGAGGTCGAGGCCAATCCCAACTCGCTCACCGGCCGCTATCTTTCAAAAAAGCTCAGCATTCCCGTGCCCACGCATCGCCGCGAACCGGGTCGCGAAAAGCTGGTGCTGCGCGGCGCCACGAGCAACAACCTGCACGGGCTCGACGTCGAGATTCCGCTTGGGATGTTGGTGGCCATCACCGGAGTCTCCGGCTCGGGCAAGTCCACGCTCATCCATCAGGTGCTCTATCGCGCGCTGCAGCAGGCCCGGGGGATGACCGAGGGCGCTGACCCTTCGGGATTGTTCACCTCGCTCACGGGCGCCGAGCGCATCAGCGACGTGGTGTTGGTGGATCAGACGCCGATCGGTCGCACGCCGCGCTCGAACCCGGTCACCTATATCAAAGCCTTCGACCAGATCCGCGAACTCTTCGCCTCGCAGCCGGATGCCAAGCGCCTCGGTCTTTCGCCCGGTCACTTTTCCTTTAACGTGCCCGGCGGCCGCTGCAATACCTGCGAGGGCGATGGCACGGTCACCGTCGAGATGCAGTTCCTTGCCGACATCGAGTTGCCCTGCGAGGACTGCGGCGGCACACGCTATCAGCAGCGCGTGCTTGAGGTGAAGTACAAGGGCAAGAATATTCACGAGGTTTTGCAGATGACGGTGAAGGAGGCCTTGCACTTCTTCGCCGGACAGAATCGTCTGCAGGAAAAATTCTCCGTGCTCGATGAGATTGGCCTCGGCTATCTGCGTCTGGGCCAGTCGGCCACGACGCTGTCGGGCGGCGAGGCGCAGCGCGTCAAGCTGGCCGCGCATCTGGCGCAGGTGCGCGCGGTCAACGCCAATGCCAGACCCTCGCAGATGAGTCGCGTCCTCTACATCCTCGATGAGCCGACCACCGGCCTGCACTTCGACGATGTGGCCAAGCTGCTGGTCGGTTTCAAAAAGCTGATCGATGGTGGCGGTTCGCTGATCGTCATCGAGCATAACCTCGATGTGATCAAGAGCGCGGACTGGGTGATCGATCTTGGCCCCGAGGGCGGCTCGGGCGGTGGCAAAATCGTTGCCGAGGGCACGCCTGAAGAGGTCGCCTCGAACCTGCTTTCCTACACAGGTCAGTGGCTGGCTCGCGAGTTATAAGCGCTGCTCGGCAAGAACCGGATTCACCAACTCGCCCAGGCCTTCAATGCGCGCCGTGACGGTTTCACCCGCGCGCAGCCAGCGCTTCGGCGTGCGTCCCATGCCCACGCCCGAAGGCGTTCCCGTCGAAATCACGTCACCCGGTTCGAGTGGCGTGATTGCCGAAATATATTCGATCAACTGCGGCACGGGGAAGATCAACTCACTCGTGCTCGATTTTTGCAGCGTCTCGCCATCGATCGAGAGGCTGATGGCAAGCCTGTGCAGATCGGCGATTTCGTCGGCG
>Ga0224528_1001060_pt1 | contig 19342 bp, 23 predicted proteins | sample CBST25metaG_2_FD_179888 | JGI IMG/M metagenome (GOLD analysis project Ga0224528, IMG submission 179888) | Peat soil microbial communities from Stordalen Mire, Sweden - C.B.S.T25 | ecosystem: Environmental > Terrestrial > Soil > Wetlands > Peat | place: Sweden: Norrbotten County, Stordalen Mire...
CCCCCACCCCCCCTAACCCCCTGGGGGTATAGTTTTTCTTGTCTTCGCCCGTGCGCAATCACGGGAAAAGGTAACCAGCAAGTCGGCTTTGCGATCCCGCAATATGGGACTTGAGAGCCTCCGGGAGACTCGGGAGTGAGCGATATCACGCAAGTTCCCAAGATGGGCAGTTAATAATCTATTTACCAATTCGGAACACGGTACCGTGGTCATCTGGACGATTAACCTGAAGTGCCGAAGAATAGGGCGAGGATAAAAGCATGGCAGCTTCGATGATTACCAGCTACCCAATTCCGGTCTCCGCCACCTCGGCTCCCGTTGCCCGCGTTCGGCAGGACCGCCGTCGCCGCATCTCGCCTCAGGCTGGTCACGCCCTTGAAATCCTCGGCCACGCCATCGAGTACCTGACCGATGAGCTGATCCACGAGCAAGGTTCCTTCTCGCCCGCGGATCAGCGGATGGAAGCAGTGCGGTTGCTGATGGCCATCAATCGGCAAATCTATTTCGAATGCCCTGAGCTTCCGACCTTCAGCGAGCGTTGCCGCAACTTTTTCGGTCTGCGCACCAGATAGCAGCTTCTTCGCCCCATCCACTCCGATGCATCACTTCTGGGATTCAGATCAGGAGTGCGCATTCTTATCGTTTCGAAGTGCTTCGAGAGCGGACATAAACCTGCCTGTGCACCGGGTCGAATGTCCAGCTTTCGGATTCGAGAAGTTGATTTCCCAATAGACCATCGCGGTTGATGGCCGCTTCGCCAAATCCGTCCAGCCACCAATGCGGTTCCGAGAAGCTGCCTGCTCTCCCAATGAGCAAGGTAAAACTTCGCCCGCTCCATCGGAGATACCCTCCTGCCAGCACCAGCTCCCGCCCGGTCACCGTGTCGGTGGAATACGAACCGCTCATGCCTCTGCCGGCATTTCCTCTCGTGGAGGGAGTCTCTGCGAGGCCGGCGGCATTCCGCAAACGGGGATTCAAGAGCAGCGTCGAGTCGCATCCCGTGTCCAGGTGAAGTTGAAGCCGAAGTGTTCGGCCATTCGCCAGAATCAGGGTCGAAGGCAGCAACATGCCCTCCGACGTCCACTTCCCACGCAGTGTTGTGTACGCACCCTTCGGTGGCGAGCAGTTCTCCGGCTCGCTGATCTCCATCCGCCTGGCTTCGTAGTCGAGGCGCACGCACCAGTGCTCAAAGAAGTCCCAGCCAAGGACTCCGTCGATGGGATGTCCCAAGCCAGGAGCAACGCCGGCGCGATCTACAACCATCGCCTCCACCGTCACTGGTTTGGAGTTGCCGGCGCGCAGGGAAAGCCGGAAGTGTCCGCGAATTTTCGTGGATTTGCCGCTCCCGAGTCCGCTGATCGAATAGAAGCGATCGAAGAGGTGACTCTCGACCTTGGCATTCTGCGCCTTGGAAAGGGAAAGAAGGCTGTTCTCCGCTCCGGTATCGATCATGAACTGCAATGGCCCCAACGCATCGTCGTCGAGCTCGACGAACAGGTGCCTCTGCACGTACTTCATCGGGAGACTGATGCGGGTCTCTGGCAATTTGCTGCCGGTAGCCTGAAAAGGCATCTGCGCGGCAGAGCGGCCCGACAGGCTTTCAGCCAGGATGAGGCAGGCGAGAAGTGCGATGGGAATGTGCCGCACGACTTGATTCTAGCGATGACAGCTTCTTCAAGCCGGAAGAGGGACTGCGTAGCCTTGGCGGGCTCTATTGTCCCAGTGCCAGGACAACCAGAAGGAGCAGCCAAGCCAGGCTCATGGTGTGCCAGTACCAGGCCGTCGCGTCCACGGCGATCTGACGGTAATCGACCCGCTTCAGCCAGCCCAGTGCACTGACGCAAAAGAGCAGAGCCGTGAGCCCAACGACAAGGTGAGCGGCGTGCAGGCCGGTGATCAGGTAAAAGAAGTTGCTGGCGGGCGTTGACCAGCGGCCAAAGGCGAAACCCTGGGCGGTCAATTGTCTCCAGGCCGCCCACTGCCCGGCCAGGAAGAGCCCGCCAAGGGCCAGTGTCGCACCCAGCCAGGGGATGGTGCGGTGTAGAGCCGGCCGGCCCAGCCCCAGCCACTCCTCCAACACATCCATTTCGCTGAAAATCCTGCGCCGCGCCGCTTCCATGGTCAGACCGCTGAGCAGCAGCGCCGCGGTATTCAGATAGAGAATGGGGGGCAGAAGGATCGGATGCCAGTCGCCAATCTGCTCGTGCGTGCGCGGGTCCAGATGGGTGCCCACCTGCCGTGCGAAGAAGACGGCCACCAGCATGGCGAAGAAAACCATGTCGCCGGCCAGGGCGAAGAAGACGAAGAACCGCACGCGCTGAAGAAGTTGCCGAGGCCCGCCGCGCTCGCTTTCCCCGTCGTCGTCGCCTCCGCCGCCCCCGCCGCCAGTCGGTCGCCGCGCCGCGGGGGGCTTGCCGCCGATTCCCGGCACTTTCCGCTCCGTAGTCGGTGGGGTATGCGTAAAGGTAGCCGGCATGGAAAGCCTCCGCGAAAGTGAGATGATTCTCTCACCAATTTGGACGCATGAGCAGGCAGCGAAATTGCTTTCGTTCAGAGAAATTACCAACGTGCGGGGGAGTGGCGAGCGCCAGCGTCCGAGTGCCATGTGTTCAAAGATCTATTTTGAAGCGGAAATCACGGTTTCGACAAAAAGGCGATGCACTCGCCGGTCCTTCGACAGCTCAGGATGGAACGTGGCGGCCATGACCGTGCCCTGGCGCACCAGAGCGGGCGACCCCTCGCGGCTGGCCAATATCTCGACGTCCGGGCCGATCTCTACGATGCGCGGGGCGCGGATGAAGACCATCTCCAGCGGCCCGCCTACCAACTTGGTCTGGGCGGTCAGAATCGCCGAGTCGATCTGCCGTCCATAGGCATTCCGCTCGACGGTTGCATCGAGTAGGCCCAGCGAGCGTTGGGGCGGGTTCAAGACCTCCCGCGCCAGCAGAATCGCTCCGGCACAGGTTCCGAAGACCGGGTGGCTGTCGCAGTATTCTTTCAGAGCCTCGAAGAAATGGCGTTTCCCGAGGAAACGGAGAATGGTGGTGGATTCGCCGCCGGGCAGAACAAGGCCAGCCAGACCGGCCAGTTCCTCCGGCTTGCGGATCTCTACAGGGATGGCTCCGGATTCCGCCAGCGCCTCGGCGTGGGCGGCGTAGTCGCCCTGGATGGCCAGTACGCCGATGCGCGGCAGCGAGCTTTCTTCAGTCAAACTCCGATTCTCCAATCGTTGCGCCCGGTGAGGGCGAATTGCTGCCTACCAGCCGCGGGTCTGGAGCAGTTGCGACTCCTCGATACCTGCGGCGGCCAAGCCCTTCATGGTGCCGGTTACCTGCTCGGCTGCCTCGGAGAGAATCTTCGGATCGTTGTAGTGCGTGGTGGCGATCACGATGGCCTTGGCGCGCGAGACGGCCTCCTCGCGTTCCTTGGGGTCGTTCTCCACATCGAGCGGCGTGGCCCGTTCCTTCATGAAGATGCCCGATCCAACAAAGACTGCCTCAGCGCCCAGCTGCATCATCAGCGCGGCGTCGGCCGGCGTGGCGATGCCGCCGGCGGAGAAGTTGGGAACCGGTAGCTTGCCCGTCTTGGCGACCATCCGGATCAGTTCATAAGGCGCCTGATGCTCCTTGGCGGCCGCATAGAGTTCCTGTTCGCTGAGCACGGTAAGCGCACGCATCTCTGCGGTAATCTGCCGCATGTGCCGGACGGCGAAGACTACATCACCTGTGCCGGCTTCGCCCTTGGTGCGGATCATGGCCGCGCCCTCGGCAATGCGCCGCAGGGCCTCGCCCAGGTTACGCGCGCCGCAGACAAACGGGGTGGTAAAGGCGTGCTTGTCGATGTGGTGCGCCTCGTCGGCCGGGGTCAACACTTCGCTCTCGTCGATGAAGTCGACGCCCAGTTCTTGCAGGATCTGCGCCTCGACGAAGTGGCCGATGCGCGCCTTGGCCATCACCGGAATGGAGACTGCCTGGATAATCTGCTTGATCAGGCTGGGCTTGGCCATGCGGGCCACTCCGCCTTCGGCGCGGATCATCGCCGGCACCCTCTCCAGAGCCATCACCGAAGTGGCGCCGGCCTCCTCGGCAATGCGCGCCTGCTCCACGTTCATCACGTCCATGATGACGCCGCCCTTGAGCATCTCCGCCAGGCCGATCTTCAGCCGCAAACCGGTTTCTGTACCACGGTCCGTTCCGTTCACATCCGTCATTGAATTCGACCTCGCTTCGAGGCAGGTTCCGGGCGTTCAATGCCTCGAAATCCGCACATTTGTCTTCCTTTCCAGTGTAGCAGCGATGTTGCTGGGAGGTTTCATGCGAAGGAACCGGCTGAAACCGCAGGACCTTCATTGGAGATTTCCAATGCGACTGCCTGGTTTCTGGCCAGCTTTCTGCTTCTTTTCTCAGCAAATGGCGAGTCTCCACCCAGTCCCGGCTCCTGCAAGCGCACCATCGCCGGCGCCCAGCCCGGCTTCAGCGTCTGAAAGTGCTCCCGAAGAGGCTCTGCTTCCGGCGCTTAACCCGCCGGAGGAGAAGACTGGCAATCTGTTGAGCGCACCGGTAGCGCGGCTGCCGGTGGAGTTGGACGTGGCGGTTCCGGTGCGGAATTTTCGCGTGCGCAACCTGCTGGCCCTGGAACCGGGACAGGTCATTGAAAGCCAGTGGACGCAGGGCGACGATCTGCCGCTGGCCGCGGGCGATGTGCAACTGGCATGGAGCGAGTTTGAAGTGGTCGATGCGCAGTTGGCGGTGCGTGTGACCCGGCTGGCATGAATCGACGGAGATGGGAATTTTCTGAGAGATAGAGGCGTCAGAGGCTGGGAGATGAGACGAACTGAAAACTTGAATGCGACGCAAAGCGGAGGGCTGGCCGGCTGGCTATTGGGGCGGCTGCGCTCTGGGGGCCATGCGCGGCCCAGGCTGGAACTTCTCGAACGCATTTCGCTTGCGCCGCGCCAGTCGCTGGCCTTGATTGAGGCGGAAGGACGGCTCCTGCTGGTGGCCACCTCGCCCGAAGGAGCGCCTGCCTTTTACGCGCTCGATGAGCCGGCGCGGCCAGATGGGAAACGGCACTCTGCTTCGGCGCGTCCGTTTGCGAGGGTCTCATGGTAGCTTCCTGGGCAGCACTGGGTTTGGCGGCTGGTACCTCCGTGCCTCTGCTGCCCGATTTGAACGCGCACCTCCATCCCTCGGACTCCACTCCGTGGACCATCGTTTTCGTCCTGACTCTGATCACCCTGCTGCCCGCAATTCTGATGGCCATGACGCCCATGGTCCGGCTGCTGGTGGTCTTTCACTTCCTGCGCCAGGCACTGGGCACGCAGACCGCGCCCTCGAATCCGACGCTGATGGGGCTGGCTTTGATGATGACCTGGTTTCTGATGGCCCCGGTGCTGAATCAGGTAGACCAGCAGGCGGTCGAGCCTTACCGCTTGGGACAGGTGACGGGCATCGAAGCGATCGACCGCGGCGCCCAGCCGGTCAAGCTCTTTATGCTCCGCTACGCGCGGGAGAAGGACCTGGCCCTGTTCGCCGCCGCCGGACAGCTTCCGCGTCCTGCCCGGCCCGCTGATCTGCCCATGCGCGTGGTGGTCCCCGCCTACATGCTCTCGGAACTGAAGGCTGGCTTTGCCATCGGCGCGGTTCTGTATCTCCCCTTTCTGTTAATCGACATGGTGACCGCTGCGATTACCACTTCGATCGGCATGTTCCAGCTTCCGCCGGTGGTGGTTTCGACACCGTTGAAGATCCTGCTGTTCGTGATGGTCGACGGCTGGAATCTACTGGCCAACTCGTTGTTGAAGAGCTTTTGAAGGAGCTGAGATGACGCCCGATCTGGTAGCCGAGTTGCTCCGCCAATTGATGAAGGAGGCCATGATTCTGGCCGCCCCGGTGCTGATTGCGGCGGCCCTCTTGAGCTTTGTACTGAGCCTGATCCAGACCCTGACCAGTTTGCAGGAGCAGTCCCTGACCACGGTGCCGCGTTTGGCAGCCGTGGCCCTGATTCTCCTGGCCGGTATGCCCTGGTTTCTGGGTCGCATGGGTGCCTATACGCGGCTCTTGCTTGCCGACCTGCACCGCTACCTGGGCTAGAGCCACGCCTGCCGAGCAAAGGAAGAGAAGAATGCCGATCGGAAACGAAGTCGATTGGGGACATTTTCTAGCTGCCATGACGCTGGCCCTGGTGCGGGTGAGCGGCATGGTGGTCTTTGCTCCATTTTTCTCTTCGACTACGCTTCCCGCTCGCACCAAGGCGGTCTTTGTTCTGGCCGTCGCTTTTCTGCTGGCTCCGCTGGTGGCCACGCTTCCCAATGCGCGCATCGATGTCAATTTCTCCGCGCTCCTGGGAGAGCTGGCAGTGGGGCTGGTCTACGGACTCACGCTCGCAATGCTGAACGAAATGCTGATCTTTGCCGGGCAAATTGTCGGACTGCAATTGAGCTTTTCGTTGGTCAACTTGCTGGATCCCGGCTCGTCCATCCAGACCCCGTTGATGGGGGAACTCTTTCAACTGATGGGCACGCTGGTGGTTCTCGCGGCAGGCCTGGACCGGATTCTGCTGGCCTCGATGGTGCGCAGCTTTCGCGCGGCTCCCCTGGGCAGCTACGCTCTTTCGCCAGCCACGGCATTGGGCATTGTGCGTGCCGCCAGCGGTATCTTTCTGGCCGCCGTTGAGCTGGCTGCTCCGGTGCTGGCCGCCACCCTGCTGGTCGAGGTGGCGGTCTCCCTGTTGGGTAAGCTCAGCCCGCAGTTGCCGGTAATGTCTCTGACCGTGCCCTTGAAGACGCTGACGGGCTTTGCCCTGCTCACCGGCTCGTTGGCTCTCTGGCCGCGTTTTATCGAGGCCCGTTTCAGCGGGCTGCTCGACCTGGCCGAACGGCTGATTGCTGCGCCGGTCCAGGGAGCAGCTCCTGGTCTGGGAGGTTAGGCGATGCCCGGAGAACGCACCGAACAGGCTACCCAGCACCGGCGCGAGAAGGCGCGCAAGCAGGGCGACCTGCTGCACAGCCGCGAGCTGTCGGCCGCGGCGGGAACCCTGGCCGGCGTCATCGTGCTGGGGATGCTGGGAGGCCACACTCTGGTGGCCTGGCGGGGAGCCTTCGCCGCCTTTCTCGACCTGGGAGACCCGGGCCGCTGGGAACCGGCGCAGATCGGGCCCACGCTCCACGCCATCCGGCGGCTATCCATCTCCGTGCTTGCGCCCACGGCCACGGTGGCAGTGGCGGTGGCCCTGGCCGCGCTCGGTTCAGGGATTCTCCAAACCGGCGGCCTGAACTTTCACGCCGAGGCGGTGGGCTTCAGGCTGGATCGCATCAACCCGGTTTCGAATCTCAAAAACCTCTTCTCGCTGCGTGCCGCCGCGCGGCTGCTCAAGTCGCTGCTTCCTGCCAGCTTGCTGGCTGTCTTTGCCGTTCAGCGCATCGCGCGGCAATTGAGCCTGCCGCCGTTTTCTACCGCGCGCCTGGAGTTGCTGGGCTCGGACATCAATGGACTGCTCGTAGCCGCAGCCTGGCTGCTCTTCGCCTGGTCGGCCATCGACTATCTGGTCGAGTGGCAGAGCCGGGAATCGCGGCTGAAGATGAGCCGCGACGACCTGCGCGACGAGTACAAAGAGACCGAGGGCAGCCCGCAGATTCGCAGCCGCATCCGGGGTTTGCAGCGCCAGATGCGCCGCCGCCGAGTGAAGGCCGATGTTTCAAAGGCTGCCGTGGTGCTGACCAACCCCACGCATTACGCCGTGGCCCTGGGCTTCAATTTCACTACCATGGAGGCGCCCAAGGTGCTGGCCAAGGGACGCAACCTGCTGGCCGAGGAGATCAAGGCCGAAGCCCGCTGGTCCGGAGTGCCGATTGTCGAAAACCCGCCGCTGGCCCGCTCCCTCTACCGCTGGGTCGAGGTGGGCCAGTCGATTCCGGTCGATCTCTACGCCGCCGTGGCCGCCATCCTGGCCTATCTCTACCGGCAGCGTGTGGAGGCCGAGGTGCGGGAGCGCCGCGCCCGCGAGGCTGCGGCCCGCGCGCAAGCCCAGGCGGCCAATCGGTCCCCAGGCGCTGCGAAGGCCCATATTCCTTCTGTGATTCCACCCCATCGAGGAGGCACCGAATGAGTTCCATCGCTCTCACCGCGCCCGGATCGCCTGCGCAGTCGATCTGGCATCGTCTGCGCGAATACATGCTGCCCCTGGCCTCGATCTGCGTGATCTTCGTGATGCTGGTGCCGTTGCCGGCTGCGGCGCTGGACCTTCTGCTGGCTCTCTCGATGGCCGCTTCGATCATCGTCTTTCTTTCCGCCGTGCAGATCCGGCGCGCCGTCGAACTGAGCGTCTTTCCCACCCTGCTGCTCTTGCTGACGCTCTTCCGCCTGGCCCTGAACATCGCCTCCAGCCGCCGCATTCTGTTGCACGGCTCCGAAGGCACCTCGGCCGCGGGCAAGGTCATTGAGGCCTTCGGCCAGTTTGTGGTGGGCGGCAACTACGTGGTGGGATTCGTGCTCTTTCTGGCCCTGATCGCCATCCAGTTTCTGGTGGTTTCTCATGGCGCCGTGCGCACCGCCGAAGTAACTGCACGCTTCACTTTGGACGCACTTCCCGGCAAGCAGATGGCCATCGACGCCGACATGAACGCCGGGCTGATCGACGAGGCCGAGGCCCGGCGTCGCCGTCAGGCGATCGCCCGCGAGGCCGAGTTCTACGGAGCCATGGACGGCGCCGCCCGCTTCAATCAGCGCGATTCGTTGGCGACCATCCTGATCACTTCCATCAACATTGTCGCCGGGTTGCTGATCGGCACCCTGCAACAGGGGATCGAACTCGGAGAAGCCGCGCGCACCTATACCGTGCTGACAGTGGGCGACGGACTGGTGACCCTGATTCCCTCGCTGCTGGTTTCGGTGGCCGGGGGCATTACGTTGACGCGCGCCAACTCGGCGGGATTGCTGGGCGGGGAGATCCGTCAGCAGCTGCTGGCCAAACCGTCCACCCTTTACCTGGCGAGCCTGGTCTCGGGCGCCATGTGCCTGATTCCGGGTCTGCCCAAGCTGGCCTTTCTGGCCGTGGCGGCGGGACTGTTCTGGGCCGGGCGCCGCGTTTCCGTGAGCCCTCATCCGGCTCTCCCGGCCGAGAGCATGGTGGGCGAAAAGAAGAAGGCGGAGCAGGCGCAGGGTTCTGACCTGGCGCAAATGCTGCGTCTGGAAGAACTGACCCTGGAGATCGGCTTTCAGTTGATTCCCCTGGTGGACGAAAAACAGGGGGGGCAACTTCTGAACCGCGTGCGCTCGCTGCGCCGCCATCTTTCGACCGAAATGGGCTTCCTGGTTCCTCCCGTGCATATTTCGGACAACCTGCGCCTGCGGCCGCGCGAGTACCTTTTTTCGCTTCGCGGCATGGAGATCGGGCGCTGGCAGACGGAGGGAAACCAACTGCTGGCCGTCTCGGGCGATCCGAACCGGCGTCCGCTGGCCGGAAAAGAGGTGCGCGAGCCGGCCTTCGGCGTGCCTGCGGTCTGGATTGCGCCCGCACTCGAGGACCAGGCAATCGCGGGCGGCTACTCGGTCGTGGACGCGGTTGCGATCATCACCACCCACTTGGGCGAACTGATCCGCCAGCATGCCGGGGAATTGCTGGGCCGCGCCGAGACCAAGCGCTTGATGGACACGCTCAATGAGAGTCATCCCAAGCTGATGGAGGAACTGGTGCCCAAACTGCTGACCCTGGGCGAGGTGGGCCGGGTGCTCGAACAGTTGCTGCGCGAAAGGGTCTCGATTCGCGACCTGGGCACGATTCTGGAGGCGCTGCTCGAAACTGCGCCAGTGAACAAGAGCCTGTATGCCCTGGTCGAGGCCGCCCGTCAGGCGATGGGCAGGCGGCTGGTGCAACCTCTGCTCGACGGAGACGGGCAGTTGCCGGTCCTGCTCCTCGATCCGGCGCTCGAAGAGGAGATTCTGGCGACGCTGACACCGGAGAGCGGCCAGCGGCTGCTTCGGCAGAGCGGAACGCCGGCTACGCCGCTGGTGCGCCGTCTGGCCGATTCTTTGAAGCAACTTATCGGCACCGGCACGACTGCGGTCGCTCCCGTGCTTCTAGCCCCAGGTCCGGCTCGTTACCACGTGAAGCGTTGGCTCGATCCGGTTCTCCCGCGTCTGGCGGTGGTAGCTGCCGGGGAGATTCCTGCCGAGATTCGGCTGCGCCCGGTGGGAACGGTGCGCTGACGCGTTTGGCTGGATATGGAGTTCGGGGAAGTGAGAGCGGATGGGGACTGAGATGGGAAATGTGGATCTAAACCGGGGAATGCAGCCCCGGGGCATTCCGGACAGTGGGTATCCGCCTCCGGCAGTGGTGGGTTCCGCATTGACGGCCGAGCAGGAGCGGGTTTTGCTCGAACACCTGCCGATCGTGCGCTTCCTGGCCCGGCGCATCCACGAGCGCCTGCCCCAGCATGTGGATATTGAAGACCTGGTTTCTGCCGGGGTGGTGGGGCTGATGGACGCGTTTTCAAAGTTCGACCCAACCAAAAAAGTGCAGTTCCGGAGCTATGCCCAATTCCGCATTCGGGGAGCCATTCTGGACAGCCTGCGCACGCTGGACTGGAGTCCGCGCGAGCTGCGCCGCAAGGGCCGCGCCGTCGAAGAGGCCATCCGAGTGTTGACGGCGCGCCTGGGCCGGCCGCCGGGCGAGGCCGAGGTTGCTCACGAGATGGCGCTCGGCCTGGAGGAGTACCAGCAACTGCTGGGCGATCTGAAAGGTCTGGAAATCGGCACGCTACACATCGAACGCAACGAAGATTCGGGCGAAGAAGAACTGGCCTATGTGCCCGGCCGGCCCGAGGAAGACCCTCTCTTCCACTGTCTCAGAGGCGAGTTGGAGGAGCGGCTGGCCGAAGCCATCGCTCATCTTCCCGACCGTGAGCGCCTGGTGATGAGCCTCTATTACTACGAAGAGATGACCATGCGCGAGATCGGTCTGGCGCTGGGCGTGGTCGAGTCGCGTATTTCCCAGGTGCACGCCTCGGCGGTGGCGCATCTGCGGGCCGCGCTCAAGGATCTGGCGGCGCGCGGGGCGTTCAGTCGGCCGCGAACGCGCAAGGCGCACGAGCGGGGGGCAGCGCGGAGTGGGATGGAAGACGTGGAGAGTAGAAAATGATCGAAAAGACGCTCAAGCAGGACGAGATCGACGCGCTGTTTCAGGCTGCGCGCCGGTCGGCTCCCGAGGCCGTGCGGCCCGAGGCGCGAACCAGGGTCGTGCCCTACAGCTTTTCCTCTGCGGGCCAGATCTCGAACGACCAGTTGCGCGCCATCAGCATGTTGAACGACCTGTTTGCCCGCAATCTGACCCACAATCTCGCCGCCTGGCTGCGCACCCGGTTCCAAGTGAATCTGGTTTCGGCCGAGCAGATTCCTTTCAACGAGTTTCTGCTGCGCATCCCCGAGATCAGCTACGTGGCCTCGGTCCGCCTTGAGCCTCTGGGTGCACTTTCCATACTGCAGCTTGATCTGGCCCTGGCCCCGCCGATCATCGATCTGCTCCTGGGTGGAGAGGGGCGGGACGGCCCGCTGCGGGAGTTGACCGACATCGAGGAGTCCATCCTCGGCAGCGTGGTCGAGATCGTCTGCCGCGAGTTGACCTCGGCCTGGCAGCCGGTGGGGCTGAGCTTCGCCTTCGAACGCCGTCAGATGCAGACCCAGGTGGCGCGCATCATGGCGGTCACCGAAAAGACGCTCTGTCTGAGCTTCGAGATCCGCATGCCGCACAGTTCCGGACTGCTGAACCTGGCCTTTCCGGCGGTGGTCTCCAACACCATTCTGCGCCAATTGACCTCGGACTGGGGCCGCCGTCGCCGTCACGCGGGAGAGACCCCGGAGCGGATGGAGGCGGTGGCCCGGCGGATCCGGTTCGGTTGCTCGCTGCAACTGCCCACCGTGCGCCTGGCGGCAAGCGCAATCGAGAGCTTGCGGCCGGGGGCTGTGCTTCGTCTGAATGTGGCCGCCAACGCTCTGTCCGAATGGAGAGTGGGTGGGCAGAGGCTCTTTGTCGCTCAGCCCTTTCGCCAGGGATCGCACCGGGCTGCGCGGATTGCAGAACCAACCGTTGAGGATCAGCCATGAAGACCTACCTGGATTTCTGGACCAGCGTAGCCACTGCCCTTTTCTCGCAGGCACTGGCCGGTGCGCCGGAACTGACAGAATCACAGCCTGGGCCGTTGGCGGAAGGAGGCTTCGGCTTTGCCGCGATACTAGGCGGAGAGATCGAGGGACGCTTTTCTGTCGTTCTCGATGCAGCGGTTGCCGAGGCTCCGCTGCTCGGCGAGGGAGTGGATCAAAAAGCCGGCTGGGGTGAACTGCTGCGCGAGGTCGCCGAGGCAGCAGCCGGGGAACTGCTGGCCGAGACGGGGAAGCGATGCCGGGTCGAGAACTTTGAGGAGATTCCGGGGGAGTGCAAGCCGTCCCGTGCTTTCCAGTTGCGCTCCGGGGAGCATGCCTGGACGATTCTCGTCCAGGATGAGGTGCGCGCTGCGCAGTCGGCGGCCGCTTCGGACCCGAATCGGGAGGTCCCGCCTGAATCGCCGGGGAGCGCGAATCCAGGGGTCGAATTGCTGCTCGATGTGGAACTGGAGGCCTCGCTCCGGTTCGGATGCCGGGAGATGCCTCTGGGCGAGATTCTCGATCTCGGTCCGGGGGATGTGGTGCAGTTGGACCGCCACGTCGCGGATCCAGTGGACCTGATCGTCGGCGACAAGATCGTGGCCCGTGGCGAGGTGGTGCTGGTGAACGGCAACTTCGGTCTGCGGGTGACCGAGGTGGCCACGCCCCGGAAGCGTTTGGAGAGCATACGATGCCTGTTCTGATGCGGCGGGCGGGCGGCGCGGCAGTTCCGTCCCCCTTTGAGATCGCCTGGAAGCAGGGTGCTGTATCCAACGCGCCATCTTCCCTCCCATTGGAGGGCTACGAAACGCCGTCGCGCGGAGCGGAACGGGGCGGCCTCTTTGAAAGCTGCGCCAATCCACGCTGTGCGTCGGGCTGGCTGCATCTGCTGCGGAGCCGTTCCGCGCCGGTCTTCGAGGGCGGCTGGAGTTGCTCGGCCGCCTGTACGTCGGCCTGTATCGGGGCAGCGGTGCGCCGCGAGCTGGAGGGCCGCGGAAGCGCGCAGGAGAGTCATCGCCATCGCATTCCGTTGGGCCTGATCATGCTCGAGCAGGGATGGATCACCTCCGGCCAACTGCGCCAGGCGCTGGACGCGCAGAAGGTGGCGGGCGGCGGGCGGCTGGGACTGTGGCTGGTGCGGCAGCAGGGTGTGAGTGAGGAACTGGTCACCAGGGCGCTCGGCTTGCAGTGGAGCTGTCCGGTGTTGCCCCTTGAGTTTCACGATGCCGAGGCTCTGACGGTTCTGATGCCGCGTCTCTTTGTTGACGCCTTCGGGGCGCTCCCCTTGCGCGTGGCCGCGGGCAAGCTTGTTTATCTTGGCTTCGAGGACCGGCTGGACCCGGTCGTGGCCCTGTCCCTCGAGAGAATGAGCGGGCTCCGGGTGGAGAGCGGACTGGTTCAGGGTTCCCGGTTTCGTCCTGCGCATGGCCGCATGTTGAACCAGAAGTTTCCCGCTGTGGAGTTGATCGAGGCCGGCTCGGAGCCAGCAGTGGTCCACGTGCTCGCCAAGGCGGTGGAACGTGTGCGTCCGGTCGCGTCGAAGCTGGTTCGGGTGCACGATTGCCTTTGGATGAGAATGTGGCGGCGGGCGCCTGCTGGTCCGCTGCCTGAGCCGGATTCCATTCGGGACCTGGTCTGCTCCCTCGGGGCCGTTTGAAGTAAGGACTACTAAAGGGGGGGAGGGCCAGGGCGCCGCTCATGGATTCTTGCACTCGGCCGATACTCAGAGCGAAGGAGGTTGGGATGACGGAAATTCGAACCCTGATCGTGGACGATTCTTCGGTGATGCGCAAGATCATCGAGCGTGCGCTTCGGCAAGCGGGTCTGGATCCACTGGTTGTATTTGAGGCTGGCAGCGGTACGGAAGGGCTGGAGGTTCTGAAGACCCAGCAGGTAGACCTGATCCTCTCCGATATCAACATGCCATGGATGGACGGGCTGGAATTCCTGCGCCAGATTCGCGCTCAAAAACTGGCCCCCGGAGCTCCCGTGGTGATGATTACCACCGAGTCGAGCGAGGAGCATGTGCGCCAGGCCATTCTGGCCGGAGCTCAGGGCTATATTCGCAAGCCGTTCACGGCCGAGCAGGTCAAGGAGCGGGTGCTGCCCCTGTTGGATGCAGCATAGTCCGCGGGCGAACTCACGGACCAAGAACGTGCGTGCCGCCCCTGCGGCGCGCAGGCGGAAAGAGGAAAATGGAGCGTGCGATGTCGCAATCGCTGCGAGAGTCTGTGCACCTGGTCTCCGATCCCCGGAATCTGGATGCAAGCGTCGAAGAGGTTTTTCACCTGATGCTGGGAGTCGATTGCCAGCGTGAGGCCTTGCCGGCGGCAGCTGAAGCCGAGCAAGTGACCGCCGTGGTCGGTTTTGGCGGCATCTTGAGTGGTGCGTGCGTCTTTCGCACCGGGCGATCGGCCGCCATGAAGGTTGCCGCGCGGATGACGGGCATGGAGTTTGCTGAGATCGACGATATGGTGAAGGACGGGATCGGCGAGATCTGCAACATGCTGGCCGGAGCGTGGAAGGGAAAGCTGCCCAATCTGGCAGCCAACTGCGGCCTCTCGGTTCCAGCCGTCATTACCGGACGGGACTACAGAATTCACGTGCAGGCTCCGGAGTTTCAGCTGCGCCACTTCTACCGCTTCGAGGACGCGTACTTCGAGGTGATGATCGTCTGCGACGGCATTCATTAAGGTATCGGCACCCTTCCTGCGGCAGCCTGCTGCCCCTCCGCCGTGAAGCTGACCGTCTGCGCTTCTGCCGAACTTCCGTTCCTCTGCATTCGCCCCGCAATTGCACTCTCATCCCCAATTCTGAAGTTGTTCCAATCTCGCATTCTTGATTCCGGTCCTTCGCTTGCAATTCCTCCAGTCGAGCAGGAGGTGGGTGCAATGGACAGTGGGTACTACGCGGCGATGACCGGTCTGGTGGCGCGTTCCCAGGCACTGGATACAGCGGCGTCCAATCTGGCCAATGCGCAAACCCCGGGGTATCGGGCCGAACGCGAGTTCTTCCGCTCGGCGCTGCTGGGGCCCGATGCCTTCGACTCGCAGTTGGGACAGACGGTCAACAACTTTGGTCTGTTGGGAGGCGACCGGCTGAACCTGGGACAAGGCGCGTTGCAGCAAACCGGCAACCCGCTGGACCTGGCTATCGAGGGCGAGGGCTTCTTCCAGGTTCAGACCCCGAACGGTCTTCGTTACACGCGCGACGGCAGCTTCCATCGCTCCCCCAAGGGACAGTTGGTGACAGCCGCGGGCGAGCCGGTGCTTTCGGCCACCGGCCAGCCGATTCCGATTCCTCCCGGCGCGGTCGCGGTGGGCGCAGGCGGCGAGATCTCCGTGGCCGGTGGAACGGTGGCTGCCGTGGGAATATTCACCTTTCCCGCGGGTACCCAGCTTTCCCCGGAGGGAGCCAATCGCTATCTCGCGCCGGAGGGTTTGACGCCAACCCTCTCCAAGAATGCAGCCGTTCACCAGGGCGCCATCGAAGCAGCTAACCAGGACGTAATCCAGGGGACTCTCGACCTGATCGTCATGCAGCGCCAGGCAGAGATGATGCAGAAGGCGTTGACCGTCTTCCATACCGAGTTCAACAAGATCGCTACCGAAGATTTGCCCAGGGTGTAGCAGCGCACCCCCGATTCGAGCGAGGAGAAAAATGATCCGAGCACTGTATACGGCCGCCAGCGGCATGAGCGCGCAGCAGATGAATCTGGATACGATCGCCAACAACCTGGCCAACTCATCGACCACCGGATTCCGCCAGTTGCGGCTCCAGTTCCAGGACATGGTCTACCAGAATCTGATCACGCCGGGGGCGTCGCAAAGCCAGTCCACGGTTTCGGCTGGTTTGCAGATCGGGTTGGGAACCAAATCGGCGGCTACCGAGGTCATCAATACCCAGGGGTCGCCGAATGAGACTGGCAATCAATACGATCTCATGATCCAGGGCTCCGGATTCTTTCAGGTGCAGCGGCCGGATGGAACCATCGCCTACACCCGCGCCGGTCAGTTTCATCTGAACAATCAGGGAACCATCGTGACCACGGATGGCGACCCGCTGCTGCCCAATATCACGATTCCATCCAATGCTACGTCGGTCACCATCACTCCCTACGGTGTGGTGAACGCAACCCTGTCCGGTCAACAAAATCCTTCGCAACTGGGACAAATTCAGTTGGCCACCTTCCCCAATCCGGGAGGCCTCGAAAGCATGGGATCCAACCTGCTCGATGCCACACTCAGTTCGGGCGACCCGGTGCTGGGCAACCCGGGTGGCGCAGAGGGATTGGGCTCGCTGCAGCAGGGGTACCTCGAAGACTCCAACGTGGATGTGGTGACCGAGTTTGTGCAGATGGTTCTGGCCCAGCGGGCCTATGAATCGAACTCCAAGGTCATTAAGGCTGCCGACGACATGTACTCGCAAGCGAACAACATGGCCCACTAGGCGGGAAAGCGAAGATGAAGAACTCAGAGATGCGAGGTTGCGCGAAATCGATGGGGAAAGCGGTACTGGGAGCATTCCTGCTGGCGCTGTGTGCCGGGTCTCTTCCGCAGCAACAGATGGCGGCCCTTTCTCCAGGGACGAGCGTGGTGCGCGAGATTCACGATCCGCACAGCGGTGAACGCTGGTTGCTGGTGCGCGATGGGGAGCACCCGGGCGGGCCGGGCCGTCTGGTGCAGGCCGTGGAAGCTCCGAGCCCGGAACTGCGAAACCGGGAAGTGCAGAGTTGGCCCGGTGCGCGGCAAGCTGCCGTGTCTCCTCCTGCTTTGCCGGTTCCCGTCCTGCGTGCCGGGGAACGGCTGATGGTCGAGGAGCACACGCCCATCGTCGAGGCGCATCTGGAGGCGGTGGCGCTGGGGTCGGCGGCGGTGGGGGAAGAGTTCGATGTGCGGCTGAGAGTGGGCGGTAAGGTGCTGCGAGCTGTGGCTCTCGGGCCGGGTCGCGCCGAACTGCAGGCGGAAAGGAAGGCGCAGCCATGAGAAAGGCCCTTCCAAGAACGGCTGCGTTCTACGCGACGATGGCCTTGCTGCTGCTGCAGGCTGGATACGCAGATGCGAGGAAGAGAAATCCGGCGCCAACCAGGACAAACCCACCCGAATTGGCTCTGAAGGCCTATGTCGAGCGCGTGCGGGCACAGCAGGCGGCGGAAGTGCGGACGCCGGGCTCGATCTGGAGTCCGGAGGGGCGGCTGGTGCGGCTGGGTACCGACGCCAAGGCCGTCCGATTGCATGACGTGGTCTCGGTCGTAGTCACGGAGAGCCTGGCAGCCTCAACCGACGGCCAGGTCAAGAACAGCCGTTCTTCCAGCGCCAACTCCGGGCTGACCTCGCTCTTCGGCAAGCTCAAGACGTCGAACAACCTGCAGAACCTGCTGGGGATGACAGCCTCCTCGGGTTTGACGGCGCAGGGACAGAGCACGACCAACTCCAGTCTTTCGACCACCTTCGGCGCTGAGGTCGTGGATGTGCTGCCCAATGGAATGCTGGTGGTGCAGGCCACGCGCCAGCTGACCTTTTCGCAGCAGACGCAACTGATCCAGTTGCGCGGTCTGGTTCGCCCCGAAGATGTGAGCGCGCAGAATCAGGTGCTCTCGACGGCCATGACCGATCTTGAATTGGAAGTTACAGGTAAGGGCATCGTCAACGACTCCACCTACCGGCAGAATCCGGTGGTGCGCTTCCTCGAAAAACTGCTGGTTTTTTAGAGCCAGGCCAAAGAGATGGGAGAACGGGCCGGTATGTTCATGCAAAAGACAGAGTGGAGCGAGCGAAGACAGAGCTGCGGCAGATCTCTCTGGTGGTGGGCCGCCTTAGCTGCGGCGCTTGGCCTGGCCACGACGCTGAGCTTTGGCGAGGCAGCCGGCCAACTGGCGCGGGTCAAGGATGTGGCGACCATTGAAGGGATTCGGGACAATCAGCTGGTAGGTTACGGCCTGGTGGTCGGGTTGCGGGGAACCGGGGACAGTTCACAGACGGTTTTTCCGGCGCAGACGCTGATTTCGGCACTGGAGCGGATGGGGATTACCGTCCCCCAGACCGGTTCGAACAGCGCCAGCAACATGCAGGTGAAGAATATGGCCGCGGTTTTCGTAGTGGGCACGCTGCCTCCCTTCAGCCGGCCCGGCTACCGGATGGATATCACGGTTTCCTCGGCTGGGGATGCGCGCTCGCTCGATGGCGGCATTTTACTGATGACCCCTCTCTATGGTCCGGACGGGCAGATTTACGCGCAGGCGCAGGGAGCGCTGGTGCTGGGCGGCTATATGGCTTCGTCCGGGGGCAATTCCCGCCAGATGAACCATCCGACGACGGCGCGGATTCCGGGCGGGGCACTGGTGGAGAGGCCGGTGCCCTTCGATCTGAAACAAATGCGCACGGTCAGCGTAGTGCTCAACGATGCCGACTTCCATACCGCCCAACGGATGGCGGCGTCGATCGACCGGGCTCTCGGGGCAAAGCGGGCGCGCGCCGTCGATAGCCGCCGCGTGGAGATCGCCGCGCAGGAGGAGGACATTGCGGCGCTTCTGGACAAGGTGGAGGCTGTCGAGGTGGAGGTTTACCCACGGGCGAGAGTGGTGGTTAACGAGCGCACCGGGACGGTGGTCATTGGCGGCACTGTGCGCCTGCAGCCGGTTTCCATCCTGCATGGGGGGCTGTCGGTGAATGTGATCTCCGAGACCAGGGTTTCGCAGCCCAATGCGCTCTCTTCCGGGAACACGCAAGTGGTCCAGCAGACGACCGTGCAGGCCCAGGACCAGCCGGTGAACCGCATCGACCTGAAAGAGGGGGCAACGGTAGAGGATTTGGTCCAGGAACTGCAGCGGACGGGCGCCGGAGCGCGGGACGTGATCTCGATCTTGCAGGCGATGAAGGAGGCCGGCGCTCTGGAGGCCGACCTGGAGGTGCTCTGATGTTGTCGGTCGGGACGGGGGCAGGCGGTGTGGTCCAGGCTCTCTCTCCGCAGACGACCCAACCGCGGCTGGTAAGGGCTGCGCACGAGTTCGAGGCACAGATGATGAAGGAGTTATTGAAGCCCATGACGGCTGCGGACGGATTGACCGGTGAGGATGAAGATGCGGGTTCCGGGTCGGGCGGCGCGTTGGGAGAGTTCGCTTCGGAGGCCTTGGGGCGGGCGTTGAGCGAGCGGGGCGGGTTGGGAATCGCCAACTCGATTGTGCGCGATCTTTCCCATTCAGGTAACAA
>Ga0224528_1001065_pt1 | contig 19264 bp, 16 predicted proteins | sample CBST25metaG_2_FD_179888 | JGI IMG/M metagenome (GOLD analysis project Ga0224528, IMG submission 179888) | Peat soil microbial communities from Stordalen Mire, Sweden - C.B.S.T25 | ecosystem: Environmental > Terrestrial > Soil > Wetlands > Peat | place: Sweden: Norrbotten County, Stordalen Mire...
TGCTTGCTCTCGGCATGATCGCTGTGATCCTGTTTCCGGTCATCTCCGTGACCGACGACCTGCAAATCGCGCAAAATCCGGCCGAGGTGGAGTGCACGCTGAGGTCGCACCATAAGGTAAGCGATGCGCATCTGCTTCTGCCTGTCTCCGCGGCTTTGCCCTCCTCCCTCTTTATCGAACCCTTTTTTTGCTGCCTAGGCTTGGTTCCGCGAGATCTTCCCGCGCAGGGCAGCGACAATCCGGTTTGGGCCGTGACAGAAAATCGTCCGCCGCCAGCGGCAGTCTGATCGCGCCCTTTTTTCCGCTTTCCTATCTATCTTTATTCTGATGTTTGCCGTGCAGCTCACGGCACAGAGTCGTGCATGAAAACCCTTCCCACCGTAGTGGCTACGGCGGCGATGGCGCTGTTCCTGCTTGGGGCACCGCGCGTGTTTGCGCAGCAGAGTCTCAACTGGGAGCAGGTCAAGAGCCGTTTTGAAACCGCCAATCCCGCACTGAAGGCCGACGCTCTCGGCGTCGACGAGATGAAGGCCGCGGAAACCACGGCCCATCTTCGTCCCAATCCGCAGTTCACGCTGGGCTCGGATGGCACGCAGATCGCGCCCAACCAGGGCATCTGGAAACCGATGGCCGGAACCGACGTGGTTTCCACGTTGAGCTATTTGCATGAACGTGACCGCAAGCGCGAACTGCGCCAGCAGAGCGCGCAGCAGGCCACGCAGGTTGCTGCCTCCTCGCATGAGAACCTGAAACGCAATCTCGAATTCACCCTGCGCCAGGCCTTTGTGCAAACGCTTGAGGCCGAGGCTGTGCTCGATGTGGCGCGCGCCGATCTGGGCTATTACGACAAGATCATCGCCATCAGCCGCCATCGCTTCGAGGCCGGCGACCTCGCGCGCATCGATCTGGACCGCATCGAATTGCTGCGCGTGCAATACGAGGTGGAGATTCAGACCGCCAGCGTCAATCTGCGCACGGCCAAGATTCAGTTACAGCAGTTGCTCAACGACCGCACGCCGGTTGAGCAGTTCGATGTAACGGGCAACTTCGATTTTTCTGATGAGCTTCAGCCGCTCGACGTCTTTCGTCAGATTGCGCTCGACGCGCGCCCCGATCTGCAGGCGGCGCTGGAGGCCGCGAAGCAGGCGGAGACCAACCACAAGCTGGCGGTGGCGAATGGCTCGACCGATCCGACCTTCAGCGCCTGGTATACCTGGAACGCGTCGAACAATAATCCGCAGGCGAACCAGACGCTCGGCGCCAGCGTCAGCATTCCGCTGCGCATCTTCGACCGCAATCAGGGCGAAAAACAGCGTGCGCAGATCGAGATCGGCCGCAGCCACGAACTGACCGAGGCCACCCGCGCTCAGGTCTTCAGCGATGTGGACTCGGCCTATGCGCAGCTTGAAAGCAGCCTCGCGTTGCTCCAGCCCTACAAGACGCAGTACAAGACGCAGGCGCTGCGCGTGCGCGACACGGTGACGTATTCCTACGAGCACGGCGGCGCATCTCTGATGGATTTCCTGAATGCGCAGAGCGATTACCGGGTCGTGCAGCAGGCCTATCTGCAACTGATCGGTTCCACCTTAAATGCCGCCGGACAACTGAATCTGGCCGTAGGACGCGAGGTATTGCAATGAATCCTTTTTCGTTGAAGCAGCACCGCACTTCTTTCCTTTTTGTCGCCTCATCGCTGGCGGTGGTTTCTCTCGCATCCTGCAAGGCGAAGCCGAAGGGCGATGGCGCGCCACCGCCGGCGCAGGTGGTTCACATGTCCGACATGAATGTGATCACCGTCGATGCCAATGCGGCGTCCCGGTTTCCTCTGGTGGCCGCCGGACAGATTGACGCGGCCGATGAGGTGAATGCCACTGGCTCGGTTCTGCCCGATGTCAGTCGCGAGGTGCCGGTCATCTCGATGGCCAATGGTCGCGTGGTCGACATCAAGGCGCGGCTCGATGACAACGTGCGCAAGGGCCAACTGTTGCTCAAGGTGCAAAGCCCTGACGTGACCAGCGCCTTCAATGTGTATTTGAAGGCCGGCAACGACGAGCAGTTGGCGCGCAAGGCTTATGCCCGCGCCGAAGACTTGCTGAAGCACGGCGCGCTTGCGCAGGCGCAGTTGGAACAGGCCGAGGACACAGAGAGCAATGCGAAGGCCGATCTGCGTGCGGCCGGGGAACAACTGCACACGCTCGGCGTCGACAAGAATCACCCGAGTAGCGTGGTGCCGGTCTACGCGCCCATCTCCGGCGTCATCGTGGCGCAGAATGTGACCAACGCTTCGGCGGCGGGCGTGGGGCTGGCCGGTTCGGCAACGGCCTTCACCATTGCCGATCTCTCGCATGTCTGGATTGTCTGCGATGTGAACGAGAACGACATTGCCAAGCTGCAACTCGGCCAGCAAGCCTCCATCAAGATCAGTGCCTACCCGGATCGCGTGCTCACCGGCCGCGTTGGCGACATTGGTCCGATTCTCGATCCTGCCGTGCGCGCGGCCAAGGTGCGCGTCGAGGTGGCCAATCCCGGCTTCCTGAAATTGGGCATGTTCGCTACCGCGACCTTCACAGGCAAAAGCAAACAAATTCATGCGGTGGTGCCCGCCGATGCGGTCTTGCACCTGCATGATCGCGAGTGGGTCTACGCGCCGGCGGGCGGCAATCAGTTCAAGCGCATCGAAGTTCGCGCGGGCAAGATGCTCGACGGCAACCGGCAGGAGATTCTTTCCGGCATTGCGCCCAACCAGCAGGTTGTCGGGCACGCACTGCTGCTTGAAACCGCGGGGAACCAATAAATGATGCGCGCTATCATCGATTTTGCTCTGAAGAACCGCTGGCTCGTTCTTGGCGCGGCGTTCGTCCTCACGTTCTGGGGCGTGCTCAGTTTTCGCAGCCTGCCCATCGAGGCTTATCCCGATGTGGCTAACAACTACGTGCAGGTCATCACGCAATGGCCGGGCCGTTCCGCCGAAGAGGTGGAGCGGCAGGTCACCGTGCCGGTCGAGATACAGATGGCCGGAATGCCGCATCTGGTTCATCTGCGCTCGACGACGCTCTCTGGTCTGTCGACCCTGATGCTTATCTTCGACGACGATTCAACCGGCGACGTCAATCGCGAGCACGTGCTGGAGCGGCTGAATCAGGTGAGTCTGCCGGCGGGCCTTGTGCCGCAGATGGGCACGGACTGGAGCCCGGTCGGGCAAATCTACTGGTACACGCTCGAAAGCACCAATCCGGCCTACGACGTGATGGAGAAAAAATCCCTCGAAGACTGGACGATTGAAAAGGCCTTCAAGGGCGTACCCGGCGTTGTGGATGTATCGAGCTTCGGCGGACCGACCAAGGAGTATCAGGTCCAGATCGATCCCGACAAACTCGTCAGCTACGGATTGAGCATTGCGCAGATCGAGCAGCAAATTGCCGCCAACAACACCAACGGCGGCGGCAGCTTCATCGAGCAGGGATCGCAGCAGATCAACGTGCAGTCGATGGGCCTGTACACAAGCGTCGCGGACATCGAGAACACCGTCGTAAAGAGCGCGAATGGCGCGGCGATTCGCGTCAAGGACATCGGCGTGGTGGTGCAGGGGCCGAAAATTCGCCTCGGGCAGATCGGCCGCGCCATTCATCGCGAGGACGGCCGAATCATTGACACACAGGACACCGTCGAAGGCATCGTGCTGCTGCAGAAGGGAAAGGACTCCGATCCGGTTCTCACGCGCATTCACGACAAGGTCAAGGAGTTGAACGAGCACATGCTGCCCAAGGGCGTGAAGATCGTGCCCTTCCTCGACCGCTCCGATCTAGTGAAGTTTACCGTGGAAACCGTTGAGCACAATCTGACCGAGGGCATGATTCTGGTCGTGCTGATTTTACTGCTGTTTCTCGGCAATGTGCGCGGTGCCATTATCGTTGCACTGACGATTCCCTTCGCGTTGATGTTCGCCTCGATCTGCCTGAACCTGAATCATATTCCGGCGAACCTGCTCTCGCTCGGCGCGCTCGATTTCGGCATGATTGTCGACGGCTCGGTGGTGATGATCGAGAACATGGTGCGTCACCTCGGCCAGAAGGCGGACGGCCGCACGGTCGCCGAAAAAATCCGCGATGCCGCGCGTGAGGTGATGCGCCCGGTCTTCTTCGCTCGCGGCATTATCATCGCCTCGTATCTGCCCATCTTCACACTGCAGGCCGTGGAAGGCAGGCTCTTCAAGCCGATGGCCTGGACGGTGAGTTTTGCATTGATCGGCGCGCTGATCTTCGCTCTGTTTGTCGCGCCGGTGCTGGCGGTGCTGCTCTTCCGCAAAGGCGCAAAGGGGTGGGAGAATCCTTTGCTGATCTGGATGCGCAAGCACTATCGCGTTGCTGTGACCTCGGCCATCAAACACCGTCGCATCACGGTGGGCGTGGCGGGCGTGCTCTTCGCCATCGGCATGTATCTGGCCTTCGGCGGGCCGGTCGGTTCGGAATTTCTGCCGCATCTCGACGAAGGTTCCATCTGGGTACGCGGCACATTGCCGCCGAGTGAAGGCCCCACGGCGGCCATCGATTTCGCCAACAGGGCGCGCGTCATCATCGCCTCGTTTCCTGAGGTCAAGCAGGTCGTCAGTCAAACCGGGCGTCCCGATGACGGTACCGATACGGCAGGCTTCTTCAATACCGAATACTTCGTTGACCTGAAGCCGAAGAAGCAGTGGCGGCCGGTCTTTCAGCAGAATAAAGAGCAGCTCATTGCCGCCATCGACAAGCAGCTTGCGCAGTTCCCCGGCGTGCTCTGGAATTATTCGCAGCCCATCAGCGACAACATGGAAGAGGCCGTCAGCGGCGTGAAGGGCGAGTTGGCCGTCAAGCTCTACGGCGACGATTTGCGCACGCTTGAAAAGAAGGCCGAGGAGATTCAGGCGCGGATGAGCACGGTTCCGGGCGTCGAAGACCTGGGCATCTTCCGCATCGTCGGCCAGCCGAATCTGAACTTCACCGTGGACCGGGCGGCGGCGGCGCGTTGGGGCATCAACGTGGCCGACATTCAGGACGCGATGCAGACCGCGGCCGGTGCGAATGCCGTCACGCAACTGCAGCAGGGCGAGGCGCGCTACGATGTGACGCTGCGCTATCAACAGCCCTATCGCGACACGCGCGAGGCGCTTGAAAACATCCGTCTGCTGGCCCCCACCGGCGAACGCGTTGCGCTGGCGCAGTTGACCCGGGCCACGACCGACGACGGCGCCGAGCAGATCAACCGCGAGGGTGGTCAGCGCTACATCGCCATCAAGTATTCGGTGCGCGGGCGCGACCTTGGCTCCACCGTCGAAGAAGCTATTCACCGTGTCGAACACAATGTCGCGTTGCCGACCGGCTATCACCTGGAATGGGCCGGCGAGTACGAGAGCCAGAAGCGGGCCAACGCGCGCATGGCCATTGTTGTGCCGGTCACGGTGCTGGTCATCTTCCTGATCCTCTACACCATGTTCCGTTCCTACAAGTGGGCGGCGCTGATTCTGATCTCGGTGGTGATGGCCTCGATTGGCGGCCCGTTGGCGCTCTATCTGACGCATACCAACTTCTCGGTCTCGTCGGAGGTCGGCTTCCTGGCGCTGTTCGGCGTCTCGGTGCAGACGGGCGTCATCATGCTCGAATACATCAACCAGTTGCGCGTGAGCGGTTACACCATCAAGGACGCGGCCATTGAAGGCGCGGTGCTGCGCCTGCGGCCGATTCTGATCACGATGCTGGTGGCGACGCTCGGTCTGATTCCGGCCGCGCTTTCGCACGCCATTGGTTCCGACTCGCAGCGGCCCTTCGCCATTGTGATCGTCGGTGGCCTGATCGCCAACCTGCTGATTGGCGTCTTCCTGTTGCCCACGCTCTATGTGTGGTTTGCCGGAAAGCACGATGTGTTGCCCGCACCCGATTCGGAGTGGACAGGCGAATAGCGAACGCGCTATTTCTGTACGTGCGGTTGCGCGCGCGACGCGGAGGATGCATGAACAAGGACGAAGTTATTCGGCAGATTCGGGTGCTGGGCATTCTTCCTGCCGTGCACACCGACTCAGCCAACGAGGCGCTCTTTGCGGCGGCGGCCCTGCACCATGCGGGGCTTCCGGTCGTGGAGATTCCGTTCACGTTGACTGAGGCACCTGCTGTGATCGCCGATCTGCTCACGCATCATCCGGAGATGATCGTCGGCGCGGGCACGGTGCTCGATCTTGCCGAGGCGCGTTGTGCCATCGAAGCCGGCGCGCGCTTCCTCACCAGCACGGGCTTCGTTCCCGAAGTGGTGGAGTGCGCCCGGCAGGCCGGTGTGGCGGTCTTTCCCGGCGCGATGACGCCAAGCGAGGTGATCGCTGCGTGGAAGGCCGGAGCCGACTTCGTGAAGATCTTTCCCGCGGCAACGATGGGGGGCGCACCCTACATCCGCGCGCTGCAAAGGCCTTTGGCGAAGATTCCTCTGATCGTTTCCGGTGGCGTGAATCAGTTGAATCTTGCGGATTACCTTCGGGCCGGAGCCTGCGCCGTGGGCATTGGCGTCGCGCTTTTGCCCGACGAAGCTCTCCGCCAGCGGCAGGAGCATCGCATTCACGAATTGGCGACGCGCCTTCTTGCGCTGGTCAGCAAGGCCAGAAGCATGTAGCGGCGCGGCCGCTTGTTCGTGCTTTCTCGCGCGCACAAAAAAGCGGATTCGCTTGCTGCGAATCCGCCGAGTGTGTAGAGGAACGTGAGTGAAGCCAGTGCGTTATTCGTCGTACAGGCAGGCGGCTGCACCTTGCACGCCCGCCAGATAACCCAAAGTGGAAAGCTCGATGCGCGGCTCGCGTTTCGCCCCGAAGTGCAACAGCGCGCGTACGCGCAGGCGCAGCTCTTCGACAAAGGCGGCATGACCTTCGACCAGTCCGCCCGAGAGAAAGACCGCCTGCGGGTCGAGCACGTTGAAGAGGTTAGCTAACCCTTCGGCCAGGTCCTCCGCCAGCGCGCTGTAGGCGGCCTTGGCGGAGGCGTCTCCGGCGATGGCCAGCTCGCTTACCCGGCGTGCGGCGGCGGCCGTCGTCAGCCCTTGAAGCGTGTCCTTGCCTGCGCGTTCGCCGTAGGTGGCGAGCAGCGCGGCGGTGGAGACGTAGGCCTCCAGGCAGCCCTTGCGGCCGCAGTTGCAGGGCCGCCCGTCGCGGTGAATCGTCTGGTGGCCGAAGGTGCCCGCAAAACCATGGCCGCCCTCGATCAGCCTGCCGTTGCACACGTAGCCGCCGCCGACGCCGGTGCCCACGGTGAGCGCGGCAAAACTGTTTAGCGTGCTGCCTTGGCCAAAGTGCAACTCGGCCAGCGCCGCAGCCTGCGCGTCATTGACCACGCGCGTCTTCAGACCGAATTTTTCTTCGACAAAGGCGCGCAAGGGAAAGCCCGCCCACCCGGGCAGATTGTCGGTAGCGGCAAAGACCACGCCCGTGCGACTTTCGATGGCTCCGGCGCTGGCAATACCGATGCCGGCCAACTCGATCTTCTGCTGGCGCGCCTTGCCGAGCACCTCGTCGATCATGGTCGCAAGGTGGACGGCAATGGCCTCGCGCCCGCGCGCAGCCTCGGTAGGAACCTGCGCGGTCAAGCTCACCGCGCCCTCAATATCGACCACGCCGGCCTTGATCGCCGTGCCGCCAATGTCGATGCCGAGTACGGAGGCTCCACGGGCCGGCCGCAATGCGTTCACAAAGTTTTTCGCGATGAGACCCGGCCGGGTGATGGCCGAGCCGACCACCACGCACCAGGCGCCGCAGGCAATGGCGCGTCGCGCCTCGGCGGGCGTGGAGATGTGCCCTTCGGCGATGATCGGCGTCGTGGTCCGCCGCGCCAACTCGTTTAGCAGATCGAAGTCGAACCAGTCGTTGCCGCGCGTTGACTCGGTGTAGCCGTTCAGCGTGGTGCCGACAAAATCAGTTCCGGCCTTTGCTGCGGCCAGCGCTTCGTCGAGCGTGGCCGTGTCGGCCATGACGGGCAGCTTCAATTCGGCGTGAATGCGCGCGATCAGCTCCGGCCACGGTTCGCCGAAGGCCCAGGTGCGATGCGTGCAGTCGAGCGCGATGATGCTCGTTCCGGCTTCGGCCAGCCGCTTGGCGGCGGCAAAGTCCGGCGTGATGCGCAGGTGCCCGTCGACGTAGCGTTTTTCGATCCCGATGATAGGGAGGTCGGTGTCCTGACGGATGGTGGCGATGTGCTCGGCGCTGTTCAATCGCAGGCCGCTGACGCCTGCCGCAGCAACCGCGCGCGCCATGCGCCGAATCACGTCGGTGTCCTCCAAGGGATCGCCGGGAAAGGCCTGGCAGGAACCTACCAGGCCGCCTTTCAATCGTTCTTGCACGCTCGACAACGCAAAACCCCTGTATTTTCGGGCTCCGGCGCGGAAAATTCTCTACGCGCGGCCTCGATTTTTTCCTGTATCCTTGTATAGACTACTAGAGAAAGTAGCGCCGCGCACGGATTTTCTTCTCTCCTACTATAAGATCTGCAGTCGATGCTTGATTTACAGGATCTGCAGTCGATGCTTGGTTTTAGAAAACGACCGGCCGGTTGGGCCGGATGGAGGCCCTCTTGATCAGTGTTCTTGCCGCAGGCGCGTTGCTTGCGATTCTCTCCGGCCTGATGAACGGCAGCTTCACGCTCCCCATGCGCTTTCTGGGCCGCTGGGACTGGGAGCATGTCTGGAGTCTTTTCATTGTCGTTTCCTGTCTGATCATGCCCGCCGCCATTCTGGCCATCGATGCGCCGCAGAGCTGGGCGATTCTGGCCACGGCTCCGGCCCCGGCGTTGATGATTGCCGCCGTGACCGGCCTTGTCTGGGGCTTTGGTTCGTTGATGTTTGGCCAGAGCGTGAGCGCGATCGGCATCTCGCTGGCCAATACGCTGGTGCTGGCCATCAGTTCGGCGTTGGGTTCGCTGCTGCCGTTGCTGCTGCTGGCGCACGGTCGTCTTTTTGAGCCAACAGGAATCAAAATTCTGGCCGGCGTCGGTGTGCAGGTCGTCGGCATTCTCTTTTGCGGCAGCGCGGGAAGGTTGCGTGAGCAGGCTGCCGGCCCTGGTGGCGAGCGCGGCAATCTGGTGGGCAAGGCGCGGCCGTTGGGCGTGGCGCTCATGCTGGCCGTGGGCTCTGGCGTGCTCTCGGCGGTCTTCAATATCGGATTCGCGATGGCTGCGCCGATTGCCGAGCATGGCCGCGCGGCGGGCCTTGGTTCCTTCGATGCGACCAACCTGATTTGGTGGGTGATGCTCGGCGCGGGGTCGGTGGCGAACCTTCTCTTCTGCGCGTTTTTGTTTGCGAAGAATCATAACTTCGGCAAATTTTTCCAGCCGGGGGGCGTACGGCTTTACTCGTTGACTACGCTGATGGCGCTGCTGTGGGGCGGCAGCATCTTTGTGTATGGCGCGGCGGCACCGCGGCTGGGCTCGCTGGGCACGGCCATTGGCTGGCCGTTGAGCTTGGCTACGGGACTGCTGCTGGCCAACATGATTGGCATTGGACTCGGCGAATGGCGGAATGCGCCACGGCGCGCGCTCGGTAAAATGTATGTCGGCATCGGTGTTTTACTGGTCGCCATTGTTATTCTCAGCAGAGCGGGTCAGTAGCGCCCGTACGGAAGACGAGAGATATGCCCCAAACCAAAGACAAATCCCGTACTACTGCCGCCGCATTGCACGCCGGGCGCATTGCCGCCGTATTGCCCTTCAAGCCGCTCGACAAATCCAGCTACGTGCCGATGTACGCGCAAATTCAGTTGCAGTTGCGCGCCCTGATTCTGGATGGACGGTTGAAGCCGGGCGATACGCTGCCGAGCGAAGAGGAACTGAGCCGCGTTTACGGCGTCAGTCGCATGACCGCGCGTCAGGCTTTGCAGGCGCTCAAAAGTCAGGGACTGGCCGATCGTCACAAGGGGTTGGGTACCTTCGTCGCGCAGCCCAAGGTGGAAAAGGACATCACGCATCTGTCCGGATTTACGGCGGAGATGAAGGCTCTTGGGCTCAAGCCGAGTTCGCGGCTGCTTCATGCCGCGACGATTCCGGCGGACGAAAAAGCCATTGCCAGCCTTGGCCTCAAGCCGGGAGCGCAGGTCTATCAGATGCGCCGCCTGCGCCTGGCCGACGGGCTGCCGGTGGCCATCGAAGAGAGCACGCTGCCCATTGATCGCTTTGCCGATATTGCCTCGCTCGACTTCAGCAAAATATCGCTCTACGCGACACTGCGCCAGCGCTACGGCATTCAGTTGGAGATGGTCGACGAAATTCTCGAAGCGCAGCCGGCCGGACGCATCGAAGCGCAGTTGCTTGAGTTGCCCTTGCGCTCCTGTCTGCTGGTAATTACCCGCGTCTTGTGGAGCGTGGGTGGCCAGTCGGTGGAGTGGGCGCGCTCCTGGTATCGCGGGGACCGTTATCGCGCCGTGCTGCGCATTCCTACGCATACCACGGGTCTGTAAGGCGCATCGGCGCGAGCTCTCGAAAAAGCAGACCTGTCTCTTGGCACGCCGCGCGCGATAGAGCGTGGCGTGAATCGTTCCTCCCTCTTTGCGCATCCTGTATGCAGCACGCCGCATGGTTTGCCGGAGGAGCAAAAAAAGTATGGCCCGCGAATTGAAAACCGCAAAACTGGAACGTAAGGTTTGTATCTCGGAACCGGCCCAGTGTTATCACTTCGAGTTTTCCGTGGAAGGCATGAAAGACTTTGCCTTCGCCCCCGGACAATTTGTCTCCGCGGTGGCTACGGATGCGGCGGGCAAGCAGCAGACACGCGCGTATTCTCTGGCCTCGGCGCCACACGGCAATCGTTTCGAGTTATGCGTGAATCGCGTCAAAGAAGGATTTTTTTCGAATCATCTTGCGGATCTTTCCTATCTTGCTCCCGGCGATACGATTCAGATTCATGGTCCGCATGGATTGTTCACCTTGCACGAGCCGGTTACGGATTCGATTCTGATTGCAACTGGCACCGGCATTGCGCCCATGCGCGCCATGGCGCAGCAATTGTTTCCTGTTGACGGCGAAGATCGCAGCCAGGGCAAGGATGTGTGGCTGGTCTATGGCACGCGGCATGAAAGCGAGCTGTATTTTCGGGATGAGTTCGATGCGCTGGCCGCGGCGCACGCGAACTTTCACTATCTGCCGGTTCTGAGTCGCGCCGAGGAGCGCTGGCAGGGGCTGCGTGGCCATGTGCAGGAGCACGTGGCGCATATCGTCGAAGACCGCGCCAAGCGGCTGGGGCTAACGCTCCCGCAGTTGCCCGCCGATCCGGAGACGTCCACCGCCGATCTCAAATTCGATATTTACGCCTACATCTGCGGCTTGAATAACATGGTCTCGGGCGTGCGCGAAACGCTGACCGGCTTTGGTTGGAACCGCAAACAGATTGTCTTCGAGCGTTACGACTAGAGCGGTTTTTCCATTGCTGTGCTCCGAGTGTACGTGTATTGGATAGCTGCTTTACAGTGTATCTTTGATACTTTCAGAAGGCGCGAACGGTGCACGTTCGCGCCTCGCATTGTCTATAAATTGAATAACTCGCGCAAGCGCTTGGTCTGCGCGCGGCTGACGGGAATCTCCATCTGCTGCCGGTCGTCCATGCGCAGTTGGTAGCTGGACTTGAACCACGGCACCACTTCGCGGATGTGATTGATGTTGACGATGAAGCCGCGGTGTACGCGCCAGAACTGCGCCGGGTCCAACTGCTCCTGCAATTCTTCGAGTGTTCGGCAGCGGGAGTGGCCTTCGAGGGTGCGCGTGACGATGCGGATGATACCTTCGTCGATGGATGCAAAGCAGATCTCGGATGGGTCGACGAGCAACATGCGGTTTTGCGTCTGGACGATGATTTTGGCGGGCGGGCGTTCGATGGCTGCGGGACGGTTCAAAAGCTGCAACAGCGCGGTGATCTGAGCTTGCTTTTCCTGCGGCTCGGCGGTCGTGTTGCTCAGTCGTCCGCGCGCCCGTTCGACGGCGGCTTGCACGCGGCTGACCTCGAAGGGCTTCAAAAGATAATCGACGGCGTTGACTTCGAAGGCACGCACGGCATATTGGTCGTAGGCGGTGGCGAAGACGAACTGCGGCAGCGGTTCCGGCTCGTCGCCGCGCGCGGTCGTCAGGCGGGACTTGTCGATCAGACGCTGAATCACGGCAAAGCCGTCGAGGCCCGGCATCTGCACATCGAGAAAAACCAGATCGGGATGTTGCTCTTCAACCAGGTCGATGGCTTCGATGCCGTTCGACCCCTGGCCGACGACATCAACGTCGCCCACGGACTCGAGCAGATACTTCAATTCTTCACGCGCCAGTTGTTCGTCGTCGATGATGAGTGCGGAGATGGACATGCGTATCAGAAACTCGATTGTAGGCAGAGGGCCCGCGCGGGGTCAATGAACAGGGCGCGATTATTCGCCCAGAACGCTGAGGCGCGCGGGACGATGATCGGCGGACAACTCATGACCGCAGCGCGTGCAGTATTGATCGGTGGGGCGCACGGTGCGGAAGCAGTATCCGCAATTGGCCGTCAGTTGATAGTTACATTGTGGGCAGAAATGAAAATCGCTGAGCACCTTGGTCCCGCAGCCCGGGCACAGGGTGACTTCTGGCGCGCGCAGCAAAAAGTAAAGCACGGCACCGATGCCGGCCGGAACCACAAAGCAGATCGTCATCCAGAAACGCGCGCTCATGCCGCGCCGCGGCGCATCCTTGCTGATGTAGCCGATCATCAGAAAGTACAGGGCGCACATGATGCCCCAGGAGAGATTGAAGTAGATGCGGAAGCCGAGCGCGGGGGGCGCATGATGTCGGTGCAGCGGCGCGACAAACCAGAAATAGTATTCGATCGCCACCAAAGCTATGCCGGCCAAAACCATCGACCAGACGGGAATCATGCGTTCGTCTTCGGCGGTCAGAATGGACTCCGGATTGCGTATCATGCCGTTCTCCCCGCTGAGCCTGTAGAAGGCCTGCAACTAAAGCTTCATTGTAGAAGACGGTGTGGAGCGGGATGAAGTTGCGTGCCGGAGGGGTGATTTTTCAGAGGCGCCGACGCAGTTGTCCGGCGATGAGCATGGCCGCCAGCGTTGCCGAGGAGACGGCCACGGCGCCCAGCGTGATTTGAACCGTGTAGTCGCCGATCAGCTCGCCGCCGATCAGCTCGTCTGTCAGCTTCCAGAGAAAGGGGCCAAGAAAGACAAGGAAGAGCACCAGCGCGACCAATGCCAGGGACGATTGGCGCTTGCGATCGACCTTCTGCTCTCGCAGCACACCGAGCGAGGTCAGGACCACGCGCCGCGTGCGGTCGGCGATCGCGCGCTCTTTGCCTGCCTGCTTGCCCGCCAGGGCCGAAAGCAGATCTTTCCGGCAGAACGGACCCCGTTCCAGTTTCACTTCGTTCACATGGCCTCCTGCGGGCGGATTGCGAGTTGCTTCAGCTTCGGCCGGATCATTGCCATACCGCGATAGAGCCTGGATTTGACCGTCGACAGCGGTGCATGGGTCACCTTGGCAATTTCCTCCAGCGACATCTCCTCATGGAAGCGCAGCACCAGCACCTCGCGATGCAGGGCATCGATTTCGAGCAGCGCCTCGGCGACCCGTTCGCGGTCTTCCAGATTCGAAAAATGATCGAAGGGCGTCGGATCGTTGTCGGTAATCTCGATGCCCACCGGCCGGTCGTTGCCGTCACCTGTTTCGAAGAGTTCGTCCAGACTGCTCATCGTCCGCTTGCGCCGCTGATCGATCAAAAGGTTGCGCGCGATGGTGAACAGCCAGGTCTCGAAGCGCGACTTGCCGTTGAACTGCGCGCCGCGCAGCAGAACCCGCATCCAGACCTCCTGGAACAGGTCCTCGGCCAACTCGCGATTGCCGGTCAGAAACAGCAGATAGCGCAAGAGCCGGTGCTGGTAGCGCACGATCAACTGGTCGAGCAGAGCAGGATCTTGCCGCTTGAGTCCCTGCGCGATGGCAAGGCTCTCCTGCCGGGCTGCTTGTTCGGCGTCGGCCGTGGTGGTGCGTTGCTGCGCGAAGCTCCGAAAGAATGTCGTGCTCATCCTGCCCTATTAGACGATAAAACCGTCTCCGAAGACGATAGGAAAAAATGCGCGCAGAGGCAGGATTGCACCTATTCTGGTGCAATCCTGTGCTGCCGGCTCTGCTTTTGCCGTGGTGCAAGGCTTTGCCTGGCGTGGAGCAGCGCATCGCTGTACGCGTTCATGTTGACGGCGTCCACCATGCGTTTTCGCCCTCCGCGAGCTTCTAAAAAACAATCGGCCGAAAAAAAAGAAATCCTACGCTGTACGTGGGGTGCTTGTCTTTCTGGCCTCCTGGCACCGTCGATCCTCTACACTATCCCTCATGGATGTTCTATATGGCTTGCACGCGGTCGAGGAGGCTTTGCGCGCCGGCCGGCGTAAGTTCGATCACGTTCTGGTGGCCCGCGAGCGACACGATCCGCGGTTGACCAACCTTGTCTCCCTTTGCCGCGAAGCCGGTGTGCGTGTGCTCCAGGAGCCGCGCGAGCAGCTCACGGATGTTGCACAAACCACAGGCCATCAGGGCGTTGTGGCCTATGTCCGCCCGCAGGCGCTGCTTTCCCTTGAAGACCTGCTGGTGGCCGAAACCGACCCAAAAGGTCAGCCGAAGCCGCGCCTGCTGCTGGCGCTCGACGGGGTCGAAGACCCGCAGAATCTGGGTGCCTTGCTGCGCGTAGCCGATGGGGCCGGTGTCGACGGTGTGGTGCTCACCGAGCGCCGCGCGGCTCCGCTGAGCCCGGTCGCGATCAAAACCAGCGCCGGAGCCGCCGAGCATCTGCGCATTGCCCGCGTCGTGAATCTGGTGCGCTCTCTCGAAGAGCTGAAAAAGAAAAACATCTGGGTGATTGGCCTCGATGAGCGCGGCGAAACCGACTATGACCGCTTCGACATGACGGGCGACTGCGTGCTGGTGTTGGGCAGCGAGGGCGCGGGGCTGCACGATCTGGTGCGCCGCACCTGCGACCACATGCTGCGGATTCCCATGTCCGGCGGCGTCAGCTCGCTGAACGTTTCAACGGCCGGTGCCGTGGTGCTGTATGAGGCTGCCCGGCAGCGCCGCGCCGCTGCTCTTTCTGACGCTCTCCCCGCTGCTCCTGTCGCGTCTAAACCACGAAAGAAGAAAGGCTTGGGTTCATGAGGCTTTTGCCGGTCGCGAGCCTGATCGCGGCGCTTTTGTCCGCGTTGCCTGTTGGTGCGCAAAATCCGCTTCCGCCGCCACCACCGCAAAACGGCCATGGCAGCGTGGTCTTTTCCCGCTCGGCCGATGCCGACAGCGAGACAAACACGCAGGCCGTCGCGCCGTCGGCAGGCAGCATCGCGAAAGTGCCCGTGGCCACGGACGCCGAACGCTCCGCACTGACCTTCACTGACTTCGACATGGACGTTCGCCTGCGCACGGCCGAGCAGAGGCTGGCCGTCCGGGCGCTCATCGTCGTCCGCAACGACGGCAAAACGCCGCTGGCGCGTCTGCCGCTGCAACTGTCTTCAGCGTTGACCTGGGAGCGCATTCGCGTCCAGGGCCGCGATGTTGCCTTCCAGGTGGCTACGCTCAACTCCGACGCCGATCATACCGGCCAGTTGCATGAGGCGGCGGTTCCGCTGGCCGCGCCACTGGCCCCCGGCGCCAGCCTTCAGCTTGACGTAACCTACTCCGGCACGATTCTGCAGACCGCGCAGCGGCTGCTGGCCGTGGGCACGCCCGAGCAGGTGGCGCTGCACTCGGACTGGGACCGCATCTCGACCGACTTCACCGGTCTGCGCGGCTTCGGCAACGTGGTCTGGTATCCGGTGGCCAGCGTTCCGGTGATTCTGGGCGATGGAGCGCGGCTGTTCGACGAGATGGGCGAGCACAAGATGCGGCTGGCCGGGGCCGGGTTCCGCCTGCGGCTCACCGTCGAGTTTCCGCACGGCCAGGCGCCGAATCTGGCGCTGGTCAACGGTCACCCGGTCGAGTTGGCCGTGCACGATTCCCCGATTACCAGCGGGTACGACGGCGTGGCCACGGCCTCGACCGATCACACCACGCTGGGCTTCGACGCGCCCAGTCTTTTCATCGCCTACCGTACCGCGCAGCCAGCCACCAACGCAACCCTGTGGACCCAGCCGGTCGATGTGCCGGCGGTGCAGGGTTGGGCGGATGCCACCGCGCGCGTGACGCCGTTCCTGCAGGGCTGGCTGGGCCAGAAGCCGAGGGCCCAGCTTACCGTGCTTGACCTGCCCGACGCCGAGGATGCGCCTTTCGAGACGGGCGCCTTGCTGGCGACCTCGATCCGCATCGAGGCCAACGATCAACTGGACGGCATTCTGAGCCATGCGCTGACTCATGCCTGGATGCAGTCGCCGCGCGCCTGGTTGAGCGAAGGGGTGGCGCACTTCATGGGCACGCTGTGGCTGGAAAAAACGCGTGGCCGCAAGCTGGCGCTTGAATCGCTCGAAGGTTCGCGTTCGGCTCTGGCTCTGGCCGAGCCGTCGAGCCCCGGCGTCAGCGCCGGACAGCCCCTTGCCCAGGCCATCTCGCCGATCTATTACCGCACCAAGGCCGCCTATGTGCTGTGGATGCTGCGCGACGTGGTCGGCGACGAGGCGCTGTCGGCGGCGTTGCGCGCCTACAATCCGGCCGAGGATGCGCGCTCCGGTTCTGGCCCCAGCGTCTTCCAAAAGCTGCTGGAGCAGGCTGGTGTGCGCCGCGATCTCTCCTGGTTCTTTTCGGATTGGGTCAATGCCGACAAGGGATTGCCCGATCTCACTGTCGAGGGCGTCTTCCCCTCGGTGGCGAATGTCGGCAACTGGCTGGTCTCGGTGAATCTGTCGAATGCCGGTTATGCCGCCTGCGAGGTGCCGGTGACGGTGCGCTCCGAAAAAACCTCGGTGACGCAGCGGATGCTGGTGCCCGCCCACGGCAAGGCGGTGCAGCGCATCCTCATCCAGGGCAAGCCTGTCGATGCGCAGGTCAACGACGGCACGGTGCCTGAAACCCAGGCCAGCGTGCATCTCACCACGCTGCCCGACACCGTTGACGGAAGCTTCCGGCAGGTTTCTCCGCCGGTGACTCTGCCACAACCGCAGTAGTGCAAGCGCACACAAAAAAAGGTGAGGCCTGGGGCCTCACCTTTTTGCTGCTTGAACCGTGCGTTCTTATAGCATTTTCCCAATACACGTGCAGTGTTGAGTGGCGTGCAAGGTGGCTTTTTCTTAAGGAAAAAGCCACTCGGCATCTTGCCTTCGCTCTACACCAATTGGAAAAATGCTCTAGCGGCGGCGTTCTTCCCTGTCGTCCCGCTTATCCTTTCTGTTCGCGTTGCGCGCCTTCACCTTGAACCAGATCGGCGTGCCCGCAAAACCGAAGGCCGCGCGAATCTGATTTTCGAGAAAGCGCACAAAGGCGAAGTGCAGTTTCACGTCGCGATCAGTGAACAGCACGAAGGTTGGTGGTGCGACGGCGGCCTGTGTCATGTAGAAGATGCGGACGCGCTTCGACATCGGCACTGGCGCTCGCTGGAAGTCGATCTTTTCGAGGAAGCGGTTCATCTGCCCGGTGGTGACGCGCTTGCGCCGCTCGGCGGCCACGGCCACCACTTCGCGCAGCACCTTCTGCATTCCCGTGCCTTCTTTGGCTGAGAGGAAGACGACCGTCGCGTAGCTCAGATACTTGAGCATGGTGCGCATCTGGCGCTCGAAGACCTCGCGGTCGGCCGGCGGCTTGCCGTCGGTGCGGCCTGTTGTCACCGCGTCCCACTTGTTCACCACGATGATCACGCTGCGGCCGCTCTCGTGCGCGTAGCCGCCAATGGTCGCATCGGCTGCCGTGACGCCCTCGGTCGCATCGATGACCAGCAGCGCTACGTCGGCCGCTTCCAGGTGACGGCGCGCCATGACCACCGCAAGCTTTTCGGCCATCAGTTGCGTCTTGCCCTTGCGGCGAATGCCGGCCGTGTCCACAAAGCGCAGCCGCGAGCCTTCAAACTCCACCTGCTCGTCAACCGCGTCGCGCGTGGTGCCGGCGATGGGCGAAACGATGGCGCGCGAGGTGCCGGTCAACGCGTTGAGCAGCGTCGACTTGCCCACGTTCGGCTTGCCGATGATGGCAATCGAAGTCTCGTACTGCTCATACTCGCCGTGCGTGCGGTGCTTTTTTGCCTGGTCTTGGTCGGAATCCTCGGAAGAACTCTCTTCCTCGGCCTCTTCCGGCTCTACCCACTCTTCCGGTTCTTCGACGGCAGGCTGTGCGGTTGCTGGAATGGCATTGGATACGGCGTCGACCAGATCCTCGATGCCCTTGCCGTGTTCGGAGCTGACGGGAAAGATGTCCTTGATGCCCAACTGTCGGAAGTTCTCGGCCTCGACCGCGAGTGCGTCGGTCTCGACTTTATTCACGGCAAGCAAGACGGGCTTCGAGCTGCGCTGCAACAGGCGCACCAGGTCATAGTCGGGGCTGGTCAACTCGGTGCGCACATCGATGACCATGATCAGCACGTCGGCTTCTTCGAGCGCGACCCGCGCCTGAGAGAAGATCTCGCTGGGAATCAGCTCCGGGTCGTCGGGGACGATGCCGCCGGTGTCGACCAAGCGGAAGCGGCGGCCGCCCCACTCGTACTCGCCATAGATGCGGTCGCGCGTAATCCCTGGTTCATCGCCCACGATCGAGCGGCGGCTATGGGTTAGCCGGTTGAAGAGCGTGGACTTGCCCACGTTGGGCCGTCCCACGATCGCCACCAGGGGCAAGGCTTCCGCGCCCGGTCGGACGGGCACAACCGATCTACGATACGTCGGCAACTTCTTCTCTCCACAGGCGGGCAGGTGCTTTTTCTCTGTCCGCCGGACCGGTTTCGAGGCCGGTCCATCTATATAGTGTATCGTTGCTGGAAACTTTAACGGGCTTCATCTTGGTTGAGGTGCCTCTAATTTTGCCCGTATCACTTTTGGACATGAAATTGCCTCGGAGCTAGGCGGGTCAATTTATTGTGGTTTCCCGTCTGGAGAGCGTTTGTCTTCACCCTCCGGGAGCCAGGGGGGCTGGGTCAGTGTTTTCGGAGCAACCCGCGGAGTTTGCAGCGGAATGCGAAGAAACATCACAGGAGGGAATCCATGCATGTTGGAAATATGATGAACGTCAGCGCGGCTCTTTATGCCGCCGAACAGGCTGAGCGCAGCGAGGCCACCAAGCAAGTCACCAACACCCGCAAACGCCTGCAAAGGGCCATCGACGACCTTGATGCCGGGGTGTCGACCGAGGGCGCGGAG